>Ga0070731_10000504_pt1 | contig 51415 bp, 48 predicted proteins | sample Coa_R1_2_FD_66448 | JGI IMG/M metagenome (GOLD analysis project Ga0070731, IMG submission 66448) | Surface soil microbial communities from Centralia Pennsylvania, which are recovering from an underground coalmine fire - Coalmine... | ecosystem: Environmental > Terrestrial > Soil > Unclassified ... | reverse complement strand
CGATTCGCCAGACCGTATTCCGTCGTATACGTCTTCGCTTTGTTCGGCTTCCCCAGGTGGCGCAGGTCAGTGAAAAGATCGTCGGTCGCAAAAAGCAAGGCGCGTGCTCGCCGAATGGCAAGCGCTCGCACCTCGGTGCGCGTCGTCACGACGATCTGGCTGCGCCCCAAGGGCGCGATCAGATCCTTGGGCACCCGACGCCGGAAGTGATACACCGTTCCGTGCCGGGATCGCTGAAGAAATTCCACGCGTTGCACCTCCGTGGTGTCATACCCATGTGTCACACCTTGGTGCCTACACCTGCGCGAAATCCCGGTTTGCCAGCCGTTTTGCTGCTTTTCAAATCAACGGCTCGCAAGCGATTCGAGTAGCGAGCGAGGGACTCGAACCCCCGACCAAAGGATTATGATTCCTCTGCTCTAACCAACTGAGCTAGCTCGCCTTTGTCGCGAATATTATAGCCGCAAGCCACCCTTTCCCGGCCCGATTCCCGGGGCTTCAAACGCGATGCGACGCCTTCATCACGCATCGTCGCATCGATGTCTCTTTCCGTCCCGCTTCCCGATCTGCCGGCGCAAGTCCTGATCGTCGCACCGTTCGTCGTGCTGCTCGGCTACGTCGTGTTCGGCGCGACAGGATTCGGATCGTCGGTGATCTCGGTACCGGTGCTCTCCCATTTTCTCCCGTTGACGTTCACGGTGCCGCTCGTAACGGTGACCGATGCACTCGCGTCGTTGTCGACCGCGTTGCGGCTTCGGCGACTCGTCGCCTGGCGTGAGTTCGTGCGACTCTTGCCGGCGATGCTCATCGGCATCGCACTAGGCATAACGCTGCTCTTCAAGCTTCCCCGCGATCCCGCGCTGCTCGCGCTCGGCATCTTCGTCGCGTGCTACGGCATCTATCTGGTCGTCGGACCGCCGAGAATCGCGCGCGCGCCGTCGTGGCTGGCGTGGCCGATCGGCATCGCAGGTGGTGTCTTTTCCACGCTCTTCGGCACCGGTGGCCCGATTTATATCGTGTTCCTTTCGGCCCGCATCGAAGACAAATCACGCCTTCGCGCGACTGCCGCGATCGTCGTCGCGATGAACATCTGGATCCGCCTCACGCTTTTCATCGCGACCGGCCTTCTGCTTGACGCGACATTGCAGTCGGCCGTGCTCCTCCTTTTGCCGATCATGGTGCTCGGGCTTTGGCTCGGCAATCGGCTGCATTACGCGCTGTCGCGCGCGGGCGTGCTTCGTTTGATCGCCGGGCTGCTGACGATCAACGGAATGCTTCTGATCGCTCGCGCCGTCGAATCGATTCGGCGCTAAGGTGAACTCCGGTCAACCGACGCCACCGCGATCGGCGAGCAGCCGCTCGATCATGGCGACGAGCGCGGGATCGTCGGGTGTGGTGCGACTGCCGAACGCGGCCACGGGATGCCCGTGGCGGTCGACGACGTACTTGTAGAAGTTCCATTGTGGCGCGACGCCGGTGCTCGACACGAGGGTGGCGAAGAGCGGGTTCGACGCGACCTTCGTGACGCTCGACTTCTCGAACATCGGAAATTGCACGCCGTACGTGAGCCGGCAGAAGCGCGCGATATCCTGATTCGTGCCCGGCTCCTGCCCGCCGAAATCGTTCGACGGAAAGCCGACGACGACAAGCCCGCGACCCTTGTATTTGCGGTAAAGCGCTTCGAGCCCTTCGTATTGTCCCGTGTACGCGCAGTAGCTCGCAGTATTGACGATCAGCAGAACCTTGCCGCGGAATTGGCAGAGCGACTGCGCTTCGCCTGTCTGCAGCCGATTGAATTCGTAACGAAGGATGTCGGGACAATCCGCCGGCGTATCGGGCGCCGCGTCGCGTGTGGTGGCGGCAATGCGATCCGAAGCAGGCGCCGGAAGCGGTGCGAGCGGTGCAAGCGCTGCGGCAACGAGCGGTTGCCCGGCCGCTTGTTCGGGGTCGTTTTGTCCCGACCCGAGCGGGGCGTCGAGCGGGTCGACCCCATCGTCCTCCTGCGAGGCATCCACCGCGTCATCACGACGACAAGCGAGCTTCGCGATCGGGCCCATCGCATCGACGACGCTTTGGTCGTCGAATGGCGCAGGCACCGGCAGGAAGCCGGCGCCGTTGTCGTCGGCGAGCGCGTCGCCCGCGGTCTCGTCGCTGTTCGCCTCGGAAGGAAGCTGGGTGATCGGGCCGAGCGCGTCGGCGACTAGGTCGCGCCGCGGGACATGCGTCAGGACAAACGCGGCGGCGAGCAACCCGATCGCGGCTGCCGCGATCGCGAATGCGGTGAGAACGTTGCGCTTTCCCTTCATTGTTTTCTCGAGAGGCGCCGCTGGCCGTGCCAGCGAGGCAGTACGATACTGCTTCGGCCGTCGCCTTGACAATCGGAGTTTCTCCGACAAATGCACGCGGATTCGAGCGAGCTCGCGCAGAACATCAGCGCCGTCGAGCGCGAAACGGGTCTGTCGAAGGACGTGCTGCGCATGTGGGAGCGGCGCTATGGCTTTCCCAAGCCGGCGCGCGACGACAACGGCGAGCGCCAGTACACGCCCGCCGAGACGTCGAAGCTTCGCGCGATCAAGCGACTGATGGACGTCGGCGCGCGCCCCGGCAAGATCATCCGCCTGTCCCTCGCCGAGCTCAATGCGCTCGCCGATGCACGCGCACCCCTTCGTCGCGATGTGCGAGCCGCGGCAAGCGACCAGGACATCGTGGCGATGCTGCTCATGCACGACATTTCCGTCCTACAGCACGCGCTCGCGCAGTGGCTGATGCGCGACGGATTGCAGCGATTCGTCGTGGAAACGCTCGCGCCGCTCAACCGCACGGTCGGCGAAGCGTGGGTCCGCGGCGAGTTGCACGTGTTCGAGGAGCATCTTTTCACCGAGCAGGTGCAGGCATCGCTTCGCACGGCGATCAACACGTTTCCGCGGCGAAGCAGTCATCCGCGCGTGCTTCTGACAACGTTGCCGGGTGAGCAGCACGGCCTCGGGCTGCTGATGATCGAGGCTCTGCTAGTCGCCGAAGGCGCGCACTGCGTCTCGCTCGGGCCGCAAACGCCGCTCGACGAGATCCGCCTCGCCGCGGTCGCGCATGGCGTCGATGTCGTCGCGCTATCGTTCTCGTCGGCATTCCCGGTGCGACAGGCGGCCGACGGACTCGCGCGATTGCGCCGGCACCTTCCCTCGTCGATCGCGCTGTGGGCGGGCGGAGACATGACGCGTCGCGTGCGCAAGACGCTGCCCGGGGTATTGCTGCTGGCCGATTTCGGCGGCTCGGTGACGGCGCTGCGAAGCTGGCGAGCGAATAACGTCAGCGTCCCCACGCCCTGAAGCGGTGTGGACTGCGATCTCACTTTGGCTCGCATGCGCGGGCGTGCTCGCGCTGTATGTCGCGGTGGCGGTTCGCGGCGTTGCGGCAGGTGGCAATGTCGTGCCATGGATCGTGGCGGCACCGATCCTGTACTTCTGCGCGATCTTCGTGCTATGCGCGAGCTATTTCACGATCGCATGGATCTGGCGCGCGCGCCGGCCGCCCGAGGTCCGGCTGAACCTGCGCCAGACGCTGAAGTTGTGGTGGGACGAATACGTGACGCTCGCAGGCTCGATCCCGCGGCTCATGCTCTACAGCTTTCTCGTGCGCGATCCTTCGCCTGCGCCGATCAAAGCGCCGGTGCTGCTCGTCCACGGCGTGCTGTGCAATGCCGGCATCTGGCGGCGCCTCGCTCGCTACCTGCGCGAGAACGACGTCGACGGCATCTACAGCCTCTCCTACGGTCCGCCGCTCGCCTCGGTCGATTCGTTTGCCGAACAGCTCGCGCGGAAGATCGACGCGATTGTCGCGGCGACCGGCGCCGCGAAGATCATCATCGTCGCGCATAGCATGGGCGGGCTCGTCGCACGGGCGTACATCCGCGCGCATGGCAACGCGAGGATCGCGCGCGTCGTCGCGATCGGCACGCCGCACCATGGCAGCGTGCTCGCGTGGTTCTGCCCGGGCGCAGCGCTCGCGCAGATGCGGCCGGGCAACGCGTGGCTCGCCGCGCTCAACGACGAGAAGATGGATCCTTCTCTCCGCTTCGTGTCATTGTGGTCATGGCACGACTCGATGGTGGCGCCGCAGACGTCGTCCGAGCTCCCCGGCGCGGTCGACGTCACGCTCGCAGGCGTGGGTCACAACGCGCTGCTCGGCGATGGTCGGGTATTCGAATTCGTGCGGCGCGAGATCGAGGAAGCGCGAAAGCTGGAGCCGTGATGCGCGTCGCGCTGGCGAAGCTTCGCTTCGGGCGCGTTACGGCCAGGCGGGATACGTGTTCGGAATGAGGAACGCTTCCTTGAGATACTGGTTCATCGGAACGGTCAGCTCCTTCGTCGAGAACCAGCGCGCGTAGATGCGGCGGATTTCGCCGCTCTGGAAGAGATCGTCGAGCGTGCGGTTGACGAGGTGCTCGAACGTAGGGTCGCCCTTGCGCATCATGATTCCGTAAGGCTCGACCGAGAGGTAGCGACCGATGACCGCGAAATCGTCGGGTTTCTGCGCCTTCGAGATGAGCCCGTACAGGAGCACGTCGTCCATCGGGAACGCGACGGCGCGACCATCCGCGACGGCAGCGAACGATTCGTTGTGGTCCTTCGTCTCGAGGATCGTGAGCTTCAATACGCGATCGTCGTTCAGTTGCTTAAGCATCGTCTCGCTCGTCGTGCCCTTCGTCACGACGACGGTCTTGCCGCGCAGATCCTCGACGCTTGCGATGTTCGAAGACTTCTTCGCCAGCATCTTGATGCCCGCGACGAAGGTCGTGTACGCGAAGGCAACGTCCTTCTCGCGATCGCGCGTGTTCGTCGTCGATCCGCATTCGAGATCGACCTTGCCGCTTTTCACCATTGCGATCCGGTTCGACGAGGTAACCGGCAGGAATCGCACGTCGAGCCGTGAAAGCTTGAGCTCGTTCTTGACCGCGTCCGCGATCCTGAGGCAGAGATCGATCGAGTAGCCCTGCGGCTGCTTCTGCGCGTCGATGAACGAGAACGGCACGCTCGCTTCGCGCACGCCGATCGTGATCGCGCCGGAATCCTTGATCCGGCGCAGCGTGTCGACGTCGCCCGGCCCGTTGTCCTGCGCGAGCGCGGGCGTGGCGAGCGCGACGCAGAATGCGAGCGCCGCGTAAGCGTGGCGGGCGGGTTTCATGGCCGGGTCGCGATGCAAGATCGACGCCAGCCGCCGCTCGCTACACTGGCTGGATGGCCGATCCGCCCGATGACGATCCGCCGCCCGTTCCACCGGTCAGGCCCGAGAACGACGAGTGCTGCGGCGGCGGCTGCGTCCCCTGCATCTTCGATCTCTACGAGGAAGCGCGCGAGCGCTACGAGGCGGCGCTGGCCGCCTGGAAGGCGCGCCACCCCGGCCGCACGCCCGATTGACTGCCGTCGAGCGTCGGCAATTGCCGTATGCCGCTATTGCGTTTACGCCTGCGCGGCGCGACCGTCGAGTGCGTCGAGCTTCGCGTTCACCTGCCGCTCGATCGCCGGCTTGAGCGGCGCGAGCAGCATGCCGAGGCTGAGCTCGAGGAGGATGTTCGTGTCACCCACGTGCATTTTCCCCGAGACGCCCGGCCGGCTGAAATGCACGTCGTCGCCCTCCCAGCGCCACTTCAAGGCGAAGCGCTTCTCGAAGTCGCGCGCGAGTCGATCGGCGAGCGCCTTCGCCTCGTCCTGTGAAAGGTGATGCGGCCGGTCGATCCTGATCATCGCCATGCGCTCGGCTCATCGTCGATGCTCGGGTAATGGTAGCAATCGAAGCACGAAGCGCAGGAGCGCGAAGCGGGCAGCTTGACATTCGGGGAAAACGTACGTACGATTTAAACGAACGTTTGATTTGTACCGTTTCGTAAAACTCTCCGCGTCAATGCTCGAAATCCCTCCCGCTTCCGCGATGGAGCCATCGCCGCCGGCGGACCGCCGCGTCTCGCATGCCACGAAAGGGCGCATCCTCGACGCCGCCGAGTCGCTTTTCATGGAGCACGGTTTCGAGGCGACGAGCCTTCGGGCGATCACGGCCGCCGCCGACGTGAACCTCGCCGCCGTGCACTACCACTTCGGCTCGAAGGAAGAGCTTTTCCAGTCGGTGCTCGCACGAAGGCTCGATCCGATGAACCGCGAACGGCTCGATTGCTTGACGCGGCTCGAGGCGAAGGCCGCGCCGGCGCCAGTATCGTGCGAGCGGATACTGAGCGCGTTCCTGACGCCCGCGCTCGCGCTTGCGCGCGATCCCGAGCATGGCGGCAAGGACTTCCTTCGCCTGCTCGGGCGCGCCTATGCCGATCCCGCACCGTTCATCCGGCACTTTCTTTCGCAGCAATACAGCGAAACGATCGTGCGCTTCAAGTCCGCATTCGCGCGCGCGCTCCCTCATCTGCCGTCGCGCGAGCTTTCGTGGCGGCTGCATTTCATCATGGGCGCGCTCTCCTACACGCTGGCCGGCACCGACGCGCTGAAGCTCATCGCCGAGCTGAATCCGCACGAAACGTCGAACGACGAAGTGTTGCTGCGCCGTCTCGCGCCGTTCCTGCTCGCGGGATTGACCGCGCCGCTGCCCGCGTTGAACGGCGCATCGCGCAACACGGTGAAGCGCGCCAATCGCGGGCGTCAGGCTGCGCGTAGAGCATGATGAGCCTCCTCGTCACGTGGCTCTTCGCACTCGTCGTGCTCGTCGCGATCATCGTCGCGCCGTTCGCGATTTCCCCGCTTCGCCGCGCGTGGATCAGCAAGCCGATGCTCGCGCGCTTCCGCCAGGTGATGCCGCGCATGTCGCAAACCGAGCGCGACGCGCTCGAAGCGGGCACGGTGAGCTTCGACGGAGAGCTTTTTTCAGGGCGGCCCGCGTGGAACGAGCTGCTGTCGATCGAAAAGTCGCAGCTCACGGCCGAAGAGCAGCGCTTCCTCGATCACGAAGTCGAGACGCTTTGCGCGATGGTCTCCGAATGGGAGACGACGAACGTCTACAAGGATTTGCCGCCCGAGGTCTGGCAATACATCCGCGAGCGCGGTTTCCTCGGCATGATCATTCCGAAGGAATACGGCGGACTTGGTTTCTCCGCCTGCGCGCATTCGGAAGTAATCACCAAGCTTTCGACGCGCTGCGCGAGTGCCGCCGTCTCGGTGATGGTGCCGAACTCGCTCGGCCCCGGTGAGCTGCTGCTCCACTACGGCACCGACGAGCAGAAGCAGCACTACCTGCCTCGCCTTGCTCGCGGCATCGACATTCCTTGCTTCGCGTTGACGAGCCCGCAGGCCGGCTCCGACGCAGCGTCGATTCCCGATTTCGGCATCGTCTGCTACGGCGAGCACGACGGCAAGCGCGTGCTGGGCCTGCGCGCTACGTGGGACAAGCGCTACATCACCCTCGGACCCATCGCGACGCTCCTCGGCCTCGCGTTCCATGCCTACGATCCCGACCGCCTTGCCGGCAATCGCGTCGACCTCGGCATCACGTGCGCGCTCATCCCGACCACGCATCCCGGCGTTCATATCGGCCGGCGTCACATGCCGCTCAACGCCGTCTTCCAGAACGGGCCCAATTCGGGACGCGACGTGTTCATTCCGATGGACTGGGTGATCGGCGGGGCGCCGATGCTCGGCAAGGGCTGGCGCATGCTGATGGAATCGCTCGCGGCAGGGCGCGGCATTTCGTTGCCGTCGTCGAACACCGGCATGGCGAAGCTCGCAGTGCGCACGACGGGCGCCTACGCGCGCGTGCGCTCGCAGTTCAAGACGCCGATCGGGCGCTTCGAGGGGGTCGAGGAAGCGCTCACGCGAATGGGCGCCAACCTCTACCTCATGGATGCCGTGCGATCGCTGACGGCGACGCTCGTCGACCGCGGCGAGAAGCCTTCGGTCCTGTCGGGCATCGCGAAGCTGCACATCACCGAGCGCGCGCGGCAGATCGTCAACGACGGCATGGACGTCGTCGGCGGCAAGGGGATCTGCATGGGGCCGTCGAATTTCCTCGGCGCGGCGTACATGCAGATGCCTGTGTCGATCACCGTCGAGGGGGCGAATATCCTGACGCGCAGCCTGATCGTGTTCGGCCAGGGCGCGATTCGCTGCCATCCGTTCGTGCTGCGCGAGATGGCGGCGACGCAGGAACGCAATCGGGCGAAGGCGCTGCTCGACTTCGATGCGGCACTCTTCGGCCACCTTCGCTACGCGGCGCGAAACGCAGTGCGCTCGCTCGTCCTCGGGCTCACGGGTTCGCACTTCGCGCGCGTGCCGGCGAAGGTCGCGCCCGAGATGCGCCGCTATTACCAGCAGATGACGCGGCTTTCGTCCGCGCTCGCGATCACCGCGGACGTGGCGATGGCGACGCTCGGTGGCGCGCTGAAGCGCAAGGAGAAGATATCGGCGCGGCTTGGCGACGTGCTCTCGCAACTCTATCTTTGCGCGGCGACGCTATGGCGCTACGAGCAGGAGGGTCGGCAGGTCGACGACGCGCCGCTCGTGCACTGGGCGATCCGCGACGCGATGTTCAAGGCGCAGAACGCGCTCGGTGGTGTGCTTTCGAACTTCCCCAATCCGAACCTCGGCGCGCTCATGCATCGAATCGTGTTCCCGTTGGGTCATCCGTACGTCGCGCCTTCCGACGCGCTCGGTCAGGAGGTCGCGAAGCGGATGATCGAGCCGTCCGCGACGCGCGATCGGCTCACCGCAGGCATGTTCATCGGCGATCCCGACGAGCCGGTCGGATTGCTTGAGCGCGCGCTCGCCGCGACCATCGAAGCCGAGCCGATCGAGCGCAGAATCGGCGACGCGGTTCGCGGAGGCGTCATCGATTCGAAGCTCGCGCCCGGCGAAGGCGCGGCGGAGCTTGCCGCGCGCGCGATGCGAACGGGCGTGATCACGAAGGGCGAGGATGCTCTGCTGGCGTTCAAGAACGAACTCACCGCGGCGGCGATTCGCGTCGACGATTTCGATCGCGACCTGGGTGTGTCGCTGCTCGTCGGGCACGCCGATCATGAGGCGGAGCGACGGCTGCGCGCGTCCGTTGCGGTTGATCGTGCCGTCGCGTAGTCGATGATGAAGATGAATGCTCCGATCCATATCGTCGACGGCGCACGCACGCCGTTCCTCAAATCGCGGAATCGGCCGGGGCCGTTCGCCGCGTCCGATCTCGCGACGGCGGCGGGACGCGCGCTGCTCGTGCGCCAGCCGTTTTTCCCGCCGGCGCTCGACGAGGTGATTCTCGGTTGTGCCGCGCCGTCGGTCGATGAGGTCAACATCGGCCGCGTCGCTGCGTTGCGAATGGGCTGCGGCAACAAGGTGCCGGGGTGGACGGTGATGCGCAATTGCGCGTCCGGCATGCAGGCGATCGATTCGGCCATCGATTCGATGCGCGTCGGTCGCTCGAATCTCGTCCTCGCGGGCGGCGTCGATGCATTGTCGCGCGTGCCGCTTTTGCTCTCCGACGCGATGGTCGCGTGGCTTTCGAGCTTTCGTTCCGCGAAGACGATCGGCGGGCGTGCTGCGCTGCTCGGGCAATTGCGTCCGTCGTATCTCGCGCCCGTCGTCGGGCTGATGAAAGGCTTGACCGACCCATACGTTGGTTTGCTCATGGGACAGACTGCGGAGAATCTCGCCTATCGCTTCGGCATTTCGCGGCCGGAGATGGACGAGTTCGCCGCGCAAAGCCAGGCACGCGCGCTCGCGGCGCAGCGCGAAGGTCGCTTTGCGCGCGAGCTGGTTCCGCTCTTCGATCGCGACGGGAACGTCTTCGACAAAGACGATGGCATTCGCGAGGACTCGACGCCCGAGAACCTCGCGAAGCTCGCGCCGTTCTTCGATCGCAAGTACGGCAACGTGACAGCCGGCAACAGCTCGCAGGTCACCGACGGCGCGGCGTGGCTTCTGCTTGCGACGGACGAGGGACTCGCGCGCCACGGCCTGACGCCGAAGGGCCGCATCGTCGATTCGCAGTGGGCCGCGCTCGATCCCGCACAGATGGGACTCGGGCCGGTGTACGCGGCGACGCCGATGCTGACGCGCCATGGATTGGCCGTCGACGACATCGACGCGTGGGAGATCAACGAGGCGTTCGCGGCGCAGGTGCTCGCGTGCCTTCGGGCATGGCAGGACGAGGCGTTCTGCCGCGACGAGCTCGGGCTTGCTCACGCGTTCGGGGCGATCGATCCTTCGAGGCTCAACGTCGATGGCGGCGCGATCGCGCTCGGTCATCCGGTCGGCGCATCGGGCGCGCGGATCGTCATGCATCTGCTCGACGTTCTCGAGCGCGCGAACGGCCGGCGCGGCGTCGCGGCGATTTGCATCGGCGGCGGCCAGGGCGGCGCGATGCTGGTGGAGCGGTGAAAAAGGGGCCGGGGTCGAATTTCGGAGTCGAATTTCGCGAAATTCGACCCTGGCCCCTTTTTCACCGCGAAAAGCGACCCTGACCCCATTTTCGCCGTCCCGATGACCGAAGCCATGCAAAACTGGACGCTGACCCGCGACGCCGACGGCATTGCGCGGCTCACGTTCGATAAGGCGGGCGCCACGACGAACACGCTGTCGAAGGCGGCGATCGTCGAGCTCAATCAAACGCTCGACGCGCTCGACGCCGACCCGCCGACGGGACTCGTCATCCGCAGCGGCAAGCCAAGCGGTTTCATCGCGGGCGCCGACGTCGACGAGTTCGACGAGATAGGCGACGCCGCGGGCGTGCGCGCGATCCTCGCGCGCGGGATGGGCACGTTCGGTCGCATCGCGCGGCTGCCTTATCCAACGCTCGCGCTGATTCGGGGCTTTTGCCTCGGCGGCGGGCTCGAGCTCGCGCTCGCGTGCCGCTATCGCGTCGTCGTCGACGAGCCGTCGACGCGCCTCGGCCTGCCCGAAGTGATGCTCGGCATCGTGCCTGGATGGGGCGGCATCAAGCGCCTGCCGAAGCTCGTCGGCGCGCCGATCGCGCTCGATATGATGCTGACCGGCAGAACGGTCGACGCCCGTCGTGCGAAACGCATCGGCCTCGCCGACGAATGCGTGCCGGTGCGAATCATGGAGAACACCGCGCGCGGCGTCCTCCGCGCGAAGCCGGCTCCACGGACGCTGCCATTTCCCTTGTCTATGACGCTTGCGCCGCTCGCGCGCCGCTACATCGCGCAGTCGGCGCGAAAGCGCGTCGCGAAACGCGCAAGGCGCGATCAGTATCCGGCGCCGTACGCGATCATCGATTTGTGGGAGCGCTACGACGGCGACGTGCTCGCGCCACCGCCCGGCGATCCCGCATCGATCGAAGCGCTGTTCGCGACGCCGACCGCGCGCAACCTCATCCGCGTATTCCATCTGCAGGAGCGATTGAAGGCGCTCGGCAAGGAGAAGGCGGCCGACGTGTCGCGCGTGCACGTCGTCGGCGCGGGCACGATGGGCGGCGACATTGCCGCCTGGTGCGCGCTTCGCGGCCTCACGGTCACGCTGCAGGACCAGGACGCGGCGCGGATGGCGCCGGCGATCAAGCGCGCAGCGAAGCTCTTTTCCGAGCGGCTCAAGGACAAGCGGCGCGTTCGCGACGCGCTCGATCGGCTGATCCCTGACGTGCGCGGCGAAGGCATCGCGCATGCCGATCTCGTGATCGAGGCGATCTTCGAGAACGCCGACGCGAAGCGTGCGCTATTCGCCGACGTCGAATCGCGCGCGAGCCCCAATGCAATGCTCGCGACGAACACGTCGTCGATTCCGCTCGAAACGATCGCGACGGCGCTTCGCAATCCGTCGCGGCTCATCGGACTGCACTTCTTCAACCCGGTTTCGCGGATGATGCTGGTCGAGGTCGTCGGCGGCCGCGACAGCGATCCGGCGACGCTCGCCCGCGGCGCCGCGTTCGTGCGCGCGATCGACAAGCTGCCGCTGCCGGTCAAGAGCGCGCCGGGCTTTCTCGTCAACCGCGTGCTCGCTCCGTACCTGATGACCGCCATGCGCGCCGTTGACGAAGGGATTGCGCCCGAAGCAATCGACGAGGCGGCGGTCGCGTTCGGCATGCCGATGGGACCGATCGAGCTTGCGGATTCCGTCGGTCTCGACATTTGCCTCGCGGTCGGCCGAATGCTCGAAAACGATGCGAACGTGCCACGCAAGCTCGCGGCGCACGTCGAAGCGGGCGAGCTCGGCAGGAAGAGCGGCCGCGGCTTCTATCGCTGGGAAAACGGACGTCCGCAGAAGCACGCGCAGGCCGAGGTTCCCGCGGGACTCGCGCAGCGACTCGTCGACCCGCTCGTTCGCGAGGCGAAATCCGCGCTCGACGAGGGCATCGTCGCGGATGCCGATCTCGTCGACGCGGGCGCGATCTTCGGCGCAGGCTTCGCGCCGTTTCGCGGCGGCCCGCTTTCGTACGCGCACTCCCTGGCCGCAACGGCCTAGAATCCGCGGCAATGGAACGTCCCTGGCTCGCGAACTATCCAGCCGGCGTGCCGGCCACGATCGACGTCGCCGAATACGCGTCGGTCTGCGACGTGGTCGAGGAGAGCTGCCGGCGCTTCGCGTCGCGTCCCGCGTTCACGTGCATGGGACGCACGCTGACGTTCGCCGACATTCATGCGCTGTCCGCGACGTTCGCCGCGTGGCTGCAGGGCATCGGCGTCGCTCGCGGCACGCGCGTCGCGCTGATGATGCCGAACGTGCTGCAATACCCGATCTGCGTGTTTGGCGTGCTGCGCGCGGGGTGCGTCGTCGTCAACGTCAACCCGCTCTATACGCCGCGCGAGCTCGAGCACCAGCTCGTCGACTCCGGCGCCGAGGTCGTCGTCGTCGTCGAGAACTTCGCGCACACGCTCGAGCAGGTCATCTCGCGCACGCGGATCCGGCGCACCATCGTGACGTCGATCGGCGAGCTCCTCGCGTTCAAGGGACGCATCATCGATCTCGTCCTGCGGCGCGTGAGGCGCGCGGTGCCCGCATGGTCGCTGCCGGGTGCGATCCGCTTCGGCGATGCGATGAAGGAAGGCCGCAAGCGCAACTTCACGCCGATGCGGATCGGCCACGACGATCTCGCGTTCCTGCAATACACCGGAGGCACCACGGGGGTCGCGAAGGGCGCGATGCTCCTGCACGGGAACATCGTGGCGAACCTGCTGCAGGCGCGCGCGTGGATGCGTCCGTTCATGGACGAGAACGTGCGCCAGGTGATCGTCACGCCGCTGCCGCTCTATCACATCTTCTCGCTCACCGCGAACCTGCTGGTCTTCATGTCCATCGGCGGCGAGAACGTGTTGATCGTCAACCCGCGCGATGTCCCGAGCCTCGTGAAGACGATGCGCGGCTGCGGTTTCACGGCGATGACGGGCGTCAACACGCTCTTCAACGCGCTGCTCGAGAATCCGCGCTTTCGCACATTGGACTTCCGCGCGTTCAAGCATGCGCTTGGCGGCGGCATGGCGGTGCAGGAAGCCGTTGCCAACCGCTGGAGGGAAGTGACCGGCGTGCCGCTGATCGAGGCGTACGGCCTCACCGAAACCTCGCCGGCGGCGACGATGAATCCGCTCGATCTTCCGCGTCACAACGGTTCGATCGGCCTGCCGATCTCGTCGACCGACGTAGCACTTCGCGACGACGAGGGCAACGACGTCAAGCCTGGCGAACCCGGCGAAATCTGCATCCGCGGTCCGCAGGTGATGGCCGGCTATTGGCAGCGGCCGGAAGAGACCGCGAAGGCGATGACGAAGGACGGCTTCTTCAAGACTGGCGACATCGGCACGATGGACGAGCGCGGCTACGTGCGCATCGTCGATCGCAAAAAGGACATGATCCTCGTGTCCGGCTTCAATGTTTATCCGAACGAGGTGGAGGCCGTCGTCGCGATGCACGAGGGCGTGCTCGAATGCGCGGTGATCGGCGTGCCGGATGCGAAGTCCGGTGAATCGGTGAAGCTCTTCGTCGTGCGGCGCCATGCTCGCCTCACGGCCGAGGAACTGCTGGCGTATTGCCATGACCATCTTGCCGCCTACAAATGCCCGCGCGAGGTGGTCTTCCGCCGCGAATTGCCGAAGTCGAACGTCGGCAAGATCCTGCGACGAAAATTGCGCGAGGAAGCGAACGCGAAGCCGCGCAAACGCGAGAAGGCGCGCGCATGAGTGATGATCCCGCAACGCACGGACCGGACGTCCATCTGCCGCCCGGCATGCCGACGCTGCGCGTGACGCCGATGCCGGCGGACGCGAACTTTCACGGCGACATCTTCGGGGGCTGGATCATGTCGCAGGTCGACATTGCCGGCGCGATCCCCGCGTCGCGACGAGCGCGCGGCCGCGTGGCGACGGTGGCCGTCAATTCGTTCGTGTTCAAGGAGCCCGTGCTGATCGGCGATCTCGTATCGTTCTACACGACGATCGAGAAGGAGGGCCGCACGTCGATCACCGTATCGGTCGAGGTCTACGCGCAGCGCAATCCGGACCGCGAGGCGACGGTCAAGGTGACCGAAGCAAGCCTCACGTACGTCGCCGTCGGTCCCGATCGCAGGCCGCGCGAACTACCGAAGATCGACGACTAAGCGCGTCGCTGTATCGGCCGCGCCACAACTCGCGCTTCGCCGGCGTCATCGCACGCCCCCGTTCGGCAATTTCGCGTCGAGCCGCCTGTATAGTGAAACGATGCGCTGCGCCGTACCTCGCCGGCGTCGATAGGCCGGCGAATGGCGCCGAATCCGTATCGAAGAAGGGGAGGCTCGACGATGAAATCGCAACTCGCAAGGCACACGCGCGTCGTGGCCGTCGCGACAGGAATCGCGTTCGGGTTCTTCACGGGGCAGTCGTGGTCCGCGGGCTTCGCGCTGCAGGAGAATTCGGGCAGCGCGATCGGCAATGCGTTCGCGGGCGGCGCCGCGGCCGCCGAGGATGCGAGCACGCTGTGGTCGAATCCCGCGGGGCTCACGCGTATCGGAACGCCGCAGGTCGCGGCGGCGGTCAGCTTCATCACGCCGTCGTTCAAGTTCCACGACGAGGGCTCGCAACCCGCCGCGTTCCAGCCGCTCGGCGGCACCGGAGGCGACGCGGGCAGCGTCAATGTCGTGCCCAATCTTTATGTTGCCGTGCCGATCAATCGTCAGTGGAGCGTGGGCGTCGGCGTCAACGTGCCGTTCGGTCTCGTGACCGAATACGACGACAACTGGCTCGGCCGCTTCCAGGCGGTCAAGACCGACGTCAAGACGATCAACGTGAATCCGGCCGTCGCATGGCGGGTGACGGACACGTTCTCGGTCGGCGTCGGCGTCGACTGGCAGCACATCGACGCGACGCTCACGAGCCGCGTCAATTACAGCGCCGCCCTCGCGCAAGCCGCCGGGCAGGCGGCCGGAGGCGGTCTGATTCCTCCCGCGCTCGTCCCGCAGATCATCGGAGCGACACCGGGACTCGCATCGAAAGCCACCGTCGAAGGCGACGACAGCTCATGGGGTTGGAACATCGGCATGCTTTGGGACGTGACGCCGCAGACGCGCATCGGCGCGCATTACCGATCGTCGATCAAGTACAAGGTCGGCGGCACGGTCGACTTCGATAATCCTGCCCCGTCGGTTCCCGCCCCGCTCGTGCCGATCGTGGGACTCCTCGCGACGAACGTGAATGCCGTGCTCGCGCCGGGAGGCGTCAGCGCCGACATCAAGCTGCCCGACATCGCGAACGTCTCGGTGTTTCATCGCTTGAACGATCGCTGGGATCTGATGGGGGATGTGCAATTCACCCGCTGGTCGGTGTTCCGCCAGCTCGAGTTCGTGCGCACGACCGGCCAGGTGCTGTCGAACACGCCGGAGAACTTCAACGATGCATGGCGCGTCTCCGTCGGCGCGACGTATCACTGGAGCGACGCGTGGAGCTTCCGTGGCGGCCTCGCGTACGACCAGTCGCCGGTCAATACCACCGATCGCACGCCTCGCCTTCCCGATTCCGACCGTTATTGGATTGCGATCGGCGCGCAATATCGCTTCAATGGCAATTTCGCGGTGGATGCGGGCTACGTCTACATCCCGATGCCGAACGCGGACATCAACCAGAACGCGGGCTCGACCGCGGCGAACGGCCTGATCACGGGTCACTACGAGTCGAACGTCAATATCTTCTCGCTGCAACTCACGTACAGCTTCTAGGGCCATAGCCATCATCAAGACCCTGAATTACGTGAGTGCCCGACTTCTGGCCTAGCTGCGGTTATCGCCTGCTCGCGCGGCGCGATGACGGGACGCTCGCGATCTCCGATGCGTTCCTGCGAAGCCTGCTCGCGCGACCGGAGCTCGCGCCGTTGCCGGCGTCCGGTCCGCGCGAGGTCGCGCTTCACGACGCGCTCGTCGAACATCCGCGCGACGACATTCCCACGACGGCGCTCGATGCGGTCGAGGATTCCGACGCGCGGGAAAACTACGCGGTCTACCTGCGCTTTCGCAAGCGGCTGATCGACGCCGAGTCGCTCGAGGCTGCGTACGTGCGGCTGTTCCAGGGTGAAGGCGTCGACGTGCCGCCGCTTTTCGTCGCGCAGATGACGCAGATCCTCGTGCGTTACATTCTCGGCGACGATGCCGATCCGCTCGCGGCTCGCGCCGGCGAGCTTCTGTTTCGAACGCAGAAGATCGCCGTCACCGACGACGGTGCGGTGATGGCGGCCGACGAGGCGATTGTCGAGCATCTCGCGGAAGGCGGCGCGTTCGGCTCGCTCGGCGAGTTCCTCGTGCAAAACCGCACGCCGGTGCGTACGATCGACCTCGACGTGCTCGATCGCGATCGCGCCGCTGCGTACTGGTCGCGGGACGAGCGGTACGATTTCGCGATCAGCCTCGCATACGGCAGTGCGACGCTGAATGCATTGATGCGCGTGCTCGAGGCGTGGATCGCGCACTTCCTCGGCGTGAGGGTCAGGATCCGTACCGAGCGTGAAATCGACGACGCGCATTGGCGCTGGCACGTCGGGCTCGATGCGCAGGCGAGCGCCATCCTGAACGACCTTTACAATCGTCAGGTCGTCGACGATGCGCGGATGCGACGCCTGCTTTGCCTCTTCCGGCTGGACTTCGACAATCCCGCCGACATGCGAAGCGACGTTGCGGGACGCCCCGTGTGGCTCGCGATGGCGATGGACGAGCGCGATCGGCTCGCGCTCAAGCCTCAGAACCTGCTGATGAACCTGCCGCTCGCGCGGGCGCAATGATGCTGACATCGATACGATCGACAGGAATTTTGAGCGCGCTCGGCGTGGCGTGCGTGACCATTGCAGCGTGCGCGAAGCTCGAGGCGCCTCCCGTTGCGGGTGCGCCATCGAGCGCTGCGAGCGAATCGACAACCAGCACAAAACCGCCATCGCCTCCGCCGTCGAGCGAGAGCGCGCCCAAGGGCGGCGTCGCCGATCTCGCGTGGCTCGCCGGATGCTGGCAGAACACGGTGAACGGTAGGGAGCTTCGAGAGGAATGGCTGCCGCTGCGCGGCGGCATGCTGGTCGGCGCGGCGCAGCAGACGATGCAGGGCGCGGTGCAGGATTACGAGTTTCTGCGCATCGATTCGCGCGAGGGCAGCGTGCACTTCACGCAGTTCGGCGCGGGCGGAAAGGAGATTTCGTTCCGCCTCTCGGGCACGACGACCGACGGCAACGACACGATCTTCACGTTCGACCATACGACGCCGTCGTTTCCCGCGCGGCTTCTTTACCGGCGCGGCGAGCAGGGGTGGCTCTACGAGACGGTCGAGGGAAGGCTCGGGAGCGGCGCGAAGCGCGTCGTCTATCCGCTGCGGCGCGTCGATTGCGAGACCGGCGAGCTGATCGCGAAATAGATGGCGGGCGATTCGTCTTCGGCGGATGCGAAGCCCGCGAAAAGCGCGGCGCTGCGAACGTTCGAGCGGATGCTCGCGGCGGGCAAGGACAGTGCGCTCTTGCGCTATTCGATCGGCAACGAATACCTGAAGGTGGGCGACGTCGAGCACGCGATCGACGCGCTGGCGAACTCGGTGTCGCTCGATGCGACATATACGGCGGCGTGGAAGCTATACGGGGGTGCGCTCGAAAAGGCCGGCCGCCACGCCGAGGCGCTCGATGCGTATCGGCGCGGCATCGTCGTCGCGCGGCAGAAGGGCGACCGGCAGGCAGAGAAGGAGATGACGGTGTTCGCGCGGCGTATCGAGCGGGGGATGTGATCGCCCCGCGCTCGCTGCACCCAAGGGGGAGCAATTTGCGCCTCGGGGCGGCCCATCGGCGCGAAATGTGATCCCCCGCTCGCTTGGCAGCACGGGACGCGCGTTAGTTGACCTGCGCGCAGCCGCGATTCGCGAGCTCGTCCGCCCTGTGATTCCCCGGCGTATCGGCGTGGCCGCGCACCCAGTGCCAGCGTATCCGATGGCGCTCGCGCAATGCGTCGAGCTCACGCCACAGCTCGGCGTTCTTGACCGGCTTGCGATCACTCGTGCGCCAGCCGTTCTTCTTCCACGTGTGGATCCAGGTTTCGATGCCCTGCTTCACGTATTGCGAGTCGAGATAAAGATCGACGTCGCACGCGCGCGTGAGCGCTTCGAGCGCACGGATCACCGCGGTCAATTCCATCCGGTTGTTCGTCGTCTCGTGCTCGCCGCCGAAAAGCTCTTTCTCGGTGCCGTTGAAGATCAGGAGCGCGCCCCAGCCACCCACGCCGGGATTGCCCTTGCATGCTCCGTCGGTGTAGATGATTACCGGCGCTTCATTCGCGCGCTTGGCCGGCGTCTTGGGGACGCCAGCGCTCATCTCCGCTGCGTGGTCAGGCTCTCCCGCGCGCCGGCCGCCGGCGCGAGCGCTTTCACGCGCCTTTCGCGTCGCTGCTTCGCGGGTGTGAGCACGCGCATTCCGAGAACCTTCTTTGTCGCGCGGAGGTAATAGACGCCGCCGGTGATCGGCCACCAGCGATCGCCGGTACGCTCGAAGAACGAAAATCGCCGCAGCCACTTCTCCTGCGAAAATGGCGGCACGTAGCAGTCGAAGCGTCCGCCGATCACGTCGAAGCCGAGCAGCGACAGCCAGTCCTTCACTCGATAAAGCGCGATGAAGTTGCCGTTCCACGGCGGCGTCGCGCCGCGTCCGAAATAGCGCTTCGTGCCGAAGAGCGAGAACGGATTGAAGCCGGCGATGACGATCTGGCCTTCCGGGCGGATCACGCGCCATGCCTCGCGCAGCATGAGGTGCGGGTCGTCGGTGAACTCGAGCGCATGTGGCATCACGATCAAGTCCATCGTGCTCTCCCCGAACGGCAAGCCGTGCGGATCGGCGATGATGTCGGCGGGTGGATCGTAGTCGAGGGTCCACCGCGATACGATGCGGCTTTGCGCGAGGTAGCGGCATTCGGGGAGGCCGATCTGCAGCGCGTGGAAACCGAAGATATCGGCCACGGTCAGATCGAAGTACGCCTGCTCGCGCTCCTTCAGGTATTCGCCGAGCGGCGTCGCGAGCCATCCCGCGAAGGTCGACGACGCGCCCTGCAAGGTTTCGGAGGGTCGATCCATGATGTCGATTATCCCCATCCCCGCATTCAGGGACAACTACATCTGGACAATCGCGGACGATCGATTCGCCGCGGTCGTCGATCCCGGCGATGCCGCGCCGGTGCTTCGCTGGCTCGATGCGAACGATGTCGAGCTCTGTGCGATCCTCGCGACGCATCATCACGCCGATCACGTCGGCGGCGTGCCCGCGCTTCGCGAACGCTTCGATGTGCCGGTGTTCGGTCCCGCGAACGAGCGCATCCCGCAACGCACGCAGGCGCTGCGCGAAGGCGATCGCATCATCGTGCCGGGTATCGAGTTGGCGCTCTCGGTGCTCGACATACCCGGCCACACGGCCGGGCACATCGCGTATTTCGCGCTGCCGCCCGATCCGCTCGTGTTCTGCGGCGACACGTTGTTCGCCGCGGGCTGCGGACGACTTTTCGAGGGAACGCCGGAGCAGATGTGGTCGTCGCTTGGCAAGCTCGCGTCGCTCGCAGAGGAGACGCGCGTCTATTGCGGGCACGAATACACGCTCGCGAACCTGCGCTTCGCCGCGGCGGTCGAGCCTTCGAGCCGCGACATCGAGATGCGCACTGCGCACGAGCGTGAGAAGCGCGAGCGCGGCGAGCCGACCCTGCCGTCGACGATCGGCGCCGAACGTGCGACCAATCCGTTCTTGCGCGCGGCGCTGCCCGACGTGATGGCACAGGCCGCCGCGCATGCGGGGCGCGCGATCAAGAGCGCCGTCGATTCGTTCGCGACGCTGCGCGAATGGAAGAACGGCTTCGCCTGATTGGAAGAACGGGTTCGCCTGACGAAACGCCGTGTACGCGACAATGCGTACTCGTGACGGACGGTTCGCGCGGCCGGTCGAGCGGAAACGTCGCGCGCAGGATCATTTTCGCGGTTGACGCATCGTGCGATGGCGCCTACCATCGCCGAAATTTTGTGTTCTACGGCGTGTCGCGAACCGCGTTTTCGAATTGCCCTATCGAAGAATCCTGATCATGCCGGTGGCGCTCGCGCTTGCAGCATGCGCGACGACCTCGCAGCCGCCGGACTTCCTGGCCTCGTCGCCCCCGTTGCGGACGATCGAGTTCCCGCCTTCCCCGCCGCCGATCGTCCTCGCCCATCCGTTCCGGGCTTCGGGCACCGGTCTCGAGCCGCTGCCTGCATCCAGCGGTGATCTCTGGGATCGCATCGTCGACGGCTATTCGATTCCCGACATCGACGGTCCGCTCGTCGACAAATGGGAGCAGTGGTACGCCGAACGACCCGAATACGTGGCGCGAATGGTCGAGCGGAGCCGCCGCTATCTCTATCACATCGTCACCGAGGTCGAGGCGCGTGGCATGCCCTCCGAGATCGCGCTTCTGCCGATCGTCGAAAGCGCCTTCAATCCGACCGCCGAATCGGTGAGTCGCGCATCGGGCATCTGGCAGTTCATGCCGCAGACCGGCAAGACGTATGGACTCAAGCAAAGTTTCTGGTCCGATTCGCGGCGCGACGTGATCGCGGCGACGAGTTCGGCGCTCGACTATCTGCAGACGCTGAACGCCGAGTTCAACGACTGGCAGATTTCGCTCGCCGCGTACAACTGCGGCGAAGGGACGATGCGCCGCGCGATCGCGCGCAATCGTACGCGCGGATTGCCGACCGACTTCGCGAGCCTTCAGGATCTTCCGGTCGAGACACGCAATTACGTACCGAAGCTGCAGGCGGTGAAGAACATCGTCGCCGATCCCCAGAAATACGGCCTCGCGATGGCCGACGTCCCGAACGCGCCGTACTTTACGGTCGTGCACACCACGGTGCGGATGGACGTGAAGCGCGCCGCCGAGCTTGCCGAGTTGCCGATGGACGAATTCCTGGCGCTGAACCCTCAGCACAATCGGCCGGTGATCTCGGGCGCCGACGAATTCGCGATCCTGCTTCCGATCGACAAGGCGGAAGTGTTCGCGGCGAAGTTGAACCTCGTCGCGCAGCCGCTCGTGTCGTGGCAGGCGCACCGGATGAAGCGGGGCGAGTCGCTGACGCAGGTCGCATCGCGTTACGGGATGTCGATCGAGACGCTGCGCTCGGTGAACGGCATCGGCCCGCGCCAGACGGTGCCTACGGGCTACGCGCTGCTCGTGCCGATGCAGCGTCCCACCGAGGAGGCCGAGGCCTCGCTCGACAACGCGGTGTTCACGACCGTGCCCGTGAACCGCACGTTCTACTACACCGTGCACCGCGGCGATACGCTGACGGGCATCGCGGGACGCTACGGCGTTACGCGCCAGGATCTGCGGCGCTGGAACCGGCTCGCCAGCGACGAAGTGCGCACCGGGCAGAAGCTTCGTGTGACGAGCGACGTGCCGCCCGCGCGAAGCCGCGCGCGCGTCGTGAGGGTACGGCAGTCGAAGACCCGCCACGCGCACCATCCGCCGGCGCGGGCGGCGTCAGGCGGAGGCGGGCGCAGGCAGACGGCGAGCGCGATGACGGCGCCGGCGGCGAAGCCGTAAGTTCCAGAGAATCGGTGCCAGAGATGCATTTCCCGCGCTGTCGTCGCGTATCGTGGTACCCGGTCGGGAAATACATCTCTGGCACCGATTTTCCGAATGACTCGCCTCTGACCCCATAGCGAAACGGGCGACTTTCGTCGCCCGTTTCATGTCCGTCACACGTCTGCGACGGAAGCGAATCGAAGAAGCGTTACTTCTTCGCGGCTCTCTTCTTGGCGGTCTTCCGCGCGCCTTTCCGGCGCGGGGCGGCCTTCTTCTTGGCGCCTTTCCGCTTGGCGGCCCGCTTCTTCGGAGCGGCCCGCTTTTTCGTCGCCTTGCGCTTCATCGACTTCTTCGCAGCCCGCTTCTTCGGGGCAGCGCGCTTCTTGCCACCCTTCTTGGCAGCCCGCTTCTTCGGGGCGGCGCGCTTCTTCGCGCCCTTCTTGGCGGCCCGCTTCTTCGGGGCAGCGGCCTTGCGCTTCCGTGCCTTCTTCTTCGGCGCCTCGCTGGAAGCGGCGGGCGTCATCATCGACATCATGTCAGCCATCATCGTTGCTTCTCCTGTCTGAGTTCATGTGACTGTTATGGTCCTTCACTCGCAGGCATCGCCGGCCGCAGGGGAAAGCACGCTGATGCTAGAAATTTCGGCCCACCCCCTTGACAAATCCATTGACACCTGCTGCCTCGCATTTTAGCCACGTTTCAAGCTTTTGCAAGATTTCGAGCATGGCAAGCGACCGTTCATCGCGCATTGTTGCGAATTCGCACAGTTCGCGGATGCAAAAAACGCATCGATCGTGCGCTTTCAGCGTGCGTTTCGCGGCGGCAATCGCGTTTCGTGCGCGATCAGATCGGCGATGCTTTCGCGACGCCGAATGACGTGCGCGGCGTCGCCGTCGACGAGCACCTCGCAGGCGCGCGGTCGCGTGTTGTAGTTCGAGCTCATCGACATCGCGTACGCGCCGGCGCTTCGCACGGCGAGCAGTTCTCCTTCGGCGATCGCGAGCGAGCGATCGTGCGCGAGGAAGTCGCCGCTTTCGCAAACGGGACCGACGACGTCGTAGCGAGCGGACGCGCGCTCGCGCGGCGCGACCGGCTCGATCGCATGCCACGCGCCGTAGAGCGACGGGCGAAGAAGATCGTTCATCGCCGCGTCGACGATCGCGAAGTTTCGGGCGCCCGGCTTGATCGCCCGTACGCGCGTCAGCAGCACGCCGGCGTCGGCGACGAGGCGCCGACCGGGCTCGAACAGCAGGCGCTGGCGCCGCCCGTGTACGAGCTCGCGAATCAGTGCCGCGTAATCGGCGATCGCGACCGGCGTCTCGTCGCTGTAACGCACGCCCAGGCCGCCGCCAAAGTCGATGTGCGAAACCGCGATGCCGTCGTCTTCGAGGGCGTCGACGAGCGCGAGCATCGTTTGCGCCGCTTCGCGGTACGGCGCGAGGTCGGTGATCTGCGAGCCGATGTGCATGTCGATGCCGCGCACGTCGATCGACGCCATCCCGGCCGCCTTGCGGTACAGCGCGCGTGCCTCGATCGCCGACACGCCGAACTTGCTCTCGCGAAGCCCCGTGGCGATGTACGGATGCGTGCGCGGGTCGACGTCGGGATTGACGCGAAAGCTGACCGGTGCGCGCACGCCGATCCGTGATGCGATCGCCGCGACGTCGTCAAGCTCGGACGCCGACTCGACGTTGATGCAGAGGATGCCGGATGCGAGCGCGGCTTCGATCTCCGCGTCGCTCTTCGCCACGCCGGAGAAGACGACCTTCGCGGGATCGCCGCCCGCCGCCTGCACGCGCGCGAGCTCGCCGCCGGAGACGATGTCGAAGCCGCTTCCGAGCGACGCGAAAAGGTCGAGGATCGCGAGCGTCGAGTTCGCCTTGACCGCGTAGCAGACAAGGTGCGGCAGGCCGTCGAACGCTGTATCGAATTCGACGAACGCGCGCGAAAGCTCGGCGCGCGAGTAGACGTAGCACGGTGTGCCGTAGTCGCGCGCGATCGTCGCGAGCGGCACGCGCTCCGCGCAAAGCTCGCCGCCGATGTAGTCGAAGCTCACCGCGCCTCGCGCTTCATGCACGGGGCGCATCCGAATGCCGCGCTCACTGCGTCGGCGTCGGCGAGGGCGGGGGAAGCGCGGGCGACGTCGTGGGCGGCGACGTCGCGGGGTTGTTCGTCGACGAAGATGCCGGCGGCGTTTGCGCCGCCTTCGGCGGCGGACGAAGGGGACCCTTGATGCCGCACGACGACAGGATCGCGATCAGCGCGACGGCAACGGCCGCGCGTGGCGTTCGCATGCAAATCGGTTGACGTAGCATCGCCGGGTCATCATAGCAGGCTGATAGCATGTTCCGTATGGACGACGACGCCTTCCGCCACGCCGCCGACGCTGCGCTCGACAGGATAGGTCTCGCGCTCGATGCCGCGCTCGAGACGAGCGGCGCCGAGTTCGATTGGGAGCTTGCCGATGGTGTCCTGACGATCGTCTGCGACGACGAAAGTCGCATCATCGTCAACCGTCACGTACCGAATCGCGAGATCTGGGTAGCGGCAAAAAGCGGCGGCCATCACTTCCGGGCGCAGGGCGGGCATTGGCGTGACACGCGCACTGGAGACGAGCTCGGAAGCGTGCTCGTCCGCCTCTTGAAGACGCAGGCGCGCGTCGTCGCGCCGATGCCGGAGTTGCCCGCGCCGTAATCGACGCGTCGCCTGCGTCGGCTCAGCCGGTGAGCAGCGCGGTCCATTCGTCGAGCTCGTCGCGAAGCGCCGTGTGCCCGGGCAGCAGCGACTCGACGAGCGCCCAGAACTTGCGCGAATGATTGAGCTCGACGATGTGCGCGACCTCGTGCGCGACCACGTATTCGGCAAGCCGCGGCGGCAACTGCACGAGCCGCCAGTTGAGCCTGATCTCGCCCTTCGCGTTGCAGCTTCCCCATTCGCTTCGGGCGTTCGAAAGCCGCACGCTCGGCACGTGCGCACCGAGCCGGGCGACGTAGTGCGCAACGCGGGTCGCGACGAGCGACAGCGCCTGCTCGCGCAGCCATTCGCGAACGCACTCGGCGACGTGGCGTTCGTCGTGCGCGTGCGGATGGCGCACCGTCAGATGGAACATGTCGGCGAAGACGTTGGTGTCGCGCGCCGGAAACACCGCGAGCGCGAGCGTGGCGCCGCGATACGCGATGGGTGCCCCTGAGATCCATTCGCGCGGCATAACGTCCTTGCGCCGCGCGCGCCATTCGGCGAGCGAGCGCAGGATCCACGATGCGCGCTCGACGAGCGCTTCCTCGATGTCGCGAAGCGCGACCCAGCGCGGCGCGCGCACCCTCAGCCCCTCGAAGTGGATCTCCATGCCGATTGATCGACGTCGTGCGCGAATCAGCCGATAGTCGATCGACTGGCCGCCGATCACGATGCGCCGCAGCGTGCCGTCGGAGCGGCGCTGACCGGGAAGGTCGGGCTCGAGCCTCACCGGCCTCATGCCACCGCGCGCGCCACCGCGGGCTCGATGTCCGCAGGCGGGCCAAGGCGCGCCACTTCGTCCTCGATCCACGTCTCGATCGCATGCATCATTTGCGCGGGCTCCATCGCGCCGGGCTCGATCGGCTTGCCGATCGACAACGTGATCGTGCCCGGACGCTTGCCCATGATGCCCTTCGGCCACAGCCAGCCGGCGTTGTGCGCGATCGGCAGGACCGGCGTTTTCATCTCGATCGCGAGCCGCGCGACGCCGGTCTTGTAGCGCACGCGTCTGCCGGCCCGGATCCGCGTGCCTTCCGGATAGAGAATGATCCAGAAGCCCTGCGCGAAGCGCTCGCGCCCCTGCGACGCGATCTGAGTCATCGCGTCCTGCCCTGCCTTGCGGTCGATCGTGATTGGCGAGGCGAGCTTGAATCCCCAGCCGAAGAACGGCACCGAGAGCAACTCCTTTTTCGCGACATACGACAGCGGCGGCAAAAGCCGCGACAGGAAGAGCGTTTCCCACGTCGAGCTGTGCTTGCAGGCGACGATCTTCGGCGTATCGCCAACGTTCTCGATGCCGATCACGCGATGGCGGATGCCGCAGATCGTGCGCGCTGCCCACAGGTTCAGCGCGCACCAGTGCGTGATGAAGCGGTAGCGCGGGATCGGCGGCAGCCAGAACAGCGCGAGGACGAGCAACGCGTACGGCGGCGTGACGATCATCTGGAACAGCGCGAAGACGAGTGATCGGATGTGACCCCCCCACGCTTGCAGCTTCGCTGCTGCGCTGCCCCCTGGGGCGCAACTCGCGTCTCGGGGCGGCCCTTCGCCGCTCGTGGATCGCATCCGATCACTCACCTGCCAGCAGCGCCGACGCGACGAACGCGAGATCGGGAAAGATCACGGTGTTGCGCGGAAAGCCGCCTTCACGAAGCGTCTTTTCGCCCTTGCCGGTCAGCACGAGCATCGGCTGCGCTCCCACACTTTCCGCGGCCTGCAGGTCGCGCAGACCGTCCCCGACGCACGCGATGCCCGCCATGTCGACGTTGAAGCGCACGCCGATCTCGCGAAGCATGCCCGCCTTCGGCTTGCGGCATTCGCACCGCGCGTCGGCGGTATGCGGGCAATAGAAGATCGCGTCGACGCGGCCGCCGACATGCGAGAGCGCGCGATGCATCTTTTCGTGGATCGCGATCAGCGTCGCGAAATCGAGCAGGCCTCGCCCCACGCCCGACTGGTTCGTCGCGACGACGACGCGATAGCCGGCATGGTTGAGCCTCGCGATCGCTTCGAGGCTTCCCGGAATCGGCCGCCATTCGTCGGGCGACTTGATGAACTGCTCGCTGTCGTGATTGACGACGCCGTCGCGGTCGAGGACGATGAGGCGCGCCGTGCGGCTCGGGGCGACCCCTTCTGCCAAGCCATGTTGCGTCGTCTTCGGCATTCCGGGATTTCAGGCGACGAGCCGCGAGATGTCGGCGACGCGGTTCATCGTGCGTGCGACGCGATCGAGCAGCGCGAGCCGGTTCGCGCGCACGTCGGGATCGTCGACCATCACCATCACGTCGTCGAAGAATCGATCGACGGCAGGCTTCGCCGTCGCGAGCGCGACGAGCGCTCCCTCGTAATCGCCGTGCTCGAAGTGGCGGTCGACCTCGTCGCCGAGCGACTTGAAGACGTTCCACAGGTCGCGTTCGGCGCCGTCGGTGAGCCGCGCGGTGTCGACCCGTGGCGCCGCATCGGTCGCGCTCTTGCGCAGGATGTTGACGATCCGCTTGTTCGCCGCTGACAGCGCCGCCGATTCGGGAAGCGACTCGAATGCCTTCACGGCCGCAAGCCGATCGGGGACTAGATCGATGCGATCGGGGTGCTGTCCGATCACCGCCTCGACCTGGTTTGCCGTATAACCCTGCTCGCGCAAATGCGCGCGCAACCGCTCGTAGAGAAAATCGGCGAGCGCGTCAGGGACGGGCTTCGTCCCCGGCACGTCGTTGAACGCCTGGAAGGCGAGACCGATCAGCCAGGCGAGCGACAGCGCGATGCGCTTCTCGATCAGGATGCGCAATACGCCGATCGCCGCGCGACGCAAGCCGAACGGATCCTTGTCGCCGGTCGGCAATGCGCCGATGCCGAAGAGTCCCGCGAGCGTCTCGAGCTTGTCGGCGAGGGCGACCGCTTGCGCGACCGATCCTTCCGGCAATGCATCGCCCGCGTAACGCGGCCGATAGTGCTGCGCGATCGCGTCGGCGAGGTCCGCCGCCTCGCCGTCGGCAAGCGCGTAATAGCGTCCCATCGTCCCTTGCAGCTCGGGAAACTCGCCCACCATGTCGGTGACGAGATCGGCCTTGGCGAGGAGCGCCGCGCGATCGCAGCGATCGTGATGCGCGCCGATCCGCGGCCCGATGTTTCGCGCAAGGAAGCGCAGCCGCTCGACGCGATCGCCAAGCGTGCCGAGCTTGCCGTGGTAGACGATCGAGGCAAGGCGCGGGACACGCGCTTCGAGCGGCAGCTTGCGATCCTGGTCGTAGAAGAATTTCGCGTCGGCAAGCCGCGCGCGGAGCACGCGCTCGTTGCCGCGAACGATCGCCGACGGATCGTCGGTGCGGATGTTGCTGACGACGAGGAAGCGGTTCACCAGCGCGCCTTGCGCGTCGGCGAGCGCGAAATATTTCTGGTTCTGCTGCATCGTCAGGATCAGGCATTCGTGCGGAACGGCGAGGAATGCCGGATCGAACGCCCCTTCGTAGACGGCCGGCCACTCGACGAGGGCCGTCACCTCGTCGAGCAGCGCCTCCGGCACGATCGGCTGAATGGCGCCGGCAGCCTTCGCGAGCTCGCGCACGATCGCTGCGCGTCGCTCGTCGAACGACGGCAGTATCCTCCCTTCGGCTTCGAGCGTTGGCACATAGGCCTGCGCAGTTGAGATGACGAGATCGGCACGACTCGCGAAGCGATGGCCGGCGCTCGTGCGCCCCGCATCGAGGCCGAGTGCACGCACCGGTACCACATCGGCACCGTGCAGCGCGACGAGCCTGTGCGCGGGACGAACGAACGCGACGTCGTTGTAGTAGCTGCCGGGCGCCGCGTAGCGCATCACCTTCGGAATCGGCAACCGCTCGATCGCGATGTCGAGCGCTTCCTGCAGCGCCCTGGATAGCGCGATGCCGGGCACGTGCCGGCGCAGAAACACGTACTCGGCCTTGCCGTCGGAAGCGATCTCGAGTCGATCGCCCACGTCGCTTCGCGCATCCGCCAAATCCGCTCGTCCAAGCGACGTCAGCTTTTTTCGCAAGGCTTCGGTCGGTGCGCCATTCGCGTCGTACGCTACCCTCGCCGGCATCAGCTTGTCGCGCGCCTCGGCGTCGGCTGCTTTCGCGCTCACGCTCGAAATCGATACCGCGAGCCGGCGCGGCGTCGCGTACGGGGTCGCGACGCTCGCATCGGACAGGACGTCGCGTCGGCGAAGCTCGGCGACGAACGTATCGGCGAACGCGGCGCCGAGTGTCTTCAGTGCCTTCGGCGGCAATTCCTCGGTGACGAGCTCGACGAGGAGCGTGTCGAGTCGACGCCCCTCACCCGCTCGATGCCCCGCATCTCGCTCCCTCTCCCCGGCGGGGAGCGGGTTGGGGTGAGGGGCGTCTGCGTTGGTCATGCGGCCCGCTTGAACGCTTCCGGCAGCATCGGAAATCCCAGCGCCTCGCGCGATGCGACGTACGACTGCGCCACCTCGCGCGACAACGCGCGAATGCGCCCGATGTAGGCCGCGCGCTCGGTGACGGAGATCGCGCCCCGCGCATCGAGGAGATTGAACGTGTGCGCCGCCCTCAGAATCATCTCGTAGCCGGGAAGCGGCAGCCGCGCGGCGAGGAGTCGCCTCGCTTCGCTCTCGAAGAACGCGAAGAGCTCGGCGAGCTTTGGCGCATTCGCCTGCTCGAAGTTGTACGTCGACTGCTCGACCTCGTTCTGGTGATACACGTCGCCGTAGGTCAGCGTGCGGCGAATGCCGTTCCCGTCGACCTCGGTCCAAACGAGGTCGAACATGTTCTCCTTGCCCTGCAGATGCATCGCTAGACGCTCGAGCCCGTAGGTGATCTCACCGGTGATCGGATCGCAGTCCAGTCCGCCTACTTGCTGGAAATACGTGAACTGCGTGATCTCCATGCCGTTCAACCATACTTCCCAACCAAGCCCCCATGCGCCGAGCGTCGGATTCTCCCAATCGTCCTCGACGAAGCGCACATCGTTTCGCGCGAGATCGAAGCCGAGTGCGGTCAGCGATCCGAGATAGACGTCGAGGATGTCGGCAGGCGCCGGCTTCATCACGACCTGATATTGATAGAAGTGCGACAGCCGATTGGGATTGTCGCCGTAGCGTCCATCCTTCGGCCGCCGCGAAGGTTGCACGTAGGCGGCGCGCCATGGCTCGGGACCGAGCGCGCGCAGGAACGTCGCGGTGTGCGACGTGCCCGCGCCCACTTCCATGTCGTACGGCTGAAGCAACGCGCAGCCGCGATCGCCCCAGTAGCGCTGGAGCGTCTGGATTACGTCCTGAAATGTCTGCATCGTCGCGGGTCGTTTTCCCGACGGGGATTCTACCTGCGAAGATTGATGAGAGCCGCCCCCACAATCAGCCCCGCACATAGCGCGAGCACGCCGAGATCGCCGATACGCAAATACGGGGTCTCGCCTGCGCGTCCGGTCACGCTGACTTCCAGAACGCCGGTCGTGAACCACGGCAGGCGTGCCATTTCGCGCCCGTCGATGCCGATCGCGGAGGTGATGCCGGTGTTTGTCGCGCGAAGCATCGGCCGTCCGAGCTCGAGCGCGCGCATCGCAGCCATCTGGTTGTGCTGCTCGGCGGCGATCGAATGGCCATACCACGCGTCGTTCGTCACATTGACGAGCATCTGCGCGTCACGCGCGCCTTCACGCAACTCGTTGCCGAACGCATCCTCGTAGCAGATATCGACGGCAACGCGCTCGTCCGCGACCTGCAGCGGGGACTGCATCGAGCCGCCGCGCGCCTGGTCGGCGAGCGGAATCGCGAGGACCGAGTGGATGAACCAGCCGAAGATCGGCTTCAGCGGAATCGTTTCGCCGAACGGGACGAGATGGTTCTTGCGATAGAACTGCAACGGGCTCGTGCCGAGCGCGACGACGGTGTTGTAGTAGCGCGGCTCGCTACCGCCCGGTTCCGGCGGCAGCGCGGTGAAAAGGCCGACGAGCACGTCACCGTCGCGCGCGATGGCGGTTCGGATCAGCGATAGCAGCACGGCATCGGGCACTTCGTCGGAGAACATCGGGAACGCGCTCTCGGGGAGCACGATCAACCTCCCTCGGCTTTGCGCGACAAGGCGCAGGTAGCGGTCGAACGTCGCCGTGCGAAACGCCGGGTCGAACTTCTGCTCCTGCAGCACGTCGCCCTGCACGAGCGACACCGCGAGCGGCTCGCCCGACGGCTTCGTCCAGTCGGTGCGTACGAGCTCGACATTGCCGGCAACGAGCACCAGCGCCACCACAGCGCTGGCAATCGCGCGAACTCGCGCGCTGTCGGCGAGCGCGAGCGCGAATTGCGCGATGCAGCCCGCGGCCACCATGACGACCAGCGTGACGAGGTAGACGCCGCCAAGCGGCGCGTAGCCGCGCAACAAACCATCCGGCATTTGTGTATAGCCCAGCGCGAGCCACGGAAAGCCGGTGAAGAGATAGCTTCGCACCCATTCGGCGGCAGTGAACGCTGCCGCGGCGAGCAGCAATCGCGACCATGAAGCACGCCGTGTCAAACCGACCGCGAGCAAGCCGGCGAGTGCGGGCCACAGCGCGAGGTACGCGGTCAGTATCGCGATCGCGAAAATCGCGAGCGCTTCGTCCATGCCGCCGAAGTTGACGAGCGCGACGGTGAGCCACGACGCGCCGCCGCCGAACAAGCCCACGCCGAATGCGAAGCCCTGCCATGCGGCCGCGCGCGGCGATTCCTCGCGCAGCCAGACGGCAAGCAGCAACGCAAGCGTGACGAACACCAGCGGCGACGCCGCAAACGGCGCGAAGGCAAAGACGGTGAGAACGCCGGCGGACGCGCACAGCGCGAGCGTAAGGAGGTGAGCCCCCGACGCATGCGACTCCGCGGCGCTCATCGCGCGCGTATCACGCGGTTTCTTCGCCGGGCGGTGGCGCGATTCGTTCGACCTGCAATGTGTAGACGCGGCGACTGTCCGCGCGAAGCACCCGGAAGCGGAACGGTCCGATCGTCGTCGCCTCGCCGCGCTTCGGCAGCCTGCCGAACGCCTTGAGCACCAACCCGCCAACCGTGTCGAAGTCTTCGTCCTCGAACGACGTGCCGAACTGCGCGTTGAAATCGGCGATCTCCGTCTGCGCCTTCACGCGGAAGCGTCCGTTCGCTTCTGGAATGACGTTGTCCTCGCTCTCGTCGAAGTCGTATTCGTCCTCGATGTCCCCGACGATCTGCTCCAGCACGTCCTCGATCGTCACGAGCCCCGACACGCCGCCGTACTCGTCGACGACGATTGCGATGTGGTTGCGGTTGGCGCGGAATTCACGCAAGAGCACGTTGACGCGCTTCGACTCGGGCACGAACACGGCGGGGCGCAGCGTTTCGCGCAGGCTGAACGCCTCGGGATCGGCGTAGTAGTTCAAAAGCTCCTTCGCGAGCAAAATGCCCACGACGTCGTCCTTCGATTCGCCTATCACCGGGAAGCGCGAGTGCTTCGTCTCGATGATGAGCGGCATGAATTCGAGCGGCGAGTCGTCGATCGACACGCAGTCCATCTGCGCGCGCGGGATCATGATGTCGCGCACCGTCGTCTCCGACACCGACAGCACGCCCTCGATCATCGACAGCGCATCGGCGTCGAGCAACCGCCGCTCGAACGCGCCGCGCAAAAGCGCGATCAGGTCGTCGCGGTCCTCGGGCTCGCGCGTCAGAAGCGCCGACAGCCGCTCGAGCAGCGACGGCTTGTCGTCGGGGGCGTCGTAGGGAGTCGCCATCAGGAAGCGTACGGGTCCGCGTAGCCGAGACCGCGCATGAGCGCGATCTCGCGCGCCTCCATTCGCGCCGCATCGGCGCGGCGCGCGTGGTCGTATCCCTGCAGATGCAGCATGCCGTGGATCACGAGGTGCGCGTAATGCGCTTCCAGCGTCTTGCGCTGCGCACGCGCCTCGCGTTCAACCACCGGCTGGCACAGCACGATGTCGCCCGAAAGCGACACTCCATCATCGTACACGAATGTGAGGACGTTCGTCGCGTGGTCGCGACCGCGGAAGCGGCGGTTGAGCGCGCGCCCTTCGCGTCCGCCGACGAAGCGCAGCGTGACGTTGGCGTCGCGTTCGAGCGCGGCTTTCGCGATGCGGCGCAGCGCCGCGCGGCCCGGGAGCAGGGTGTTTTCGACCGCGGCCTGGATCGTCAGCGAAAGGCGAGATCTACCCGCTCGTATCGCGGTCGTAGGCATCGATGATTTTCTGCACCAGCGGATGCCGCACGACGTCGGCGCTCGTGAAGCGCACGAATGAGATGCCTCGCACGTCGCGAAGCACGCGCTCGGCTTCGATGAGCCCGCTCTTCTGGCCGCGGCCGAGGTCGATCTGCGTCACGTCGCCGGTGATCACCGCGCGCGTGCCAAAGCCGATGCGCGTCAGGAACATCTTCATCTGCTCGGGCGTGGTGTTCTGCGCCTCGTCGAGGATGATGAACGAATGATTGAGCGTGCGCCCGCGCATGTAGGCGAGCGGCGCGAGCTCGATCGTCTGTCGCTCGAGCAGTCGCGCGGTCTTGTCGAAGCCCATCAGGTCGTAGAGCGCGTCGAACAACGGGCGCAGGTACGGATCGACCTTCTGTGCGAGATCGCCGGGCAGGAAGCCGAGACGCTCACCCGCTTCGACCGCGGGCCGCACGAGCACGATGCGCTTCACCGCGTCGCGTTCGAGCGCATCGACTGCGCAGGCGACGGCGAGATACGTTTTCCCGGTGCCGGCAGGACCGATGCCGAAGCTGATGTCGTGCGTACGGATCGCGTCGAGGTAGGCAACCTGGTTCGGCGTGCGGCCGTGCAGATCGGTGCGCCGCGTGCGGAGGATGGGCGGTTCGTCTGTGAGAGCCACCCCCTCACCCCGGCCCTCTCCCCGCACGCGGGGAGAGGGTGCGAGATGCGGAGCATCGAGCGGGTGAGGGGCTTGTGACGCGATCTCGACCAATCCCAACTGAATATCGTCGACGGACAGCGGCTTTTCCGCCTGTTCATAGAAACGCGAAAGCGCGCGTGCAGCCGTCAGCGCGTTCTCGCACGGACCGGTGACGCTGAACGACGCGCCGCGGCGCGCGATCGTCACGTCGAGCGCCGCCTCGATCTGTCGCAGGTTCGCGTCGAGCGGCCCGCACAGATTCGCGAGCGCGCGATTGTCGACCGGCGCGAGCGTGAGCGTTTGCGTGACTCGTCGCTCGCCAGGCGGTTCGCGCGGGGCGGCGGGCGCGCCGCGCGATGCCGACCTGGTCCTATGCGCCGACGGATTGGTCAAACCGCCTGGCGCACGATGGGAGCCTTGCGCGCTTCGTCGAGCATCGCTTCGAGCTCGAGGATATGCGCTTTTGCCTCTTCCGACATGCGTCCCGTTGGCGCACGTGCGAGGTCCGCGCGAAGCCGCGTCGCCTCGACGCGCAGAAGCGCGCGCGCGTCCTCGGGCATCGACCCCGCGGGCTTGATCAGCGCATCGGCAACGCGCGTCGCGAACTCGCGCTGCAGGTTGCGGCGGAAGAGCGTGATGTCCCTCCCGGTCTTGAGCTCGCTGAAGACCGCGTTATGCAGCGTCTCGTAAAGCTCGGAGAGCTTCAACGCCTGCTTCGGGTCGTCCACCTTCGCGATGTTGTTCAGGAGCCGCTGCGCGATCGGCGGGCTCATCAGCGTGTCGAGCACGCCGCGCTGCAGCGACAGCACCTGCTGGTCGATCGACAGGTCGAGCGGCGGCGTCGGACGGCCCAGCTCCTGCGCGTCGTCGATGTCGAACGTCGACACCGTCATCTTGCGCAGGAACGACGGCGGGAAATTGAAGCTGTCCGCCGACAGCACCTCGCTCGCCAGCATGTGCAATGCTTCACGTTGCTTCGCGGCGTCGATCGGCGTGAACGGCTGGCGGCCGCTGCCGTATCGATCGCGAAGCGTCGTCAGGCCGCCGACGTATTTCGACGCGTACAGCGCGCCCTGTCCGGCTTCGTTCAAGCCGCGGGTGAAATTGCGCCGCAGCACCGAGTAACTTTCGTCGGGCTCGAGCTTCATGCTCTCCGTCCGCTGCCACAGCTCGTGCACGAGCGCCAGGCGCTTGCGCGCATACGCGAGCGGATCGCTTCCGAGGTCGAGCTGGTTCACCGCCGGGTCGATCGCGAAGTACGACACGTCCTCGTCCGTCGAATAGGCGAGCCATGGTTCGCTCGACCGCGCGGCGATCTTCGCGAGCTCGCCCGCTTCCTTGTCAGGCGGGATCGGCTTGTACGCGTACTCGATCGCCCAGTAGTCGTATGGGCCGAGCGTCGACATCGCGTACTCGCCCTGCCGCTCGCCCTTGACCGCGAGATTCCATGGGTTGTATTCCATGACCGATCCCGAGATGCCGTGTTCCGCGGTGAACGTCGGGTCGGATAGCTCCGCCTCGGTGAAAACGGTCGACGCGCGGAAGTTGTGGCGCAGCCCGAGCGTGTGCCCGACCTCGTGCATCACGACGCTCTTGAGGAAGAGGTTCACGAACTTGTCGACATCGGGGCTGTCGGGATCGAGATCGCCGCGCGCCTCGAGCAGCGACATGCCGAACGCCGTTTCCTGCGCGGCGGCATCTTCGTAGTCGCAGGCTTCCGCGTCGCTCGCGATGTGCGCGTTGCCGCTCGTCGCTTCCCTGAACGCGGCGAATGCATCCCTGCGCGGCGGCAGATACTCATGGCGAAGATTGCGCACGACGCGCACGTTGTTCGCGTCGATGCCGATGTCGGCGTCGAGAATCTCGCCGGTGCGCGGATCGACGACCGACGGGCCGATCGCGCCATAGGACGTCTTCGCGACCGTCTGCCAGCGCACTGACGCATGGCGGATGTCCGACGTGTCGAAATCGGCGTCGTCGGGTTGAACCTCCACCTTGATCGCGTCCTTGAAACCGATTCGCTCGAATGCCTTGTTCCATTCGAGGATGCCTTCCTTGATCGGCTCGCGATACCTGACCGGGATGTTGCGATCGAGCCAGAACACGATCGGCTGCTTCGGTTCCGACAACGCGGCGTTCGGGTCCTTCTTCTCGAGCCGCCAGTGATTGGCGTAGCGTTCGACCGGCACGCGCGGCACGTCGGAAGTGAAGTCCAGCACTTCGGTCGTGAAGTAGCCGACGCGGTCGTCGGCGAGGCGCGGATGCATCGGCGTATCGGGCAGCTTCGCGAGCGTGTAGTGATAGCCGAGGAAGAGACTGCGAGGATCGGGCACCGTCGACGGTTGCGACGGTTGCGGCCCGGGTCCATGACCGGGCATCGGCACCGCGAGCCGCGACACCGCGTAATGCGCCGACACTTCGAGCGTGATGTTGTCGGACTCGGTGCGTGTCGTGCCGATCGACGAGTTGCGCGCGTCGAACGCGTACCCCTGGTGATATGTGCCCTCGAGCACCGCGGCGCCGGCGGGGATATCGGCGAGCAGCAGCGCATTCGCGTCGATCAGCACCGACTTGCGGTCGTGCGAGGGCTGCGACGCGATCGGTGCGACGGCGAGGAGACTGTCGGAGAAGCCGGCGGCAACCGCGCGCGCCTCGGGCGTTCCCGGCTTCGCCGTGTACTTCACGTTGCGTGCGATCAACTGCACGCTCTGGCCGTGCTTGTGGAACACGACGATCTGCGCGACGCCGATCGGCCACGTCATCGCGCCGCCGAAGATGCGGTGCTCGCCAATGCCCTGGTTCACTGCCGACTTGAAGAAGAACGGCTTGTCGAACTGGTCGGGCGCGATCTCGAGCCAGACCTTGTCGTCCTTGCGCCAGATATCGAGCAGGCCCGCCTGCTTCTTCGCGTCCTTCACCACCTCGTCGAACGGTTTCGAGAATTGCGCCGCCTGCGCGGCGGCGGTGGCGGCGGCTGCCGCGGCATTCGCGCGCGCGCCGTTCGGACCTTGCGCCGCGCCATGTTCAGGCTCGCTTGCGGCTTCGCGTGCCGCGGTTGCCGCCGCGGCGGCGATCGCTGCGGTATCGGCAGGCTTCGCGGCGTCGGTGCGCGGGAGGCTCGCGCAGCCTGCGATGACGAACGGGGCGACGATGCCGAGCGCGGCAGCCGCGCGGGAAACGTGACGGTGCGACATGGACGAACTTTCTCCTTTTGCGAGGGCTGTCCCGCGCGGCCACCCCAAAAGCGTGGCGGGACGTTTCACGCGGTCGCGAGTTCGCCGCGCAACGAGTGCGGCAGCGCCGCGGTAATGTCGACGTCGACGTAGCGGTCGACCGACGTTGCGTCGCCTTCGAAATTGACGACGCGATTGTTGTTGGTGCGCGCGCATAGCTCGCGCCGGTTTCTCGCGGAACGTCCGGTGACGAGCACGCGCTGGCGCGTACCGACCATCCGCTCGCTATTCTCCCGATACTGACCATCCAGAAGCGCCTGCAATTTCGCAAGCCGCGCCTGCTTGACGTCGGCCGAAACCTTGTCCGGAAGGTCCATCGCGGGCGTTCCCGGACGCGGACTGTACGCGAAGCTGAACGCGCCGTCGAATGCGATGTCGCGTACGAGCGAGAGCGTGCGCCCGAAATCGTCGTCGGTTTCGCCGGGGAAGCCGACGATGAAGTCGGACGTCAGCGAAAGATCCGGCCGTCGTGCGCGAAGCCTTCGCACGATCGACTTGTACTCGAGCGTCGTGTAGCCGCGCTTCATCGCCGCGAGGACGCGATCGGATCCCGACTGCACCGGCAGATGCAGATGCGAGACCAGCTTGTCGTTGCTGCCGAACGCGTCGATCAGCCGCGGCGTCATCTCCTTCGGATGCGACGTCGTGAAGCGCAACCGTTCGATGCCGGGAATCCCGGCCGCGTAGTCGAGCAGCAGCGCGAGATCGGCCGTACTTCCGCTACGAACCGCCCGGTACGCGTTGACGTTTTGTCCAAGCAGCGTCACTTCCTTGACGCCCTGCAGCGCGAGATCGGCGATCTCGGTCAGGATGTCGTCGAACGGACGCGATACCTCTTCGCCGCGCGTGTAAGGCACGACGCAGAACGAGCAATACTTGCTGCAGCCCTCCATGATCGAGACGAACGCGCTCGCGCCGTCGACGCGCGGCGGCGGCACCCGATCGAATTTCTCGATTTCCGGGAACGAGATGTCGACCTGCGGCGCACCCGATTCGCGTCGCGCGCGAATCATCGCCGGCAGCCGATGCAGCGTCTGCGGGCCGAACACGAGATCGACGTAGGGCGCGCGGCGGACGATCGCAGCACCCTCCTGCGACGCGACGCAACCGCCGACCCCGATCAGCACGTCGGGCCGCGCTGTTTTGAGCGCGCGCACGCGCCCGAGATCATGGAACACCCGCTCCTGCGCCTTCTCGCGCACCGAGCACGTGTTGAACAGGATCACGTCCGCGTCGTCGGGACGATCGGTCGGCGCGAAACCTTCGCATGCGAGCACGTCGGCCATGCGGGCCGAGTCGTACTCGTTCATCTGGCAGCCGAACGTGCGAATGAAAAGCTTGCGCGCCACCGGGTCAAAAGCCGCAAGCGACGGGGAACGCTTTCACAGGGGCGCAGAGTATAGCAAACGGTCGTACAATCGTGCGCGCAGGTGTCCGCCGGGCGGTGCGTTGCGCCGACCGGTGGGTGAAACGGGAACGCGGTGCGCGCGAAGCTTCTCGCGCAATGCCGCGGCTGCCCCCGCAACGGTAGGGGAAGGCGACAAGCTTTTCCGAGCCCGGAGACCGGCCTGCATGCCAGGGATCAGAGGTCAGGGAACAGGGAACAGCAATGCGCGCGGCTCGGCGCGTTTCTGTTACCTGTTACCTGTTAGCTGATCCCTGATGCAACAAAGAGCCGTCAGGAAACAGCATTGGATTCAGCGGTCGGCGCGCCATGTGGCGTCGTTCGCCGTTACCTGTTACCTGTTCCCTGACTCCTGATGTGCTGCGCGGGGTACTCGCGGCATGACGCGGATGGTCCGAAATGCTCCCCTCCCGATGCAAATGTGCGCAGGCGCGTCGCGCAGCCTGCCTGCTTCCCGTTGCCGCATTCGTCGCTTTTCCTGTCATTGCGCAAACGTTGTCGCCGCAGGCGGCGCCCACGGTGCTCGATCCGATCGTCGTCACGGCGACGCGTACGCCAGAACGGCTGCTCGATCTCGTCGCCGATGTCACCGTGATCGATTCCGACGAGATCGCGCGAAGCGGCGCGCAAGGATTGCTCGCATTGCTGTCGCGCCAGCCGGGCGTGGAAATCGTGCAGAACGGCGGACCGGGTGCCACGTCGGGCGTATTCCTTCGCGGCGCGAATGCCGCGCAAACGCTTGTGCTGGTCGACGGCATGCGCATCGCGTCCGCGTCGAGCGGCGCGGCGGCGCTCGAAGCGATTCCCGTCGAGCAGATCGAGCGCATCGAGATCCTGCGCGGACCAGCATCGAGCCTCTACGGCGCCGACGCGATCGGCGGCGTGATCCAGGTCTTCACTCGCCGCGGCGGCAAGGGAGTCGCCGCCAATGCGTCCGTCGCTTATGGCACGTTCGATACATGGATGGGCGCGGCCGGCGTGTCGGGGGGAAGCGGATCGGCACGCGGCAGCGTCGAAATCGCCGATCGACGTAGTCGTGGCTTCAACGCGATCGTCAATCCTGCGAACCCAAGCTACGACCCCGACCGCGACGGTTACAGCAATCCGAGCGTGAGCGCGCACGGCGCGCTCGACGTCGCGCAGAACCAGATGCTGTCGGTGCAATATTTCAGGAGCCGGCTCGATGCACAGTTCGACGCGGGCGATGCGTTCGACGATCGGACGATCACCACGGTGACCACGTGGCAGGTCGCGTCGAGCAATCGGATCGCGCCGAAATGGACCTCGCGGCTCTCGTTCGGCGACGGCGAGGATCGATCGGTATCGATCAGCGCGTTCGGCGAGTCGCCGTTCGACACGCATCAGCGCCAGCTCGCATGGCAGAACGATTTCACGTTGCCGGCGGGCGTGCTCACGATGGCGGTCGAGCGGCGCGAGGAGCGCGTGTCCTCGGACGCCGGCTTTCCGGTGAATTCACGCGACACGAATTCCGAGACCGCGATCTACCGTGTCGATGTCGGCGCGAACGCGCTGCAGGCGAACGTGCGCTATGACGATTCGACGCAATTCGGCGGGCGAACGACCGGAGCGCTCGCGTGGGGATATCGAATCACGCCTGCGTGGCGCGTCACCACGAGCGCTGGAACGGCATTCAAGCCGCCGACCTTCAACGACCTCTACTTTCCGGGCTTCTCGAATCCGAACCTGCGGCCCGAGACGTCGCGAAATGTCGAGATCGGCCTCGCGTGGACGCAGCACTCGGGCGACGTCGCCTGGCAGGCGCACGCCGTTACGTACCATCAACGCGTCTTCGACCTGATCGTCTTCGAGTGCGATGTGAATTTCGTCTGCGCGCCGCAGAACGTGTCCGACGCGACGCTCGAGGGCATGAGCATCTATGGCGACGCCACGTGGCGCGATACCGCGGTCCATGCGTCGATCGACGTTCAATCGCCGACCGACACCGCGAGCGGGCGCTTGTTGCCGCGCCGGGCGCGACGCCACGCGGCGCTGTCGCTTTCACAGGTCGTCGGACCCGCACGCTTCGTCGCCGAGCTCGTCGCCTCGTCCGAGCGCTTCGACGATGCCGAAAACGTGCGGCGAATGGGCGGCTACGGGCTTTTGAATCTCGCGCTCGAATGGCGCGTCGATCCTTCGGTCACCTTGTTCGTGCGCGCCGACAACGTCTTCGATCATCACTACGAGCTTGCCGCCGATTTCGCGACCGGCGGCGCGCGGGTGCTCGGTGGCGTGCGATGGCGATTGTGATGCGGGTCACGGCGGTTTGCGCGAGCGCGGCACTCGCGATCGCCGTGGCGATGCCTGCGCGTGCGGCCATCGCCGTGGTCGATGATGCCGGCGCACGGATCGAGCTCGTTGCGCCGGCGACGCGCATCGTCACGCTCGCCCCGCATGCGGCGGAGCTCGTGTACGCAGCCGGCGCGGGCGCGCGCGTCGTCGGCGTCGTGGCCGGCACCGACTATCCGGTGGCGACGCGCTCGCTTCCGGTCGTCGGCGACGCCAACGCAATCGACCTCGAACGCATCGCGATGCTCTCGCCGGACCTGATCGTCACCTGGCCCTGGACGACACCTGCGCAAGTGTCGTCGCTTCGCGCGCGCGGCATCGCGGTGTTCGACGCCAACGCGCGCGCGATCGCCGGCATCGCCGACGACATCGAGAAGATCGGGCGCCTCACGGGAACGGCCGGCGTCGCGACGAGCGCCGCGAACGCGTTCCGTGCACGGCTTGCCAGACTGAAGGCTGTGCATCGCACGGGTGCTCCGTTACGAGTTTTCTACCAAGTATCCGACGAGCCCCTCTTCACACTCGGCGGCAAGCATCTGGTCAGTCAGGCGCTGTTGCTTTGCGGCGGTGAGAACGTGTTCGCGAGCCTGTCGATTCCCGCGCCACACGTCGGCATAGAGGCGGTGCTCGCCGCGAATCCGCAAGTCATCATTGTCGGCACGAACAATGCAAGGCGGCCTGCGTGGCTCGATGCGTGGACGCACTGGCCCGCGATCGACGCGGTGCGCCATCGCGCGCTCTACACGGTGGACGCCAATCTTCTGCATCGGCCCGGACCGCGATTCATCGACGGCGTCGAACAGCTCTGCGCGACGCTTGCGAACGCGCGACGCGCCCTCACGTCGAACGTATATGATCCGGCTGCGGCGCGCGGCGCCGCCGATCCGAAATGAGCGCGCTGGGCCGCCGCGAGCGCGAATTGCACCCCCTTGTGGGCAGCGAGCGGAGCGAGCGTGGGGGCTCAATGAACAAGGCGTTCACGAGCGAAGAGCCGACCGAGACCGACCATGGCGATGTCGCCGAGGTGTCGCCGCTTCCGGCCGGCGCCCGCAATTACATGACGCCCGGAGGGTTCGCGCGCATGCGCCGCGAGCTCGACGCGCTGGTGTCCAAAGAGCGGCCGGAGCTCGTCGCGACCGTTGCGTGGGCCGCGGGCAATGGCGATCGTTCGGAAAACGGCGACTACATCTACGGCAAGAAGCGGCTGCGCGAAATCGATCGGCGAATCCGGTTTCTCGTGCGGAGGCTTGACAACGCCGAGGTCGTCGATCCCGCGATGGCCCGCGACGAGGACGCATCGTCGCGCGTTTATTTCGGTGCGACGGTCACCATTGCCGACACGAACGGCGACGAGCGCACCGTGAGCATTGTCGGCATCGACGAGATCGACACGGCGCGCGGCTACATAAGCTGGATATCGCCGATGGCGCGCGCGCTTATGAAGGCGCGTGAAGGCGATACGGTCAGCGTGCGAACGCCGGGCGGCGTCGAGAATCTCGACGTCGTCGACATTCGCTACATTGCGCTCGATACCGATCACTGACAGCCGATGCCCGGTGGTTGACGCACCGATCGGCCGCCTTCTATAGTGCGCGATCCGTGGATGCAGACTTGGCCGCGCTGGAAGAGCGAATCGAGACGCTGATCGCGTACGCGCGCGAGCTTCGCTCGGCGAATCGGCTTCTGCGAAACGAGCTTCTCGCATCGCAGGAGCGAAACCGCGATCTCGCCGCGCGCGTCGCGCAGGCGACCGAACGTCTCGACGGGCTGATCGCACGAATGCCGGAATGACGAAACGATGAGCCAGGGCAACGCAGGCGTTCGCACGGTCACGCTCGACGTCACGATCCTCGGACGCGAGTTCAAGGTCGCATGCAAGGAGGACGAGCGCGACGAATTGATGGAAGCGGTCGCGCTGCTCGACAAGCGCATGCGCGAAATTCGCGACACCGGCAAGGTGAGCGGCACGGATCGCATCGCGATGATGGCCGCGCTCAACATCGCGCACGATCTTCTGCGCGAGCGCCGGTCCGTCGCGGTCGCTCCGACCTCGCCGCCTGTCGCGAGCGGCGAATCGTTTGACGCCGAAGCCGCGCGGCGTAGAATCCAGGCGATGCAGGCGACGATCGATCAGACGCTCGCCGGACAGGAGAAGTTGTTTTAATCCCCTGCGGTGTTCGATTCGGCCTTACGTTCTTTGAACCAATGCTCTCGTAGCGAGGTGGCCGGACCAGCGGACCGGTGTGCGTTCCCACGCGGAAGCGCCTGATGGTCCCGGCAGGCCGCCGAATCTTGAACCCAGGTTCAGGATGACCGGCCGGAACGGCACAGGCGGGGGACCCCTTTTCACGAGTGACCGCGGAATCGCCGTTCCGCGTCGAGCGTTCGGCGGCGCAACTACGTCGCCGACCCGGTTTCCCTTCAGCCTGTCGCCGGCGTGCGAAACTCCTCCCTTTTGCCGGGAGGGCGCATGCCGCGCTACTGGCTGATGAAATCGGAGCCCGACGAGTTCTCGATCGACGATCTCGAAAAAGCACCGAGGCAGACGACGCCCTGGTTCGGCGTACGCAACTACCAGGCGCGCAATTTCATGCGCGACGAGATGCGTATCGGTGATCGCGCGTTCTTCTATCACTCGAGTTGCCCCGAGCCCGGCGTCGCGGGCATCGTCGAGATCTCCGCTCGCGCATATCCCGACGCGACGCAGTTCGACGCCAAGAGTCCGTACTACGATCCGAAGTCGACGCGCGATGCGCCGCGCTGGCTCAACGTCGACGTGAAGCTCGTGCGCAAGACGAAGCTCGTGCCGCTCGCGACATTGCGCGACACGCCGGGCCTCGAGGACATGGTGATCCTGCGTCGCGGCAATCGGCTGTCGATCACGCCCGTGACGACGGACGAGTGGAAGATCGTGGAAAGGCTTGCGAGGCCAGCGAAGGCGGCGTGATGAGGAAGACGACGCGAAACGCAGTGACGCTCGTGATCGCATCGCAAATCTGACACGCTTCTGCGATGGACTGGTTCCTGTTGCCGCCGTTGCTCGTCATAGGCGCGCTGATCGGCTTTCTCGCGGGCCTGCTCGGCATCGGCGGCGGCTTGAGCCTCGTGCCGCTCCTGACGATCCTCTTCACGCTGCGCAATTTTCCGCACGCTCACGTCGTTCACATGGCGGTCGCGACGGCGACCTCGACGATGGTATTCACCGCGACGTCATCGATGCATGCGCACCAGCGTAGGGGCGCCGTGCTGTGGCAGGTCGTGCTCGCGATGGCGCCGGGCATCGTGATCGGCTCGTTGATCGGACCGCAGATCGCGGCGGCGTTGCCGACGCGTGAGTTCGCGGCGATCTTCGCGGCTTTCACATGGTTCGCCGCGTATCGGATGGTTTTTCCGCGCCCGGTGAAAGCCGATCGCGCATTGCCGGGACGCGCAGGTTTGTTCGGCGTCGGTGCCGGCATCGGAACGATCGCGAGCATGGTCGGCGCCGGCGGAGCGTTCCTCGCCGTGCCCTTTCTCGGCCGGCACAACGTGAAGATCCAGAACGCCGTGGGCACGTCCGCGGCGATCGGCGTTCCCGTCGCGATCGCCGCGACGTTTGGCTTTGTGCTCGCGGGGTTGCGTCAGCAGGGGCTGCCGCCATGGTCGCTCGGATTCGTCTATCTGCCAGCGATGGCGGCGATCGTCGTCGCAAGCACCCTCGCGGCACCGGTTGGCGCGTCGCTCGCGCATCGGTGGCCCGCGGTGAAGCTGCGCCGCTCGTTCGCGCTGCTTCTGTTCGTGCTCGGCGGCTACATGATCTGGAAAGCGATACGCGGTTAGGCTCGCGCGACGCGTCGGCGCGATGCAACCTATCCGCGCCGCGCCGCATCCAGCGCCAGGTCCACCATCAAATCCTGCGCGAGCGATTCGAGCGCATTGCGCAGTTGCGGCGTCGTGACGTCTGCAGGCACGCGCAACTCCGCGCTCGCGTGGAACAAAAGATCGCCCGAGTGCGCGCCGCTGACGCGATCGGTCACGAGGCTTTCGATGCTGACGCCGAGTTGCGCAAGTGCGCCCGAAATGTCGCGAACGATGCCGCGATGGTCGCTGCCGACCAGGTCGAGGCGCAAATGATCGGTTGCCGGTCCAGAAAGCGCGGGATCGCCGCTCGTGATCAGAACGTGCATGCCAGTTCGCTCGACTTCATGCAATGCCGATTCGAGCGCCTCGGCGTTCGCTTCCGAAACCTCGAGATGGACGATGCCGGCGAACTGTTCCGCCAGATTCATCATCCGTGCCGAGAGCCAATTCGCATCGTGCGCGGTCGCGATCTCGGCAACGCGATGCACGATGCCGGTCGTATTCGGTCCGATCAGCGCCAACACCAACGAGGTATTCATCGCGTTTCGCTCCGTGCTTGTCCGACGCCATTGTCGGCCGTCTTCGCGCCGTGCGGAAGGTTTCCAATCGAAACCCATAGCGCAGGTCACGTCGGGCGGTGAGCATCAATTTCATGCCGACTGCTTTCTTGACGCCGACATTCGGCTATTCTGCACGCGAGCGGTCGCACCTCGGTGCCCACTTGGCGCGGCGCGCTTTGACCGTCTCGTTCCCGATGCCCTCGCCTTCGTCCCCTTCCTCCACGCGCAAGGCCGAGCTGCGCACGCTGCTCCTTGCGCGACGCAATGCGCTTGCGGTCGACGCGCGCGAGCGCATGAGCGATTCGATCACACGATCCGTTCTCGCGCTCGACGCGTATCGCCGCGCGCGGGTCGTCATGGCGTACATGACGTTCGGCAGCGAGTTCGCGACTGGCGCGATCATCGATGCAGCGATTCGCGACGCGAAGGCAATCGTGTTGCCCAGGATCGATCGGGCGCACGATCGTCTCGCCATTTACACCGTGTGCGAATTCGAGCGCGATCTCGCCGCAGGACCGTGGGGGATTCGCGAGCCGCGCCCGGACACATGTCTCGGCGCGAAGCTCTCCGAGATCGATTTCATCCTGGTTCCCGGCCTCGGATTCACCGTTCGCGGCGATCGGCTGGGTTACGGCCGAGGCTACTACGATCGCTTGCTCGCCGAGCGCGATCCCCGCACCGCGCTCGTCGCCGCCGCATTCTCGGTGCAGGTGGTCGACGAGCTCCCGACGACGCCGCAGGACGTGCGCATCGACATGGTGATCACGGAACGCGATCGCCACGTCGCATCTCGCTAAGGCGAGAGCGACACGGCTGGCACCGACTTTGCTGCCTCCATACGATGGCCCAAACAATCGCACGGGACACGCCCTGTCGAAACATCGGCCAGGCGCGGGCGCGTGGATGTTTCGTTTGGAACACAACGGACACGTGCGAACGGATGCGAGCACATCGCATTAGCCTAGGTTAGCGACATGCCGACGGACATCGAGCTGGCTCAGAAGGCGAAGCTTTCGCGCATCGCCGCCATCGCGAAGGAGCGCCTTGGCATCGGCGACGAGCACCTCGAGCCTTACGGTCACTACAAGGCGAAGCTGTCGCTCGATTACATCGAGTCGCTTTCAGAGCGGCCGCTCGGCAAGCTGATCCTCGTCACCGCGATCAACCCGACACCGGCCGGCGAAGGCAAGACGACGACCACCGTCGGCCTTGGCGACGCGCTCAATCGCATCGGCAAGAAAGCGATCATCTGCCTGCGCGAACCTTCGCTCGGACCGGTATTCGGGATGAAGGGGGGCGCTGCCGGTGGGGGGCTCGCGCAGGTCGTGCCGATGGAGGACATCAATCTTCACTTCACCGGCGATTTTGGCGCGATCGCGCTCGCCAACAATCTGCTCGCGGCGCTGATCGACAACCACGTGCATCACGGCAACGAGCTCGGCATCGACGTGCGCCGCATCACCTGGAAGCGCGTCGTCGATATGAACGATCGCGCGCTTCGCGAAATCACCGTCGGTCTTGGCGGCCCCGGAAACGGCTTCCCGCGTCAGGACGGATTCGACATCGTGGTCGCGTCCGAGGTGATGGCGATCTTCTGTCTCTCTACGTCGCTCGCCGACCTGAAGCAGCGCCTCGGCAACATCGTCGTCGGTTATACGCGCGATCAAAAACCGGTCACGGCGCGTGCGCTGAACGCGCACGGCGCGATGGCGACGCTTCTCAAGGATGCGCTCAAACCGAACCTCGTCCAGACGCTCGAGAACAATCCGGCCATCATCCACGGCGGTCCGTTCGCGAACATCGCGCACGGCTGCAATTCGGTGATCGCGACCAAAGCGGCATTACGCCTCGCCGATTACGTGGTGACCGAAGCCGGCTTCGGCGCGGATTTGGGCGCGGAGAAATTCGTCGACATCAAATGCCGCAAGTCCGGACTGCGCCCCGACGCGGCCGTCATCGTCGCGACGATTCGCGCGCTCAAATATCATGGCGGCGTCGACGTCAAGCAACTCGATCAGGAGAATCTCGAAGCGCTCGAGAAGGGCATCACCAACCTCGAGCGCCACGTCAACAACGTGCGCAATCATTACGGGCTGCCTTGCATCGTCGCCGTGAACCACTTCACGCACGACACCGACGCCGAGCTTCGACTCCTTTCACGCAAGATGGCGCATCACGAGGCGCCGGTCGTCGTCGCCCGCCATTGGGCCGAGGGCGGCAAGGGCGCCGAGGATCTGGCCCGCACGGTCGTGCGAATGATCGAAACCACGCCGGCAAGCTTCGACTTCGTCTACGAGGACGCGCTGCCGCTCTGGAACAAGATCGAGGCGATCGCGACCAAGATTTACGGCGCGTCGGAGGTGACCGCCGACACCCGCGTGCGGGCGCAGATTCGCACGCTGCAGGAGAGCGGGTATGGACACTACCCGATCTGCATCGCGAAGACGCAGTATTCGTTTTCCACCGACCCGCTGTTGCGCGGCGCGCCGAGCGGACATTCTTTGAACGTGCGCGAGGTTCGCCTCGCGGCAGGCGCCGAGTTCGTCGTGGCGGTCTGCGGCGAGATCATGACGATGCCCGGCTTGCCGAAGCGACCCTCGTCCGAACGGATCGACGTGGACGAGCGCGGCAAGGTCGTGGGACTTTTCTAAAACCAGGCGGCCGCAGGCGTTGCGCGCGCCGTCGTTCATCCGCCACACACCGACAGGAGCGATTGTCATGTCATCACAAAATTCCACCCAGTGGCATGCGAAGCCGAAGTTTCCCGATACGCATTACGTCGATACGCGCCTCTACACCGACGAGACGATCTTCCGTGAGGAGCAGGAGAAGATCTTCGCGAAGACGTGGATCATCGCCTGCCACGAATCCGAGGTGCCGAGCGCGTACGACTACCGCACCTTCCAGCATCCCGCCGGCACGCCGATCATCATCGTGCGCGGCGAAGACATGCAGATCCGGGCGTTCTACAACATCTGCCCGCATCGCGGGAACACGCTCCTCTACGATCCGGTCGGCAGCGCCAAGCGCATCACGTGCATCTTCCACGCGTGGTCGTACGACACGAAGGGGCAATGCCTCGAGATATCGCGCTGCAAGCAGGGCTACCAGGATCGCTTCGGCTGCGACGATACCGGGTTGCGAGAAGTGAAGAGCGCCGTTGGCTACGGCGGGTTCGTCTGGGTGAACATCGACGACAACGCGATGAGCCTGCAGGAATACGTCGGCGACGCGCTCGGAATGCTGGAGCCGCTGATGGACATGCCGCTCGAAGTGTTCCACTTCCACAAGGCGATCGTGAACACGAACTACAAGCTGTGGCACGACACGAACAGCGAGTTCTATCACGACTACATGCACTACTTCAATCGGATCACCGGGATGCTGCAGCCCGGCTACTTCGAGCGCAAATACATCGGCTATCCGCATGGTCACGCGTCCGTTGGATCGATGACGATCAGGTACGACGCGTACGAAGGAAGCAAGGTGCGTGGCGTGGGCTGGCCGGGCTTCCCGCCGGGCGGCTGGATCATGGTCGACCTCTTCCCCGGCATGACATACAACCTGCGCACGTCGCTGATCCGCATGGACACCGCGATCCCGCTCGGTCCGAACAAGGTGATCATCGAGTTCCGCGGCCTCGGGCTCAAGACCGACACGCCCGAGCAGCGTGCCGAGCGCATTCGCGACAACAACACGATCTGGGGCCCGTTCGGCCGCAACCTTCACGAGGATCTGCTCGGCGTTTACGGACAGGGGCGCGCGATGCGCGACCGCACGGACAGCAAGTACGTGATCCATGGCCGCGAAGAAAACATGACGATCCACGACGAAGGCGGGATGCGCCATTTCTACGCCGAGTGGAGTCGGATGATGGGTCGCAAGGCCAGCGATCCGTTCGGCGACAATCGCGACGCCGCGCCACAAGCGCCGAAAAAGCTCGTCGCGGCGTAACGAAAGACGTTCATCGGAAAGGGTCAGGCCGTGACCGAAAGACATGCGATCGACGAACTCGTCTACCGCTCGTGCATGCTGCTCGACCAGAAGGATTTCGGCGGCTTCCTCGCGCTGTGCGATCCCGCGTTCCATTACGCGATCACCGCGTACAGCCCGGAGATCCGCAAGGAGATGACCTGGCTCGAGCACGACAAATCGGGGCTCAAGCTCCTGTTCGACAACCTGCCGAAGCACAACAGCGATCACTCGCCGCTGACGCGCCATGCCGTCGTCTACACCGTCGAGCCCGAGGAAGGCGGGGCGCGTGCGCGCGTCGTGAGTGCGCTCACCGTCTACAGGACGGCGCTCGACGGCGGCATCACCGAGCTCTTCGCCGTCGGCAAGCTGCTCGACACGGTGAAGCTCGATGGCGGAGCGCCGGCGCTCGTCGACCGCAACGTGCGCCTCGAAACGCGAATGCTCGGCATCGGTTCGCACATTCCCATCTGAGCGCGCGCCTCGACGTCGTCATGAAGGTCAGCGTCAATGCCCGCAACCGCGCGCATCAGTTCGACGTCGATGCGAACGAGAAGGTGCTCTACGCGGGCTTACGCAATGCCGTCGACCTTCCTTACGAGTGCGGCAGCGGAACGTGCGGCACGTGCCGGGCACGGCTCGTCGCGGGTGAAGTTCACGACGGATGGCCCGACGCGCCGGGACGCAGGTTTCTCAAGGCGCGCGACGAGATCCTCCTTTGCCAATGCGAAGCGCGAAGCGATCTGATGCTCGAGGTCGCCAATTTCGTGCGCACGATGGATCCGCGGTCGTTCGTGCCGGCGCCGTTTCGCGGACGCATCGACGGGATGCGCAAGTTGACGCACGACGTCGTGCATCTCGTCGTCGGGCTCGACCGCCCGATGGATTTCGATGCCGGCCAGTTCGTGATGGTGCGTGCGAAAGGCGTTCCGGGCTATCGCGGCTGGTCGATGGTCAACTATGCGCGCGAAGCGCAGCGCCTCGAGTTCGTCGTCAAGAAGAAGGCTGGCGGGGGGATCTCCGAGTGGCTGTTCGGTGCGGCGGCCGAGGGGGATGCGTTCGATTTGTTCGGGCCGCTCGGCCGCGCGACGTTTCATCCATCGCTCGCGAAGGACCTTCTCTGCATCGCCGGCGGCAGCGGCATCGCCGGCATGATGTCGATCGTCGCGCGCGCCGCATGCGAGGGACACTTCGCGCGGCATCGCGGCGATCTGTTCTTCGGCGTGCGCACGATGGACGACGCGTTTTTTCTGGAGGAGCTCGCGGAGCTTGCCGAGCGTTCCGGGGACGGCTTGTGCATCACGCTCGCGTTGTCCGACGCACCCGTGCCCGCGACGGCTGCGTCGCGGCATCCGCGCATCGCGTTCGACCAGGGTTTCGTGCACGAAGTCGCGCAACGCCGAATGGAGGGTCGCTATGGCAACGTGCGCGCGTACGTGGCGGGCCCCCCGCCATCGGTCGACGCATCGATTCGGATGCTGCTGAAGGCGCGGCTTTCCACCGAAAACATCCGCTACGACAAGTTCAGCTAGCAACGCTCATTCATGGCGCGAACGCTCGTATGCAAGGTGAGCGAGATTCCCGAGAACGGGATGAAGGGCTGCGACGTCGCGGGCCGGCGCGTGCTCATCGCGCAATCGGGCGATCGCTATTACGCCTACCAGGGGCTGTGCCCGCATCAGGAGGTTTGCCTCGACGAGGGCATCTACGACGGCGCAGTGCTCACCTGTCATCAGCATCTATGGCAGTGGAACATCGCCACGGGCGAGCCGGTCGGGCTTGCCGAAGCGCCGCTGCAGCGCTACGACCTCGAGGTCGCCAACGGTGAGATATATGTCGTCGAGTCGAGCGCGCTGTCGGCGTGCGAGATCTTCGCCGGCATAGAGGAGGTGACGCTCGCGAAGCTCAATGCGATCGCGCGGCGCGAGGAGCACGACAGCGGCAGCGCGCTCTACGATCTCGGCGACACCGCGGAGGATTTTTTCGTGCTCGAATCGGGACGCGTCGAATTCAGGATCGGACGCGAGGGCCACGCGACCGCCGCGGGATTCATGCTCCGGCGAGGCGAGCTGTTCGGTTGGAACGCGATGCTCGCGCATCAGCCGAGCCGCATCGCACGCGCCGTGTGCCTCGAAAAATCAACGGTGCTCGCGTTGAACGGGCAGGAGACGCTTCGCATCCTCGAAGCCGATCCCGCGTCGGGGTTTCACGTGATACGCAGACTGTTGAACGTCGTGGCGCGGTATCTGACGCCGCCGTCGGCAGAGTGACGAAGGTCGTGGACGAGCAGGCGAAGCCGGGGATGAAGGCGCGTTCCGATCCGGTTTGCGCCGGAGCGGGACGGCGCTTCGAAGCAGGCGCTCGCGAAAGCGGCCCTTTTTCAATCGACCAGGGAGGAATTCATGATGGAACCCGAGCAGCGGTCAAGCGGGTAAGCGCCGCCTTCGTTGTGCCGGGCTGACGGCGGCGGCGCAACCCGTGTCGCCACATGGTATGGACTTGTAACGCAAGTCATCGAAGACAGGAGGACTCATGAACCACAATCTGGTGCTGCCCGCGCAACAGCAGCC
>Ga0070731_10000503_pt1 | contig 51504 bp, 40 predicted proteins | sample Coa_R1_2_FD_66448 | JGI IMG/M metagenome (GOLD analysis project Ga0070731, IMG submission 66448) | Surface soil microbial communities from Centralia Pennsylvania, which are recovering from an underground coalmine fire - Coalmine... | ecosystem: Environmental > Terrestrial > Soil > Unclassified ... | reverse complement strand
TCCACCAGATAAACTTCGCTCGCTTTGGCGTGATATGCCGAATCGATCACCGCGCGTTTTTCCACTTGGGTGATTTCGCTGGGGACTCCGATGATGATGCGCGGATGCACCAGCATCTTGCGTCCATGCGCTTTCTGGATGAAGTAGTTGAGCATGCGCTCGGTGACTTTGAAATCGGCGATGACGCCGTCTTTCATCGGGCGAATGGCCACGATATTGCCGGGAGTCCGTCCCAGCATGTCCTTGGCTTCCTTGCCCACCGCCTCGACTTCGCCGTTGGTTTTATTGATTGCGACAATGGAAGGTTCGTTGACTACAATTCCTTTTCCCTTTGCAAAAACCAGCGTATTGGCCGTTCCGAGATCTATGGCAAGGTCGGACGAAAAAAGACTGAAAAGCGACCGCAAATTCATATGAAATTGTTCTACTTAGCTCAGCCAGGAGGGGCATCCCAAGCGTCACGATTGAGCGTACCACACGCCCCACATGCGGGCAAGGTTTTGTTTTATTTTCAGTAAGCTACACTGAGGATTGCTCTCCCGCCGGAACATCCTGGCCATCCCCCTTGCGGCCGCTTGCGGCTCGCGGAAAGCCGTTTTCCGGGGGTACGCTTTCATCGCGAACCAGGAAGGCCATGCGCTGGCCGCCGTCGATCTTCAGGCGCTGGCCGTCGCGCGGCATATTCCCCTCGATGGAGCGCCTACGCAGGTGGCGGCGGCATGGACCCGGTCCTCGATCTATGCGTTGACGCCGGAAACCGGGACGGTTCACGAGATCCAATCCGAGCGCTTGAGTTTTCGCCGTAAGCTCACCGTCGCATCGAGCGCGCTTTCCATGCGTCTCGATCCCAGCGGGAATGCGCTCTATGTGCTGGCAAATGAACCGCGTGCGCTAATCCGTGTAGCGCTCGATTCGTTCCGCGTGGAATCGCGGCTGATGTTGCCGGCCCGGCCGGTGGATTTTGATATCGATTCCCATGGAAAGATGGGCGCCGTGAGCCTGGGCCCAACGATTCATTTGGTGGATTTGAGCGCGCAGAAGCTCGGCACGTATGTCGGAAACGGCGACTACGGGCTGGCGAGGTTTCGCTTCGACGGCAACGTTCTGATCGCCTGCGATCGGACGGCCCGGCTGATCTCACTTTACGATGTTGCAAGCGCGCGGCTGATTACGCACCTGCCCGTCCCGCTTCGTCCCGAAAACCTGTGTTTCAAGCCAGATGGCGGCCAGCTCTTCGTCACCGGCGAAGGGATGGACGGCGTCGTGATCGTGGCGCCTTATGAGACGGAAGTGTCGGAGACTGTGCTGGCCGGTCACGCTCCGGGGGCGATGGCGGCGTCAAATACGTTGCTGATGGTGGCGAGCCCGCAGTCGGGGGACGTAAGCATTCTCGACATTCTTTCGCGAAAAGTGGTGGCGGTGGTTTCCGTGGGGAGCGATCCGGGATACATTGCCATCATGCCGGGCGATCAATTCGCGCTGGTGCTCAATCGGAAATCGGGCGACCTGGCAGTTCTGCGGATCGGGGCGGTTCAGCGGACGCGCTACCCGGCGGCTTTGCTGACCGTGATCCCGGTGGGATCGAGACCGGTGAGCGCGGCGATGCCGGGCGCCTAGAGCTTCTGTTCCGTACTTCCGACCGGCACGTCCCCTAACGTAACTGCCTGCACTTCCGGATAATCTGGCGGCGGGTACGTTGCAGCGGCGACAGCTCGCATCAGGTTTTCGGGCGACCGTACGGCTGAGAGGGCGGTGGGGGAATTGTCCTCCGTGTTGCGTTTGATATCCTTCAGCAATTCTTTGATCTCGCTGAGTTCCGTAGCGATTTGAACGACTTTAAACGCTCCGAACAAGAGCAGCGAATAGACCACGATGCTCATGACACTGCTGACAGCGACTTGTAAGGGGCCCAAGGGAACCTCCGACCGTTTGATCGGCGTGTCCGCGGCTTTACTTTAAGTTCTGACACTTTAGTACTGTTTCACGGGGCCGCACAAGTTAAACTGGAACATAAGTGGCGCGTTACCGCAGCTTTCGGGACCTGGATTGGCCCTTGCTGATCATTGCCCTGGCGATCTGCGCCCTGGGCGTCCTTCAGATCTACTCGGCGACGCACGATACCAAGTGGCACAATGCCTGGTGGAAACAGGTCCTGTGGATCCTGATCGGGATTGGGATCATGTGGATCGTCACGTCGATCGATTACCACACGTTGCTGGGTCAAGTGCCCATCCTTTACGCCTTGTCGATCGTGGCTCTGCTGGCGACTTTTGCCATCGGGGACGTCGTTTTCCATTCCCGGCGCTGGATCAGCATCCCGGGGACAGGGTTTCAGATCCAGACCTCCGAGTTCGAAAAAATAGTGATAATATTGCTGGTAGCGCGGTACCTGTCGGAGCTGAAGAGCGATTCGATTGGTGTTCGCGATCTGCTCAAACTAGGAGGGTTAGTTTGTATCCCGACGGTGCTGGTGATGAGCCAGCCGGATTTCGGCACGGGCGCAACATACCTGCCGATTCTCGCCGGAGGGGTATTGCTGGCCGGGCTTCGATGGCAATATCTGGCGGCTGTGGTGATGGTTGGCGCGCTGGCGTTACCGGTCGGCTGGTATTTTCTAAAGCCGTATCAGAGGGACCGGCTGTTGACGTTCCGCGATCCCACGGTGGATGCGCGGGGCCGCGGCTATCAGGTCATCCAATCGAAAATTGCAGTGGGGCACGGCGGAATGTGGGGCCGCGGGGTCACGCAGGGCACTCAGACCCAGCTTCGTTTTCTTCCGGTTCCGCACACGGATTTCATTTTCTCCTCGTTCGCCGAGGAGCACGGATTTGTAGGTGTGGTAGTCGCACTCGGGCTTTATTTTCTGTTGTTGATGCAAGTGGTGCAGAACGCGCAAGCGGCTCCGGATCGAGCCGGGATGTACGTGTGCATGGGGGTGGCAACTCTGTTGTTATTCCATCTCCTGGTGAACGTCGGCATGGCAGTCGGGTATATGCCTGTGACGGGAATTCCATTGCCGCTCATGAGTTCGGGCGGCTCGAGCATGTTTTCGGTATTTATGATGCTGGGGTTGGTGAATAATGTCCGGCTCCGGCGTTTTGTGAATTGATTGAGATTTGTAAATGACGGTCCCGACGCTAGATGGGTGCGGGGACGGAAGCGTATCGGTACAACGATTTTTTGAAGCCGCTGGGCAGGTAAAAGGCGCCGGAGTGAACGGTGTCCCGGGTTTTTCTGAAAAGAGGCTCCCGGCCGAGTTGGTTTCGCGTGCTGGTCAGGCGCGTAGTGTCAGTGGGAGTGTATGAGGCAGGACTCCACCCCAGCGCCGGGCCAATCACATAATCCGAACCGCTTTTAGGAAAAGTTCCACCCTCGAAGGCGCCTGGATGTCATTCGCCGAGCGGCTGTGGCCGGCGGCAGGAGGGTGACATGAGTAAGGAACTGGTGATCTCGGCCAATCGGCACGAGACCCGAGTCGCGCTGATCGAGGACGACCAACTGGTCGAAGTCTACTTTCAGCGAGCCAATGAATATTCGCTTGCGGGCAGCATTCACAAGGGACGGGTTACCCGCGTGCTGCCGGGCATGCAATCCGCATTCGTCGATCTGGGACTGGAGCGGGACACGTTCCTGTACGTCTCCGATTTTCTCGAGGAGAACGAGGACATCGACCGGATCACCGGGGATGAACGAGGGCCAAGAGAGCGGGAAAGAAGGCCCCCGCCATCATTCTCTCAGCCGTCATTCTCTCAGCCATCCTTCTCTCCTGCATCATCCTTGCCGTCGTCTTCAACGGCAGTTTCATCTCCAGCGTCGCCGGCGGCGATAGCTCCCAGTGCGCCCGCTGGAACGGATTCGGGTGTCGCCTCCGTTTCGGAAGGAGCTCCGTCGTCAGAACGTTCCGGAGACCGTCCCGGCGATCGCGGCGGCGATGATCGAGACCGCCGTGGGAGACGATCCCGCCGGCGCCGGAATCGTGGCCGTGGATTTCCGGAATCGAAATACGCATCCGAATCGGCGCCGCAGGCGGCCGCTCCAGTTTCTCAATTAGAGACGGCTGTCGAGGAAGCCACGGAGCCCGAAGAACCCGTTGCCACACCGATCATCCTGCCAGGAGAGTCGCTTGCGAAATATAAGGCTCCCGTAGAACCGCCCGCCGCTGCGCGGACGGCTGCTCCACCGGCTGAAGACATAGAAAACGAATTCGACGAGCCGATTCATTACCCGCCGGAGAACGCGATGCCGGATGCCCCGGTGCATCAGACGGCTGTTCATCAGGCGGCCGAACCGGAAGCCGCGCCTGCGATGGCCGGGCTAGGCGCGACCGAACTGGGCGTGTCCCCCGAGCGCGCATTGCCTCATCACACTTTGACGGAGGAGGACGACGCCGAAGCCGAGGAGCATGAGGAAGCGGACTCCGCCGCCGAAGCGGGGCCAGCGGTTGCTCCAATGCTCGATGAAGAGGAAGACCGCGATATTCAGGAAATGATCCTGGGTCACGCCGAGGATTTGGCGGACGCCGCGGATGAGGATGCGGCTGGGGAAGATGCGGCCGAAGATACTGCCGAAGGCGGCGAATCGGTAGCGAGCGGGAGTGAGCCGGGGTTGCGGACAGAAGGCTCCGCTGAACCGGACAGCGGTACCGCGGCTGTGCGTGAGCGCGGCGGACGGTATCCCCATCGAGGCGTCGGCCGGCGGATGCGCCGGCGGGGACGTGGCGGACCGGGGCCCGACCAGGGTCGTGATCCGGGCCGAGATCAAGGCCCTCGCGATCAGGGCCCTCGCGATCAGGGCCGTGACCAGAGTCGCGACCAGAATCGCGAATATCGAAGCTCCGCGCCAAGTGCGGAACGAACGGTGTCACGCCCGGTGTCCAGCGGGACGCCCTCCATTGCGGACCTCCTCAAGGAAGGGCAGGAGATTATCGTTCAAATCGCGAAAGAACCGCTGGGCCAGAAGGGCGCGCGGATTACTTCGCATATCGCGCTGCCTGGCCGTTATGTGGTGTACATGCCGACGCTCGAGCACATGGGCGTCTCGCGCAAGATCGCGAGCGACGAAGAGCGCCTTCGCCTGAAACGGATTCTCCAGGGCCGGCGGCCCGGCACTACCGGCGGATTTATTACGCGCACCGCGGCGGAAGGACGCAGCGAGGAGGAGATCGCCGCGGATATGGCGTTTCTCTATAACCTGTGGACCGACATCAAGAACAAGGCGGACCGCCGTCCCGCGCCGATGCTGCTGCATCACGATCTCGACATCGTGCAGCGGATTCTCCGCGATCAGCTTGCCGATAGTTTCAAGGCGATCTGGATCGACAATGAGGAAGCGTATGAAAGCGTGCTGCGCTTCGTCGAGCGATTCCAGCCCGCGCTAGTGGGCAAGGTCAAGCTCTACACTCGCGAGGCGCCGATCTTCGATGCTTTTAGCGTTACGGCTGAACTCGAGAAAGCGCTTCGTCCCAAAGTCTGGCTGAAGTCAGGCGGATTCATCGTCATCAATCAGACAGAGGCGTTGGTCGCGATCGACGTCAATACCGGCAAGTATGTCGGCAAAACGAATCGCCTGGAGGACACAATCGTCAAGACCAATACGGAGGCGATCAAGGAAATCGTCCGCCAGATCCGGCTGCGAGACTTGGGCGGGATTATCGTCATCGACTTCATCGACATGGACGAGCGTAAGAACCGGCAGAAGGTGATGCAGACGCTCGAAGAGGCCATGCGGGTGGATCGCGCGCCGTACAAGATTTTACAGTTCAACGATTTCGGTCTCGTTGCCATTACACGCAAACGAGTGAAGCAGTCGCTGGAACGCACTTTGTGCGCGCCCTGTCCGCATTGCGACGGGGCTGGTTACATCAAGAGCGTGCAAACGGTGGTGAGCGAAATCCTGACTGAAGCCCGGAAGATGGCGTCGAGCGTCGAAGGTAAAGACGTGATGCTGCGCGTACATCCGGATGTCGCCAAACTTCTGAAATCGCACCAAAACAAGTACCTGGAAGAACTCGAAGAAGTATTGAGGAGACCGGTGCTTGTGAAGAGCGATTCGTTGCTGCATCACGAAAAATTCGATCTGGCTTAATATCTGTAGCCCGTAAATGGCACGCGGTGCCACCGAGTAGAATCATGCGAGCAGAGGATATACACAATGGCAGATTACGCATACCCGCAAACACTTGCGTCGACCGAGTGGGTCGCACAGCATAGTAGGGACGCTAATGTTCGTATCGCCGAAGTAGACGTCGATACCAACGCTTACAAAGAAGGCCATGTTCCCGGAGCCATAGGCTGGTCGTGGAATACTCAGCTTTGCGATACCACGCGGCGCGATATTCTTTCAAAGCATCAGTTCGAAAAATTGATGGCAGGAGCAGGCATCTCGAACGACACGACGGTAATTCTGTATGGCGATAACAACAACTGGTTCGCGGCCTGGGCGTTCTGGCAGATGAAGATGTACGGCCACAAGGATGTCCGCATCATGAACGGCGGACGCAAGAAATGGCTTTCAGAAGGCCGCGACGTTTCGATGGACGAGCCATCGCCCGCCGCCGCAACTTATCACGCGACGGGCCCGGACAACTCGCTTCGCGCGTTTCTCGATCAGGTGCAGGCGGCATTGCAGGGACGCTCGCACGCGATGGTCGACGTCCGCAGTCCGCAGGAGTTCACCGGCGAAATTCTCGCGCCTCCGGGATTGCCCGAGACGTGTCAGCGCGGCGGGCACATTCCACACGCGAAGAACATCCCGTGGGGAAAAGCGTGCAACGAAGACGGAACCTTCAAGTCGGCGGAAGAGTTGAAATCGTTATACGGAGCTGAGGGTGTCGATGGCGCTAAACCCGTGATCGCGTATTGCCGGATTGGAGAGCGGTCCAGCCACACATGGTTTGTTCTGAAATACTTGCTGGGATTCGATCGCGTATCGAATTACGACGGCTCGTGGACGGAATGGGGCAACTTAGTGGGCGCGCCAGTGGAACGCGGGGCCTCTTCCACGATACCGGGGACCGCCGCGAAGGCGTAAGCGATGAAAGTCGAGAACTTCGCGGAGCGCAGGATCGAAATCGACGGCTGGCCGGTGAATCTGACCACTTATCAGATCGGCGAAGTGTATCACTGCAAAGCTGACAACGTCTCGCCGGGCGCAGGGCTGGCCAGGACTACCGGGGCCAGCCGTCAGGATGCGGAGGAGAAAGCCATTGCGCGGGCGAAGGAACTGCTCGGGCGAACCCACCGTCATCCGGTTTGATTCACTCCGCCTGTACAGCGCCGAGTACAACTCGGCGCGCCGGCTGCAAGCGGGCCCCACACTTACTGGCGTGAGGGCAGGGCCGATGTTGTCCGGCCAGTCAACTGGGCGCCTAGAATGTCTCCCGACACCACAAGTTGGACGCGGCGATTCATCTGACGGCCGGCAGATGTGCTGTTGTCGGCGACCGGATTTGTCTTGCCGAATCCCTGCGCGGTAACCGCATCGGAGTTGATGTTCTCCGCGACTAGAAACTCGCGCACCGCGTTCGCGCGATTTTCCGAGAGCTTCATGTTGTATTCGTCGCTTCCGATGCTGTCCGTGTACCCTTCCACGGCGATCTTGAGTCCGGGATGGCCCAGAATGATGCCGGAGAGCTTGGCAAGTTTTTCACGAGCGCCGGGTTTCAACGTATAGCGCGCAGTGTCGAACAGCACATCCGACATGTTCACGATCAGGCCGCGCGCGGTCTCGGTGGTTTGCAGGATTTGATTGAACTGTTCCAGGAGCTGCGAGCGCAAGCGTGCTTGATCCTGCTCCGCTTTTAACCGAAGCGCTTCGGCGTCGGCCGCAGCCTGGCGAGCCTGGCCGGTTTCGGCGGCGAGCCTTTGCTGTTCCGTAATGGCTGCCTGACGAGCTTGATCCGCCTCGCGCTTGGCCTGTTCCGCGGCCAGCCGCTCGCGTTCCGCGGCCTGGGCAGCGGCAACTGCCTCCGCCTTGGCGCGTTCGGCGGCGGCGCGATCCGCTTCCGCTATCGCCCGCTGCTGGGCCTCCTGGTCAGCTCTGGCTTTGGCGGCGTTTTCGCTCGCCAGCGTGGCCTGACGCTCATTGTCCGCGGCTTCCTGCCGCTCGGCGCGAATCGCGATGACGCGCGCGTCCTCGGCGCGGACACACGCTTCGCGTGCCATGGTGATCACCGGCTTCTGGCCGGGTTTTTGCACCTGATAGCGCAGGGCCTGTTGAAGGGCAGCGTCGGCTTTTGTGTAGCTGTCGGATGCGTACCGATCGGCTCCGGCGACTCGCGCGAGTTGCACGGCGTTTTGCGCCTCATATAGTTCGAATGGATCTTTCTTGCCGGGGTGTATGGGCACGAATCCGGAGGCGCGCCCCTGACTGGTGTACATTCCTCGCGGCAGCAATTCGTAGCGAGCGTTGATTGCTTCGATGACGCCTCGGGTATCCGGCCGCGTGACGTTTTCCATGACAACGACGTCGCTTGGCTGGGTGACGGCATAGTAGGGCTCCGCCGTGACGATCATGCCGAACGTCTGAATGTCGCTAGTGGTGTCGATCTTGGTGGTCGACCCGTTTCCATAATCGTTCAAGGTAAGCTCGCCGAGATTTACCGGGCGGCCGTCCGGCGAAATCGCCCACAACACATAGGTGAGGTATTCGGGACCGAAGCTGCTTGGGGCGGCGAGGTTCTTAAGCTCCGCTGAGATGTGGATGACACCGCGCTCGCTTTCAACCTTCGCGGAACCTTTGCCGAGCGGCAGCAGAGGAGTGCCTTGAAACGAAATGTTCGTTGACCCGCCGCGGTGCAGGTAGTTCACTGCCTGCGTGGTGCGCGCGACTACTTCCACGCGGAAAATCGCCATCGGCATGTTTGCATCCGGTTGTGGCGATGGCTGTTGGGTGGCGTGTTGTGTGGGGTTTGGAACTGGCGCCGGTACCTGGGCCGGCAAGGACAGTGCGGCGATCAACATCGCCAAAACGAGATTCGTTCGAGCTGACATGGCGAAGTAACGTGCACGTATTTCGCCATGCTTTGGAAATCGTTAGAAACCGGAATACATCCCCGAAATATCCGCCGGATGTGCGGCTCGAATGCGCAAGAAATTACGTAAAAAATGCAGGGAAAGAACTGCTAACCGTTACGCTAGCCACTCGGTTGTCACACTGACGAGAAGCGGACCCAACAATGATGCCGCATCGCGCTCCACGTTTTGCAGCACTTGCTCGGCATGTGGCTGGTCGCTCGACACGGTGGCCACCGCGATCAGCCCGCGCTGCCACAGGTCCTGGTAATCGATTTCGGCGACGGAGACGTTAAACTTGCTCCGCAGACGGTCTTTCAGGCTCTTGACGTAGTGCCGCTTGTCTTTAAGAGAGTGAGATTCTTCCATCCGGAGTTCGAGAACCAGAATGCCAACGCTGGGCACGCTGCTTAGACGAAGGCTTCGGTGGCGACGCGCTCCGTCGCGAACGCCTCGATCACATCGCCGGGCTTGATGTCGCTATAGTTCGCGATGGAAATGCCGCACTCGAAGCCTTGCTTCACTTCGCTCGCGTCATTCTTAAAACGTTTCAATCCCGAAACCTTACCGGTGTGGACCACAACGTTGTCGCGAAGCAAGCGGATATCGCTATCGCGCGCAATCGACCCGTCCTGGACCATGCAACCCGCCACGGCCCCGACTTTGCTGATACGGAACACTTCGCGGACTTGCGCCCGGCCTTTGTAGACTTCCTTGAAAACGGGCTCGAGCATGCCGGTCATGGCACGCTTGATCTCGTCCGCTAGCTCGTAAATGATCGTGTGCAGGCGGATATCGACCTTTTCCTGCTCAGCCACGGTCTGGGCGGTTCTTTCCGGACGGACGTTGAATCCAACAATAATCGCGTTCGAAGTGCTAGCCAGCAACACGTCGCTTTCCGTAATCGCGCCCACGGCAGCTCTTAGAACACGGATGCGGACTTTATCGTTCGACAGCTTTTGCAAGGTATCGGTAAGAACTTCGGCGGTGCCGCCGACGTCGGCCTTCAGGATGATGTTCAGTTCCTTGACTTCGCCTTCCTTAAGCTGGTCATGAAGCTGTTCAAGCGTAATGCGGTTGGTCTTCGACATCGCCGCTTCGCGCGCCTTACTCTCGCGATAGATGACGATCTGTTTGGCCTTCGCCGTGTCAGTAACAACCTGGAAGGAGTCGCCTACATCGGGAAGAGATTCAAAGCCGAGCACTTCGGCGGGCATCGACGGAAGCACTTCGCGCACCGGCGCACCGCGATCGTCAAACATGGCGCGGACGCGGCCAAAGACGGAACCGCAGATGAAATAATCGCCCACTCGCAAAGTGCCGTTGCGGACTAAGATCGTCGCAACCGGACCGCGCGCACGATCGAGCTGCGCTTCGAGTACAGAGCCCATGGCGGGCCGCGCGGGATTCGCTTTCAAGTTCTGCAGATCGGCGACGAGCAGAATCATTTCGAGCAGCAAATCGAGATTGGTCTTCGCTCGCGCCGAAACCTGAACCATGACGGTGTCTCCGCCCCAGTCTTCTGCCAGGAGCCCACGATCGGCCAACTGCTGTTTGATGCGTTCCGGCTGCGCGTCCGGCTTATCGATCTTGTTGATGGCCACGATGATCGGAACTTTCGCGGCTTTGGCGTGATCGATGGCTTCGAGCGTCTGCGGCATCACTCCGTCGTCGGCGGCGACCACCAGAACAACGATGTCCGTGACTTTGGCGCCACGGGCGCGCATTCGAGTGAACGCCTCATGGCCCGGCGTATCGATAAATACAATTTTCCGGCCGTTCTTGTCGATGTGATACGCCCCGATGTGCTGGGTGATGCCACCGGCTTCATGCTCCGCCACGCTCGCGGACCGGATGGCATCGAGCAGCGAAGTTTTTCCGTGATCGACGTGGCCCATGATCGTCACCACTGGCGGCCGCGTCTCACGATCGTCTTCGACCTCGGTCTGCTGGATCTCGTGCGTAGTCTCTTCTTCGTAGCTGACTTTATTAGTGGACGCGCCGAAGTCACGCGCCAGCTCTTCGGCGAGCTTCACATCGAGCGTCTGATTGATGGTGGCAAGAATTTTCTTCTCCATCAAACGCTTGACCACTAGCGTAGCCTTGATGCCGAGCTTTTCCGAAAGCTCCCGGACCGTTATCCCCTCCGCGATGGTAATTTCGCGATCGATCGGCGGCGGCTCGAACGCTTCAGCACGGCGCGAAACCGGCCGTAAACGTCCCTCTTCCTGATCGACGTCGCGGCGGCGATCCCGCGCGCCGGGCTTGGTCGCGTGGCGGCGGCCCGTATCGGTAGGTAACGTCGCAGGCTCGGCGCGCAGCGGTGACGTGGGATGCATCGTGCGTCCACGTCCGCGCAAACCGCCAGGTCCTCCGGGACCGCCAGGCCCGCCCGGAGACTGACCCGGACCGCGCATCAGCGGTTGGCCAGGCCGCACGGGACCGGTGTAAATGGGACGTCCTGGAATCGGGCTCGCCGGCCGGCTGGTCGGCAATCCCGGACGAGGCGCCGCGGGAGCAGCGGGCGCTGCCGGTCGAGTGAGCCTCGCCACCATGTCCGGGCGCGGAGGCACCACGGGTCGAGCGGCTGGCTGACCTGCAAGATTCGGTTTCGCGGGCGGACGTAAAGGTCCTCCGCCCCCGACGGGCGCGGCAGCGACGGGTGCGCTAGGCGCGGCGGGAGTTCCGGGACGAATCGCCGGGCGCGGCGTAGGAATGCTCGGTACTGGCGCGGCTGGACGCGGCGGCCCGGGAACAGCGGCCGCTGGCGGCTTTGGCATCTCCCCAATTCCAGGAGGCAAAGGCTGGCGAGGGCCGGAAAGAATTTGTCCCGGCTTCGGTGCGGGAACAGGCCGGGCCGGAATCGATGTTCCGCGCGAAACAGGCGGCGCAGGCGCGGCGGGGGGCTGACCTCCGAGCGCGAGTGGTGGCCGAAGAGGATGAGCCGGAGCGGGACGCGCAGGCGACGGTTCCTCCACAATTTCTTTCGTCGCCGTTTCTTTCACGACAGGTTCTTTCGCGACAGATTCTTTCGCGAAGGTCTCTTTCGGCGGCTCGACCGGCTGCGTCTCGACGCGAGTCTCGGTCACCGGAGCCTCAACCCTGGCTACCGGCTGGGGACGCGACGGCTCAGGCACGATCGCGGGAGGCGCTTCCACGACGGGTTCGAAAGCGGGCGGTTCTTCAATCGCTGACCGGACGGGCGCTCCATTGCTGCCGCCCGTGAGCCGACGGCGAACTTCCAGCGCGACATCATCGTCGAGCGAGCTGGAATGCGTCTTTTTGTCGCCGACGCCTAGCTCGGGCAGGAGGTCCAGAATGACGTTGGGCTTCACCTCCAGCTCGCGCGCCAGTTCGTTGATGCGAATTTTACTCATAGGGTCACGCCCTGCCACAGTGTGCATCCGCGTCAGGGTTGAAGACGACTCGCCTCTCCGGAATATCCTGTAATCATGCCTTTGGATGCTCCGTGTTCTCTATCGTAACAGATTCGTTTTCCAGCTCCGCCGCGGGTTCAACGACGGCGGGGGCGGTTTCAACGGGTAAGGAAGACGCCTCCGGCGGAGCATCCGGCGGTGGATCTACGGAACCCTCGAACTGGCCATAATAACCGTTCACCGCGAACTGAATCCCTTCGACCATTTCCGGGGTGATTCCTTCGATGGCTTCGAGATCCTCCGGCGTCATCGATCCCAGGCGTTCCACGGTGGTAACGCCCGCGGTTATCAGCTTTTCCACCACAACATCGGCCAGGCCATGATCGATCAGAATTGAAACGGGCGCGCCGGGAACCACCAGAGCGGCCATCTGCGATTCCACTTCCTGGCGTTTTTCTTCCTCACTCTTGATGTCGATGCGCCAACCAAGAAGCTTGGCCGCCAAACGGACGTTCTGGCCTTTTTTGCCGATCGCCAAGGAAAGCTGGGTGTCGTCGACGATCACTTCCATGTGCTTCTCGATGGCGTCCAGGATGCTCACGCGCGAAATTTTCGCGGGACTCAACGCATGGGTCGCGAACACCACCGGATCGTCGTTGAATTCGATGATATCGATTTTCTCGCCGCGCAATTCGCGGATGATGGACTGGACGCGCATGCCCTTCATGCCGACGCAGGCGCCCACGCTGTCCACGTCGCGGTCGCGGCTGGAAACGGCGATCTTCGTTCGCTCACCGGCTTCGCGCGCGCAGCCCTTGATCACCACGGTGTTGTCGTAAATCTCCGGCACTTCCTGCTCGAACAGGCGCATCACCAATTCCGGCGCGGCGCGGGAGACGATGACGCCGGCGTTCTTCCCGGCCTTTTCGACGCTGCGGATCACCGTTCGAATCCGATCGCCGACGCTGAAGCTTTCGAGTTTGGACTGCTCTTTCTTCGGCAACCGGGCTTCCGTCTTGCCGAGATCGGCCATTAAATCCTGGCCCTCGATGCGCTTAATGATGCAGGTGACCAGCTCGCCGACGCGGCCGGAGTATTCGGAGTAGATATTCTCGCGTTCGGCTTCCCGAACCTTCTGCAAAATAACTTGCTTCGCGGTCTGGGCGGAGATACGGCCCAGAACGTCGGTCGGCTTCGCGAAGCGAATCTCGGTTTCCAGTTCCGCGCCAGGCTGGATTTCGCGCGCCGCCTCCAGCGAAATTTCCTTGTCCGGATCGACTACTTCGGGAACCACGCGCCGGACGCCGAAGATCTGGATTCCTCCGGTGCGTTCGTCCAGCTCAGCGACCAGGTCCTCGGTAGTACGGAAATGTTTGCGGGCGGCCACCAGCATGGCGTCCTTGACCGCATCGAGAATGATCTTCGGATCGATGCCTTTCTCTTTGCTCAGGATCTCGATGGATTGATAAATCGTTCCCAGGCTCATATGAATCCGTTAAATTTTCCGGGATTACCACTCGAATTTGAGATTCGCCTTTTCCACCTGGTCGAGCGGAAACTGCACGCTCCGGCCCGGGGACGGTTCGAGTGTAATGATTCCTTCCGCGAAACTGGTCAACGCTCCTACCCAATGGCGTTGATTCTCGACCGGCTGGCGCAGCACGATTTTTACTTTTTGGCCCACAAATCGCTGGAATTCCTGGGGCTTGGACAATTTCCGCTCGACGCCGGGGGAACTGACTTCGAGCGTATAGCGTGCGCCGGGAATGACGTCCTCGACGTCCAGAATGGTGCCCACGTTTTGTGAGATATACTCACAATCGGCATGCGTGACGCCCTGAAGCTTGTCGATAAAAATGCGCAGCAGCCGGCTGCCGCCACCGCCCAGCATTTGAACGTCGACAATTTCGATGCCGGCATCGGCACCAACCCGTTCCGCGATCTGTTGTACTTTGTCCGCCACAGCGCTACGATCAGCCATCGCTAAATTACTCAAAAGCAATAAAAAAGTGGGCTTTCGCCCACTTCCTGTGCTCGACACCTGACTTCAGTATACACTAGCCCAGCCAGACGGCCTAATTGGGCTTCTTCTTGTGTCCGTTCGTGCCTTGATTTAAAGAGTTTAGCCAGCGTTCGAACTTTTCGTCGGTGCGCTTTTGCTGGGCTGCGAGCTCCTTTTGGGATTCCGCTAGCTCGGCCATGCGCTCGTCGGTCCGCTTTTGCGACCGCTGCAGATCGATCAGCATCCGCATCCCGGTCTTGACCAGCGTCTGCAAGCCCCGCATCTGGCGATCGGTCTTCTGCTGGCTGACGGTCAGCGCCGCCAGATTCTCGACAATGAAATCCATCTTCCGTTCGATGTTCATTGAAACTTGTCCCGAGCATAACATGAGCGAGTTGTCTGATAAGATCGTCCACTATGCTTATTCTTGCCGCGATTCTGGCGATCTTCGTTTACGGGATGATCGCCGCCATGCTGGGGACGATTCTTCCCGATCTCTCCGCCCGGTTCAAACTGACACCGCAACAGAACGGGACGATCGCGTCGATGCAGGCGCTCGGGCTGATCATCGCTTCGGTGGGCGTGGGGCCGCTGATCGATAACCAAGGCAAGAAGGTCGGGCTGGTGCTCGGGCTGGCGTTGATTACCATCGCATTGTTCCTGCTACCGCGCTCGACCGGATTCGGCAGTATCGTGTTTTACCTTTTCCTATTGGGCCTGGGCGGTGGAATTATCGTGACGGGAGCCAACGCGCTGGCCAGCGACGTCAACGAATCCAGCCGCGCGACGACGCTCAATCTGCTCAACCTCTTTTTCGGATTGGGAGGATTGGCGACTCCATTCATCTCCGCGAACCTGCTGAGCCGGAATTCGGTACGGCTGTGCTACCTGGTTGCGGGCCTGACGGCCATTACTCTGGTGATTCATCTCGCCACAACCATGCCGGGGCCATCCGGCGGACAGAGCTTTGTGTTTTCCGATATCGGGCCAGTGCTGGGCAAGCCGTCGTTGTTTCTGCTCGCGCTGATGCTGTTTCTCTATGTCGCCTGCGAAGTCGGCGTGTGGAACTGGCTTGCGCAGCATCTGATCGCCCAAGGAGTTCCGGAGTCGCGCGCCCTAAACATCCTTTCACTCGGGTTTGCGCTGGGGTTGCTGATTGGACGCGTTGTGGTGTCGCAGATCCTGCGCACGGTGCCTGCCGAGACGGTGACGCTGGGAGCTTCCGTGCTCATGGCAATCACCACATTCTGGATGCTGAGAACGACTTCCGCCGCGGGGATAGCCGTGTTCTTTGCTGGCGTAGCCATGGCGCCGGTTTTTCCGACGGTCCTGGCGATGGTCGCGGACCGCTTTCATACCATGACTGCAACGGCGCAGGGGATCGCGATCAGTTCGGGCTGGCTGGGGCTGGCCGTGAGCTCGCGGGTGATCGGTTCGATTGCCGGCGGCGATCCGAAGCGTCTGAAAACGGCGCTGTTGATTATTCCGGCGGCGTCCGTGGTGATGATCGCGGTGAACCTCGCGCTACGCGCGTTGTGACGCTGTCCGCATAGGCGCTTCATGGCCGCGAGCGGTAACGCGCTCGACTCCGATGACGCGGTTGCCAGAGACGATCAGGGCATCGTCGAAATTGTTGACCGTCGGACAAACGTGCCGGGGGACCAGATAAAGAGCCTCGCCGATTTCGGGGCGCGTGCCGCCCGTTACTTCGATGGGTAGGTGTTCTTCGCTCGGTTTAAGCGGCGTCAGATCAGCGCGTCCGGCGACGGCGCAGGTGGGAACGCCGGCGTCGGCGGAGACCGCTTTGTGGCCGGCGTCGCAGGTCAGATAGTTCGCTTTGGGATGACTGACTACGGTCGTAACCACCACGGCGGCGGGTTGGTAGCCCCATTCCTCGGGCAACTGGGTCAGGCTGGTCGCGTCGCTGTAAACCACCGTGCCGGGCGAGGCGCGGTGCACGAACTTGCCCGTCGCGAAGGGTTGGTAGGCGGCCGCCGCGGGAAATGAAACGGTGCCCGACGTGATTACTTCCTCGATACCGAATCCCGCTTTCTCGACTTCCTCGACGATTTTCATCAGGCGTGCATAACCCTGATGGGCGACCTGCTCGCGTTCCGACAAAGATTCGGTATGGATGTGGCCGTCGTAATAGTGCAGCCCGCGGAACTCGAGTCCGGCCGACCGGATCGAGCGGGCCAGGTCAAGAATGGCCGCAGTCCGATCCTGCTCGATCCCGGTGCGATCCATGCCCGGATTCACGTCGATGAAGATGCCGACGCGGCTTCCGCGCCAGACCGCTAGTTGTCCGGCGTTCTCGACGAGGACGGAGATCCGGACCTGCGGATGTTCGGCGGCGATCTCGCGGACGCGGTCCGCGTTTGCGCCGACCACCGGGTAGGCCAGCAGCACGTCGCGCATTCCGGATTCGCATGCGGTCGCGAGCTCCACCGTGGTCGAGCACTTCGCCTGGACCACCCCGCGCTCCGCCAGACGGCGCATGATGAACCCCAGCTTCGCGGTCTTCAAATGCGGACGCCAGCGGTTGGGATCGCCGCCGAGCAGTCGAACGGTTGCGGCTATGTTGTTGTCCACGATTTCGGGGTAAATGGCCAACGCGGGCGTAAGCAGGGTCTCGACGTTTTCGATGCGATACGGGGTTTGAGAGATCACCTTACCAGACTACTCTGCAAATCAGTCGAGTGTCTTCACGGGGATGTTGAAGGCGACCGTGTTGACCACGCCCTTGCGCTGGAACTGGATCCAGACTCGGTAGATTCCGGCCCGTGGAAAGATCAGGTTGAACTGGACTTGCTTGTATCCGCCATTCTCGACGGGATCCGTAACCAGAAATGGGTGGGTGTGGATGAGATCGATCAGGTCCGAGCTGGCCGCAAGCATGTGTCCCCAGGCGCCGATGTACTGCTCGATTCCCTCGTTCGGCTTCAGTTTGAAAAACATGAGCGTCTTGAATCCGGCGATCGGCGCAGGCGGGTCAGTCGACAGTTCAACGTCGAGATTTTCGGAATGTTGCGGGCTCAGGTCGGGCTCGAGTTTCGCCGGTTCCAGTTTGAATCCCGGGCCGGGAACGAAGACGCTGCTGGCGATGAGCTGCGGCGTGCCACCTTTCGGATAGAAGTCGCTGAGGACACGGTAGAGGCCCGGATGTGGAAACTTAAGCGTCAGATTGAGGCTCCCGTCGGGTTCCACCTGCGGATGGGTGTGCACGAAAAACTTCGTATCCTGGCTGACCACGAACAAGTGATACAGCTTCTCGTGCATGATTTCGAATTCGCGCACGGGTTTGTCGGTGACGGGGTTCTCGACCCGGAACTTGAGCTCGACATCTTCTCCGGCTTTCAAGACGCGAGGTTTCGTCGTGATGTGGACTGGATACTCGTGCTCATCCGGAATCCCCGCCACCAGTGTCATCCCGCAGCGAGGACACTTTCCGGGGACTTTGGCGCGAATGTCTTTATCCATGGGACAGACGAACTCGATGTCGTCGTCAGTGGAAACTGGAGCCGCCGGAATTGAAGTTGGCGGGGTTTGCTGCGCGAACAGAAGCGCCGCACAAAACAAAGCCGCAAGCGACCGCATACATCCATTATGCTCTGCTCTATATGGAAAAATTTCGAATTGCCGTGATTCCTGGCGATGGCGTCGGCCAGGAAGTCACGGGCGAAGCGATGCGCGTCCTGGATCGGGTGGCGCAACTTGAATACCAGGTCTTCGATTGGGGCGCGGAATATTATCTGCATCATTCCCGGATGATGCCGGCTGACGCGCTCGATCAGCTCAAGAAAACCGATGCGATCTTATTGGGAGCGATCGGGCATCCCGATATTCCGGATCACATCACCTTGAACGGCCTGCTGCTGCCGATCCGGCGAGGATTCGATCAGTACGCGAATGTGCGGCCGGCCGTGCTGTATCCGGGCGTTTCGTCGCCACTGGCGAATCCAGGAATAGTCGACATGATGGTGGTTCGTGAAAACACCGAGGGCGAATACGCTCAGGTCGGCGGATTCCTCTATCACCACCAGCCGGAGGAAGTCGCGATTCAGACCGCCGTATTCACGCGCCGGGGCATCGAACGCGTGGTGCGGCATGCGTTTGAACTTGCGCGTAAGCGAAACGGGAAGAGGCGGGTTACGTCGATTACCAAATCCAATGCCCAAGGCTTTGGGATGGTGTTGTGGGATCGGGCGTTTGCGCAGGTTGCCACGGAATTTCCGGATATCGAGACGGAGTCGCTGCTAGTAGACGCGGCAGCGATGAACTTTGTCCGGCGGCCGGCAAGTTTTGACGTGGTTGTGGGGTCGAACCTGTTTGGCGATATCCTGAGCGATCTTTCCGCGATTCTCACCGGCAGTATCGGTCTCGCGCCGAGCGCGAATCTCGACCCTACGCGGCGTTATCCGTCGATGTTTGAACCAGTGCATGGGTCAGCGCCAGATATCGCGGGGCGGGGGATCGTAAATCCGCTGGCGGCGATTCTATCGGCCTCGATGATGCTGGATCATTTGGGGTTGGAGGACGCTGGCAGGAAAGTGCAGCGCGCGGTGGCTGCAGTGCTTGCGGAGGGGCGGGTGAGGACCCCGGATCTGGCCGGGACCAGTTCAACGCGCGAAGTAACCGATGCGGTGATTGGCAGGCTGAGTTGACGGAGGAATCCGCTTCCTGCCGGTCGCGGCTCGGTCTCAGAAACAAAAAGGGCGGGACGTTTCCGCCCCGCCCTTCTTTCGCGATGGCGACTAAACCATTACCTTAACGAACGCGGCCTGGAATTTTTCCATCTCTTCTTTGGTTCCCACGGTCACGCGGATGTGGGTTGGGAGAGCGGGCCAGGCCCGTCCGACAAAGATATTCTCCTTGCGAAGGGCGGCAACCGCGTCCTTCGTCGGACGCTTCGTGTCGACCATGAACTTATTCGACACGGACGGGATCACCTTGAAGTTGTGCTTTTCGAGGAACGCGATGGTGTTGTCGCGAGTATCGCCGATGATCTTCTTGCGCTCCGGAATCACGTTCTTCGCTTTCAACGAAGCGGCGGCGCCCACCATGCTCGTCACGGGATTCCAGTTGATTCCAAAGCCCCGGGTCTTGTGGAGCAGATCCGGACGGCCCATGATGACGCCGGCGCGGAGGCCGGCCATGCCGTACAGTTTCGAGAACGTGCGCAGAACCAGAACATCCTTATCCGCGGCGACCATCCTTACGGAAGTGTTTTCGTCCTTGCCCGCGAAGTGGATGTAGGCTTCGTCAATCATGACGATCGATCCCGCCGGCTTATTTGCGACCAGCCACTCGATGTCTTCCTTTTTGGTCATCGAGCCGGTCGGATTGTTGGGGTTGCAGATGTAGATGAGGCCGGCATTTTCCACCGCCGCCATGGCCTTCACGTTGTGCGAATAGTCCTTGTTCAGCGGCACCTGAACGATCTTCGCGCCGATGAACTTGGCGGCTTCCGCGCCGGCTTCGTAACCAGGGTCGGCAATAACGAAGGGCTTGGTGGGCGACGTGAACGAAAGAACTGCTTGCAGCAACGGCGCGCTCGATCCATCGTGGATCTGGACGTAGTTCTGTTTTACGCCTTCCTGCGAGCCGAGGATTTCCTGCAGTTCGGCGGGCAGGTAGAACATGTAACGGCCGCCGCTCGGCAGCACGGTGCTCATGGCCTCCAGAGCTTCCTTGCAGGGGCCCATGGGGTTCTCGTTGCTGTCGATCTTGACAGCTCCGGCCGGCAACTTGCGGTTGTCTAGGGCGAGTTGCGCGTAAGCGAACTCATGCAACGGTAGGGTCGAGCCAGCGGCAAACATGGTCGCCAAGCGGCCGAAACTCCTCCGCGAAAAACCGCGATGCAGGAAATTATTCTCCTGCTCGGTAGTGAGTGTCACGTTGGTTGTCTCCTTAACTCGAGGGACCGTACTATACGAACACCACAGCCAGCTCCCAGGTACAGCTCGGGCCGACTCTAGTACGCGTGTAGCATACCTTAGCCGTGTAACCTGTGTCAATTGGGTAAACCGGGGCCGTGTTAAGAACGCAGCTAAAGCCGCCGTGCGCCAAGAAAGCGAAGGCGCGCCAAGATGGACTTTGCCGGTGTGGTGCACTAGAATGTTCAACCGAGGGAACAATATGCAATTTGTGCGTCTGGGCGGGCGGAAACCATCCGTCTTGCACGTTATAGCGGGCGTCGCCCTACTGGCGGCCACGGCATCGGCTCAATGGAAGGCCAAGGATACCGAATGGCCGAGTTACAACGCGGATACGATGGGCTCGCGCTACCGGCCGCTGGATCAGATCAATGCCTCCAACTTCAGCAAGCTTGAGATCGCCTGGCGATTCAAGACCGATAGCATCGGGAACCGGCCGGAGTTCAAGCTGGAGGGCACGCCTTTGATGGTTGGTAGCACCGTCTATGCAACGGCGGGTTCGCGCCGGGCGGCGATTGCGCTGGATGCGGCCACGGGCGAACTGCTGTGGGTCCACGGCGAGCGGGAAGGCGAGCGCGGCGCGGCATCCGTCCGCCAGCTTTCCGGGCGCGGTCTGGCATATTGGTCCGACGGAAAAGACGAGCGGATCTTTTACACGACGCCGGGTTTTCGCCTGATTTGTCTGAACGCGAAAACCGGGCAGTTCTGTCCGACGTTCGCGAAGGGCGGAATCCTCGATCTGAAACTCGAGGACGATCAGGAGATTTCGGCCTGGAATGAGCAGGACAAATGGGTGCCGGATCTGACGCACGGCGAGATCGGGATTCAATCGGCTCCGATCATTGGCGGGAACACGATCATCATCGGCGCGGCGTTCCGCGAAGGGATGACGCCGCATAGCATGCGCAACAACAAGGGCTACGTGCGCGGCTTCGACGTCCGTACCGGCAAGCGCATGTGGATCTTCCACACGATCCCAAAGAAGGGCGAACCAGGATACGAAACGTGGGAGGACGGCTCGGCGGATTATACCGGCAACACCGGCATGTGGACCCAGCCGAGCATCGATACCGAGCTGAACCTGGCGTATCTGCCGATCGAAACGCCGACGGGCGATTATTACGGCGGGCATCGCCATGGCAATAACCTGTACAGCGAAACGCTGGTTTGCGTCGATCTGAAGACCGGGCAGAAGAAGTGGCACTACCAGTTGGTCCACCATGCGCTGTGGGACATGGACATTTCCTCGACGCCGCTTCTGATGGATATCAATGTCAACGGCAAGGCGATCAAGGCGGTCGCGCAGCCTTCGAAACAGGGATTTTTGTATGTCTTCGACCGGATTACCGGACAGCCGGTGTGGCCGATCGAAGAGCGTCCGGTGGAAAAGGGCAACGTTCCGGGAGAATGGTATGCGCCGACGCAGCCTTTCCCGTCCAAGCCGCCGGCCTATAGCCGCAACGGCGTGCTTGAATCCGACATTATCGACTTCACGCCGGACCTGCATCGCCAGGCGATGGAGATCGTGAGCCATTACAAACTCGGGCCGGTGTTCACGCCGCCCTCGCTGAGCACGGTCGGCGGGCCGCTCTCGACGCTTACACTGGGTACGGCGAGCGGCGGGACGAACTGGCCCGGCGCGTCTTTCGACCCGGAAACACATACGGTGTACGCCTACGCCTGCAACGCGTGCTTGACGCCCATTGGCGTGGTGCCGTCCAAGAAAGAAATTTCGGATATGAAGTACGTGATGGGTACGGCGGGTCAGGAACTAACCATCGCGCGCGGACCGGGCGAAAATGCCGGGGCGGATTCGCCGATGCCGAAGAAGGAGCCCGCGGGCGGCGGCGGTGGCGGATACCGGCCGCTCAACGTGCAGGGACTGCCGCTGATCAAGCCGCCGTATAACACGATTTCGGCAATTAACCTGGATCGCGGGGACATCGTCTGGCAGATCGCGCATGGCGACACGCCGGACAACATTCGCAATCACCCGGCGTTGAAGGGTCTGAATATTCCGAAGACCGGGCAGCAGAGCTACAACATCGGCACGCTGGTGACCAAGTCGCTGGTGGTAGCGGGCGATCCGCTGGTGACCACGACGCCAGAGCATCCCCGTGGAGCGATGCTGCGGGCTTATGACAAGGCAAACGGAAAGCAGGTTGGCGCGGTATTCATCCCGGCCCCGCAGAGCGGCTCTCCGATGACGTACATGCTGAACGGCAAACAGTACATCATCGTCGCCATCAGCGGCGGCGCGTATTCGGGCGAGTATGTCGCGTTTACGCTGCCGGAAACAGAAGACCGTCCGACGTCGACGGCTCCGGCGGGCGGCAGCCGCCAACGGTAGTTCCGGTCTGTTGCTTCTTAGAGGGGACCGCGCTTTTTACGGGCGCGGGTCCTTTTCCATTCCGGTTTCATTCCGGGCGTTTTGTTCTAACCTTTTTTCGTCTAACCTAAAGAAAAGCGAGGTCACATGAAGCTCACCGTTGCAGGCGCGGCTGTTCTCAGTCTCGGTATCGTTTTCGCGCAGGAACCGACGCACTCGGTGTGGGACGGGATCTACACGGACGCACAGGCGAAGCGGGGCACGGGAGCTTACGGCCAGTATTGCGCGTCTTGCCACGGCGATCAGATGACCGGCGGCGAGATGGCTCCGCCACTCGCGGGCGGGGAGTTTCTCTCCAATTGGAACGGGCTGACCGTGGGGGATCTCTTCGACCGGATCTACACCACGATGCCGGCCAACAAGCCGAAATCGGTCAGCCGGGAAGTGAATGCCGACATTCTCGCTTACATTTTCGCGATGAATAAGTTTCCCACTGGCACCACGGATATGGGTCATCAAACCGAAGTCTTGAAGCAATTCAAGATTGAGGCCTCTAAACCCGACAAAAAGTAGCCGCGCCGCAAGCCGTTCTTCCCCGATTAAATTCAGGTCTTTGCGTATCGCGCCGGAGGACTGTTCCCAAGGCCCGCGTATTCTGCTCGCCAGGAACCCTTATGAGCTTTGATATCGCGGTGACGCCTACCCTTCAGGCCGTCGCGACGCACGACGAAGACCTGCTCGCTCAGACCTTGCAGGCCCGCGTACAGGAATCGATTGCATTGGTGGACACGGGGCGAGAGGTGGTCGAGGCTCTCGACGCCCAGCGCGCCGCCGAGGAACGCCTGGATCGGCTGCGAAAGGCGGAACGGTCCTTGAGCCGCTTCGCTAAGGAATCGCGGCAGCAAACGGCTTCAGCGATGCAATCGGCGATGGACGCGCTGATCGAGTCGGCTGCGGCCGGGGATCGGATGGATCTGAAGAAACTGAGCACGATCACGTCGCTCGAGTATCAAAGCCGGCATGCTCATCGGGCGATCGAACGCATTGTCGAGCACTTGATTCCGACAGCCGAAATTGTCAGCTTGCGCGCCGGGGCTTTCGCCATGATGACCCGGGTGCGCGCGATCGAGACGGCTGCGCAGGATCGCGCCGAAAAAGTGCTGGGGCAGCTTCGGGAAGCAGTGACCGAAGAGATGGTGCTTCCGGTCGACATGTCGAAGGGCGTCGCGGGAGCGCTGCTGGCCCACGCCGCCGGCCTGCGGCGCTGCGCGGTTCAACTCGACGCAAATGCCGATCAGCTCGAACGAACGTATAGCGATCGCTTGAAACTTGCGGGTTCCCGATGAGCCTCGATCGAAAGTTCAAATCTCTGATCCGCGATCTCGATCAGAACGCTCTGGAAGAGCTGAACCGGCTGGTAACGTCGGAACTTGGAAGGCACGCGGCGGGCTTTCGGATCGACGAGATCCATCCGAGGATGACCTCAGCCGACAAGGAAAAGGCGTTGGAGGAAATTGGCCGGATCTTGAAGGAGAGAGAATAATGCGCAATCTGAAGTCTTATTGGGATGAGATTCGGGAGATCCGCAGCGGATTGCCCGAGTTCGTCTGGCTGGTGGCAGCGGGAGGCTCGCTCGTACAGGCGGGATCCGGAGTTGCCGCACGGCTCTTGAAGGCCAAGACGCACCGGCTGGCTACCGAGGACGAGGTGCGCGTTCATCGGGATCAGGAATGCGCCTGGAACAGGCAACAGACCGAACAGCGGCTAAGGCGGGAAGGCGTGGTGGTAATCGCAATCTAGCCAGGGCAATTCCCTATTAGAATCAGAACTTTTCCTGTTGTTGAATTAGTATCCGCACTCTCCGCCCGGGCTCCCACCTCCCTATTGTCTAAGGGTTCTACGGCCGATTTAAAACTATCTCGGTACTAGGAGCTCGCATGAAGACTTCCATCCTCGCGCCATGTCTGCTCGCGGTTGTGATTTCCTTGTCCGGGGTGGCCAGCGCGGGCGACGTTACCGGGCATGCCGTTGTCATGAAACGGCTGACGAAAAAAGCTCTGATTCCGACCGCCTACAATTTGCGCGGCACTGTAAGTCCGGTGGCTGGGGCCGACACGGAACCCGTCAACGAATTCGACCGGATGGTGGTGATGCTGCAAGGCCGGACCAAGACGCCGAGAGCCCCGGAAACCCTGGTCTTGGAGCAGCGAAATGGCCGTTTCGATCCGGATCTGGTGATCGTACCGGTCGGTTCGACAGTTCAGTTCCCGAACGCCGATCCGATTTTCCACAACGTTTTCTCGTTGTCGCGAGCCCAGTCTTTCGATCTGGGATTTTATCCAAAGGGCCAATCCCGCGCGGTGAAATTCACGAAAGAGGGGATTGTCCAGGTGTATTGCCACATCCACGCGAACATGTACGCGGCCATCGTGGTGACTTCCAACACGTTCTACGTGAAGCCGGCGGCTGACGGAACGTTTTCTTGGGCGAACGTGCCGGCGGGACACTATCGCGTCATCGCGTGGCACAAAGTTGCCGGGAACTTCCAGACCGAGCTGGATGTCCCGGAGAGCGGGACTGCCGAGGTCACCATTCGCGTTCCGCTGGACGCGGAGCCAAAGCCTTGAAAGGCATGACGTCGCTCACGACGAGGGCATTCCTGTTCTCGTTCGTGCCGGTCTGCGTCGTGCTGGCCGGAAGTTTCTGGGCATTAAATGCATTGATCCAACAGCGGGTAAAAGAAACCTCGCGTGCGTCGTTTCAAAAATCCGATGAGCTGATTGTTCGGGCGAATGAAGAATCCGCGAGACGGGAAGCGGAATTCATGGCGGTTCTCGCCGAAAACGCCGGGCTGAAGGCTGCCGTGGGATTGCTGCGCGAGGCGCCGGCAAGCGAGGAGGACGCCGCCGAAATTCGCCGCACCATCGAAGCGCAACTGGGTGAGATGCGCGGTTTCATGGGCGACGATCTGCTTGCGGTGACGGACTGGAAGGGACGTACCGTCGCGGCCATCGACGGGACCGGCGCGCCGGCCCAATTGCCGCCAATCCCGGACCGAGCGACATTAATCGACGAAGGCGGCGAACTGTATAAACTTGCCACGACTCCGCTCGGTATCGGCGGCGCGGAGATCGGGAAGCTATGGATTGGCCGCAAATTCGAGCTCGGACGTTATCACTTAGGCGGCGAGATTGTCCTCCTGCGCGCCTCCAAAGTGGCGCGATCCAGCCTTTCCAAGGACAAATGGTTCGCCCTCGAAATGCAAATCGCACGGAACTGCAATCGGACCGACGGGGAATGTCAGATCCAACTGGACCGGGAGACGTTTCTAGTCTTGCCTGTTCGTGAAGCGGGGCTGGGATCGGACTACCGGCTTTTGGCGCTCCGGTCCCTTGACGGCGCGGTACGCGAGCTCACCGACGGGTGGGTGAACATTCTGGTGAAAGTTGGCGGCGCGGGGGTAGTTCTCGCCCTGCTGTTTGCGCTGGTTACGTCCCGTTCCGTTTCGAAGCCTCTGCGGCATCTGGTAGCGCAACTCCAGAGCGGGGAAAAGAATCAACAGTTCCCGGATCAGATTGTGGCCGGAAAGGCGGCGGGAGAACTGCACGTACTGGCCGATACGTTCAATCGCGTCGCAGCGGCGGAGCGGAAATCGAAGGCGGAACTGGAGAAGGCGAAAGCGGCCGCGGAAGCCGCCAATCGTGCCAAGAGCGAGTTCATGGCGAACATCAGCCATGAGCTGCGCACGCCAATGAACGGGATCATGGGCTTGACGGAGGTGCTGCTGCTGACCGAACTCGACGAGGAGCAGCTCGATTACGCGGCGACGGTGCGCGACTCCGCGGATTCGTTGATGTCGCTGATCAATGAAATCCTCGATTTCTCGCGGCTCGACGCCGGGAAAATGGTGCTCAATCCCGCTCCGTTCGATTTACGTTCCACGGTGAACGAAGTGGCGGCCCTGCTCTCCGCACAGGCCGCGGCGAAGAATCTGCGGCTCGGCGTCCAGTTTAGCGCGGGTCTTCCAGCCCGCCTGATCGGGGACGAAGGAAGAATGCGCCAGGTGGTGACGAATCTGGTGGGGAATGCGATCAAATTCACGGATCGGGGAGGAGTGGATGTCGCGGTCGACTGCCTCGACGTAACCGAAACCCAGGCCAACCTGCTTCTCAAGGTAAAGGACACGGGAATCGGCGTTCCATCAGACAAGCTGGATCTTATCTTCGAAAAGTTTACCCAGGCGGACGGGTCGATGACGCGGCGCTATGGAGGGACCGGACTGGGGCTCACGATTGTAAAGCAACTGGTGGAGATGATGGGGGGAATCGTGGGCGTCGAAAGCCGGGTAAACGAGGGGTCGACGTTCTGGATCAAAGTTGCGCTTCCGATCGAGATCTCGACGGCGCGAACAGCCGAGGTCGTGAATGCCATGGAGGGGGTGGGGCCATGATGAGGGCAACGATGAGACATTTGAAAAGCGCCCGCTTGGCCGGGTTGTGGCTCGGGCTGGCTGCGCTTCCGGCCATCGGGCAGGAATCCGGAATCAGCATGCCGATCACGGTCAGCGGCGGCGCGCTGTATTCGCAACGATTGCAATTCGCGAATCCGAGCAATTCGCCCGCGACCGCGGGATTTCGCGCGGTCTTGTACCCGACGGTGAAGCTGGGCACGCATTGGTTCGGATACGCGGCGGTGCAGCTCCGGGAGTCGCCTTACTTTTATTACGACGCGTTCTTTCCGGAACACGAATACTACAGCACCGTGATGCAGGCCTTCATCGGCTATTCGATGCGAAAAGGAAATACCGCGGTCGTGATCAAGGCCGGGGAGTTGGCCTCAGCGTTTGGGGCGTTTCCGCTGCGCTACGACGACACCGACAATCCCCTGCTCGATCAACCGCTCAGCTATATCACCGAGATTCCGCTGCGGACAGATCAACTTCCATGCGGGACCAACGATTTGACGCATCAAAATTACGGGTTCGTGAGCAACTCCTGCGGCGGGACGCCCGGAGGCGGAGCAGGATTGACGCCGGTGACGCTCTACAGTTTGCCGGGGGCGCAAGTGGATATTTCGTCGGGGCGATTTGATGGCCGCTTTCAAGTGACCAGCGGCTCTCCGGCGAATCCCCGCGACATCAGCCAAGCCGGACAGTATCTGCAATGGGCCGCCGGAGGCGGCTACACGATCCGCCAGGGATTCCGCATCGGCATGTCGGGATTTCGAGGTCCCTACTTGAACGAAAATCTGGCGGCGGCGCTGCCGCTTGGAACCACCCTGCGCAGCTTCCCGGCAAGCGCGATCGGCGTCGACGGGCAATGGGGACACGGCCGCTGGAGCGTCAATGGCGAATGGCAAAAATTCTGGTTCGATTCGCCCAATTTTTCCACGGCCCCCGGGTTCACTTCAGGTTATGGAGAAGTGAAAACCGTGATCACGCCGCACCTGTTTGTTGCCGGACGGGCGGGATGGCTCAGTCCCGGAAGCGTTCGGGATCTTTCGGGAATTACCTCAAACGAGTTCGCCAAGAGACTGACTGCCTATGAACTGGGCGCGGGCTACTGGCTCGGCCGGAACGAGCTTCTCAAGGGCAGCTACGAATGGATGCACTCGGAAGGCGGCTCCGGCACGCGGTCGAACGTCGTCGGCGTGCAATTTGTCGTGCGCTTCAATTCGCTTGGCTGGACGTTCCGCTAGACCGATCCGAGCCTTTCGGTTGGAATAAGAGCGGCGCCAGGGCTGCCAGATTACGCCGCCAGACCATCCAGGTATGCATGCCGGGTGTCTCGATATCGACATGCTTGATATCCTTCGACGTGAGCCATTCACGGAATTTGCGATTCGGCTCGATCAACCGGTCTTCAGTCCCGCAGGCGATCCACAAGAGCCGTAGTTTGTCGTTCGCCTTGGCATCGAGAGACGGGAATGTGGCGGCATAGTCCTCGGCGGCGCCACCGGCGCTAAAGGACGCGACCCAGGCGAAGCGGTCGAGCGCGTTCAATCCGACGAACTGCGATTCTGCGCCTCCCATCGACAGGCCAGCGATCGCTCGGGAGGTCCGGTCTTTGGACACATGATAGGATTTCTCGACTTGTGGTATCACTTCCGCGAACAGGGACTCGCGGAATTTCTGGTAATTCTTGTCGCGAAGCTTCGGGTCGCGAAGCGTTGGACCACCGCGCACTACGATTTCGGGCGCCCCATAACCGAGCGGCATCACGATCAGCATCGGTTTGGCTTTGCCCTGCGCGATCAGGTTATCGAGGATGATGTTCGCAAAGCCGACGGCGCTCCAGCCGCTGGCATCGTCGCTGTAGCCGTGAAGCAGGTACAGGACGGGATAAAGCTTCTTCTCGGAAGGCTCGTAACCGGGCGGCGTATAGACGTAGTAATCGCGATCGTCACCGATGGAGGCTGAGTGGAAAAAGTGATGGTGCACTTCTCCATGAGGAACGTCGGCTATGTCCCAGGGCGAAGGCGAAGTGCCGGGAACGTGAAACATGCTGGTCAGATTGAGCAGGTTCGGCTTCAAAACCGAGTTCGACGGATCGACCAGCGAGACGCCGTCGACAACGAAGGAGTAGCCGTAGAAATCGGGCTCCAGAGCGTCGGTGGTGTAGGTCCAGATACCATCGCTGCCTTTCTGCATGGCGACCCGCTGCGTGCCTTCGCGTCCCAGCAGCACTTCCTGGGCGTTTGGCGCGCGCAGCCGGAACGTCACGGTCCGGTCGGCGTGGACCTCTGGAGATAATACAGGCGCGGGAGCCGCCGGCGCTTGTGCGAGCACGGGCAGTCCGGCCAGCAGAAATCCGGTCACGATAAGAGGGAACGTCAGGAGTTTCATTACAGGAACATTCTACGCTCGCCGGGAGGCGTGGGGAAGGGTGCCACCCACACGTCAATTCTGGGCGGATTTGGTCGGAGCGAAACTGCCTAGACGGCCGAGTTCGAGAACAATCTGGCCGCCCTCATCGATCTCGAAAGCAGGGCTGAATTTGGCGTCCCAGACGATCTCGTCGTAGCGGTAAGAGTAGCGGGCGTTCACCGTCTGGCTGAAGGTGTCGTCGAATCCCTTAATCAGGATGAGTACTTCGGCGCGAAGTTTGGCGAGATCCTCCGCTGTCTTTCCATAGAGAGGACTCGATTCGTCGATGGGGTGGACAATTGTCCAGGTGACCGGGAAGAAGTAAATGCTGTCCCGTTCCAGCGTAAGGACCTTGAACTGCCGCGCGAGCTGACCGGGCGGCCCGTCCACGGTCATCAGCATCACGATCACCTGCAATTCGATGAGCGTGTTCGAACGAAGGTTGACCACACGGAACTGAAGGCTGGTCCGATCCTGGTATGGAGTAATGAGAACATTTTGGCTGAATCCGATTTTGGCCGACGGCTTTGAGACCCGGCCGAAAAGGACGCCGGTGGCCAGAGCGAACCCCATCAGTCCGGTCATTGCTTCCAGCGCCGCCACCGCGTTTGCGGCGATTCCGTTGGGCGCGAAGTTACCGTATCCGACGGTGGTGAGCGTATGCGCGCTGAAGAAGAAATCGTTTAAGAAACGCGCGGAATTTGTCGGCGCACTGGTGCCTTGAACCTGCTCTGCCGGGAGACTGAAGTAAATCAGCGCGAAGATCGTGTTGACCACTAGGTAGGTCACCATTACGATTCCCAGAAAAGTTGGCCATCCGGCGTTGATCAGATGAAGATACGGATGAATATAGCGCCAACTCGTGCCGCGGCGGTCGACGTTAAAGCTGCCGTCCTTATTAATTGCGCGGGTCAGCGTTCCGGTGACTTGCTGCGTCAACCCGGGGTCAAACGAGGGCTTTTGCATACTTTCTCGATCTTACTTCGTTGCGCTTCGGCCAGCCCGCTACATGTGGCCGTTCAGAGCCGCTTCAATGCTCACTTTGTTGTCGTCGAGAATCGATCCGGTTGCGCGCTCCAGGGCCGCCCGCGCCTTGACATAGGCGCTCTTGGCCGCGACCTCCGCGGATCGCGCTTGCGCCACATAGCTTTCGTATTGGATCACGAAGAACGCGGTGGAAACACCCTCCGCGTACCGGGTTTGTTCGAGTGAAAGGGATTGCTCCTGCAGCGTCCGCGTTTCGACCGCTGCTTCATAAGAAGCCCGGGCCCGCCGCATGGCGATCAGCGCGTCCTCCACTTCCACTTGCACCTGATTGCGCAACTGGCGTTCGCGTACCTGGGTCTGGCGAACCTGAAGCTCATCGCGAATCGCGTCTGCCTGCGCGACACGATTGCGGAGCGGCAGGGTGAGCTGGAGGCCGATCGAATAGGTCGGATTCTTGCGCGTCGCAATCTGGTCGAGGACGGTTCCGAACCCGCCGCTGAATCGCGGATCGGCTCCGACGATCAACGGCTGCCCCGCGAGTCCGTTGTTCTGCGCGTTGCCCACCAGGTCCAGCTCCGGGCGCAGATTATTGTAGGAACCCTCCAGGCTGATCTCGGAGATTTTCATCTGCAGGGCCGCTTGGCTCAGGTCGGGCCGGTTCTGGTACGCCGCTGCGAGCAATTCCTCGATGCGGCGGCTGTCTTCCTGGTTGGGAACGCTCAGCGATTCGGTGGGGATAATGCGCGCGCTACGTACTTCCGGATCTTCATTGCCGCGGCGGGTTATCACGTTCTTAAGAATCGCTTCCTGCTCTTCGAGCAGGCCACGGGAGTTGATCAGATCCTGGCGGCTGGCGGAGACCTGGGCGCGCGCGCGGCTCAGTTCCAGCGGAGCGACCGTCCCTTCGTCCACCTGCGCTTTCGTGTCTTCGAAGAGCTTTTGCGCGAAACCGAGCGTTTCCTCTTTCACCTTGACGTCTTCGGTGAGGGCGACCAGGTCGGTGTACAGGCGCACCACACCGTAGACCACCTCCATCACCTGCTGCCGGAATAACAGATTGGTGATCTTTTCTTCAGTGACGCCGATCCGGATATAGCGTTCGTTCAGTTTCCGCCCGAACCCGCGAATCAGGGGCTGCGTCACGGTGAGCGAAAGATCCGAGCTGATATACGGATTGAAGACGTTCTTCGGTGAATTGGTGGATTCCTGCGTGTTGTTGAAGGCCACGTTGACGTTGGTTCCGGGGCTGAACCCCTGCTGATAGCCGGCGTTCCCGGTTTGAATATCGTTCACCAGCGCTCCCGTGCCGCTGGTCGACTGGTTGCTGTTCAAAATGGTCTGGTGCATCCAGTTATAGTTCGCGAACAGGGACGGGTCGAAAGCCGGGATCGGCGAACCACTCGAAAGAGGAATGCTGCTGAGCAGCGATAAGTTGGTTTGAGGCTCTGACAGCACGCCAAGTTCGAGGGCGTTCGTCGCTACCGAGGTCCCTGGCGTGGATTGCGTCGCCGCCTGGGTCAGCAGCGGGCTTTGCGGGCCGCCGACGCCTGCCGGGGGCGTCGCCAGCGTGTAGTAGATGCCGCGCGTGAGTCCTCCGCCCTTCGCCCGCAGCGTCTCCATCTGCGAGATCGGGACAGCGTAGCGCAACAGCTCGATATCGAGATTATTTTCCACCGTCAGCGCGATCGCGTCCGGCAAAGACAGGTAGATATTGCCGGCGCGAATCAGTTGACGAATACGGGAGGAGTTCTCAAAGCTCGGAGCGGTGATGGTGCGGCGGGAATAGGGGCGAAGAACGCCATGATACCGATCCGCCTGCGCCGGTACCGAGACCCCCGGCATCGCGGAGGGCGGCTGGTCGCCGGACTGGGCCAGCAACGGTTGAACCGCCATTGAAAACGAGAGACACACGACGAGCAGACTCTTCATAATTCTCCAAGAGAGCAGAGGTCGCGCCGATCCAAAGATTGGCGCGCTAAAGGGTTAGGATAACGCGCTGGCCGTTCCGGTCGAAGCGATGTGGGAGCATAGAAGAGTAGCCCACATGCGCCTGCTGAGCCGTATTATTTTCCGTGAAATCTTTGTTAGCGCTTTGCTCGGCGGGGTTCTGTTCACCTTCGTGGTCTTCTTGCAGCGCGCTCCCACGATGTTCAAGCTGCTGGTGGGCACTGCCGGCTCGCTGACGACGGTCGCCTATCTGTTCGCGCTGGTACTTCCGCAGATCGTGCCGCTGACCATCCCGTTCGGGGTTCTGGTGGGCACGCTGATTACTTTGAGCCGGATGTCGAGCGACGGCGAGATCACCGCCATGCGCGCGGCAGGCGTTCCGGGACGGCGCGTAGTGCCTGCGATTCTCGGGTTTGCACTGCTGGCGACGATCGTGGCCGCGGCTTCCTCCTTGTGGCTTATGCCGTGGTCGATCCGTGAGTTCTACCGCGTTCAGAATCAGCTCAGCGCTCTGACTACCGACATCCAGCCGCGCGTGTTCGAAGAGCAGTTTCCCAACACGATTCTCTATGTAAGCGACATTAATGCGGGCCCGACATCGCGGCTGCGGCGTATTTTCATGGCCGACATCACGCCGCCGGACGAACGCAAGCCCGGCGCCGCCGATCGGGGCGATACACCCCGCGTCACGCTCGCCAGTGATGCGCTCGCGGTCGGCGACATGCGGCATAATCGCATCCTGCTGCATCTCGCCAACGGCGAAACCTACGAAACCGACAAGGAATTCAACTATCACATCTCCGGGTCGCCGATCGGGGACCAGGCATTGGAGGCGCAGAAGAAAGAAGAGCATCCCTCGCGGCCGTCGACCGAAATGGATACCGGGCCGCTGTACCGGGAGGCGTATCACAACAAGGCGCTGGAGCGAGAGCAACTGCTCGACGACAGGATCGAGCTGCACCGGCGCTTTGCCATGCCGCTGGCCTGCATCCTTCTGGCGCTCTCCGGAATTCCGCTGGGGATCACTTCGCGGCGAGCCGGAAAATCGTCGGCTGTGGTGCTCACCGTGGTGATCGCGTTTATTTACTGGATTGGTCTGGCGAGCTGCATCAGCCTGGCGCGTCAGGGCTCTCTGACGCCGGCCGTCGCGGTGTGGATTCCGGACGCCGTGTTTTTCGTTTTTGGCATCGTGATGATCACGCGGCTGGAAGTCCCGGGGGACCGCGATTTCGTGGGCAGCATTATCGCGTTGTTCCGCGCCGTCGGACGGGCGCCGCAGCACGGCGCGCGGGTTCTGGATCGCATCGGCCCAAGAGTATGGGCCGCGCGCATTCCTCTTCTGCCGCAGGTGATCGACACCTACGTCTTGAGCAGTTTTCTGTTTTACTTCGTCCTGCTGGTGATGACGTTCGTTCTCATCTACCACGTATTTACGTTTTTCGAGCTGCTGAGCGACATCATCAAGAATCATCCATCGATGAGCAAGATCCTCAGCTACCATTTCTTTCTGACGCCGCGTTTGATCTACAATTTCACGCCGTTCAGCGTGCTGGCGGCGGTGCTGGTGGCGTTTGGCGTTTTGTCGAAGCACAACGAGATTACGGCGTTCAAAGCCTGCGGGATCAGCGTCTACCGGCTTACCGTACCGGTCCTGGTCGCGGGATTCTTTCTCAGCGGGAGTCTGTTCGCGTTCGATCACTACTGGGTACCCGAAGCGGATCTGCGCCAGGACGCTCTGCGCAACGAGATTAAAGGCAAGGCTCCGCAGACGTATCTCCGGCCGGATCGAAAATGGGTCTACGGCATGCATGACCGGGTGTTCTACTACAAGTACTTCGACCAATCGGAATTCAGCATGTTAAGCGTGAACGTTTACGAAATCGACCCGGCCTACTTTCGTCTGAAGCGTCACATCACGGCGGAGCGTGCGCGCTGGGAACCGTCATTGAACGCTTGGGTGTTTCAGAACGGGCGAAGCTGGGACATGGACGCGAGCTGCCAGGAGTGCGCGCCGACGCAAGTGGATAATTTCACCGGCAGCACACGGACGTTCCGGGAAATCGAGGAGACTCCGGATTACTTTGTTCACGTCGTCAGGCAGTCTCAGCAGATGAACTTTCAGCAGCTCGAGGCGTACATCGCGGAGCTCCAGCAGAGCGGGTTCGATACGATTCCGCTGCAGGTTCAATTGAACAAGAAGTTTTCGGTGCCGCTGTTTGCGCTGATTATGGCGATGGTCTCAATTCCGTTTGCCTTCGTCGCTGGGAATCGCGGGGCGATGGCTGGAGTCGGGCTGAGCCTGGCGATCGCGATCGCGTACTGGTCGGTGGGGCAGTTGTTCGAGCAGGTGGGAAATTTGAATCAGCTACCTCCCAGGATTGCGGCCTGGTCGCCGGATGTAATTTTTTCGCTCGCTGGGTTATATTTTTTGGCGCGGATGCGGACGTGAACGAGCCCGCTCACGGGCGTGCGCGGTTCGGTGGGCGCGGCGCGCTGGTGAAAGATTCATACCGAACCGCGCGCGACAGCGAGCGGGTGGCGATAAACGCATGAAGGCCTGCATTCTTCCCCAGCGCGCGCCCGTCGAATCGAATCCCTTGATTTTTTCAGACGTGTCCAAGCCGGAGTTGAAGGCTGGGGAAGTTCTGGTACGGGTCAACGTTTGCGGTGTCTGCCGTACCGATCTCCACGTGATCGAAGGCGAGCTGCCGGTCCTGAAAACGCCAGTAATCCCGGGGCATCAGGTGGTCGGAGTGATCGAGAGCAACGGACCGCAGGCGAATCGCTTTGCGCCGGGAACCCGCGTGGGGGTTCCGTGGCTGCACTCGACGGATGGGACCTGCGAATACTGTCGCGCGGGAATGGAGAATCTCTGCGAGGCCGCTGTGTTTACCGGGCACACCGTGGACGGCGGCTACGCCGAATACATCGCGGCGCCCGAGGCGTTCGTTTATCGCATTCCTGACGGATTTGCCGATCTTCACGCCGCGCCACTGTTGTGCGCGGGCATCATCGGCTTTCGTTGTCTGCGACTCTCGGGAATCGCCGCCGGAGGCACGCTCGGGCTCTACGGATTCGGCGCGGCGGCGCATGTCGCGATTCAGGTAGCCAAGTATTGGGGCGTCAGAGTCCTGGCGTTCACTCGCGACCGGCGTCATCAGGCGTTGGCGCTGGAACTCGGCGCGGCGTGGGCCGGCGGAGGCGAATCGCAGGCGCCTGAAAAGTTGAACGCCGCGATCATCTTTGCTCCGGCGGGCGAGTTGGTCCCTGCGGCCCTCAAGAATCTGAAGAGAGGCGGGACCGTGGTGCTGGGCGGCATCCACATGACTCCCATTCCGTCGATGTCCTACGACGACCTGCTGTATCACGAACGGGTGATCCGAAGCGTCGCGAACAATACGCGCAGAGATGGCGAGGATTTTCTTGCCCTGGCGGCGCAAATCCCGATCGTGACGCAGGTTCAAACGTTTCCGCTGGAGCGCGCGAACGAAGCGCTGAACGCTTTAAAGAATGATGCGATCCGCGGCGCGGCTGTCCTGACCGTCCGCTAGTCCTTCGCGAGCGGATTCGGGAAAGAATCGGCGTCCTCGGGACTGTCCCGATGCAGACACTGGAAATCTTTTTCGACGAAAATCTTGAGACTCGAGACGGATCCCTCGATTCCGGTGTCATCGCTTTCGATCCAATGCGACGCCGCGGCGCGCGGGAGAGTGACGCGAATACAATCTCCGGTGAAGTCCGCGGTAACGCTCGAGCCGGCTCCGGATTCGAGACGGTATTTCAAGGTTTTCGCCGGCGCGAACTCGACGCGATCTTCGACGCACCCGAAATCGGCGAGCTGCGACACTTCCGACTGGCTCAGCCTCAGGCGCAATGAATTACCGTGAAATCGAAGCTTCATGATCTTAGGACGGGTCGCGATGGACTGTTTCCACGGTGAACGCCGGCAGGCAGATCGCCACGTACTCGGCTCCGTCCGGCGTGCTGTAGCGGACCCACTCGCCGCGAGAGGCGATCACCGCCTGGCCCGCGGCTACGGTCAGCAGGCCGCCTTCGTGCTCGACCAGGAGCGCGCCCTTTAGGACGACCGTGTATTCATCGAAGTCGGGGCGCTGGCCCGGCTCGGACCATCCGGCGGGGCTGCGCATGTGGGCGACGCTCAACGCAGTATCGCTGGAATTTACTTTACCCACGTATTCGTCGACAAACTTGCCGCCTGGCACGGGAATTCGCGTGGGGGCCGAAATCAACTTTGGCATGTGACGAATCCAGTGTAAAAGAAAAAGGGCCGGTGGCGAACCACCGGCCCTGGAAACGAAGCTTCGTGAAACGATTAGAAACTAAACCGGGCGCCGAACTCGCCCGAGAACGACTTCGGCGTGATCACTCCGCTTCCGCTCAAGAACGCGGTTGGCGTCTCGAACGTGGCGCTGCGGATGTTGGTTCCGTAGTTGGTGCCGAAGTTGGCATGGTTGGTAAGGTCGAAAGCCTGGAAGAATACTTCCAGTTTGGCTCTTTCTTTAATGCGGAAGAATCTCCCGACGCGGGCGTCGAGCTGGAAGAAGTCCGCTCCGCGGACGTTATCGTAACTAACCTGGTGGCATGTGTTGGCGGCCAGGCAGGCCAATAGCTGACCGCTCGAATAAGCCTTCGTGGCCAACAGGTTGTTAGGATCGCTGTTCAGCACGATGGTGTGGGTGCTGCCCTGTCCGCCGCCGAAGCCGAAGGTATCGTTAACGCCTTCGAGCGTCGAGTACGGGCGTCCGGAAGCCCACGCCATGATGGGCGAGAACGTGATTTTGAACGGCAGATTGATCAGACCGCTGATAGTGATGCGGTGCCGTTCATCCTGGGGCGTCGGGCCGAAGTCATGCGGAGCGAACCAGTTGAGTTCGTCCGTGGGGCCGTTGCCGAACCCGGCGCCGGTTCCGTTATAAGCCAGGGCGCGTGAAAGCACATAGCTGGCGTTGATGGAGAAATTCCTGGTCATGCGCTTCCGATACGACAAGTTCATCGCGTCATAGCGGCTGCGCCCGATGGAATCGTAGTCCTGAATTTCGCCCAGCACCGGCAGCCCCGCGGCTGCGAATAGTGCGGAGGTGGCGCGAACGCCGTTGATTTGCGGATTGATCACGATCGACTTGCTTTCATGCAGGCCAAGTTCGTGGACATATTCGGCTTCAATCACGGAATCGCTGGTGACCTGGAAGCTATAGCCGCCGTTGAACTGTTCGCTGTAGGGATTACGATAGGTCGGGTCGACCAGGCGTCCGGTGGAACCGGTCGGCAATTGCGCTCCACCCGGCAACTGCGGCGGAATCGGGTCGACGCCATAGCGGAAATTCTGGAGCAATTCGCCGCTCGGCAAGGCGTTGGATGTTCCGCCGGTGGTCCCTGGCGTAACGTTGTTGGTGAACGTGGCCGTGGAGAACAGCGACGGATTCGCCTGTTGTTCCATGAACAGCGTAATGTTCTGGAAAGTCTGGCCATAGTACAGCCCGTAGCCGAAACGGAGCACGTGCTTGCCAGCGCCGGTCAAGTCATACGCCAGGCCGATGCGCGGACTGAAGTCCTTGTTGTCGTCGTGCGGAACATGCGATCCGTACGGATTTCCGATCGCCTTCAGCTCTTGGAAGGCTCGGGCGTTGTTTTCGTAAACTCCGCCGTTGAGCCCGTAATCTTTGTCCCAGCGCAGGCCAAGATTTAAGGTCAGGCGGCGGTTCACTTTCCAGTCATCCTGGAAGTACAGCCCGAACATTTTAGGATGCTGCACGAAATAGGGATCGCCCGTGGTGGCCTGAGTAACCGTTTGGATTGCCCCAGGAGTGGCGAAACCTTGCGGATATTCCGTCTTGTTAGTCAGGATGACACTAGGATCGTCGAAGAAGGTGAGCGTCGCGGTCGGATTGTTAACAAAGAATCCGCCAACGATCGGCTCCCACAGGTAATCGAACCCGAACTTGAAGGAATGCGCTCCGTGCGTCAAGGCCATATCGTCCTTGAACTGCCATTTGCGCTGATAGCTTTCTTGTGGAACGTTCGGATTGGTTCCCACCGACAGATCCGGGAACTGCAACGTCGGCACGAACTTGTCGGAACTGATCAGGTTATTCCAGTACTGGTAACCGGCCGTGAAGGAGTTCACCAGGCTCGGTGAAATGACCGAATTCCAGGTAGCGTTGGCGATGATGAGCTGATTGGTGGTGAAGTTGGTTTGCGATCCATCGCTGGTGGAAGTGGCCTGATCGTTCAACCCAGTATTGTTCTGATTGGAGTAGCTGAAATTGACCGTGTTCTTATCGTTGATCCGGTGATCGATGCGCCCGTTGTAGCGCCAGTCGAAGTAAGGCGTGGCAATAGTCTGAATCGGAACGGCGCCCAGGTTGGTGATCAACTGGGAGTTGGTGTAGGCTAACCCGAGTTCGTTGATGCTGGTGTTCTCGCGCGAACGCTCGATGGCGAAGAAGATGAACGTCTTGTCCTTCTTGATCGGTCCGCCGACGGAGCCGCCGAACTGCTGACGGCTGAAAGGCGCCTTCTGGCCGGTTCCGCCATGGGCGGTCTGCTCGAAATAGTTCAAAGTGTCAAACGCCTGGTCGCGATCCTGAAAGAAGATCGATCCATGGAAATCGTTGGTGCCGGACTTGGTGATCACGTTCACTGCCGCGCCTTCGCTGCGTCCATTGGCGGCCGAGAAACGCTGCGTTGAAATGTTGAATTCCTGCACAGCTTCAAGCGGAAGCTGCATCACCGGTCCGCCGACGGTGTTGTCCTTATTGTCGATACCGTTGACGGTGACGTTGACATTACGTCCGCCCGAGCCGTTGGTGGCGAAAACGCCGATGCGGTTCTTGGTCGGGTCATACGATGCCACCGGACGCGCGCCCGGTGCGAGAAGCGCCAGGTTCACGAAATCGCGTCCATTCAAAGGCAGGTTTTCGACGTCGGAAGGCGTAATCGGTACGCTGACGTCGGTCTTCTGAAGATCCACCAGTGCCGCGCCAGAGGCTTCCACCGTGATGGTTTCGGCTTGCTGGCTCGGCGCGAGCTGCGCATCGATCGTCGTGGTTCGGCCAACGGCCAATTCGACGCTCTGAAACACGGCCGTGCTGAATCCTTTCACGGCAATTCGAACTTCATAAATGCCGGCCGGCAGCAGGTTAAATACGTAGAGACCGTTGTTGCTCGTCTTATCAACTCGCGACAGGCCAGTCTGTTTGTTCGAGACTTGCACCTCGGCGCCAGGAATGACGGCCGACGTCTTGTCGGTTACAGTGCCCTGTAGCGTTGCAGTTGCAGTAAGTTGCCCGAATACATTTCCCACACTCAGGCACAACAGGGCCAGAGTGAAAACACAAATCACAACACGTTTTTGCATTAAACGTCCTTTCCCCAAAAAATTCCTAAACGCGAAACCGGTCTTCGAGGGAATACAAACCCCTACCCCAACAAGTCTTTGGGTTCAGGATAGGCCGTAGGAGGTTGCAATGTCAACTAACTGTTACTCGTAGCGGAGGGCTTCTACGGGGGCGATTCGGGTGGCGCTGCGGGCCGGATATAAGGTCGCAATTATGCTTACACCTAGGGCGGCGGCAGCGATCAAAACCCCGTCAAGCCAATGAGATTCAAAGGGAACGAATGCGAGGGAATAGATCTGCTCATCCAATCGAATCCAGCGATAATGATCAGCGAAATAGCTTAGGGTATACCCGAGAACTAGTCCAATGGCAGTGCCGACCGCACCGATCAGAACGCCCTCAAAGACAAAAATATTACGAATTTGTTTCGGTCGCGCGCCCATGGACATCAAGATGGCGATATCGCGGTGCTTCTCCATCACCATCATCACCAATGTAATCAGTATGTTAAGGGCGGCGACGAGCTGAATCAGGCCGACCGTGATCACCGTGACGATCCGCTCCGCGCGTAAAGCGCTTAGAATCTGTCGGTTCTGCTCCTGCCAGGTGATGGCGCCGAGTTTCGGCCCGATCACGCCTTCGGCGGCCTTTTCGACTTCGGGGGCTTTGAAAACATCGTCGAGACGCAGTTCAATGCTGTTTACGACGTCCTCGAGGCCGAACGCCTTTTGCGCTGCCGGGAGGGACGTGTACGCCCAATTCATATCTTCGTCGTAGAAGCCGGTTTCGAAGATGCCGGCGACGCGCATCCGGACAGTTCCGGACATCGCGCCGAAAGGGGTAGGTTGGCTGTTGGGAATCGTCAGGATGACCTGTTTGTTCACGACGGCTCCAATGAATTCGGCCAATCGTGACCCCAGGACAATCCCGGGGTTATTGTCATTTGTGCGCAACCCATCCAAAGAACCGGCTTTCAGATGCACCAAAGCATCTGGGACCGGTGCGCCGGGTTTCAATGAGATCCCCTTGATCTCCGCGCCCGCGCCGCGAACTGTGCCGGTGACGTAGGCACCATCGTAAAGTCCCGGCATCACTGACTTCACGTGAGGCAGGGTGGCGAGCTTGGCTGAGATCGGCTCCCATCCTTCGATGCCGCCGGAGGGTTCCTTTTCCTGAATCGAGACGTGTCCCGTCGCGCCGAGCAAATTGCGCTGCAGCGTGCTGCTGAACCCGGTGTTGATCGCCAGCGCAATCACCAGAGCCATCACGCCCGCCGCGACGCCGATGATCGAGATCACCGTAATCACGGAGATAACTACTTGTTTGCGCTTCGCGCGTAAATACCGGCGGGCGATGAAAAACTCAAACATAGGAAATCAAGGTTTCGGATCGAGATCGCGAAGCCGATCCGCAAGCCCGATTTCGCCCTCTGGCCGAAGCAGGGGAAAGAGGATGACGTCGCGGATGGATTTCGAGTTGGTCAGCAGCATCGTCAGCCGATCGATTCCGACTCCTTCTCCGCCGGTGGGAGGCATGCCGTAAGACATGGCTCGCAGATAATCCTGGTCCATCTGGTGCGCCTCCTCATCTCCAGCTTCGCGCAGTGCGAGCTGCATCTCAAACCGGCGGCGCTGCTCCTGCGGATCGTTCAGCTCGGTATATGCGTTTCCAATTTCCATGCCCGCGGCGTAGATTTCGAAACGATCAACGAACGCCGGATCGTTGGGATTGTTCTTGGAGAGCGGCGATACTTCCACGGGATATTCGTAAATGATGGTCGGCTGGATCAGCGTGGCTTCGATCTCACGCTCGAATTTTTCAACCAGGGCATGACCTTTGAGCGACAAATCGCCGACGGCTTCGCGCATGGTCATCCGCCGGACGTTGCCGAAATCGAGCGGCGTGCCTTGATAATCGACGACTGCCGAGCCGGTCGCATCGATCGCGGCCTGTTTGAGCAAGTCCACGGACAGGTCCATCATGCCGTGATAGTCCGTGTACGCCTGATAAAACTCGAGCATCGTGAATTCGGGATTGTGCTGCGTGGAAACTCCCTCGTTCCGGAAATTGCGGTTGATTTCGTAAACGCGATCGAGGCCGCCGACGATCAGGCGCTTCAAGTACAGCTCCGGCGCGATGCGGAGATACAGGTCCATATCGAGCGTATTGTGATGTGTGACGAACGGACGCGCGGTCGCGCCGCCATACAGCGGCTGCATCATCGGTGTCTCGACTTCGACAAAGCCGCGTTTCTCTAATTCGAGCCGCAACGACGAAATGATCCGCGCTCGCGTGACGAAAATCTTCTGCGATTCGGGATTTGCGATCAGATCCAGATAACGCTGGCGGTAGCGAATTTCTACGTCCTCAAGGCCGTGCCATTTCTCGGGCATGGTGAGCAGAATCTTCGAAAGGAACGTCAACTTTTCGGCGTGAACGCTCAGCTCGCCGGTACGTGTGCGGAACAAATAGCCATCGATCCCGACGATATCGCCGAGGTCGAGCATTTCGTAGAGCTTGTATTCGTTCTCCGAAACGGCGTCTTTGCGCACGTAGACCTGCAAGCGCTCGCCGGCTTGCTGCAGGTGCATGAAGCCGGCTTTTCCCATGCGCCGGATGGTCATGATTCGTCCGGTAATGCGGACCTGTGGCTTGTCCGCCAGTTCTTCCGCCGTCTTCGAACTGTACGTCGACAGAATCTGCGGAACGGTGTGAGTGAAATCGAAACGCTGGCCGTAGGCGCGAAATCCGAGCGCTTCAATATCGGCGACGCGGCGCAGGCGCTGCGCCAACAGATCGTCTTCCAGGGACAATGGACAAGCTCCTTAAACTGTTCAGTATAGGATGCTGCCGCCTAGGCTTTTAGGTTAGCGGCGGACACGCTACCGCCGCACAATTACTTCGCGCAGATGATCCCGCGTCAGGAAGAACTTCACCGAATCGAAGTCCTGAAACAATTTTTCGAGGCTGCGATTGTTGAAGAACTGGGCCGGACGGCGCCGGCCGCGCGGATGCAGCGAAATCGTGCGGTGATCTGAAATGCGATACCAATACGTCGGAATCGTCTCGATTCGTTCTTCGGCGTGAAAGAACGCCAGCATGCATGCGCCCGGCCGCAATCCTTCATGCAGCCGCTGGACCACGGTCTGCAAAAGCGGCGCGGCCAGGAACTGAAGCGTGTCCCAGACCAGGGCGCCGTCGAACTGTTCCTCGGGAAGACTCAATGCAGTATCCAGGAAATGCCTGACTTTGAGAGGATTGGTCTGGTTCTCGTAAAAGTCGCCGTCGCCAAAGCATTCGTCGAGCTGGTGGACGAAGTCGTCGGAATAGAGACGATGGCCATGGTCGGTGAGGAAACTTACCGTGGCTTGACTCGCGCCCGCCAGATCGAGTATCGAGAGGCCGGGACGCTCATCGAGAGATGCGCAGAACTGGTCGAGACCGTGGCTGTGCCGGGTCCCGAGCGAACCGGGATTGGAGACTGCCGACCTAGCGCTTATGGTCACCGGCTCCGGCCGCCATGGCGGGTGTGCTGGACGCTGGCGCCGGAACAACCTGTGGCTTTGGCGCCGGCTGGGCCGCGGGGCGTGGCGCTTCCGCGCGCACGATGTCGATGTTGCCCTTGAAATAGGCGCCATCCTCGATGACGATGCGCGCCGTCTTGATATCGCCTACCAGCTTCGCATCCTTGCGGATCTCGATTTTATCCGTCGTTTCGACGTTGCCGTGAACGGTTCCGAGCACAACGATCTCGCGAGCCTTCACGCTCGCGGTCAGCCGTCCGTTGGGGCCAACGGTCAGCCGATGCTCCTGCAATTCCACCGTGCCTTCCACTTCGCCGTCGATGGTCAGATCTTCACGGCTCATGATCTGGCCTTTTACGATGACGGATTTTCCAAGCACCGCCTGCCCTCCCCGATGCGATTCCACATGCGGTTCGTTGCTATGGCGTCCTGGGAGCGTGGACATTGGAATTCCCTCCTTGGCAAGCTCGGACGACGTCGGCGGCGCCGATGCCGGCTTGGGTGTAAGTTCCTCTTCTTTGCGGCGGTTCCACATGGGAGCGCCTCCCTTCCCATTCGTTCATACCCGGAGACGGCCTCGAACAGCCAGTCTTACCCGAGTTCGCTCGGCCCGTGCCGGGCCACCCTTTCAGGAATGCACCTGCCTCCCTATCGTACTACGCCGTTTCGTACTACGCGTCGCCCGACAGGAGAGTAACTCTATTAGTTCGATTTCCGACGAATAAGCAGGGATGCGAATGAGCAGGAGAACGTTTCAATACTGTCTCTTTGCACTGGACGAGGATGTTAATCTCTTGCTTATGTACCCTCGGATCGCTGTTCCTGTTGTGTTACTCGCCGCTCTCGCCGCAGCCCAGGATGCATCGCGATTGATGCAGGATCCTGCCGTCAAGACAGCTCTGGATGCAGTCAAGAAGAATGAACCGCACTTTATCGACGAACAGGTTCGGATTTGTGAAATTCCGGCGCCGCCGTTCCACGAAGAAGCGCGCGGCAAAGAACTGGAGCGGCTGTTCAAGGGGCTTGGACTCGAAAACGTCCACATCGATAAAGCGGGCAACGTGATCGGCACGCGGCCCGGCGCGTCGGCCCATCCGAATCTGGTGTTTCAGGCGCACCTCGACACGGTCTTTCCGGAAGGCACGGATGTGAAGGTGAAGCGCGAGGGCTCAGTGTTAAAAGGCCCGGGCATCGGCGACGATTGCCGCGGCCTGGTCGTCGTGCTCGGGGTGATTCAGGCGCTGAAGGAGGCGAACGTCAAAACTCCCGGCACCATTACTTTTGTCGCCGATACCGGTGAAGAGGGCCTTGGCGATCTTCGGGGTACTAAGAATCTTTTCAACGATAGCCTGAAGGGGCAGATCGACAAATTTATTTCTGTCGACGGAACCGGTCTGAGCGTTACAAACGTCGGAGTTGGCAGTTATCGCTATCGCGTCGAGTTCAAAGGGCCGGGCGGCCACAGTTTCGGCGCATTCGGGATGGCGAATCCAATCCAGGCGATGGGCCGCGCCATTGCCAAGATCGACACATTCGAAGTGCCGTCGAATCCGAAAACGACGTTCAATGTCGGGCGGGTGGGAGGCGGCACATCCGTCAACGCGATTCCATTTGAAAGCTGGATGGAAGTGGACATGCGGTCGGCCGACAAGACTTCGCTGGAAGCAGTGCACAGCAAGTTCAAGGCGGCGATCGCGGAGGCGGTAGAGGAAGAAAATCGGCGATGGCCCAGCCGGGGCTCGATCACGGCGAATCCGAACCTGGTTGGATACCGCCCTCCTGGAAATACATCATCCGATTCGGCGATCGTCATCACGGCGCTTGCGGTTTCGAAGATCTTCGGATTCACCGGTTCGCCCGGCGAAGGCTCGACGGATTCCAACGTGCCGATGAATCTCGGAATTCCGGCGATCACGATAGGCGGCGGAGGGCGAGGTACCGGCGCACACGCGCTCGACGAGACTTACGATACGAAGGATTCGTACCTGGGGACGCAGCGTGGTCTTCTGCTGGCAATCAGTCTCGCGCGATGAGCGCCTCGATGGACGCAAGGATGGTCTACGCAAAGCTGTAGGCAATGCTCGCTAACTCGTGCATTTGCTTGCAACAGAAGCGTTTGCTGAGATCCTGAAATTAGAAGCAAATTTCGTTGACACTGTAACGTCATTCACGATATACTGACCAAACTTTCATCCCTGTCCGATTATTAGACGCCACTCTCCGTGGGAGCGTGCGGGTAATGAGGAAGGTAAGCGACTGCGTAAGTCGTGTTCGATGCGAACCGCTGCGGGTTCGTGCGAATCACCACCCTGCAATAAATTTCCGTGAACATCATAAAAGTTGCATTGGTACGGCTTGATGTCGTGCGTTGAGTTTTCTCAGTCCTAACGGGCTCACCAAAAAGGGGTGTCAAAACATGTTCAGCGATAAGGCTGGAAGGTCGTTGTGTATCTGGTCGGCGAGGATTTTGTTGGTTGCATTGATGGCTGCCGCGGTGGCGGTATCCACCGGGGTGAGCTTGGCTCAGTCCACGTTCGGTGAGTTCGTCGGCACGGTAAAAGATCCGTCGGGTGCGATGGTCGCCGCGTGTACGATCACCGTGAAGAACGTCGGGACATCGGCTGTAAGAACTGCCAGCACGGACGCTTCCGGGTCCTACACTGTGGTCAATCTCGAACCTGGGACCTATGAAGTGACCATGGAGGCTGCCGGCTTTCAAAAGGTCACTCACACCAATCTCCAGCTTTTGTCGAGGCAAACTGTTCGCGTCGACGGCGCGATGACGCTGGCGTCTCAGGCGCAGGCGGTCGAAGTGAGCGTGCAGACCGAGGCTCCGATCAATACGGAAGTTTCGAATATCGCGGAGACCAAACTGGGGCGCGAGTTGACCGATCTTCCCGTAGCGCTCGGTTCCCATGCGTCGGGCTCGACCAGCGCCTTCGCTACGCTGACGACGCAACCCGGCGTGGAAATCGACAACAGCGGCAATATTTCAGTGGCCGGCGGCAAGATCGATATGCTCTCCATGAGCGTCGACGGCATCTCTACGATGAGCCCCCGCAATAGCGGTCCCATCGCGGAGTTGTTCCCGTCGTTCGACGGCATCGCCGAAATCCGCGTCAGCGAAGTGAATAACACGGCCGAGTTCGGCGGCATCAGCGACGTCACCACCGTCTCCAAGGGCGGAAGCAATACGTTCCACGGCGGACTTTTTGAGAATCATCAGAATTCAGCCTTCGCTGCCAGAAACACATTCAGTCCGACGGTCCCGCATCTGGTGATGAACGATTTCGGCGGATTCATCGGTGGGCCGATCTCGATTCCTAAGCTCTACAACGGTAAGGACAAGACGTTCTTTTTCGCGGACTACGAAGCTCTCCGGCTGCCGGGCAGCTTTGTGTTGCTGGAAAGCGTTCCTTCCAACGCGCTGCGAAACGGCGATCTTTCGGCGTATCTGCCGACCACGGTGAACGATTTGAACGGTACACCGTTTCCGAACAACCAAATCCCGCTGACGCAGATCACGCCGTTCTCGCAGGCGGTGATGAAGTATCTGTTTCCGACGCCGAATACCGGAGCTCCGAACGCCATTGCCAACAATTACGTGCAGAACTTCCCGACGCCCAAGAATAGCGATCAGGGCGACGTTCGCATCGATCAGAACATCAGCTCCCGCCAGTCGGTCTTTGGGCGTTTTACGTACAAGAATCGCGACATCGGACTGCCTCCGTGCAGCGGCTGCGCCTCAACGTTGAATGGGACGGCGCTTGGCGGCGCGGTCAGCGCTCCGGAGAAAGATTGGAGTCTGACGGGCGCTCATAACTTCATCATCAATCCGCACATGGTGAACGAGCTGCGTGGCGGCTGGACCGGCTCTTACGTGGACACCACGATCGGTGTTTTGGCGAAGACGATTGCCGATCAAACCGGACTGACGCCGTACTTGAATCAGAAATTGAACGGTGAGAGCACAACTCCGAACGTCCGGATTGCCGGCTTCCAGAGAACTGGTGGCGTCGGCTCGAACCACAACCACACGCAAACGTTCCAGTTGCTGGACAACCTGACCTGGACGCAAAAGAATCACTCGGTCAAGTTCGGCGGCGACTATCGCTATCTGAAAGCGTTATATACCTCCGTGTTCGATACTTTGTGGCTGGGGCGATATAACTTCACGAATTCGTCGGCGACGAAGGTTATCAACAATCCCTTCGGCGCGTTTCTGCAGGGTGTTCCCGATAGCGACACGCTCGCGACGGTTACCAGTCCCGACACCAACGCCTATGGATCGGCGTATGCGTTCTATGTTCAGGACGACTGGAAGGTGACGCCGCGATTGACCATCAACTACGGTTTGCGGTACGAATACCACCCGATGTTCCAGGATCACAACGGCAACGTCTCGGCGTTCCTGCCCGACCTGGTTACGGTGCAAAATGGTGTGACGGTTCACGGCGGCGTCGCGGTGCCCAACCAGAGCCTGAGTCTGGTGAATCCAGCCTTCGCTCAATCCATCTTCCCGACGCCAATTCTGACGGCGAATCAGGCCGGTCTGCCGAACAGTCTGCGCTACTCGCAGAAGACGGACTTTAATCCGCGCATCGGATTCGCGTGGCGCGTCACCGGGGATGGCAAGACGGTTATCCGCGGTGGTTACGGGAAATTTATCGAAGCGCCGCTCGGGTACCTGATCCTTTCCTCTTGGGCCGTCGAAGCGAGCGACGTGGCAACGTTCACGAACTCGATTTCTGGCGGCAAGGCGGCGTACCGGTTCCCGTATCCGTTCCCATCGAATCTGGCGCAGCCGGGGACGCAGGACTACGACTTGTCCTACCAGCTTCACTACCGCGACCCATACGTGCAGCAGTGGAATTTCACAATCGAGCGCGACCTCGGCTTCCAGACCGGCCTCCGAGTTTCCTACGATGGCAGCCACGGCACTGACTTGGACATCACTACCAACCCCGACCAGGTTCCGGCCAACACGATCGGGTTTGCCAAAGCCAGCGCGGGCGCGCCTTATCCGCTTTGGGACTCACTCGTGAACGTGCAAAACGGGGGGATCAGCAATTACGAGGCGCTGACGATTAACGTAAATAAGCGCATGTCGAAGGGCCTTCAGGTCCAGGCCAGCTATAACCTGGCTAAAAACCTCTCGGATAGCGCCGGTTATAACCCGGCCTCGTTCTTCGGCGCCGGTGGTGGCCAAACCAGCGATTACTTCAACCCGCGGCTCGACTACGGCAATGTGATCTTCACGCGCCGGCAGCGTTTCCAGAGCACGTTCCTTTACGAAACCACCAGCCGCACCGCGAACAAGTGGGTGAATCAAGCGCTGGGCGGATGGGAGCTTGCGGGCGTGATTGTGATCCAGACGGGTCCGTTCCTCACGGTTACGGCGCCCGGCACCGATCCGTCCGGGACCAATTTCACGAACTCATTCGACGCGGCCGGCGACCCTCGCGCCGACGTCGTTTCGGGAGTCTCGTTGTATCCCAAGAATCAGAGCATCAACAGTTGGGTCAATCCCCTGGCGTTCGTAGCCCCGCCCGATAACATTGGCCGGTTCGGCGACTCGCCCGTGGGTAATGTGGTCGGTCCTGGAACGAAGACGATCTCGCTCTCCGTGTATCGAACCTTTAAGTACAAGGAGCGGGCTTCGCTTCGGATCGGCGCTTCGGCGGCGAACCTCTTCAACCATCCTAATTATGGTTTGCCGGATCTCGGGATTGGCGACGGCGCTTATGGCAAGATCAGCAGCTTGCAGACCGCCGAAGGCACGGGTCCTCGCGCCATCCAGCTAGGGGCTCGGCTAACGTTCTAAAGACCACCTCGTCTACGTAATGAGTTAAAGTAGCCAGAGGGCTGTTTCGAGAAGCACCAGTGGAGGCCGAATGAGTAAAGCGGTTGCAGCATCGCTCGCGATCGGGGCGATGTTGATCGTGGTGCCTGTGAATGCGCAACGCGGGCGTGGCAATGGCGCGCCCCCGGCGGTCGAGGAGAAGCCGGAGGAAGGCATTCCGGTTACCAACGCCCTCGTCATTCAGAAGTGCGGGGTTTGCCATACAAAGGACGAAAAGGGCAATCTCTCGCGCATTTCCTGGGAGCGCGCTACTCCGGAGCAATGGGAAGAGGCGATCAAGCGGATGATCCGCCTCAACGGCCTTACGCTGACGCCGCCGGAAGCCAAGACAATCCTGAAGTATCTCGCGACCTACCACGGACTCGCGCCGGAAGAAGCGAAACCGGTCATGTACATGGCCGAGCATCGCCTGGTTGACGAGACCAACATTCCAAACGACGATGTGCGCGGAGCGTGTGCGAACTGCCACGCGTTCGGCCGCCCGATGTCGTGGCGGCGATCGAAGGAAGATTGGAAATTACTGACCAATCTGCACGTCGCGTTATACGCCACGGCGGATCAGGCTTTCCGCCGCGGGCTCGCCGCCGGCGGTGGTGGCAACGCGCCCCCGATCGCGGCGACTCCTACAGCCGCTCCGGTGGTGCCGGTGGACGCTGCGGTCGATTTTCTCGGTAAAAGCGCGCAACTGCATACTCCTGAATGGGCAGCCTGGCGATCGCGGATGCGGGCGCCGAAAATGGCCGGCCGATGGCTGGTTTCGGCGAACATTCCCGGACGCGGAAAATTCGTCGGCGAAATGCAGGTAGAGCCGGGCGCTGCCGAAGACGAATTCACCACACGCGTGACTTTGACGTCCTTAAAGGACGGATCGAAGGTGGTTCGCTCCGGTACAGGGCTGGTCTACACCGGATATTCCTGGCGCGGGCGTTCGAAGGGAGCCAGCGGAACTGCCTCCTCTCCAGACGATCTTCAAAGCGAGGCGCGCGAGGCGATGTGGATTTCGCCGGATCAGTCGCAGGCAGAAGGACGCTGGTTCTGGGGCGAATATCAGGAATTCGGTTTCGACGTAAAGCTCCAGCGGACCTCCGCGGATCCCACTCTGCTGGGTCTGGATAAGACTTCGCTGAAAACCGGAACGCAGGGCAATCGCGTGCGCTTGACTGGCGACAGCTTCCCAGCCAAGGTCGCGCCGGCGGATCTCGATTTCGGCAACGGCGTAACGGTCCGGCGTGTGGTGTCTTCCACGACGAGCGAAGTGATCGCCGAAGTAGACGTGGCTGACGGTGCCGTCTCCGGGAAACGCGACGTGAGTTTGCGGCGCTCCGTTTTGCAGGGTGGCATTGCCGTTTACGATCGTGTTGACTACATTAAAGTGCTGCCGGAATCGTCCCTGGCGCGCCTGGGGAGCGACGTGCACCCGAAAGGCTACCAGCAGTTCGAAGCCATCGGTTATCAGCGTGGCGAAGACGGAAAGCTCCATACCGCGGACGACGTGGAATTAGGTCCAGTTGACGTGACGTGGTCGGTTGAGGAGTTCTATTCCGTGTACAGTGACGACGACAAGGATTTTGTGGGAACCTTGAGTCCTACGGGATTCTTCACGCCGGCGCTGGACGGTCCAAATCCCAAACGCAAATTCAGCCGCAACAACTATGGAGATATCTGGGTGGTAGCGACTGCGAAGAGCGAAAAGGATAAGGACGGCAAGCCACTGGTCGGCAAAGGCTATCTCGTCGTCACGGTGCCGCTATACATGAATTGGGATCAGCCAGAGGTGACTCAGTGATGAAGGTCTCACAGTGACGGCCACGCAGCCTCATCACTATCGTCTGGGCGAATTTCATCCCTTCGATGGTGGCGGCCGGCGTTTTCTCTATCTCGTACCCGCGGGCGCGATCTTTGAAATTGACGGGCCGGTGGCAACCGTAATCGATCGGATGGCGGGTGAGGAAGTTGCTCACGGTCAACTCGTCGAGACACTAAGCCGCGAAGGATTCGATTCTTCGAGCGCCGAAGAGCTGGTGCAGGAACTTTACCACGCCCGGATTCTTGTGAACGGGCATGTGGCGCCGCCGCGTCCCGAAAACCCGCCGGCGAACTTCCCGCTGCAGACGCTGGTTCTCAATCTAACCAATCAGTGCAATCTTTCGTGCCAATATTGCTACGAATTTGGGAACGATAAGGTCGCGACGCCGGAAGGCAAGCCCAAGTTCATGGATCTCGACACGGCCAAGGCCTCGGTCGATTTTCTGTTAGAGCAAGCCGCCGGACGAAACACCGTTCATATCACGTTCTTCGGCGGCGA
>Ga0070731_10000502_pt1 | contig 51554 bp, 39 predicted proteins | sample Coa_R1_2_FD_66448 | JGI IMG/M metagenome (GOLD analysis project Ga0070731, IMG submission 66448) | Surface soil microbial communities from Centralia Pennsylvania, which are recovering from an underground coalmine fire - Coalmine... | ecosystem: Environmental > Terrestrial > Soil > Unclassified ... | reverse complement strand
GCGGGGCATCTTGCCTCCATCTCTTCCTCGAACACGGGCGGAGCTTCGGTGAGCTACACCTACGACAGCCTCAATCGACTGCATACAGCGGTTGACAGCCATCTTGGCACCACCACGTACTCCTACGATGATGCCAGCAACCTGGCCAGCGCAGCCTACTCCAACGGCGTGCAGTACGGCTTCAATTACGATCAGTTGAATCGCCTCAAACAGATCGCCACACAGCAGACCGGCTACAGCTATCAGTTGGGTCCCACGGGCAACAAGACCAGTGGGCTTGAGCTGAACAATCGCCAGGCGACCTGGACCTACGATGGCATCTACCGGCTGACTGGCGAAACGATCAGCAACGCGCCCAGCGGTAAGAACGGAAGTCTCAGCTATACCCTTGATCCGGTGGGTAACCGACTGTCGGATTCGTCCACCCTCTCCGGCGTCTCGCCGGTGAGCGGCACCTACAGTGCCGATGACGAGCTTTCGGCCGAGACCTACGACCCGAACGGCAACGTGACCGCAACCGGTGGAAAGTCTTTCACGTACGACGCCGAGAACCATCTCGTTTCCATGGGGGGTACCGTGACTCTGGTGTATGATGGCGACGGGAACCGGGTCTCGAAAACCGTGAATGGCGTAACAACCAAGTACCTCGTCGATGATCTCAATCCGACCGGATACCCGCAGATCATGGACGAATTGACCAACGGCGCAGTCACGCGAACCTACACCGACGGGCTGCAACGCATCGGACAATACCAGGTCGTCTCGAATACCTGGACGCCGAGCTTCTACGGATACGATGGATTTGGCACTGTGCGCAACTTGACCAACAGCGTCGGCGCCATCACCGACACCTACGAATATGACGCCTTCGGCAATCACTGGACGGTGAGCGGCACAACACCGAACGAAATGCTCTACCGCGGTGAACAGTTTGATTCTGACCTCGGCCTTTACTACCTCCGCGCCAGATATTACAACCCGCTCACCGGTAGGTTCTTGTCCCGTGATCCGGATGACCACGAGCTCATCGGTCCAGACGGATACCCCGCCGATCCAAAGTCGTTGCGCAAATACCTTTATGCAGGCGGCGATCCAATCAATGCAAAGGACCCGACAGGTCGGGGGGAAATATTCGATTACTTCTTTGCGAGGGGGACCGGGGCTCTCAACACCAACGCATACGTAAGGCTAGGTCTAGGATGGAACAACGTCATCAAATGCTTGGTGTTCCGGCTTGCGATCGGATCCGCAGGCGCACTTATCCACTGGCATTACGACTTCTGGGACTACTGCCCATAGTTCAGGATGGATGTCAAGAATATGAAGCGTACTACGGAAGACATGATTCAAGAAATCTCGAAGTTCCTGAATGGAGTCGGAGCTGCCCACGACTGGGACGACTTCATTTCGATATCGATCAACGATCAGCGACTGGACGCGATTCGCATCGAGTGCTCGGATTTACGAGATAAATACCCTCCTGGGACGCAACGGCAATACTGTAGCGACGAAGGCTTAGAACGCCTAAAAGAAATTCTGAGCGATCTCAAGGCAAAGGCCGCACGAGAGGTCCCGGATAAGCCAGGCGTACCTCGATAGAGCTGTGTCGTGGATGTCCATTTCCTCTGTGCTCGTCTTCCATGCTTGCGCATGGGTTTTAGGGTGACACGTCTCCCCCAGCTGGGAGCTGGCGGGTGGCCCAGGTCTCGATTTTGAGACCTGGGATTCAACTACGATGCAAGGTCTACATCTATGACGACTGCCGCGATTTGCGCAACACAGGAAGTTTCGTGGGGCCCATCGTACCCTCGCGGCGAAACAGTGGGATTCTGACCTTGGATTGCTCTATTTACGCGCCAGGTATTACAACCCAACCACCGGCCGCTTCATGTCCAGGGATCCGGAGGACGGCGAACCCCAAAAACCCCTAACAATCCACAAGTATCTCTACTCCACTGGGGACCCAGTGAATAAGATCGACCCGACTGGAAGAGAGACTTATCGGGAGGTTCACTAAGGCCGTTTTAAGCGAAGAGCAGTGCATCACATGGGCGCTTCGTTGGATAACACAATCACCAGGTGATCCGGGGAGCGCATGGCTAATGTACCAATACTGCATGAATGGCTTCAATTGATACGGTCGGACTACTCTGTCGGAGGAGTAATGTGATGAATATGCCATTTACGGAAGAAGCGAAGCGCGCGATCTTCTTCGCACAATATGAATCGAACCGATCAACTTCGCCCTCGGTTGAGACTGAACATCTGTTGTTAGGTATTTTACGGGAGAACCCTGCGTTCCTTGGGCGATTTCGAGTTTCCGAATCTTTGGTGCGCGATCTAATCCACACGGATGAGGTATCCGACAAAGGTGCGTCAGAATTATGCAACTTGCCCTTGACCGATCAGAGCAAGAATGTCCTCGGATCGGCGAAGGATGAAGCAAGCCGAATGTCCAGTAAGAATGTCGGCATTGAGCATCTACTGCTCGGCCTTCTGCATGAGGATTGCAATGCTTCCAGAATTCTCCACAAATGTGGATTGAGTTTGGATCGAATTCGAACGGAATTGATTGCCAACCCTCACCATCCTCAATCTGACGATGCGCGGTTAAATCGAGAGGATGATAAACTTGAAAGGATAATTTCATCCATATCTGATCAGTTTCATCACCGTGCCCGAAATGACCGTCGTTCTGAGAATCGGGCAGTCCAAGATCGCATATCTTAACCGGAAGTGGGAGCCCCGAAGGGAAGACGAAGGCCGGAAGTGGCAGAGGAGCGGACTGCTTTACTTCGCCAAGGAGCGGACATCTCTCCGGATCAGATGCACTTGAGAACTTCTGCTCATAGAACCTGAAGACGTTGACAGCTACAAAATCGTCTACAGCGTGATTTTCAATCGGGATTCTTCTGCTGTAAGTTATTGAATATATTGGTCGGGGAGAGAGGATTTGAACCTCCGACCCCCTGGTCCCGAACCAGGTGCTCTACCAGGCTGAGCCACTCCCCGAACATGTTCGAAATGCGCAGTCCGCGGGCCGATGCCTGGTGTGTTTCCCGCTGAATACGCTCTACTGAGTGTAGCAGAAACAGCGATTTCCCGATGTCAGTGCGGACGCGGTGCAGGGTGTTCGTTCCGACAAGTCTCTGGCTGGGATTTACGGGGCAAATGTCCGGATCAAGTGACTCCATCGCGATCTGTGGTCCCGAATCCTTCAATCTATTCCGCGCTGCGCGATTCAAAACCGGCCCATCTTCACGCGGACGACTTCAGGCTTCTCATAGAAGGAAAGCCCGCGATCTGTTTCGTCGCCGTTCAAGATGCGGAGCGGTTTCCAGGTGTTGTTTTCGTACACGCCTTGTTGCGCAGTAAGAGGCTGGCTGTGCATCCACGCGGGCTTGCCGGGAAGATGGAAGGTAACGCTCGCATCCACGCCGGTGACGAGAAATTCATCGGGGCCCAGTTGCGCAATCACAGCTGCGCCATGAAAATCCTTGGTGCCGGGAGCGCGACGTCCATCCTGTTGCGGGAATCCAAATGAAACGGTCGCCTGCCAATCGCCAAAATCGACTTCCTGCGTGGCATGCCCCGGTTCTTCCACGGCTGTCTTGAGTTTGCCGTCGAACTCTCGCTGTGCGATCTCGCGATCCATCGGACCAATCAGAGCGAAGTTCCGGGCGTGGGCGGTCCACTTCTCGTCGCCGAGGATGTTCCATCCGGATTCATCGACACCGAAGGGCGAGAAACAGATCGCGCCTTTTCCTAACGCATAGAAGAAGAACTTGGCGAAGCCGTCGCTGCGACCGGTTTCGGGTATCCAAAGCGCGTTGTCAGGCCGGTCATAGGCCTGCATCGTTTCGCGGTAGAACTGCGAATCGTCGCTGTAGATGTCGGGCCCTATCATGTCGATCGCGGGACCCAATGCGCGCCATAACCCCACAACCTTCTGCACGGCGCCGCCGCTTGGGTATGCGATTCCGGGCATCTCCAGTTGCCGCTGCGGGAGTTCTGCTGCAGGGTAGTCGATCCACACATTGATGTAGCAGGGAATTGCGAACTCGGCCTTGCCGGCGGCAATGATGGTGTTGATGTACTTTGCCTGGTAGTAGACCTGGAACAATTCATCGGCGTCGGAGCCGAAGACCTGCGCCCACGTGCCTGGCTGTTTGTGCGCGGCCGCCAGCATGTCGGCAGGGACGGTACCTGCAAACATGTGGTTGGCTTCAGGCGAATTGTCGCGGACGCTGCCGATGTTTCCGGATTCGTTTTCGACTTGTACAGCAATCACGGTGTGCTGCTCGCCATCGATTTCTTTCAGGTGGCGCATGAGCGCGACGAAAGCGGTCTTATCAGCGTCAAGCGTATGCTGCGAGATTGGCGAGAGCACGTCGATCGGTTCACCATCGGGGCGAACGATACGCGGAAAGCGCTTCGTGTCGGTCTTCACCCAGTCGGGCGCGTAGTGATTATTGCCGTTTTTCCAGGTGCCAAACCAGAGCAGGACCGCTCGCAAATTATGTGCGCGAGCGCCATCGACGATTGCATCCACATTTGTGAAATCGAATCGGCCTTCCTGTGCCTCGAGCTGCTCCCAGTAGACGGGCGCCTCGACGGTGTTGGCGTGAAGCGCTGCCATCGAATCCCACACCTGGGGCAATTCACTCGGCCAGGCGCTTGAGTTATGAATCTGGCCGCCGAGTACCAGGAACGGTTGGCCATCCACGAGCAGCGCGTACCGGCCGTCTTTCTTGACGACCCGTGGAGCCTCCGCAGCAAACACCATCGGCACGAGAACAGCAAGCGCGAAGCTGGCAACGAGGGCACGCGTAACGATTCGGAAGAATCTCAGCGAAACGTGCATGGCAGAATCACTCCCGGTACGTGAAATCGTATACATCAATGCGCCGCAATGCTATCGCAACGACCGGCTCCAGTGCAGTTCTTTCAGCGCCGGAGCCGATCACGCGAGTCGATTACTTTTTTTCTGGTTCCACTGCGCCCGGGAAGATTCCCTCGAGCGGCTGGCGGCGTTTTTCTTCCTGATCGGGCTGTGGCAGCGGCTTCCGGGGCAGCATCTGGTCGCGCATTGCCGCGTTGTACACAAAGATTGCCTCCACAGTCGCGATTTGCTTGAGATCGGCGGGCTGGAGGCGTTCATAGACATCCTGATTGGAGTGGTGCGTACGGGTTTCGTAATCGAGGTCATCCTGGATGAACTGAAATCCCGGAATGCCCACCGCATCGAAGCTCAGGTGATCGGTGCCTCCGGTGTTGCGCATGGTCAGCGTTGTGACGCCGAGATCCTTCAGCGGCGCGATCCACTGGGCGAAGATCGGCGCGATCGCGGCATTGCCCTGCAGATAGACACCGCGGATTTTGCCGCTGCCGTTGTCGACATTGAAGTAGCCGGAGATGAGTTTTTGCTCCGGCTTCACCTCCAGCGGACCCGTGGAGCGGCGCATCAATTCAGGCAGCGAGACCTGGTCGGGCGCGGTCGAGAGGGCCGCGGATCCGAAGTGTTGTTTCGCGTAGCCGCGTGACCCAAACAGTCCCTCTTCCTCGCCTGTCCAGAGTGCGATACGGATGGTGCGGCGTGGCTTCACGTCGAGGGCCTGCAGGATGCGCACTGCTTCCATCGCGACGATGGTTCCAGCTCCGTTGTCTGTCGCGCCGGTGCCGGCGATCCAACTGTCGAGGTGGCCGCCGAGCATCACGACCTGGTCCTTCAGCTTGGGATCGGTACCCGGGATTTCGGCAATCGTGTCATAACCGTGTTCATGATCTCCCGTGAATTTCGTTTCAACGTCGATCTGCACGGTGACGGGAACGTGGGCCTGAACAAGCCGGTAGAGTCGTCCATAGCTTTCAATGGCTGCCACGGCAACCGGAATTTTTACTTGCTTGTCGGCGAGATAGGGCGTGCGACCGAGCGTGGCGCCGTTGTCGTCAAAGAAGGTTCCGCCAGAACCGCCTCCATCTTTCCCATCGCGGCTCGGCTCGATGACAGCGGCGACTTTCTCGTCGGCGAAGAACTGAGCGATCTTATCGATCATCCTGCGACGCTCCATGGAGGCGCGCAGACGTTCCTGCATGTTGGGCGGGATCCCTCCGCCGTTTTCGTTCACAGGGAATTGGGCTAGATCTTCGAGTTCCTGTTCTGTGTAGCGGCTGAAGAGGATCTTGTCTTCGGGAGGCACATCGCGCATGGCGCCGTAGAGGACGATTTTGCCGGCTAACTTGCCTTTATACTTTTCGAAGTCGGCGTCTTCCTTGATCGAGACAAAGACTACATCTCCAGTGACCGCGCCAGCAGTGGATGGTGACCACGGAGTGGCCTGGAGAATCAACACGGCCGTATCGGGCGTGACCATGCGCGCCCAGGTGTTGAGTTGTTGCCATCCGAGGCCGAACTCGCCCCAGTCTTCGAGGTGCCCATTCTCGAGGCCGATTTTGGTCAGCGTGTCGCGGGTCCACTCATTGGCCTTCTTCGCGTTGAGTGAACCGGTGAGGCGAGGGCCGATGCCGTCCATCAGGGCGGATGCAAACTCCATTACATGCGAGTGATTGAGACCTTCATCACGAATGCGCTGGTACATCGCGAGATCCAGCGATTCAGTGGCAGGTTGGACTTCAGCATAGGGATCGACGGGTGCGGGGGGTGCCGCTTTTGGTTTGTCGGCGGCATACAGTGCCACCGCCGCGGAACACAGCACCGCGGAAAACATGCGGGCGAAACGGCTCGACATGGAATTGGCTCCGGTCGGAAGGGGATTTTACCGATGGAGGAATTCTAGGGCATTGGTTTGGCGGGACGGTGGTTTTTGAGGGTTTCCGGCCGCTCCGCGTCGAGTGAGATGGCCTGCTTCGGTTGTGACAGTCAGAGATCCCCCTCAGTCGCTTTTGTCGCCTTTCGCGTCTACCGCAGCAGGCAGATCCAGCGCGACGAGTGCAAACCGGGTCCTGCCGTTCTTCGGGTCGTCGAATCCCACGATGTGTTGATGGCGTTTGGAGCCTGCCTTGAGCTCAAGGCCGCCTTCGCGGAGGCCATTCTTCTTGCCGTTCACGTCCACCTGCGTCTTATCACCCTCGCAGCTGAGGCCTTCCGCCGTGGTGGTTGGAGTGCCGACTGCAACGTGCCCTTCGCATGTAATAACGTCGCCATAACGGTTGAGAGCTTTCTTATAGAAGGCGGTCACCTGGTCCTGCGAGTCGGAGGTGGAGTAGGTGACGGCGCGGACGCGAAGTTGCCATTCGCCGAAGCCCATATGGACATCGGCCGACTTGTGTTGATCGTCGTCCTTTACGATGTCGGCGCCGGGATACACGGGAAGTCCCAGATCGGCCGCGGTCGTTTGATCTGTGTTCACGTGAACTCCACCAAACGGTGTGTCGACTTGAACGGTCTTTTCGTTTCCATTCGCATCTTTGTCGACGTGGATTTTGCATCCAGCGACCCATGCAACCAGAGCAATACAGGCAACCGAGACCAAGGCCTTACGAATCATGTTTTTCCCCTCTTCCCATGTTGTACGCCGATGGACCACCGTTGGTTCCTCGACCATACGGGTCGGTGGGCGCATCTTTTCACCACTTTCCTGTGCGCATAGGGTTAGTATTTTCAATGATTCATAAAACGGAGGGCAAATTCGAGAGCCGAGCCAGCATCTCATTTGATTTGTGCAACGTAAGAAAGCACCCCAACGAAGATCCCGACATGAGGCTGCCGGCGCGGATCGGCCGGATGATCGGGAATTCCCCCACCGCACGAAAGGAAGTTGACCATGCGTTTCAGTACCTTCGCACCTCTTCGCCAACTTCGATCCATCGCGACCTCCGTGGCAGCGTTGAGCCTGCTCACGATGGCTTGTGTAGCGCAGCCCGATCCTCCGGATGAGGCAGGTCGTGTCTCCGCTGTTTCCGGAACTGTTTCGATTCAACCATCCGGCTCCGATGACTGGGGCCAGGTGTATGCCAATGTTCCTATCGGTCCAGGCGATCGTATCTTTACCGATCAGGATGGCCGCGTCGAGATCCAGGTGGGTCAATCGTATTTACGGATCGGCCCGAACTCGGATGTGACGCTGGTGAACTACGCTCCTGATTCCATCAGCTTTGGCGTCGGGCAGGGATCGGTGCATGTGCGTTCTTTCGGTTTCTGGCAAGGACAGGGACTGGATATCAGCACACCCAACGGAGATGGACGGCTGGATCAGGCAGGCGAGATGCGCGTAGACACGATGCCGGACGATGGAGCTACCGTGTTTACGTCGTTCAACTCGAACGTGCTCGTGACCGGAGCGGGCGGGTTCGGGCAGGAGATTGGGAATTTCCAGTCCCTCGAGTTAGCAGGAACGAATCCTGTTTATCCGGAGTGGCTGCAGCCGAATCAGCCGGATGATCTGGACGCATGGAGCCAGGGGCGCGATCGCCTGATTCTGAACGCTTCCTCCTATCGCTACGTAAGCCCGGAGATCGGCGGCGCAGCGGAGTTGGATGCGAACGGAGATTGGGTTCCCGACAGCGACTACGGTCCAATCTGGTTTCCGCGCGGAGTGGAGGCGGGCTGGCAGCCGTATCACAACGGGCATTGGATCAATCGCGATCCGTGGGGCTGGGTCTGGGTAGAGGATGAGCCGTGGGGCTATGCTCCCTTCCACTATGGGCGGTGGGTCTACTATCACGACCGATGGGGTTGGGTCCCCGGACCTCGGGAGCAGCACCCGGTATGGTCGCCTGCACTGGTTGTGTTCGCGGGCGGCATCAATGTGGGCGGAGCGGGCGTCGCGGCCTGGTTCCCGCTGGGCCCGGGCGAGCCGTATCGGCCTTGGTATCACTGCAGCCCCACTTATGTTGACCGCGTGAATATCACGAACATTCATGAGAGCCGCGTGGTGCACGTGCAGCGGACGTACGTGAACATCGTGAATGTCACCAATGTTACGAACATCACGTACGTGAACCGCACGGTTGGCGTGACGGCTGTGCGACAGGCGGACTTCGCGGCTGGGCGGCCGGTTCAGCGTTCGGTTGTGAATGTGGACAGGCACCAGTTCGATCACGTGCAGGTGGTTGACCGGCCGGCGCCGGTGATGAAGCAGTCGATCATTCCGCGGCCTGTTGCCGCTCCGGTGCGCGTGGCTGCGGCGAGACCTGCATTCATCAATCGCCAGGGCATGCAGATCAGCGCCACACCGGGCGCGAGACCGGTTGCACCCCCGGTGCGGCAGGCGCCGCCACCGGCCGCGACCCGGCCGCTGCCCGGACGGACAGCGGTGGCGCCGCCGGCGGGGAGCAAGTTCCAGAACCATCTGCCGGCAAACGCGCAGCAACAGCCCGCGATGCAGCAGCCGGGAAGGCCGCCGGTCGCGCCGAATGTGCGGCCGAACGGGGCTCCGATTCCTTCGACAGCGGGACAGGAGCAGCGGTACACGAATCAACAACCAGCGGGCAATCGACCGAATCAGCCGGATGTGGGACACCCTCCGCAAGTGAATCCGCCAACTCCAGGCAGGCAGATGAACCCGCCGAACCAACCGCCCGCGGAGAGGCCGGGAATGACTCCGCCCAACCAACCTCCGGCAGGCCGTACGGCTCCTCCGCCGAACCAGCCAGCTGAGCGGATGCCGCCTCCACCGCAGCGCAACCCGCCGCCTCCTGCCGCAAACAGCCGCCAGGACTTCGGGCAGGCGCAGCCAAACAAGCGCGATCAGACTGTGGCTCCGCCGCCACGGCAGCAGCCGCCGGCGAACAACGCGCAGCCGGTGAGGCCGAACCCTGTGCCACCGCGCGCGCAGCCCAATCAGCCTGACAACCGGCCGCAAGCAAGACCGCAGCAGCCGCCTCAAAGCAACAGAGGTAATGAGCAGAAGAACGACAAGGACCAAAAGAAGAAGGACGAGAAGAAACCTGAATAGATGAGAATGCACGATGGGGCCGGCTGCGCGGATGCGGCCGGCCTTCTCATTTGGAACTCAACTGATCTGCGGGCGTGGCCAGACTTCATTCTCTATCTGACGAATATCAACCGAATCGTTGCCATCGCGAATGCGAACGCAAATCCATAACCGAAGCTTTCGATCGGGGTGGTGATTTGTCCACGCCTGCGAAGGATTCTTCCAATCTGCGCCATAAAAAGTCCCGCCATTATGGGACTGATGATCACGCTAATTCCCGGTACTCGGACATGATGGATTAGAGGATGAGGAAAAATCAGGATGCTAAGCCCGCCGCATGCTGCCCCGAGGAGTGCGACCGCGATGGCAATCGTGAATGGCGCGAGCTTGTGGATGGCTTGGAGTGCGCCTTCAGATGTCCTTGCGAGTATTGAGATCAACGCTTGGCCGGCAAGCTCGAGCAAGAACTCAGCGATTATCTCGAACAGCGCAGCCAGAAAGTCTTCCATTTGGAGGCTTGGAAACGGAAACAGAATAACCTACCGCGCGCTGAGACAGGAGGTGGGGACAGGCTCGGTCGCTGTGTCGCCCGAATCAAGCGGGGGAGGCTTGATGGTTTTGCCTACTTCCACTCCCACATCTTCGAAATGGTTGCGCCCTTGGCGTCCACTTCGTATTCGAAGGCTCCGCAGGCATTATTGAGACGGGCAAGCTTCTTTGAGGTTGTCCTGAAGAACAACATGCCCCTGTAGCTGACGGAACCGCCGGGGCCGAAGTGGCCCACTCCTGTTCCGGTCCATGTGACCCCCTCACCCTCGTCTGTTGTCGTCAGTCCCTGCCCATTGCCGAAGATGGAGCCATCTGCACGGACGACGGATGTATAGGTTCCCATGCCGGTGACAGGAACTCCGAACATCTTGCCACTGTCTTCAAACGTGACCTCTGCCGTCAGAGGGTCGACCGAGAGAACACGTCTCACTAGTCTCTTGCCTTTCACTTCACCAATCTTGTCTCCGAGCATTTCGTTCGCTGCTTCCTTTCGCCGAGCTCAAGCTGCGAGCCGCGGCGCGTGGATTCTACACCTGCAGTCGCAGCGTGTACTACAGCGAAATGCTGTTGAATTTCATTCGGAGCGTATGCGATGGAATCGGCGCCTCGTGATTCGGACCGCACTTGTAAAATGAGGACGTCTTCATGATGCGTATCCACTCCTTCGCGCTTTTCTTTGCTGTTGCTGCTTCGGCCCGCGCGCAATCGCCATCGGCCCCGGCGCCAGCGGTTTGGAATATGGAGGAATCGGGAACGACGGCGGGGCTGCGCGGGATCGATTCGGTGGACGGGGTGGTGGCGTGGGCCAGCGGGACGGGTGGCACGGTACTGCGGACCACCGACGGCGGCACGCATTGGGAGGCGTGCGAAGCGCCCAAAGAGATCAAGGACTGGGAGACGCTCGATTTTCGCGGCATCCAGGCATGGGATTCGGCGACCGCGATGGTGATGGCGTCGGGTCCCGGCGACAAGAGCCGGCTTTACGAGACGCAGGATGGCTGCGCGACCTGGACGCTGCTGTTCAAGAATCCTGACAGTCCCGGAGGGTTCTTTGACAGCTTCTGGCTGAACACGCTCTATGGCGAAGGCCTGCTGCTCGGCGATCCGGTGAAGGGCAACTTCGTTGTCTTTGCGACCGAGGATGGCGGCAAGCACTGGAATCGCGAGACAGCATCGGGATTGTCGGCGACGGGTAATACGCAGGCGGCGTTCGCGGCAAGCAACAGCTCGATTGCGCGCAGTGACACGAGCTTTCTGCGGGGATTTGTCACGGGCGGCAAGGGCGGCGCATTTCTCTACGAGCGCTGGGGCGGGCCGATTTACCGGCGGTATCGCGTGCAACTGAAGCCGCCGCGACTGGGCGAGGCGGGCTGGTCGCACATCTACCTGCCGCTGGCTTCGGGCTTTGACAGCACGGGTGGGTTCGCGCTCGGTTATCGCGTGCTGCCGACGCGCTGCCGCGAGTGCAAACTCGGGCCTGACTGGCACCTTGTTGTGGTCGGGGGGAATTACTCGAGGGCGGATGACACCGCCGGAACGGCGGCATATTCATTCGATGGAGGCCAGCACTGGACCGCGGCGACGACACCGCCGCATGGCTACCGTTCGGCGGTGGAGTGGAGCAAGGACCTGAATGCCTGGATTGCGGCGGGCAGCAACGGGTCGGACATTTCGCGGGATGATGGCCGGAACTGGCAGTTGCTGGACAAAGGCAACTGGAATGCGCTGTCGCTGCCTTTCGCGGTGGGGCCGGATGGCCGGATCGGGAAGATTGATTACGGGTCAGTGAAGAAGGAATAGCGGGTCCGGGAACCCGTTTAGCAGGTCAGCGAGTTGGCGGGTCGGCAAGTTAGCCGGATATCGGACCGAGTTGATCGGGTTGGGTCGCTGAAAATCAGGCAAGGATTTTGTGGAAAACCGCAAATAAACAAGGGGGGGTGGGGGGGTGGTAACGTTACCGACCGGACACATGCTTGACATGCTGAACCGGGGACAGGTTGAGTTGGCTGCTCCCGAGATTCTCTTGTTTTCCGCGCATATCTCTATGCTGCGCTTTTCGCCCAGTTATTCGGCAACGCAGCGGGAAGAGAATTTTATTTGAAATGTGTGAGATGGAAAATCCTTGCCGCACAACGGTCTTGACGTGATCAGAAAGACAGGGACAAGGGACGAAAACAGAGAAGCAGAGAAGCAGAGAAACAGAGAAGCGGAGAAACAGAGAAGCAGAGGAGCAGAGAAGCAGAGGAGCAGAGAAGCGGAGAAACAGAGAAGCAGAGGAGCAGAGAAGCAGAGAAACTGAGGGGCGAGGGACTGGACCCATCAAACGAAAGAGATACAAGGGGCTATGGGCCGAATTTGATTTTGTGCAATTCGCGATAGAATGAGTTCATTCGGATGAATCAGGCCTCCTCAGCGGCTGCCAGCCAGGCAACCCGCTCATCGCGGGAGCCGGGGTCGCGGGCGCCGATCATCCAGGTAAACGGTCTCGAGAAGACCTACAAAACGGCGCGCGGAACACTCACCCTCTTTCACAACCTGGACCTGGAGATTTACCCGGGCGAACTGGTGGCCATCGTGGGGCAATCCGGTGCCGGAAAGAGCACCCTTTTACACATCCTTGGTGCTCTTGATTCTCCGACGGCAGGAACAGTACACTGCGCCTCAACCAATCTGACCGGCCTTGCGCAACGGCAGGCAGCAGCGTTTCGCAACCGCGAAATTGGCTACGTGTGGCAGTTTCATTATCTTCTGCCGGAGTTTTCGGCGGCTGAAAACGTAGCCATGCCGCTGATTGCGCGGGGCATGAATAGACGTGATGCGCTTGGAGCGGCATCCAACTGGCTACGGGAGGTGGATTTGGACGAGCGGTCCGATCATCGGCCGGGCGAGCTCTCGGGAGGAGAGCAGCAGCGCGTGGCGCTGGCGCGGGCCCTGGTTGGCGATCCGCGGATCCTGCTGGCAGACGAGCCGACCGGCGATCTCGATGAGGTCACGGCCGGGCGGGTTTTCGATCTTTTGGAACGTCTGCACACCTCGCATGGGCTCACCTCGATCGTTGTGACGCATAATGCAGATTTGGCCGCGCGATGTACGCGGACTCTGCGCCTGGAGAGCGGGCGCCTTGCCGAGCTGGGGCATACGGCCCAGACGGCGCTTCACCCCGGGCCGGCGCGATGAAAGTTGCACCTGTTCGGGTGGTTTGGGAGTCAGATTGATAGGGAGTCAGGATGGGAGTCAACCGGGTAAGATGCACGCCGGAGACAATCGGGGAAAACCCGGGACCATCCCAACAGCTGTTCGGGGCACAGACGGCATTTTTCAAATAGGACCCCGGCAGCGTGAAAGCATTTTCGGAAGTGCTGTAAAGGCTGGTTCCAAGTGGAACTTCATTTCCGGAAGTGCTGAAGTTAAAAGAAGGCGCGTGGGCTGGACTGAAGCCGGAAGCGGTTCCTCAATCGGATTGGGATCGCGTGAACCGGACGGCCACTGCCGGCGAAAGCCTGTTACAGGGAGAACATCATGTTCGAACGCTATACGGAGAAGGCACGGCGTGTGATCTTCTTCGCGCGATATGAGGCGAGCCAGTTCGGCTCACCGTATATCGAGACCGAGCACCTGCTGCTTGGGCTTTTGCGCGAGGACAAAGCCTTAACCAACCGTTTTCTGCGCTCTCATTCTTCAGTGGAGTCGATTCGCAAGCAGATCGAGGCCCACACGACGATTCGCGAAAAGGTCTCCACAAGCGTCGATTTGCCGCTTTCGAACGAATGCAAGCGGGTCCTGGCGTATGCCGCCGAAGAGGCGGAACGGCTGGGTCATAAACATATTGGTACAGAACATCTTTTGCTCGGGCTTTTGCGCGAAGAAAAATGCTTTGCCTCCGAGATCCTGCAGGAGCGCGGGCTGAAGCTGGCGCAGATTCGCGACGAGCTGGCGCGGGTGACCCAGGAGAAAGCACCGCAGCAGCAGCGGCAGCGGGAGTCGAGCCTGCTGGCCGAGTTCAGCCGCGATCTGACCCAAGCCGCGATGGATGGTCAGCTCGATCCGCTGGTGGGACGGGACGGCGAACTCGAGCGCGTGATCCAGATTCTTTGCCGGCGGACCAAGAACAATCCCGTGCTGATTGGCGAACCGGGCGTGGGCAAGACGGCCATTGTTGAAGGTCTGGCGCAGCGCATCGCCGACGGCGAAGTGCCGAGTTTCCTGGCGGACAAGCGCGTGCTGGGACTCGATCTTTCGCTCATCGTGGCAGGCACGAAGTATCGCGGCCAGTTTGAAGAGCGGTTGAAGACGATCATGAAGGAGCTGATGGAGAACCAGAACTCCATCATCTTCATCGACGAGCTGCACACGCTGGTAGGAGCGGGATCGGCGGAAGGGTCGCTGGATGCGGCGAACATTCTGAAGCCCGCGTTGAGCCGCGGCGAGATCCAGTGCATCGGCGCGACGACACCGGCGGAATATCGCAAATCGATCGAAAAGGATCGCTCGCTGGAGCGGCGCTTCCAGGCCGTGAAGGTGCCTCCGCCAACCGAAGCCGACGCGGTGAAGATCATCAACGGCATCAAGGACCGCTATGAGAAGTTCCACGCGGTCAGCTACACGGATGCGGCGGTGGAGTTTGCGGTTTCGCACTCGAATCGCTATATCCCGGACCGATTCCTGCCTGACAAGGCGATCGATTTGATCGACGAAGCCGGCGCGCGGGTGAAGCTGCGCCAGACTTCGCTGCCCGAGGAGATCACCGAGGTGCAGAAGCGGATCAAGTTCATCGTGCACCGGATGGATTCGGCGATTGCGAATCACGAGTTCGAGAAAGCGCGCTTCTACAGCGATGAGGAGCGCAAGGAGCGCGAGAACCTGCGCGCGCTGCGCGACAAATACCACCTGGATGATTCGGCAGCCGGCATCGTGGGCCGCGAGGATATCGAAGACGTGGTCAGCCGCTGGACGGGCGTTCCCGTCACCAGCATCAAGGAAGAAGAAACGCAGAAGCTGCTCCGGGTCGAGGAAGAGCTGCACAAGCGCGTGATCTCGCAGGACAAGGCGATCTCAGCGTTGGCGCGGGCAATTCGCCGGTCGAGGGCGGGTCTGAAGTCGCCGCACCGGCCGATTGGCAGCTTCCTGTTCCTGGGACCGACGGGCGTGGGCAAAACGGAGATGGCGCGCACGCTGGCGCAGTTCCTGTTTGGCTCGGACAAGGCGCTGATCCGGTTTGATATGTCGGAGTTCATGGAGAAGCACTCGGTTTCGAAGCTGATCGGATCGCCTCCGGGATACGTGGGCTACGAGGAGGGCGGCCAGTTGACCGAGCGCGTGAAGCGGTCGCCGTATTCGGTTGTGCTGCTGGACGAAATCGAGAAGGCGCACCCGGATGTGTTCAACATTCTGCTGCAGGTATTCGAAGACGGGCAGCTGACGGATGGACTGGGCAACACGGTCGACTTCAAGAACACGATCCTCATCATGACGTCGAACATCGGCGCGCGGCACCTGCAGAAGAAGCAGGGGCTGGGCTTCCAGAGCGACCGGGAAGACATTGTGAGCGAGAAGGTGGAGGAGCTGGTCAAGAACGAGGTGAAGAAAACCTTCAACCCCGAGTTCCTGAACCGCCTTGATGAAGTGATCCTCTTCCAGTCGCTGTCGGATGCGGACCTGATCCAGATTGTCGAACTGCTGGTACAGCAGTTGAACGCCAACCTGGCGCAGAAGGCCATCACGATCTCGGTGACCGACGACGCCAAGAAGTGGATCCTCGAAAAGACGCTGGTGGATCGCAGCTACGGGGCTCGTCCTTTGCGCCGCGCGCTGCAGCGGTACGTCGAAGATCCGTTGTCGGAGGCGCTGATCGCGGGGCAGATTCCGGGACGGCCTGCGTTCCTGGAGGTCTACCTCGATCAGAACCAGCTGTTCTACCGTCCGGTAAGCTCGGACGATTCGGGCAGCGACGAGAAGGCGGCGGGCATTCTGCTGTTCAGCGCGTAAGAGGCTGATGAGGTCATTCAACGAAAACCCTCGGTGATGAGCCGAGGGTTTTGTTTTGGAGGCGAAGGCGAGATTTCTCGGCGGACATTCCGAGAGAAGAAAGGTCCTTCGCTCGGTTTGTGATTATGGCGTCGCGACGAATGTTCCGGTGTGGTAAACAGCGGAGCTCCATGGCATGGTCAACTGCCAACGGGCGCTCGGATTGCAACTGGAAAAATCGATCGTGAACTGGGTGCCTGCCGATCCGCTGGTGGGAATGTCGCCAAGCGAAATCGGATAGCTGCCGGGTGCGGTCACAACAGGCGAGCAGTGCTTGCCCTGGGTTTGCGTCAACGTGAAGCTGGTGATTTGCGTGGCATACGCGGGGCCCGCGTCGCCGTTGGTTGCAGTGAGCCTCCACACCTGCTTGCCGCCGCTGCCCGCGCTGATGGCGAGCTTCCACTTGAGCCCGTATCCGGGTAGCTGGGTTGGATCGACGACGCCCCAGTAAGCGGGTTTGGCTTGCAGATTCATGTCGAAGGGAAGCGGGTAGTCGGTCCGGGAGACGGGGAAGCTGTCGAGCCAGGTGTCGTCATCGGCCATGCCCCAGAACGTGACGGCGGTGAGGCGGTTCTTCTCGTGGCGGAAGACATCGAAGTAGTCCTTGTAGAGCCAACCCTGCTCGGCGAGGACACTCGGAGGAATGCTGTTTCCGTAGTTGGACACCGTGTCGCCCGCGTTGTAGACGCTCATGTCGAGTTCGGTTACCTGCTGGTTGATGCCGGGGAAGTTCCCGGCCACCGTGTCGATCGCAGTCTGGAGCGCCTGCGGCGAGGGGTAGTTGATGGCGTTGTGCATCTCGTGGCCAATGCTGTCCACCGGCACGCCGCGCGAACGCAACTCCCCAATGACTTTCACGAGGCAGGCGAGCCGTGCCGGATCGCTGGTGCTGTACTCATTGATGAAGAGCTTCGTTCCCGGCGGTGCGTATTGTTTTGCCGCGTTGAAGGCGACGTCGATGTAGCTGGGGCCGAGCACCTGGTAGAAGGGTCCGTGCACAAGGCAATCAGGCTGCGAGGGATCGAGCGGCTCGTTCACCACGTCCCATGCATAGACCTGCGTGCCGTAATGCTGGACTTCGTTCTGGATGTGTTCCTGGATGTTCGCGGTTACGGTGGCCTGATTGGCAGGTGAGTTGGTGCCGTCGCCAAAGGCATAGGAGGGGGTCTGCGCGCCTGTGGCCCAGACCAGGTTCTGGCCGCGCACCTTCATGTCGGCGCATACCGCTTCGCCGACGAGCGCGTCGCCGTTTTCGTAGGAGTAGACGCCCTTGCTAGCTTCAGTCGAGCTCCACTTGAGATCGTTGCCGGGCGTCATGCTGTCGAAGTGCATGGTGAGCAGTTGCGCGTGCGGACCAGAGAGGTCTGACACGTCGGTCGCCGCGCCGATGGGGAAGAGATTGCTGAATGTCTTGTAGATCGACGGAATGTCAGTCTGGATGGTTGGGGGCGGCACATAGGCGAGCTGGAAGTCGTCGATGTAGAAGCTGACGAGGTCATTGCCGGAGGCGGGCACCGTTTGAACATACAAGGTTGCGCCGCCGGAGTCGTAGGCGTTGGCCATGTTGTATCCCATCACGTTGATCTGGTGCCACGCGCCATCGGCGGGAATGGAGACACCGGGGTAGGCCGTAATGCTGGGATAGCTGGGCTGACCGTTGAGGTTTGTTTGCAGGCTCAGGTTCAGCGGGTGGGTCGAGCCGTCGGCAGGGCTGAGGAGCACCCAGACACTGACGTTGTACTTCGAGCCTACGTACATTTTATTGGTGACGCTGATGGAGGGCCCGTCCCAGTTGGCGATGCGGCCGGTGGTGAGCAGGCTGTTCGAGCCGGAGTGCGCGGCGGCAGAGCTGTTGGCGACGGTCGAACTGCCGGAGCGGGAGCTCCAGCCATCGTTGCCGCCATCTTCAAAGGTGCTGGTGATGCCGGAATTGTCCTGTTCGGATGGGGTCGGTGGCGCCGGCGCGAGCTCGCTGATCGAGACGTCGCTGATGTAGAAGGAGTCGGTCGCGCTGCTCGACTGGATGTAGAGCGTGAGGCTGGTGGGCGGTCCGGGGAGGTCGCTGAAGGTGAAAGTGCCCTGCACCTTTGTCCAGGCGGTGTTTGAAAGCGGCGCAGAGGTGGCAATGTTGCCGTAGACGCCTGATGCACTCGCGCAGTTCGTGGTTTTCAGCGAAAGGGTTGCGGTGGGATTGCTTGCGTCGGCCGCGGCCAGCAGCACATAGGCCGTGACCTGGTAGGTTGCGCCCGCGACGACGTTGGGCACTCCGAGGAGATTCAGGCTCGGGCCCATGTAGCCGGCGGTGCGGTTGGTGGTGAGCAGGCTTCGGGGATCGCTGTTGGGGTCGAGAACGGGCGGGGCTGTGTTGGCGAGTTGCACTGACCCGAAAGGCGCCCAGCCATCAAGGCCGCCGTCGGCGAAGGTATAGCCTGCGATGGGCGTTCCGCCGGGCGGCGGAGCGGTCTGGGTGATGACGACCTGGTCGAGGTAGAACGACTGTGCGCTGCTGGCGCCGACCAGTTGCGCATAGAGCAGGAGCGCGCTTTCGGTGGTGGCGGGCGTGTAGGAGCCGCCAATCATGGTCCATCCTGTGTCGGTGATCGGCGTCTCGTAGGCGCCGATGGTGTCGTAGCACGCGCCGCCGGAACAGGAGGCATCGGTTCGCTTGACGGTGAAGTTGGCGTTGGCGGTTCCTTCGCCGGAGGTCAGCATGACGAAGCCAGTGATGGTGTATGTCGCTCCAGCCTGCAACACGGTGGTGAGGGGAATCGATGGTCCGCCCGAGCCCGTACTGCTGGTCGAGGTGAGCAGGCTGTAGGAGCCGGAGTAGGAGGCGGCGTTTGTCGCAGCGGGAGTGGATGCGCCGAAGAACGATACCCAGCCATCGGCGGCGCCATCTTCGAATCCGTAGGTGGCCACGGTCTGGGCCTGGAGCGACGCCGCGCCGGCGATCGCAAAAATCAACGCAGGGGCGAGAGTCCACTTGCTCGCGAGCGCATGCACGCTCCGGGTGAGAGAGGCGAGGGGGAAACGCATCACTGACTCCTTATTTGGGCGATCGGCTTTCGAAGGATGGAGGGGGGAATTGCGCCCGAAGGGCTCCGCCGCAGCCCAGTAAATCCATTCAGTAAGGCGATTTACTAAGGCGCGGGAATCATAGGATTGATTTTGCGAAGCTGTCAAGCGACTTTTGCGAGTCTTCGAAGCCGGCGCGCGTGCTTCCACGGAGTTCCTTCTGCGACGCTATGAAAAGGCAGGGCTTGAAGCGGATGGGGGCGGGCCCGGTCATGAACGCAGATCCAGCACAAGATCGGGTTCCTCTTACTTGGAACAGCGACCACTCCGCCCTGCCAAGGTCGCCCGCGATGCCGTAGCATAGGTGCGACAGATCACGCGAGGTTCCTATACATGAGCGACATTCTCACTCACTCCGAGTTGAGCGCCGAACAGATCAGCAGCGTTACCCGCGAAACCAACTACGGCACCTGGCGTTTCCAGAAGACGTGGAAACCGCTGTACGTGGCGGACGCCGAAGGCTGCTGGTTTACGGACGGCGCAGGAAAGCGCTATCTCGACTTCTCGTCGCAGCTGATGTGCGTGAACCTCGGCCACAAGAATGCGCGGGTGGTGGAGTCGATTGGCGAGCAGGCGAAGGAACTGGCGTTTGTCGGGCCAGTCTACGCTACAGCGGCGCGTGCGCGGCTTAGCAACAAGCTGCTCGAAGTGTTGCCCGGCGGCATCGAGAAGTTCTTTTTCGCGACCAGCGGCACCGAGGCCAACGAAGCGGCCTTCAAGATCGCGCGCATGGTAACGGGCAAAAGCAAGATTATTTCGCGCTATCGCTCGTATCACGGATCGACGATGGGCTCGATTGCCGCCACCGGCGATCCGCGGCGATGGGCCATGGAGCCCGCCGGCAAGGGGCATAGTTTTGTGTTTGCGCCGGAGACGAACTGCTATGCCTGCCCCATCAAGCACACGTATCCCAGCTGCAACATCGCCTGTGCCGACTACATCGAGCACATGATCAAAAATGAGAGCGATGTGGCCGCGATCATCGTGGAGCCGGTGGTGGGGACGAATGGCGTGCTGGTGCCACCGCCGGAATATTTCCCGCGCCTGCGCGAGATCTGCGATCGGCATGGCGTGCTGCTGATCGACGACGAAGTGATGGCGGGGTGGGGCCGCACGGGCAAATGGTTTGCGATCGATCACTGGGGCGTGAAGCCCGACATCCTGGTGACCGCGAAGGGCATTACGTCGGCGTACGTGCCGCTGGGTCTTTGCGCCACGACGAAGAAGATTGCCGATTACTTTGAGGACCACTACTTTTCGCACGGACACACGTACGAGGCGCATCCGATCACGCTGGGGCCGGCGGTGGCGACGATCGAGGAAATGCAGCGGCTGAATCTGGTGGAGCGGGCAGCGTCGCTCGAGCCCTACGTGCGCGAGAAACTCGAAGAATTGAAGGAAAAGCATCCGTCGATCGGGGATGTGCGCGGGCTGGGGCTGTTCTTCGCCGTCGAATTGGTGAAGAACCGCAAAACGAAAGAACCGTTCAACACCATGCGCGACAAGGTGGAGGGCAAGGCGCTGGTGGTGGATCAGATTGCGGCGAAGATGATGTCGGATGGGGTGGCGCAGCAGGCCTGGGTGAGCCACTTTGTGATCGCGCCGCCATTGATTGTGACGAAGGAAGAGCTGGACCTGGGGATCGCGGCTTTGGACAAGCATCTGGCCATCGCCGACGCGATGGTCGAAAAATAGCCGGGACCCCACGGAGGGAGTCCCGGCCTAGCCATGCAGCAAAGCAGGGATGGTGCGCCTTAGGAGAATCATCTTGCCGCTGAGCGGTGATCGCCACTTGCCGGGCTGAGGCGCTGGCGCAGGCTGCCGGCCAGGCTGGCCATGACGCGCAGCTTTTCCGCCACGGCCGGCGGCAATTCGTGTTCGGCGAGGGCGAGCTGCGAGTTCAACAGCAGACCGGCGACGGTGCTGTTGAGTTCGGATTCGATGACGGCTGTGGCAGCCCGGCGTGCGAGCAACTCTTCTCGCTCGCGCCTGTGGAGGGCGGAGCGAATTTCGCGGACGATGCGCGCGGCGCCGGAGAGCGCGAAGTTGATCTGCATGGGAATCGCCAGTCCGGAACGCTCCCAGATCAGTTCGGCGCCGGCGGGATCGCACTCGGCGATGGTTTCGTCGAGGACGACTGCCGCATACTCCTGCTTGCGGAGAGCGGCGAGTGCGCCGCGGCGACCCTCCGCGATCTGAACCACCATGCCGAGCTCAGTTCCTGCCGCTTCGGCCAGGTTGCTTGCGCCTTCAATTCCAGTCACCATCAGGATGTTCATTTCAAGTCCTCTTGAATTTCTCGTGCGGTCCAGGTTTTTGCCGCAGGTATCGGCCATTGCAAGCGGCTCCCGGAAGCTGCAAGGCTGTTGCTCATGGCTGACGTTGTCGCCAGCCCCTTATTCTTCCTTCAGCGGATCAGCGATGCCGTACTCTTTGAGTTTCCGGTAGAGAGTGGTCTTTCCGATGCCAAGGAGTTTGGCAGCCTGCAGCTTGTCGCCGCGGAGCGTGCGAATCGCTTTGACGATGGCTTCGCGTTCGAGTTCTGCAAGGGTCTTAACCGAGCCTGTGCCGGCGTCGCTCTGCTGTTCGCCGGTCTCCGCCTCGGCGCGAAATGCCGTGAGTCCCTGCTGCTGCAACTGGGTGGGCAGATCACCGAGGTGCAGCACCGGCCCTGAGGACATGGTGCAGGCACGCTCCACTGCGTTTTCCAGTTCGCGCACGTTGCCCGGCCAATCGTGGCGCATCATGGTGCGCAGCGCTTCATCGCTGAGCGTGTACTTGGTGCCGCGCTCGCGGCTGATGCGCTCGAGGAAGTGCGCGGCGAGCAAGGGAATATCTTCGCGGCGGTCGCGCAGGGCCGGAAGCCTGAGATTGACAACATTGAGGCGGTAGAACAGGTCCTTGCGGAAGGTGCCCCTTTCGACCATCTGGCTGAGGTCGCGATTGGTGGCCGCCACGATTCGAGCCTTGATGGGGGTGCGATGCGTGGCTCCCACGGGGCGAACTTCTTTTTCCTGCAGGGCGCGCAGGAGCTTTGATTGCAGGTCGAGGGAAAGCTCGCCGATTTCGTCGAGGAAAACCGTGCCGCCCTCCGCCGAAACCAGCAGCCCATCCTTGGAGCGGTTTGCGCCAGTGAACGCTCCTTTGACATAACCGAACAATTCGCTTTCGATCAGGGTCGGCACCAGAGAACCGCAGTCGACCGGCAAGAAAGGCTTTTGGGCATTCGGGCCGTATCCGTGGATGGTGCGTGCGACGAGTTCCTTTCCGGTGCCGCTTTCGCCGAGGATCAGGACGGGATGCGAAGTCTGCGCGACTTTGGAGAGGATCCGATAGAGCTTTTCCATCTCCGCCGAGTGGCCGATCATTGCGCCGGGACCGTGGCTGAGCCGCAGCTGCTCGCGGAGCTGGCGGGTTGCGAAGTCGGCATGGCGGCTCGAGGCGGCGCGCTCGAGAACGGTCGAGAGCTCGTCGACGGCGAAGGGTTTGGTCAGGTAGTCGGATGCACCGCAACGCATGGCTTCAACGGCCGAGCCCACTGAACTCGAAGCGGTCATGGCGATGATGGCCAGCTGGGGATAGAGCAGGTGCACCTCGGCGATGAGGTCGACGCCCTGATGATTTCCCCAGGGAAGATTGACAAGAAGAATGTCGGCAGCCTGGCCGCGCAGCATCTCGCGGGCCTCGCCGAAGCTGCTAACGCTTTCGACCGCGTACCCGAAGCTGGCGGCAATTTCGCCGCAAGCCGAGCGCACCGCGGCATCCGAATCGACCACGAGCAGGTGCAATTTCGGGGGCTGCTCCGCTATGTGCGGAAGGACATCCATGGAACCCGTTGGAAGGACTTCTTCAAGCATTGTATTCGCCTCGCACCGGCCTGTTCATGTGGCCGGGATCACCGGTGTTTCTCCTGCTGCGTGGAGAGCCTCAAAAGACTCTGACCGGCAATTCGATTTGGAAACAGGCACCCACGGGGTCGCGGTTGGCGGCATGAATGCGGCCGCCGGCTGCTTCCACGATCGAACGCGTGATCGACAGGCCAAGTCCGCGGTGCTCGCGACTGCGCTGCCGGGCGTTGTTCCCAGCATCGGAGCGCACCTGGACGGAGAAGCCGGCTTCAAAGAGATGATTCAGCGCATCGCTCGAAAAGCCAGGGCCATTGTCTTCGATGTTGAGGATCAGGACGGGATCGGCAGCCGGCCCGCTGAAGCTTTCGAGAAGGGTGAGGTGAATTCTTCCTCCCTCCGGCATGGCTTCCGCGGCGTTCTTGACCAGGTTGACCAGAATTCGCGTGAAGTCCTCGCCTGTGAGGTTTACCGGCAACGCTCCGTCGACGATGTCGACGGTGACAATGGTGTTGGGGCCGGCAAGGGCGGAGAGCAGATTCCGGTTGGCTTTCAATTCGGCTGCCAGGTTGTCGATGAGTTTGGGAGGGACGGAGTTCCACTGAAGGTGCGGCGTGGTTGCGAGCGGGGCAGGAGCCGTGTCGATCATCTCCTCGGTTTTCGGACCAGGATGTTCAAAGGCCGCGAGCTTCTCGACGAGGCGCCGGCTGGCAGCGACCACGACCTTCAGTTCGCTTCCGTAATGCTGGAAAGGGGCGGACAGCACTCCCGGCACGTCCAGCAGATCGCAGTAGAGGCCCAGCGCCGTAACCATGTTGCGTGCGTCATGCGCGACGTCGGCGAGGGTTTCACTGGTTTTGGGGCCGGCAGGAATCAAGGCCGGAATGAGGGCGTCGAGTGCTTGTTCTTCGGTTCTCTCCAAGGTATCCGGGGTATGCAGGGCGAGCATGAGGGATGCGCTCCTTTCTTGCGCGTTCACGAATCAGGACTGCGGGATCCAGTCCGGGGTGTGTTCCGCACTGGGATTTGTCTTGTTCTGTTACACGCGCCGTGCCAAATCCGGACGGGAATTCTAAGTGGCTGATCAGGAAAGGGGTGCGAGTGGTTCGGGGGTGCGGTGGGCAGGGTTTGTGAGGGCGCTCCTTGTGCCGAAATGGGAAGGTGCTTGATGTGTACGCGGCGTAACCCTCGTGTCGGGAGGCGTTTGCGCGCAGGTTGCGGATCGTGCCCGAAACGGAACGCTGATTCCCGGTATGGAACATGCAGGGCTTGAGGATTGGCGGGGCGCGTGCGCCCATTACAATTCCCGTTATGCATACGCCTGCTTCTCTTCAATTCTTTCGGCCCGGCGGCCGCGTGCCGGCCCAGATGCGACCTCTTTCGTTGACGCCCGGCTTTGTGCAGACGGCGGAGGGCTCGGTGCTGGTCTCGCTGGGAAATACGCGGGTGCTGACGAACGCGACGATCGAGCAGGGAGTGCCGGGCTGGCTGCGGAACTCCGGGCGCGGCTGGGTGACGGCGGAGTATGCGATGCTGCCGCGGTCCACGGTGACGCGCACGCCGCGCGAGAGCGAACGGGGCAAGATCGGCGGAAGAACGCACGAGATTCAGCGGCTGATCGGAAGGAGCCTGCGCTCGGTGGTGGATCTGCAGGCGCTGGGAGAGCGAACGGTGATTCTCGATTGCGACGTGATCCAGGCGGATGGGGGCACGCGCACGGCGGCGATTACGGGAGCGGCGGTGGCGCTGGCGATTGCCCTGAATGCGCTGGTCAAGGCAGGGACACTGAAGCAGTCGCCGCTGAAGCAGCTGGTCGCGGCGACCTCGGTGGGCATCGTGGAGGGCACGATGCTGCTGGACCTGTGCTACGAGGAGGACTCGCAGGCGGAAGTGGATATGAACGTGGTGATGACGGCCGATGGCGGCCTGGTCGAGACGCAGGCGACCGCGGAGAAGGGAAGCTTTTCGCGCAAGGACCTGAATGGGATGATCGACCTGGCGGAAGCGGGGCTGAAGGAGATCTTCGCGGCGCAGCGGGCGGTGCTGGGGTCGTAACACAGCAAGGAAGACCGAGACCTCTAAAAGCAGGTACTAGCGCCCGTCTAAGAAACAACCGCAGGTCCTTCGACTCGTCCGCTGGCAGTGGACTTGCTGAGGATGACCGCCTGCCAATTACCTGTCTGTCACCACTGGCAGTTCGATGGCGCTGGCTTCGCCAGGAGCGTGGTAGATGCGCTGCGTGGCCTTCTTGTAGTCCCCCGGCTTCGCCCAGAAGATGTTGGGCACGAAGGTTTGCGGGTTGCGGTCGTAGAGCGGGAACCAGCTTGACTGCACCTGCAGCATGATGCGGTGGCCTGGCAAGAAGACATGGTTGGTCGCAGGGAGGGGGAATCGATAGGCGAGGGGCTTGTTGGGCTCGATGGGCTTGGGATCGGAGAAGCCTTCGCGGTAGCGGCCGCGGAAGATATCCATGCCAACGGAAAGTTGATAGCCGCCGAGTTCGGGATGGTCGGCAACCTGGTCGGGATAAACATCGATGAGTTTGACGACCCAGTCGGAGTCGGTGCCGCTGGTGGAGGCGACGAGGTTGGCGATTGGCTGGCCCTTGATGTGAAGGGCCTCGGTGAGCACATCGCTGGTGTAGGTGAGAACGTCGGTGCGGCCCGAGGCTTCGCGTTGATCGTCGACCAGCCACTGAGGCCAGGTGAGCGGCAGGTCGTATCCGATGGGCTGGCTGGGTCGCGCGCGGAAGGGAACGGGCCTGGCCGGGTCGGAGATGTACTCGTCGTAGGAAGCGGAGTTCGCGGAGCTGGCGGAGTTAGTTGAGTTAGCGTGGTCATCGGAGCTAGCACGGTCATCGGAGCTAGCAGAGTCAGCGGAGCTAGAAAAGCTCAGTCTGAAGCCGGGTTGCAGATAGAGAGGCCTGGTGGCGGGGGCAGTGGGCCAGGATGGAAGCTTCTGCCATTCATCCCTGCCGGTTTCGTATGCGGTGACGGGCGCGATGTCCATTGCGGGCGCATCGTCTTTGAGGTAGTGGGCGAGGAACGGGGCGAGCACGTTCTTGCGGAACCATGTGCCGGTGTCGGAACCGAAGTGGATGGCGCCGAGGCTGGCTGCGTCTTCGATCTCCTGGCCGTGATGCCATGGGCCGAGAACGAGGAAGACCTTGTCGTTGTCTTTGTCGAGCGGCTTGACGGCCTTGTAGACGGCGGGCGCGCCGTAGATGTCCTCCTGGTCCCAGAGGGAGTGCACGAGCATGAAGGGGACCTTGATGCCTTCCTGCTTGAAGTCGTCGGCGAGCACCTTGTCCATGGCCTGGTCGGACCAGAAGGCGTCGTAGGCGGGGTGGGCGAGAATCTTGCGCCAGAAGCCGGTCTGTTCGAGTCCGTGTTCGCGGCCGAGTTCGCCGGCCGAGACGGCGCGCATGTAGACGTCGTAATCGTCGAAGCTGCCGGACCACCATGCGCTGGAGGTATCGCCGGCCAGCATGCCGCCGCCGCGCGTGCCTTCCTGCTCGTAGATGTAGGGCATGTTCTGTTCGCGGAAGGCGCCGTTGTGGAACCAGTCGTCTCCCATCCAGCCGTCGACCATGGGATTCATGGGCACGGAGACTTTGAGGGCGGGGTGCGGATGGACGAGAGCCATGAGCGGCAGGAAGCCGTCGTAGGAGATGCCGAGGATGCCGACCTTGCCGTTGGTTTCGGGGATGTTTTTGACCAGCCAGTCGATGGTGTCGTAGGTGTCGGTCGCTTCGTCGACGGGGGTGGGGTTTTGCGGTCCGTGGAGGGGGCGGTTCATGATGTAATCGCCTTCGGAGCCGTATTTACCGCGGATGTCCTGCACGACGCGGATGTATCCGCCTTCGACGATCACATCGGTTGCGTTGTCGTAGCCTTCGAGAATCGGCCCGAGGTGGATGCTGGGGGCGTGGCCTGTCAACGAATCGGCGTCATAGGGCGTGCGGGTGAGCAGGATCGGGGCATGCTCGGCGCCTTTGGGGATGAGGATCACGGTGTGCAGGTGGACACCGTCGCGCATGGGGATCATGGCCTCGCGGCGCGTGTAGTCGAAGCTGCTGGTGAAGGGGTGGAGCTGCGCTGGCGTTTCGCTGGGGTAGTCGGGATACTGCGGCTTGGGGGACTGCGCGGAGGCAGAGATACTCAGCAGGACGGCGACGGCCAAAGCACTGCAGCGGGGACGACTCGTCATGAGCGGAGCCTTTCAGAGATGGGGTTTTGCGTCACATGAAGGGTAAACCAGCGCGGAGAGAATGCATCGATTTTCATCGCGCCAAGTTTCACGCATCCTTCGGGGCGGTTTGCGAATCTGGGTCAGGAGCGAAGCTGTTTTTCTGAAGGAGACGATCGATGGCGAATGATGCTGCCTTGCGCGAACACGTGGTCAATCTGCTGACGGGCGGTCATGCCCACGCCGATTTTGAAGCGGCGATCAAGGATGTTCCGCTGGAGGTGAGGGGCAAGCGGCCCAAGGGCGCGGAGCACTCGCCGTGGGAGATCCTGGAGCATCTGCGCATTGCGCAGTGGGACATTCTGGAGTTCTCGCGCGATGCGAAACACAAGTCGCCGGACTGGCCGAGCGGGTACTGGCCGAAGAAGCCGGCGCCGCCGGATGAGAAGGCATGGGACAAGAGCGTGCGGGCATTCCGCAAGGACCTGAAGGCGATGTGCGCACTGGTGCAGGATGAGGGGACGGATTTGTTCTCGAAGATTCCGCATGGGGACGGGCAGACGATTCTGCGCGAGGCTCTGCTGGTGGCCGACCATAACGCGTATCACGTGGGTGAGATGGTGCTGCTGAGGAGATTGCTGGGGGCGTGGAAGTAGAATCTTTGTTTCCAGGTCTAAGAGTCGAAATGTTGGGCACCCAGTCTTGAAGGAGAAGCAGATCGTTCGATGGGCTGAAGAAAGGCGCTCCGCCCAGGACGACAATGAGCCAGGGAAAGGGGTTGCGCTGGTGTGTCGGATGCCACACATTTCGCTTGCCACCCTCTGCTACCATAAGGATGATCGCGGTTCCACCGTTTGGGAGTCTGTTGCCTGGACTGTTGCAGGCACGAATCCGGCTGGAGCCATCCCAGAAGGAGAAATTGTCATGCCTCTTGTTTCCATGCGGCAGCTCCTCGACGAGGCCGCCAAGGGCGGATACGGCGTCGGTGCCTTCAACGTTAACGATATGGAACAGATTCAGGCCATCATGGAGGCGGCCAAGGAGACCAATTCGCCGGTCATCATCCAGGCGAGCCGCGGCGCGCGGGCCTTTGCGCAGGACCGGTATCTCTATCACCTCATTTTGGCGGCCAGCGAGCTTTATCCCGAGATTCCGATTGCGATGCACCAGGATCATGGCAACAGCTATGAGACCTGCAAAAGCGCGATCGAGCTGGGATTCACTTCGGTGATGATGGATGGATCGCTGAAGGAAGACGGCAAGACGCCGTCCACCTTTGAAGAGAACGTGGCAGTGACGCGGCGCGTGGTCGAGTTTGCGCATCCCCGCGGCGTGACGGTCGAAGGCGAGATCGGGGTGCTGGGCGGCATCGAAGACGGCCACGGCGCAGGCGGAACGGGCCTGGAGCATGTGACGGATCCCGACCAGGCGGTGGAATTCGCGGAGCGCACCGGCATCGACGCCCTGGCCATCGCAATCGGCACCAGCCACGGCGCCTACAAATTTACGAAAAAGCCGGATGGCTCAGTTCTGAAGATGGACATCCTGATCGCGATCCACAAGCGCCTGCCGCACACGCACCTGGTGATGCACGGCAGTTCGTCGGTTCCGAAGGACCTGCAGGACATCATCAACCAGTACGGCGGCAAGCTGAAGCCGACATGGGGCGTTCCGGTGGAGGAGATCCAGCTGGGGATCAAGAACGGCGTGCGCAAGATCAACGTCGACACGGACAATCGCCTGGCGATCACGGGCGCGATCCGGAAGGTGTTTGCGGAGACCCCGGAGAAGTTCGATCCGCGCGACTATCTGAAGCCGGCGCGCGAAGCGATGAAGAAGGTGGTGGCGCTGCGCATGACGCAATTCGGGCAGGCGGGTCACGGCGCCGACTACAAGCCGATTTCGATTAGCGACATGGCCAAGGGCTATGCCGACGGAAAGCTCGATACGCGGCCATCGCTGGTGGGCGCAAAGTAGCAGCAAATTCCGCAACGTAGTCCTGAAGAGGCCATCCCGCAGCGAGGGTATGGCCTTTTCTGTTTGGTTGCAGGCGGGAGTTGTGACACCGCCCGCGCTATTCTGAAAACGCAAGCGCAACAAGCAGGTCAACGAAGCGCGAGCACAGCCCCTCAGATCAAAGGACATATGAAGGAATCGCAAGCCAGGAAGGTCGAGCTGTTCGATACCAGTCTTCGCGACGGGATGCAGCAGCCGAATATCGAGATTTCAGTGCCCAACGCAGCGGCGCTGTTGCAGCGGATGGCGGCCTTCGGCGTGCGCTATGCCGAGATCGGGTTTGCGGGATCGAACAAGTTTGTCGACGACCTGGCCCAGGCGCTGCATTCGACCGATACGGGTGCGATGAAGCTGGCGTTGTTTGGCAGGACGCGCGGGCGCGGGATGAAGGTGCAGGACTGGCCCGACGCGAAGTTCATCGTGAGCCACAAAGCCCGCGTGCCGGTTGCCGTGGTGGTGGTCAAGTCGCGGCTGCTGGACGTGATGAAGTCGCTGGAGACGACGCCGGAAGAAAACCTGCTGATGACGTGCGAGACGATCCAGTTCCTGCAGGACCACGGGATGGAAGTGATTGTGGACCTGGAGCACGCCATGGACGCGAACTGTGGTCGGCAGGAAAACGGCGAGCAGAGCGATAGGGATTTTGCGAAGCGCAGCCTCGATTATTTCCGCGAACTGACGGCGCAATGCGTGGGGCAGAAGGTGAGCCGAATAGTGGTTTGCGATACGACCGGCGGGGCGAGCCCGGAGGAAGTGACGGACGCGATCGGGAACCTGGTGAAGGCGTTTCCAGGAGCGCAGGTGGGATTTCATGGGCACACGGATCGCGGATTCGGGACGGCGAATTCGCGCGCTGCGATTCTCGCGGGTGCGACGCATATCCAGGGGACGCTGATCGGAACCGGCGAACGCTGCGGCAACGTGAACCTGACGACGGTGGTTGGCAGCATGCAATTGCGTGGCGAGGCGGAGTTTGTTCCGGCGGAATTGCTGGCGGGCCTGACGGGTTTGGCGCATTCGGCTTACGAGGCGTTCTCGCTCGAGGTGCCGCACAGCGCGCCCATCGTGGGCACGGGCGCCTTCGGGACGTGGGCGGGCATGCACGGCAGCAGCGAGCGCAAGCATCCCGGTGCGTATCTATGGTGCGACCCGGCGAAAGTCGGGGCGATGCCGGTGATTGGAGTGAATGCACAATCGGGGCGAGCAAACATCATGCTGCTGTCGGAGACGCTGGGTGTTGCGCTGGATTCGGCGCAGGCGCAGACGCTGATGGATTCGAACCAGGCGATGATCGAGGGCGGAGGTTTCACGGCGAGCGACGTGTCATTCCGGCTGGCTTGCATGAAGGTGAAGGGGATTTTGGAGAACCGGTTCAACGTGAAGAGCTGGCGCGTGCTGGATGAATCGGACGAGACGCGGAACCGGTATGTGCAGGCCTCGATGCTGTTGACCATCGGCGACTCGACGGTGGTGGCGACGCGGGCCGAAGGGGCGGGACCGGTGGACGCGCTGACCAAAGCGATGCGGCGAGAACTGGAGAAGTGGTATCCCCCGATCGCACAGATGCGGCTGGGCCGGTTTACGGTGACGGCTATCGATGTGTCGGCGCATGACACGGCGGCGCACGTGCGCGTGACGGTCAGCTTTCATGCCGAAGGACACGAGCCGTGGACCACGGCCGGCGTGAGCAGCGACCTGAACCAGGCCGCACTGATGGCGATCGTGGACGGATTGCATTACTGGCTGCTGAAGTGCGAGGGCTGATCCGAATCTTTAGACCGCCGGCGCGATGGATGGCTCAGGTGCGGGAGCGATACCGCCTCCGAGTTCCTGGTCCTTGTACTGGAGCTGGTAAAGCTTCCAGTAGAGGCCGCGCTGGGCGAGGAGTTCCTGGTGTGAGCCCATTTCGCGCAGCTGGCCCTTGTGCATGACGAGGATGGTGTCGGCGCGCTGCACGGTGGAGAGGCGGTGGGCGATCAGCACGCTGGTGCGGCCTTCAACCATGCGCTCGAGGGCACCGCGAATGCGGAGCTCGGTGTCCGTGTCGACGCTGGAGGTGGCCTCGTCGAGGATGAGGATGTGCGGATTGTAGGCCAGGGCGCGGGCGAAGTTGATGAGCTGCTTTTGTCCGGTGGAGAGGGAATTGCCGCGTTCGCGCACCGGCTCGTCGAAGGCGCTGGGCAGGCTTTCAATGAAATCGAGGACGTTGACGTCGCGGGCAGCCTGACGCATGACAGCTAAGGTCATTTCGTCGTTGCCGAGGCGAATGTTTTCGGCGATGGTGCCGGTAAACAGGAACGGATCCTGGAGGACGACCGCGAAGTGCTGGCGCAGGGCCGTGAGGTCGTGCTGCCGAAGGTCGAGGCCGTCGAGAAGGATGGCGCCCGCGGTGACGTCGTAGAAGCGCATCATCAGGCTGGTGAGGGTGGTTTTGCCTGCTCCCGTGTGGCCAACGATGGCGATAGTCTGGCCCGGCTCGATGGTGAAGTTCACATCTTTGAGGATCCACTCGATCTCGGTCATCGCGGCGAGCGGAGCATTTGGCGATCCGGAAGCAACGGCACGGTCGATTGCGGCGCGCTGTTCGGGCGTGAGTTTCTGGTAGGTGAACCAGACGTGGCGGAACTCGATGCGATTGGAGCCGTCGCCGAGCTGCGGATGTGCGGGGCTGACGATTTCGGGCGGGGTATCGAGCAGCTTGAAGATGCGCTCGCAGGCGGCCATGGCGGCCTGGAGGATGTTGAATTTGTCACTCAGGTCCTGAATGGGACGCCAGAAGCGCTGTGAATACATGTTGAACATGGCCAGCACGCCGATGGAGACGGAGCCCGCGATGACGCCGAAGCCGCCGCGCCAGATGACAAGCGCGATGGCGATGGCCGAGAGCAACTCGACGGCCGGATAGTAGAGGGCGTAGGCAAAGATCGTGTCGATGAACGCGATCATATGCAGGCGGTTTACGGATTCGAAGTCGCTGAAGGCGCGCTGCTCGCGATTGAAGAGCTGCACGACGCTCATGCCGCTGATGTGTTCCTGGGTGAAGCTGTTGATGCGAGCGATGGCGGCCCGGACACGGCGGTAGCTTTCGCGCACATGATCGCGGAAGAGGCGCGTGACGATGAGGATGAGGGGCAATACGGCAAAGGCAAGCAGAGCGAGCCACCAGTTGATGCTGAGCATCACGATGGCCATGATGGTGAGGGTGAAGAAGTCGTCGACGATGGCGAGGATGCCGCCGGTAAACATGTCGTTGATGGCGTCGACGTCGGAGGTGATGCGGGTGACGAGGCGACCGACGGCGTGGGTATCGAAGAAGCCGACGTGCATGTGCTGCATGTGGCGGAAGATGTCGCGGCGGAGATCGAACATGATCTTCTGGCCGGTCCACTGCATCAGGTAGGTCTGCACGAACTCGAAGAAGTAAGCCAGGACCAGGGTGGTGGTATAGAGCGCGGCGAGCCAGGTGATCCCGGAGATGGGGTCGGCGGGCAGGCGGCGCGTGAGCCAGTTGGTTGCGGGGCCGGGGTGGCCGGTCATGTAGCGGTCGATGGCGACTTTGACGAGGTAGGGTCCGGCGACGTCGCTCATCGATTTGAGGGAGACAGAGACGGCGGAGATGGCGGCCGGCCACCAGTAGGGAATGAGGTAGCGGCCGAGGCGGCGCATGAGGCGGGAATCGTAGACCTTGCCGACGGGGTCTTCGTCGGCGCGGCGCACATCGGCCTTGGCGGTCTTTGGGTCCCCGCTTGCGGTCTGCTTTCCGATTTCTTTTCGGGGATCCTTCTGTGCTGACTCCGCCATCGGTCGCGTCGGCTTCCATGTCTATTGTACGGGGAAGGTGGTGCGGCCGTCAGAGGCGTGCAGGGAGCGCGGGATTGAGGGAATCCTTCCCCTGCTAGACTCAGACCGTGGGATTCCAAGACTTTCTGGGGAATGAGGCGACGGTTACGCGGCTGCGCGAGAGCGTGCGGGCCGGCCGATTTCCGCACTCGCTCATCCTTGCGGGGCCGCGTGGAGCCGGGAAGTACACACTGGCGTTAATGCTGGCACGGACGGTGAATTGCCTGGAGCCGACGGAGACGGACGGGCTGCCGGATTTTTGCGGAAGATGCCGGAATTGCGAGCGGATCGGGGAGTCAGCCAACCTGGACGAGCGAGTTGCGGAGGCTGTGGAGGCGCGCGATGAGTTGCGCGAAGCCGACAAGCGCGAGACGCGGATTTTGATCCAGACGCATCCCGACGTGCTGATTGTTCCGCCGGATCCGCCGCAGTTGCTGATCAAATTGGGGCAGGTGCGGCAGGTGATTCATGCGGCGTACTATCGGCCGCCTGTTGAGGCGCGGAGGTCGTTCACGATTTTCACGACGTCGGCGTTCATGAAGGAGGCGGCGAACAGCCTGCTCAAGGTGCTGGAGGAACCGCCCGAGCATGTGACGCTGATTCTGCTGACGGAAAACCCGCAGGAACTGCTGCCGACGATTCGGTCGCGCGCTGTGCTGCACCGGCTGGGGGCGTTGCCGGCCGAGGAACTGGAATCGCTGCTGGCGAAGCGGCGTCCGGAACTGAAACCGAGGGAGCGGACGCTGGTGGCGCGCCTGGCGGAAGGCGCGGTGGGCAGGGCGTTGACGCTCGATCCCGCGGTTTTTCTGGCAAGCCGGCAGGATGCGCTGGTGGTATTGAGGACTGCTCTTCAGGAGCCCGATTATTCGCAGCTTTTCAGAGTGACGGAGACGTATCGAGGCGGCGCCGACGGGCAGGAGAAGACGATCAACCTGTTGCGTGCGCTGGGAAGCCTGTTGGAGGATTTGCTGCTGATCCTGGCGGGCACCCCAGGACTGGTGCGCAACGTGGACCTCACGGCCGAGCTGGAACGGATGTCGCACGGCCTCAATGTGGATTGGATCGATGGAGCTGCGCGAGCACTGGTGCAGGCGGAACAGGGCATGCGGCGGAATCTGCTGCGGTCGCTGTCGCTGGATGCGATGGCGGTGGCGATGGGGGAGAGATAGACAGGGGAAACAGGGATCAGCTTTCAGAAGACAGAAGACAGAAGACAGAAGACAGAGGACAGAAGACAGTCGCATTCGCTTGAATCCCTCCAACCCGGGCCGCGATGAGCCGCTTTGCGGTAGCCGTCTCTTCGTCGTAGGGAGTGCGAAGCCTCAGAAAAGCAGCACGTTCCTGAGGTCACCCAGGAAAAGCAACCGAATCGAAGGCCGGGGCATCTTTTCGAGTACAATCAAGCTCACCATCCTTTGGAGACAGGAAGAGCGGAGGGCTGTCCCTCGACACCGCACCCGTCTCTTCGGGGCTTCAAAAACGGATGGACACTCCAGAGCTGTTGGGCCAACCACGCGCATTCAAAAAGCGTGGGAGGATCGCGATCGATTTCGCGAGGTCGAAGCGCAGTTCAAGGAGGAGGTCTTCGTTATGAATACTCAGATTTCTGTAAAGGGAATTGATGCCGGCGGTGGTTCTCAGCCCGTGGTTGCTTCGGGTCGGCCCTTAAGGAAGCCGCCTGTGCAGGCGCCATTTCGGTTCACAGCGCACGAGGTGGAAGAAGAAACCGGTTACCGGCACGCCGAACTGTTTTATTTGCAGAAGCAGATCCAGTCGCAGACCCCGATGGTGATTGTGCTGGCCGATGGCGGCAAAGTCGAGGGCTGTATCGAGTGGTATGACCGCCGCGCCCTGAAGGTTCGGGGCCGGGAAAAGACGCTGGTTTACAAGTCAGCCATCAAGTACATGTACAAGCTCGGAGAAAACGGCCAGTAGGCGTTCCAGGCGGGGTTTGCTCAGGAGCGGGCAGCCTTCCGCAGGCGGTCGCGGATGGCGGAACCCAAGCCCGCGTCGGGTGGCAGCGGGCAAAGGATTACCGTGCAGCCTTGGGCATCGAGAAAGCGCAGGCCGGCGAAGACGTTATGCGCCAGCTGCTCGAGCGAAGCCCAGCTGCCCCATGGAAACGGGACAGCATTGGGAATGGGCGGCAGGTCCGACCGGATTTCTTCAGGAATCATGACGCCAATCTTTTCTCCCGCATGTTGTTGCGAGGCCGCCGCAATTTTGCCAGCCAGATCTTTGAGGCTGCCTTCGAGCAGAACGAGCTTTGCGCGCGGGGCGTAGTGCCGCATGCCGATGCCGGGGGATGGCAGCGATTCAGGCGGAGTGGGCATTTGGGCTCGATCGGATTTGAAGAGCTCGACATGTCCCGCAACGTGCTCGATTTGTTCCGCGGTGACCGCGCCGGGGCGGTAAATGATCATCGGCGAGGGACTGGGATCAAGGACGGTGGATTCGAGGCCGTGGTCGGCTGGTCCGGCATCGAGAACGGCGTCGATGCGCCCGTCGAGATCGTCGAGCACATGGGCTGCGGTGGTTGGGCTGACGTGGCTGAAGACGTTGGCGCTGGGAGCAGCCAGGGGCAACCCGCAGCGGCGGATCAGTTCGAATGCGACAGGGTGGGCAGGCATGCGGATCCCGACCAGTGGCCTGCCGGCAGTGACGGCATCGGGGACAGCCTTGGAACGAGGCAGAAGCAGCGTCAGCGGGCCAGGCCAGAACGCGGTCATCAGCTTCCGGGCGCGCTCGGGCAGTTCGTTGACGAGCTGCGCGAGCATGGGATTGTCTTCGACCGGTCCCGCGATGTGGACGATTACCGGATCCCAGGAAGGGCGCTGCTTGGCGGCGAAGATGCGAGCCACAGCATCTGCATCCAATGCTGAGGCGGCCAGTCCATAGACCGTTTCCGTCGGCATGGCGACCAGCCCGCCGGCGCACAGGATTTCGGCGGCGCGATCGATCGAGTGGCGCGATTCTGGAGCATCGAGCCGGCGGGGATCGACGGAGAGGCGGAGGGTGGTCACAACTCTATTTTCGCCGGTTGAAGCGGGCAGAAGGAACGACAGCCGCTCCGATCAGGATGGGACGCAGCGACCAGGGACGAAGGGATCAGGGACGTAGGGACCGGGAACGCGGCAATCCTTCTCAACCAGGCAACCTAGAACGGGCACGGGCACCGCGGAAATGCAAAGAGAATCACCAGGGAGAGTTGAAATCGAGCAAGGCGCGGGCCGTTCAAGCGAGATCGGGTTGCCGTATACTCACTGAATCGTGATGGCTATCGAGACGGAAATTAAATTCAAGGTGGACGACCTGGTTGGATTTGCGACCCGGCTTACGAATGCGGGGTTCAGGCTGGAGACACCGAGGCAGTTTGAGAGCAACGTGCTCTATGACTTGCCGGACCGGAGCATGCGAGCACGCACGGAGATCCTGCGCCTCCGCCACTATGCCGGCCGTTGGATGGTGACGCACAAGCGCGTACCCGATTCCGGAATCGGCGAGGACCGGCACAAGCATCGGGTGGAGACAGAGGCCGAGGTTTCGGACGGCGACGCGCTGGCGGGAATTTTCAGCTCGCTCGGACTGATTCCCGCGTTTCGCTATGAAAAGTGGCGCAGCGAGTGGTCCGATGGCAAGGGACACTGCGTGGTCGACGAGACGCCGATCGGGAATTTCGCGGAACTGGAAGGCTCCGCGGAGTGGATCGATAACGCTGCGAACCAACTTGGAGTGGTGCCATCGGAATACATGACGCTGAGCTACGGGCGGCTGTTCGAGGCGTGGCAACAGGAGCATCAATCGAGTGCGCAGAACCTGACGTTTGAAGAGGTGAAAGGCGCGCCGGCGGAATGATACATCCCATGTTTCTTATCGCGATCTGACGAAGCCTGGTTTCGAATTTGAGCGTCACTACCAAGCCCAAGTAGACAATCTACCTCGATTGGGAGTAGAGTGTCTACGTCTATGAACGAGAACGGCCAGTATAAGAACCGGATTGAGCTGTTGCAGGGAACCCTCGACATGCTCATTCTTCAAACGCTGCAGTGGGGACCGCAGCCTGGATATGGCATTGTCCAGGCGTTGCGTTTGCGATCCGGAGATGTGCTTCAGGTGGAGACCGGATCACTGTATCCGGCTCTCCATCGATTGGAGCGTCAGGGCTGGGTGCAGTCTCAATGGAAGCAGTCAGAGAGCAAGCAAAGAGCCCGATACTACCGAATCACGGCCAAGGGGAAAAAGCAGTTGGCCTCTGATCTGGGCCGATGGGAGAGGATTGTCGAAGCGATTGGGTCGGTGATGTACGTCAAGCCGAAGGAGAGTGAGTCGTGAAGTGGCTGCCCAGCTTCGGATTTCAGCGGCGCAAGCGCGAATTGCAGGAAGAGATTGATGCGCACCTGGAGATGGCGATTGCCGATCGAGTGGCGCGAGGCGAGACAGCGGAGACGGCGCGACAAGCGGCAACTCGGGAGTTTGGGAACATTCCCCTCGTGCAAGATGTGACGCGCGAGATGTGGGGCCAGGGCTGGCTTGAACAATTGGGCCGGGATGCCCGTTACGCGTTACGGCAGCTGCGCAAGAGCCCCGGTTTTACGATCACCGCGACGACGATGCTGGCGGTAGCTATCTGCGCCAACAGCACGGTATTCAGTTGGATCGACGGCACCATGTTGCGTCCGATTCCGGGCGCGCGAGACACGGGCGACTTGGTGAGCCTGCAGCGGGGGGAACGGAACTTCTCCCCGACTCCGCCCTTCTCGTATCTCGACTATCGCGATCTGCGCGAGCAGAATCATACCTTCGCCGGAATACTTGCCTATCATCACGATTGGATCACGCTGACTGGCGGCGCGCAGCCGGAGCGTGTCTATATTGCGAATGTGTCGGCGAACTATTTCGATGTGCTCGGCATCAAGCCGGTGCTGGGGCGTTTCTTTCTGGCGGAAGAAGAGACGCGTCCCGATGCTGTTCCCAACGTGGTCCTGGGTTACTCGCTTTGGAAGACGCGCTATGCCGCAGACCCGGCAATTGTGGGCAAGTCGATCGAGATCGCGCGGCATCCGGTGACGGTGATAGGCGTGGCGCCGGAGGGGTTTGTCGGAGCAATGCCCGGGATCCGTCAAGATCTGTGGGTAACGCTTGATCCCCTCGGGACGAATGTGTGGCGGATGACGCATCGCAGTGGTGGTGCGGTCTGGCTGAACGTAATCGGAAGATTGCGGCCCGGCGTGAGCCGTGGCCAGGCAGCCCTGGATCTCGACACTCTGATGCACCACATTGTGGCGGCGTATCCGAACGATCATCTCGGCGACAACCGCATCACGCTCGATCCCATGTGGCGCTCGCCCTTCGGCGCCAACGGATACATGGCGGCCACGCTGCCCATTCTGCTGGCTTTCGCCGCTGTGGTGCTGTTGCTCACCTGCGCGAACGTGGCTACGCTGACGCTGGTGCGGTTTGTATCCAGGCGGCGCGAGCTTGCGATCCGGCAGTCGCTCGGAGCGAATCGCATGCAACTGGTGCGGCAGATGGTGCTGGAGGGCGCGATGCTTTCCACCGGCGCGGGAGTCGTGGCACTGGTGTTGACATCGTGGACATCGAAGACATTCGCATGGTTCTTTCCGCCGAACTCGAATCCCGTCGCACTCAACGGGAGCATGGACTGTAAGGTGGTCATCGGGATTGCGGTGTCGAGCCTGTTGGCCGGCATGCTCTGCGGCGCGATTCCCGCCTGGCGTTCGTCCCACGCGCCGGCGATTGAGGTACTCAAGGCAGAGTCGGCAAGTATCTCCGGCGGCTCACGCAACCGGAAATTGCTTAGCGCGCTGGTGGTGGCGCAAATCGCGCTTTCACTCCCTCTGCTGTTGTGCTCCGGGCTATTTCTGCGAACGCTCAAGAATCTCGCCGGCGCGAATCCCGGATTTGAGCAGGACCACATTCTCACTGCGACCGTGGGGCTGAATATTGCCGGCTACAGCCGCGACGAGGAAAAGGTGATCCGTCACAAGATACTGGATCGCGTGTCGGCCTTGCCCGGCGTGAAGGTTGCGTCTTTTACGGACTGGATTCCGATGACCCTGAGCCACAAGGGGGAAGATGCGTATCCGGAAGGATATGTGCCACACCCGCATGAATCTTTGCAGGTGTACCACGCCGAGGTGGCCCCGCGGTATTTCGAATCCCTTCACATACCCATTTTGGAAGGACGCGAGTTTACGCCGGATGACGATGAAAAAGCCCCGAGGGTACTCATCGTGGATCAGACTGCGGCGAGGCGCTACTGGCCGGGACAGGATCCGCTGGGAAAGAAACTCATGGTGTGGGGCAGCCCGTTCACGGTAGTCGGCGTCGCGAGAAATTCGACACATATGTTAGTGAATGAGGCACCGGAGCCTATGGTCTACATGAGTTTTTTCCAAGTGGGGTACGAGACGATCGTGCAGGTGAAGACCGAGGGAAATCCGGCCGACCTGGCGCCGGCGGTGGAAAACGCCATCCACGAAATCGATACCCAGCTGCCGGTTTTCGATGTTCGTCCCATGCGAGAGAGTACGCAGATGGCGAGCATCTTTGCCGTCATACAGAGTGCCCTGGCGGGAATGTTTGCGCTGATCGGGCTGGTTCTTGCGGTAACCGGGATCTACGGAGTCGTGGCCTATCGAACCCAAATGCGAACCCACGAGATCGGAGTGCGCATGGCCCTGGGTGCTTCCCGTGTGGATGTGCTGCGGCTCGTGCTGTTGCAGGGATTGTCGATCACAGCCGTTGGGCTGGCGCTGGGACTGGCGTTCGCGTTCGGACTGACACGTCTGATCGCGCGGCTGTTGTACGGAATCGGCGCCAACGATCCCGTCACAGTCGTTTCCGTCGTCATGCTGCTGGGAGCAATGTCGTTGCTGGCATGCTACCTTCCGGCGCATCGAGCGATGCGCCGCAACCCCGTGACCGCGATTCGCGAATTGTAAGCTGCAGTTCAGAGGATCTTTGTTCAGCGTTGACGCGAACAGGGCAATGCACTCATCGAGTGCCGAAACGCGCGTGGCGTCCCTTTTTTCTCTCGCGAGGGACTGGTCGGCTACTCGGGAGTACTGTGCCTCAACCGCAAAATTGCCACAAAATCTGTGGACGATTCTTCTTCGCGTTCAATTCACCGCACCTGAATCACGTTCGAGACAGGGCACCCAGATCACGCCGAACGTGGAAAGAATCGGTTACTTTTCGACGCCGTGGCACTTCTTGTACTTTTTGCCTGAACCGCAGGGGCAGGGATCGTTGCGGCCCACTTTTTCGCCGGTGCGTCGCTGCGCCGCCTGCTGCGCTTCTCCGGCGCCGGCGCGGGTAGCGGCTTCGAGCTCGCGTTGCTTTTTGCGGTGGAATTCCTTCTCCAACTGATCGATGGTGGTGGAGGGCTGGCGCACTGGAATGGCAATCTCGCGCGGTCCCGAGCCGTTGCCGGAGTGTCCATTGCCCGCGTAGACCCGCTCCGCGCTTTCGACGGGAGGCGCGGCGGGTACGGCGTGCCGAGGCGGAGGCGTGGCGAGTACGGGCTGACCGTCGGGGCCGAGGATCTGCATGCGGAACAGGAAGCGGACCGTGTCTTCCTGGAACTTGAACATCATGGCTTCGAACATGTCGAAGGATTCCTTCTTGTAGGCCACCAGCGGATCCTGCTGCGCATAACCGCGCAGGCCGATGCCTTCCTTGAGGTGATCCATCGAGAGCAGGTGTTCTTTCCAGAGGCCGTCGATGACGCTGAGCATGACCATGCGTTCGTGATAGCGCATGGTCTGAGCGCCGAGGATGTGCTCCTTGCCCTCGTACTGCTCCTTGAGCTTGTCAAAGATGGCGTCGCCGAGTTCGTGGCGCGTGAGTTCGTGGGGATTAATGCCCGCCGCGGCCAGGGTCATGCCGAAGTGGCCGGTCAGTTTTTCGTCGAGGCCCTTGATGTTCCACTGATCGGGGCGAACGTTCTCGCCGGCGAACTCGTCGAGCAGGTTGCTCAGGATGCTGGAGACGTAGTCTTCGAGGATGAGTTCGCGCTGGTCGACTCCTTCGAGCAACTGGTGCCGCAGGCCGTAGACAGCCTCGCGCTGTTTGTTCATCACGTCGTCGTATTCGAGAAGATGTTTGCGCGATTCGAAGTTCTGCGCTTCAACGGCTTTCTGCGCGCCTTCGATGCGCTTGGAGATCATGCGTGACTCGATAGGGACGCCTTCTTCCATTCCCAGCCGCTCGAGCAATGTGCTGACCCACTGCTTGGCGAAGATGCGCATGAGGTCGTCTTCGAGGGAGAGATAGAAGCGCGATGCGCCTGGGTCGCCCTGGCGGCCGGCGCGTCCGCGGAGCTGATTGTCGATGCGGCGCGACTCGTGGCGTTCGGTTCCAAGAATGAAGAGGCCGCCGGTTTCGATGACTTTCTCGTGCTCCTGTTTCGCGGCTTCGGCATATTTCTGGTTCACCTCGACCCAGTCTGGCTCGGAAACCTCGAACTCCTGGCCCTGGTAGTAAAAGCGCTGGAAACCTTTGGGCGCGGAAGGATTGATGGCTCCCTCGGCGACGCTGATGCCGCGCGCTCGCGCCGTTTTGACCAACTCCTGGCGGGTCATGAAGTCGGGATTGCCGCCCAGCAGAATGTCGGTGCCGCGGCCTGCCATGTTGGTGGCGATGGTGACCATGCCGGGCTTGCCGGCCTGCGCAACATACTCGGCTTCGCGTTCGTGCTGCTTAGCGTTGAGCACCACGTGCTTGACGCCTTTGCGAGCGAGAATGCCGGAGAGCAGCTCGCTTTTTTCAATCGAGGTGGTGCCGACAAGGACAGGCTGGCCCTTTTCATGGAGCTCGGCGATCTCTTCCGCGGCGGCCTTGTATTTTTCCTTGGCTGTGCGGAAGACGACGTCGGAATTCTCGACGCGGAGCAGAGGTTTGTTGGTCGGGATGACGACGATCTCGAGCTTGTAGATCTTTTCGAATTCAGCGGCTTCGGTCTCGGCGGTGCCGGTCATTCCGCTCAGCTTTTTGTAGAGGCGGAAGTAGTTCTGGAAGGTGATGGTGGCAAGGGTCTGGTCTTCTTTGCGGATGGTGACGTTTTCCTTGGCCTCGATGGACTGGTGCAGACCGTCGCTCCAGCGGCGGCCGGGCATGAGGCGGCCGGTGAAGGTATCGACGATGATGACTTCACTGTCCTTAACCACGTAGTCGACGTCGCGCTTGTAGAGGGCGTGGGCCTTGATGGCGGTTTCTACGTAGTGCTTGAGGTCCCAATTTTCGGCGTCGGCGATGTTGCCGATGCCAAGCAGCTTCTCGATGGTTTCCCATCCGTTATCGGTGACGCCGATGGTCTTGTGCTTTTCGTCGACGACGTAGTCGCCGGAGAAGTACTTTTGGCCTTCGGCCAGCGAGATGCCGAGCTGCTCCTGGCGCTTGTGGTCGAGGTACTCGACTTCTTCGCCGAGTTCGAGCTGGGGAATGATCTTGCGTACGCGGGCGTACTTGTCGGTCGTCTGGTCGGTGGGCCCGGAGATGATGAGCGGAGTACGCGCTTCGTCGATGAGAATCGAATCGACTTCGTCGACGATGGCGTAGTAGTGGCCGCGCTGCACGCAGTCCTTGATATCGAACTTCATGTTGTCGCGCAGGTAGTCGAAGCCGAACTCGTTGTTGGTGCCGTAGGTGATGTCGGCTCCGTAGGCCTTGCGTCGCTCGTCGTCGCTTAGATCGTGGACGATGACGCCGACGGTGAGGCCGAGGAACTCGTAGATCTTGCCCATCCACTCGGCATCACGCTTGGCCAGGTAGTCGTTCACCGTGACCACGTGAACGCCGTGGCCTGCAAGCGCATTGAGGTAACAGGAAAGCGTGGCGACGAGGGTTTTGCCTTCGCCCGTTTTCATTTCGGCGATCTTGCCCTGGTGAAGCACCATGCCGCCGATGAGCTGCACATCAAAGTGGCGCATCTGCACGGCGCGCCAGCCGGCTTCGCGGACCACGGCAAAGGCTTCGGGAAGAATTTCCTCGAGGGCTTCGCGCTCGGCTTCCTTGATCTGGTCGGCGTCGGTGAGCCCCTCCAATTTCTTGGCAATGTGGGTCCTGAACTTGTCCGTCTTGGCGCGAAGCTCTTCGTCGGAGAGCTTGTCCATCTCGTTTTCAAATGCGCCGACGGTGGTGACGATTGGAAGGAGGCGCTTGATGGCGCGCTCATTCGCGGTACCGAATACTTTTGTGAGGATTTTATCGAAAGGCACTGAATGCTCCAATTTGAATTAGGACGCCGTTGAGAATCGCGGTTGCGATGAGATTGTCGATCGGACGGCGGAAGGATCGATGCCGGACTCGCCAGAAAATCACGAGCACGAGGTCGAGAATCGCAACAAACGCAGCTACGCGAGGAACAAAGGCGGAGGGCGCTGGAACAGGAAGGGAGGCGCAGGAGCGGAAAATCTGTGGCCGAGGCAGAGCACGGCTTGAGCTGAAACAAGATTCAGCGGAGCGACGAGGCCGATGAAGAACACCGGGAGCATGGCCAGCAACGGGCCATAGCTGATGCCGCGCGACAGGTTTCTCGTCTCATGGGCCGAAGCTTGGACGCCTGTCGCTGCCAACCTGTCCGCATTCGCATGGGACGACAGGAACTGAAGAACCGGATTCGAGTAGAAGGGCGCGTTGGGTGCGCCAGCCTGCGCACGCGCCAGCGTTGCCACTGAAATTGCGGCAACGGCCAGCCAAACCCATGCGTTTCTCTGTCGGTTTCCTGTCATTCTGCGACGGAGCGGAAATCATCAGCTCCATCTCACATTGTGCCATAAATGCGGGCTTGGCATCTGTCTGGGAGAAGCATTGGTCCAAAGCGCGGCAAAACGGCAGCAGATGATCAGCGTTGTTTGCCGGCGACCAACAGGCGCTCGGAAACGGCTTCGATGATCTGTTCGTGGACCTCTTCGATGGTGAGATTACCTTCGATGAGGACAACGCGGTCCGGCTCGCGCCTGGAGATTTCGCGATACTTCTGCCACACGCGGCGATAGAAGTCTTCCTGCTCTTGTTCGAAGCGGTTTTCGTCTTTACCGGATTGCTCGTTCGCGCGGCGATTGCGATGGCGGGCGCGTTCCAGGCTCGGCGCGAGGCCTGGAAGGAGTAGCAGCGTAAGGTCGGGTTGCAGGTCGCCGCAAATCAGCCGGTGCAGCTCGAGCACGGGTTCGGAGCCAAGCTGCCGGCCTCCGCCCTGATAGGCCTCGGTGGAATCGGTAAAGCGATCGCAGAGGACGATTTTGCCAGCGGCGAGCGCCGGCTCAATCACCTCGGCAATGGCCTGCGCGCGGTCGGCAAACATGAGAGCCATTTCGGTCATTGGTGACAGGGCAGTGCCGCCGGAATCGAGCAAGAGAGCGCGGATGCGGTCGCCGGTGGCGGTGCCTCCGGGCTGGCGGGTGACGACCGGATGCATGCCGCGTCGTTCCATCCACGCAGCCAAGCGCTTGATTTGGGTGGTTTTGCCGGACCCGTCGAGACCTTCCAGGGTAATGAACCATCCTCGCGGCATGGCGAGAGTCTATCACCGCGCGCGGCAAGACGAACGCGTGCGGATTGTGTTACAAAAAGGTAAACCTCGACGGAAGCCGGCGTTACCAAAGTTGAACCGCATCCTTTGTGGATTGCAGGGCAGTTCGCCGGTCTTGCGGGAGAATACATGAATCGCAGACTGCGGTTGGGGCTTGAATTCAATCCAACGCAAGCCGCATCGCATTGCCTCGAGATTTGATGGAGTAGAACGGCTGTGAAAGCTTTTATCAGCAGGGCTTCTTTTGTACTGATTGGGATTTTCTTCGCAATTATCTTCTCAACCAACCTGATCGCTCAGAACCTTACGCTCGAAGGGCAGACGGGCGGGTTTATCACACCGACTGCGTATGTGGTCTACACCGAGAAGGGGAAGTTCTTTTCGCACCCGGCGGTGGGTTATCACTTTGTGAATGCCTCGAGCGTGATCGGCAATGTACACACGTTCAGCATTGCCGAGGGATTCGCGAATCGCGCTGAAGTGGGCTACACGCGCAGCGTTCACACGGAAGGCAACAGCGATCTTTTCAGCAGCCTGTGGCACTTCAATGGCATGAACATTGTGAGCGGCAAAGTCGTGGCGCTGAAGGATGGGCAGTTCGGTCCGTGGATGCCCGGAGTTGGCGCGGGATTTGTGGTGCGGACGAGCGATCGCTTCGTGACAGGCGCGCTGGACCAGGCGTTCACGGGAACGCTGAAGTCGTACACCAACAAAGACGTGTATGTGGCGGTGACGAAGACGTGGCTGCATCCACCGGTGCCGTTCCTGATCAACCTTGGGTGGAAGGCGACGGACGCATCAATCTATGGACTCGGCGGGCAAGCGACGCGATTTGGCGGGCGCGTGTTCGGCGGCTTAGGCATTCCGCTTCCGGGACCGCTGCGCACCGCGATTGTGCCGGCTGCGGGATTTACGCAGGAACCGCCGCAGGTGAAGAATCTCAGCGCGATTCTTTACAACACGACGACATTTACACCCGGAGCGCCCGCGCATATTCCCACCACCCTGGACTACGCAGTGCGCGTGACGCAGAAGGACAATCCACATTTTGCGTTTGATATTGGGGTGGGGCAGGTTGCGGGAACGATCGGTACGACCATCATCCCGACGCCGAACGGCCCGCTCCCGGTGCCAGTAAATCTGCAGGCGCGGCACGTTGTGGGTATGGGCTTGAGCTTGAGGTATTAAGCGCTTGCTTCGAACCCGCCCCGGACAGCGTCGCGCAGGTTCCCGCGCCGCACTGAGGTAACGGCAACTCATGGTGCGCTTATCTCTCTCTTGCCGGTTGATTTAGCTGCCGGGCCGCGCGTCTGGAACCCAGATTGTCACGTGCTCACGGCAACTTCTGGCGCCGGTTTGTGTTCGAGTTGGAGTAATCTGACCGCGCCATCGGCGAAAGGTTCGATCAACCCGAGTCCTGGAAGTCGATGACCGGATGTGAGTGGTTGAGTGGTACGCATTCGGGCAAGAGCTACCGGGCCGGCACCTGCGGCAATGCTGCCGTCGAAAAGTCGTCCAACATGCCTGGACGCTTTCCTCAAGTTCAAAACGTTCTGAGGAGTGCAGGCAAGAAGATGAAGGAGGTTGTTATGAAGCGTTTTTGGAACACCCGTTTTTTTCTTTTGGCATTGCTTCTTTGCCTGATCCCCACCTCCTCGTACGCTGGTGTGTTCGTGAGCGTGGGATTCGCGCCGCCGCCGTTGCCGGTGTATGTGCAGCCGCCGTGCCCCGAGCCGGGGATGATGTGGACTCCGGGCTACTGGGGGTACGGTCCTGATGGCTACTACTGGGTTCCGGGCGCATGGGTGCCGGCTCCGTATGTCGGCGCGCTGTGGACGCCTGGTTACTGGGGATGGGGCAGCGGGCTGTATGTCTGGCATCCTGGGTATTGGGGTCCGCACGTCGGCTACTACGGTGGCGTGAACTATGGCTTCGGCTACATGGGCGTGGGCTTCGTGGGCGGCCTGTGGCGCGGCAGGGTATTTTCGTATAACACGGCAGTCGTGCACGTGGGTGTTGGGGGCGTCTGGTCCAACCACGTCTACGTGGACCGGACGATTGTGGAGCGCAACACGATCGTGAACGAGCGGCACGTCGCGTTCAGCGGAGGCCCCGGGGGCATTCGTCATGAGGCGACCGCGGAAGAGCGCATGGCCGAACACGATCGCCACATGGAGAGGACGTCGTTCCAGACGCAGCATGTGAATGCGGCGATGCATGACCATGGGGCGTACTTCAAGAACAACGGCGGACATCCGCAGAACCTTGCAGCAGCCCGCCCGCTGGCGCCCGAACACCATCCCGAGCCGAACGGGGCTCGTCCGCAGCAGCACTCCTTCAATCGCGGCGGAAACGGAGCGCAATCGCGCGGTCAATTCCAGAACAACCGGCCTGCTCCGCAGCAGCGGAACGTGCAGCAGAACGCTCAGCGGAACGAGTCGCATCCGCAGCCGCAGCACCAGTCTCAGCCGCGGCCGCAGCATGAAGGCAGACCGCACGGGCGATAAGACTGCAAGTTGAGTCGCACAGTGAGGCCCACGGTTCGCCGTGGGCCTTGTTGTGTCAGGACTCGGACGGTTTGATTCCGGCGATCTCGACTTCAATGCCACCGTAGTCAGGATGGTCATTTTCACGGATGCGGTAGGCGAGGTCGATGCGGCTTCCCTGCGCAAGGCCAAGCTCGGCGGCACGAAAGGACATACCCCATCCCAGGGCGCGGACGATTGCGGACGAACTGGCAGAGGCAAATGAGGCAGTCGACTCCTGAGCAAGCTCCAGGCGGATGTGGCGCTCTTTCATGATGCGCAGCGGCGAGACGAGGCGAACGTTGCGTGCGACGAAGATGGGTTCGGGGTTTCCGTGGCCCAGGGGTTCGAGTTTGCGCAACCATCCCACGAGAACCGGCGTGATGCGGTCAAGTGGGAGCGGAGCGTGAATGTTGAGGATCTGTTCGGGTGCGCGGGCGGCAAGGCGATCGGCAGCGTGGATGCTCAGGCGGCGTTTGAGTTCGGGGAGATTTTCAGCGGGGAGGGCGAAACCAACGGCGTAGGCGTGGCCGCCGAAGCGCAAGAAAAGATCGGAACAGGTTTCGATGGCTTCGAGCAGGGGAAAGCCGTCGACGGAGCGGCCCGAACCGTGCGCCACTCCATCTTCAACGCTGACCACGATGGCCGGTTTTGCGGTGCGCTCGACGATACGGGAAGCGAGGATCCCGATGACGCCGCGGTGCCAGCCGTCTCCATCGATGACGAGGAGGCGTTCGGCCGCGAGAACAGAGTCGGATGCGAGACGGTCTTCAATGGTGGTGAGGGCGAAGGCTTCGGTGTTGCGGCGTTCGCGATTGAGCCGCTCCAGCTTGGACGCGAGCTCGCGGGCGCGAGTGCGATCGCGGGTCGTGAACAATTCGATGACATCGGAAGCGACATCCATGCGCCCGGCGGCATTGATGCGCGGCGCCAGCCGGAATGCCACATCGAAGCCGGTGAGCTGGCGCGATGCCGGATCGAGCTCGGCCGCGGCAAACAGGGCACGCAGGCCGGCGCCGACGGGTCGGCACAATTCGCGCAGACCCAGTGCGGCGATCACGCGATTTTCGCCGCGAAGAGGAACGGCATCGGCGATGGTGGCGATGGCTGCCATCTTGAGAAAACTGGGAAGTGTTTTTTCGCGGGTGCGCGCGGAGTCACGGCGCTCGAGCAGAGCCTGCGCCAGCTTGAGGGCGATGGCCGCACCGCAGAGAGATTTCTCAGGATAGGTGCATTCGCACTGGTTGGGATTCAGAACGGCCAGGGCATGAGGGAGCGATTCGCTGATGCCGGGCAGGTGGTGGTCGGTAATGATCAGGTCAAGCCCGAGGCGTTGCGCCGTTTCGGCCTCCGCGCATGCGCGCATTCCCGTATCCACGGTGATGACGAGGCGGACACCTTCGGCATACGCGGTCTCGAGCACGCTCGATTGCAAGCCGTAGCCTCGCGAATGCGATGCGGGACGTGGAAGCGCACGATGCCGCCAAGCATCTCGATGGCCGTCTTCAGCAGCACCACGGCGGTTGTTCCATCGACGTCGTAGTCGCCGTAAAGAAGGATGGGCTCATGGGCGGCAATCGCCCGCCCGACGCGCTCGACGGCGGCAGCCATTCCCCGCATCAGGAGCGGATCATGCAGGTAGGCCGCAGCGGGGTTGAGGAAGACGAAGGCGTCGTCGGCGGTCTTGACTCCGCGGGCCAGCAGCAACTCGGCAAGGACGGTGGGGATGCGGGCTGCGCGGGCCAGAGCTTCGGCTTCTTCAGGATGCTGTTCGGCGATCATCCAGCGCTGGCGCAGAGAAGGCGGAGGTAAATTCTTGCGTGGGGGAACGGAATCGACGGCCGCCGTACCGATGGGATTCACTTCGTGCTACTCGTCCTCATCGTCGTGTTCGTGCTCGTGATCGTCAATGACGATGTCCTGAAAATTTTCGACGTCCTCGAGCAGAGATTGATAGCGCTCGTACCATTCCGTGGTGGTTTCGTGCAGGAAGGCCACGCCCTGGTGGATGAAGCCGAGCTGGATGTAGCCGATCATGCCGGAATATTTGCGGAGCCACTGCGCTTCGGCGAGCTCGGTCGATTCTTCGTCGGGGAAATTCATTTCTCCGGCTTCTTCGATGAGGTGATCAATCTCTTCATGTTCAAGCGCCATATCGCTGAAGGTGATGAAGGGCGCGCCCACATGCTTCGCCATTTCGACGAAGTCTTTCCATGCGTCGGGGTTTTCCTGATCCTCCCAGAGAATGGATGGGATGTCTTCGGTGACATAGCCCGGGAGGCGGCGCAGACCGTGTCCCTCAATGAAGGCCACCATGTCGTCTTTCAGCGAGTGCAGATTATCCGAGCTCATTGTCAAGCAAACATTCTCTCAGATGCGGGCGGGTCAAGCGTGGCCCATGTGGAAAGTTTAACCGCCGAGGCGAGCCCGGGCTTACGCGTTAGTCTGGTTAAGGACTTCAGGGAGGATTGCGGATTGCCGGTTTTTGAGCATCATGTGTTTGTCTGCCACAACGTACGTCCCGAAGGCGCTCCGCGCCCATCGTGCACTTCGGACGGAAAGAGCGACCTGCACGCGGAATTGCAAACGCTGACAAGGGCAGCTGGCCTGGGCAGCAAAGTGCGGATCAACAAGTCGGGTTGTCTGGACCAGTGCGAACACGGGCCGACGGTGGTGGTGTATCCGGAGGCGGTCTGGTACGGGCATGTGCGCCCCGAGGATGCGGCAGAAATTGTCGAGGAGCACCTGATCGGGGGAAGGCCGGTGAAACGCTTGCGCCTCGCTGACGAGTGCATCAATACGAAGAGCTGCCCGCATCGCGCTTAGGTTGGGAGTGCCAGGTCAGCGCTTCGCGCGTTTTGCGCTGGTGGGCGCCTGCCGCGGAGCGGATTTCAATTTTGCGGTCTCCGCGCGCAGGACGGCGGCCATCCCGGACATGAACGCGGAGATTTTTGCCAGGTCCTCTGCGCTGAATCGCGCAGCGAGTACGCCCAGGTGTTTCAAGAGGCTGCGAAAAATGGGTTCGACGCGCCCGCGGAACTGCCTGATACGAAGCGGTTCCACGATGACGCTGCGGCGATCGACGGGATGACGGGTCCGCCGCACCCGGCCGGCACGCTCGAGGCGGTCAACGATGCCGGTGATTGCTCCGGTCGTGAATCCTGAGAGCGCGGCCAGTTGGCTGGCCGGCATGGCCCCGCGCTGCTCGAGGATACCGAGACATTTCCACTCCGCTACGCTCATGCCCACATGCGCGGCAACAGCTTCATGAAAAAAGACGACGGCGTCGCTGAGTTCACGGCCCATCCGCTCTCCGTGAGGCATTGATGCCGGCGCAGCAGAGTAACGGGGCAGGCTTTTGGTCAATTTATTTCACCTGTGAGATACTTTTACATGAGATAGTTTAGCAGTTTTTCGCGCGAATGAATCAACGGTTATCCAGACTCGTGCCTGCTTCTGTCCTGCTGATCTGGCTTGGCTTCGGCTCAGGGCTCCCTGCGTTCGGCGGCGACTCGGGAGACGGGGTGCGCGTGCAGGGCCCGAAGACTCAACCGGAGGTCGGTTTTGCCTGCTGCGAGCACGGGCTGCCGCAGGCACAGGCGCTGTTTGACGATGGGAGAGTGGTTGCAGATTTGAAGGCGCTTCATGCATCAGTTGCCGTTCCGATCGAGGACTTCACGGCCGGGAGGGCCGAGATTGTGCGGCGCCTGAATGCGTCGGGTATTCCCGTGATTGCGTGGCTGATGTTATCGGCCCGGGATGGTTCCTATTTGAACGCGGGCAATCTGCCGGAGGCATGGTTACGATTCGCTCAGCTGCAGAAGTGGACCGATGATTACGGTCTTCACTGGTCCGCGATCGGATTGGACATTGAGCCGAACTTCTCGGAGCTGAGTGAGCTGAAAGGCCATTGGGGCCGGATGGCCGCGACGCTGGCACGCCGAAGTTTCGATCGCGGGCGGGTAGCTCGCGCGCAGAAGGGCTACGCAGCGCTGATCGCGCAGATCCAGTCGCAAGGTTATGCGGTGCAGACCTATCAGAT
>Ga0070731_10000501_pt1 | contig 51575 bp, 48 predicted proteins | sample Coa_R1_2_FD_66448 | JGI IMG/M metagenome (GOLD analysis project Ga0070731, IMG submission 66448) | Surface soil microbial communities from Centralia Pennsylvania, which are recovering from an underground coalmine fire - Coalmine... | ecosystem: Environmental > Terrestrial > Soil > Unclassified ... | reverse complement strand
GATCCCGCGGATCCGGAGCTGCCCATCACCGCGCCCGGGTCGTTCAGCAAAACCTTGGCCGGGGCCGTCGGCCCGTTCTACACGCAGGGCATCGCGCAGGATACCGCCGCCTTCCGCCAGCACGTCTTCACTCGCGCCGAGTATCGCCGGCAGAGCCGCCAGGTCTCCGAAGGCCACCTGAAAGTCTTCCGCTACGCCTTCGAGAACTTCAAGGATGGTCTGATCTTCTATCATTTCTTCGGCGTCGATCAGAACTCCCACATGCTCTGGGGCAAGTATGAGGACGAGCTTCTGGATACCTACAAGCTGGTGGACCGCACCATCGGCTGGGTGCGCGCGCATGCCGGAAACGCCACCCTGATCGTCATGTCCGATCACGGATTCACCACCTTCGACCGCGCCGTGCACCTGAACACCTGGCTCATGCGCGAAGGCTTCCTCACCCTCAACGACCCCTCCCAGGTCGGAGGCGACGAGATGTTCGTGCACGTGGACTGGTCCCGCACGCAAGCCTACGCCCTTGGCTTGAACGGCGTCTACGTCAATCAGAAGGGCCGCGAGCGCGGCGGCATCGTGTCCCCCGGAGCCGAAACCGGCGCCGTGGTGCAGAAGATCGCCGCCCGCATGCTGGCATTCCGCGATCCTGACAACGGCAAGCCGGTGATCCGGGCCGTGACGCTGCCCCGCTCCGAATTCCACGGCAATGCCCTGGCGAACGCCCCCGATATGATCGTGGGCTATGCGCCCGCCTACCGCGCGTCGTGGCAGACCGCCCTCGGCGCCGTACCGCCCAGGCTCGTCGAAGACAACACCGACGAATGGCGCGGCGATCACTGCGTCGATTCCCGCGCGGTCCCCGGCGTGCTGATCTCGAACCGCAAGAGCCGCCTGCCCGACCCCCAACTGGCCGACGTCACCGTGAGCATCCTGAACGAGTTTGGAATCGCCAGGCCGGCGGACATGCGCGGGCGCGTGATCTATTGATGGAGCAACCCGATGTTGAGACAACCGACCGTCAAGCTGAAAAAGGAACTGTGGGACCGTATCAGGCAGTGCTCCGCTGCCGCCGGCTACTCCGGTCCCCAAGAGTTCGTCGAGCACGTGCTCGAACGCGAGCTTGCCAGGCTGGAAGACGCCCAGTCCGATGAAGAGATCGTGAAGAAGTTGAAAGGCCTGGGCTACCTGGAGTAATGCCGGCGCTCATTCTCATTGGCTTGCTGCTGGGTGTGGCCATGCTATGGGTCTTCGCCCACACCTCCAACCAGGGAGCCATCAAGCGCGCCAAGAACCGCCTCTACGCCTCCCTGTACGAGATGCGCCTGTTCGCCGACGAGCCGGCGCTGGTCTGGAAAGCCCAGGTCGGGCTACTGTCCAACAACCTGCGGTACATCGGACTGATGCTGGTGCCGGCCATCATCGTGACCGTTCCCATGGTGGTCGTGTTCGCGTTCCTCGAGGCCTGGTACGGCATGGCGCCTCTGCCGCCCGGACGCCAGGCCCTGGTGACCATGCAGGTGAAGACCCTGGATCCCGCCGCCGCGCCGCCCACGCTGACTGCGCCGCCGGAGATCGCTATCGAGTCGCCGCCCGTGCGCGACATCGGCGATCGCCAGGTGAGCTGGCGCATCCGGCCCAGCGCGCCGGTCTCCGGCGTGCTGCACATCGTGCTCCCGGATGGCGGGCGGGATGAGAACGTTGACAAGAACATCGAAGCCGGCCAGGGCCGCCGCTACCTCTCAGACCGGCGTGTCCGCGGGCTGCTCGCGTTGGTCTTGCATCCCGCCGAAGCGCGCCTCCCCCCAGGCAACGTCGAGTGGATCGAAGTTCATTACCCCCCCGCCACCGTGCGCTGGCTGGGCATCAGTCTCCACTGGCTCATCTGGCTGCTCATCTTCTCCATGCTCGGCGCCCTGCTCCTGAAGAACCGCTTCAAGGTCACTTTCTGAGCGCTGCCTGCCTACTCACTCCGACATGATCGGTTCCGCCGGCTGCTCCCGCGCCGGCCGCAGGTGCGGATGCCGCATCAGCAGACGTGCGCACGTGTTCCACCGCAACAGCGCATCGTCGTTCGCCGGAGGCCGCATCGCTTCCGCCTTCTCATACCAATCCATGGCATCCCGCAGCCACTCGTACACCACCACTTCCGCCCCCTGGTGTCCCTGGTGCAGCAGCGTCTGCGCGCGCCTTTCACAAACGATGCCCGAGTAGTAGGCCCGCTCGTATTGATCGTCCAGGCGCCCCACCACGTTCTGCGCTTCCCGCACCGACACGCCGTGGTCGAACTGATCGGTCAGCGCCAGCAGCAGCATGACCAGCGCCGCGCGGTTGTCGGGTTCGATGCGCAGCACGTCCTGGCAGATGCTCTCGGCCTGCCAGGGCTCATTCAGCAATCGGTAGCGCTCGGCCTTGGCCAGCGCGGCCGGGATGGCTTCCTTCGACAGTTGTTTCAACTCAAACATGTCAACCCCTCCCAGTGAGAATGTTGAACAGCTTCCGCAGCGGATCGTAAAACTCGTCCACCACCCGCTCCTTCAAGGGAATGATAGCGTTCTCGGTGATGGTGATGTTCTCCGGACAAACCTGCCGGCAGCAGGTCGTGATGTTGCAATAGCCCACGCCGTGCGCGTTCTTCAAATCCGCCACCCGGTCCCCCGTATCTAATGGATGCATTTCGAGCGAGGCGATGTGCACCAGGTATCGCGGGCCCACGAAACCGTCGAACGCGCGATGCTCCCGCAGCACATGGCACACGTCCTGGCACAGGAAGCACTCGATACACTTGCGGAACTCCTGTATGCGGTTGACGTCCTGCTGTCCCATGCGCCAGCTTCCGTCGGCCGCGTCCGGCGCGCGCGGCGTGAACTTGCGGATCTTCTTCTTCACCTCGAAGTTCCAGCTCACGTCCGAGACCAGGTCGCGCACCGGCGGAAAGGTGCGCATGGGCTCCACCGTTACCGGCTTGTCGAGTGGCAGTTCGCTCAGGCGCGACATGCACATCAGCCGCGGCTTCCCGTTGATCTCCGCCGAGCACGACCCGCAGCGCCCTGCTTTGCAGTTCCAGCGCATCGCCAGATCGCCCGCCTGCTCGGCTTGAATCCGGCACATGGCGTCCAGTACCACCATCCCTTCGCTGACTTCGGTTGCGTATTCCCGGAACGCGCCGCCCTGCGCATCGCCCCGCCAGACCCGGAATCGCGCGCTCGCCATTATTTCATCTCCTCGATCACCTTCTTCAGCTCCGCCGGCATCTCCTGAATCGGTTCGCGCGACACCCGCATCCCCCCGCCATCATCCTTGCGCACCATCAGGTTGAACTTCCCCGACGCTGCGTCCTTCGCCGGATAATCCTCGCGGAAATGCGCGCCGCGGCTCTCCTTGCGCTCCAGCGCCGCGCGCGTGACCGCCTCGGCGACCGTAAGCAGGTTCGGCAGATCGTTGGCCGTGTGCCAGCCGGGGTTGTATTCCCGGTTGCCGTCGATGCCCACGCGGCCGCTGCGCTCCCGCAGGCTCGCGATCCGCTCCACCGCGCGCTGCATCTCCGCCTCCGTCCGCACGATGCCCACCAGGTCCTGCATGGACTCCTGTAGCTCGTGTTGGATCTGGTACGGGTTCTCGGCGCCCTTGTCAAAGCCGCGTTCGAACGGTTCGAGCGACGTGCGCGCGGCTTCCTCCACTTGCCCATCGTCGATCGCCGCCGCGCCGTGCTCCTTGGCGAAGCAGGCGGCGTAGTGCCCGGCGCGCTTGCCGAATACCAGCAGGTCCGAGAGCGAGTTGCCGCCCAGCCGGTTGGCGCCGTGTAGCCCCGCGGCGCACTCGCCCGCCGCGTATAGCCCCGGCACGGTGGACATCTGCGTCTCCGCGTCCACTCGCACGCCGCCCATCATGTAGTGCGTGGTCGGCCCCACCTCCATGGCCTCTTTGGTAATGTCGATGTCCGCCAGTTGCTTGAACTGATGGTACATGCTCGGCAGTTTCCGTTTTATGTGCTCGGCTGCGTTCGGCAGCCTCTCCGCGATCCAGGCGATGTCCAGGAAAACGCCGCCGTGCGGGCTGCCGCGGCCCTCCTTGATCTCGCGCACGATCGCTCGCGCGATGTGGTCCCGCGTCAGCAGTTCCGGCGGCCGCCGCGCGTTGCGGTCCCCCTGCGTGTACCGCCAGCCTTCTTCTTCGTTATCGGCCGTCTGCGCGCGGTACGCCTCTGGAATGTCGTCGAACATGAAGCGCCGGCCTTCTTTGTTCTTCAGGATGCCGCCCTCGCCGCGCACCCCCTCCGTCACCAGGATGCCCTGCACGCTGGGCGGCCACACCATTCCGGTGGGATGGAACTGCACGAACTCCATGTCTTGCAGCATGGCCCCCGCCTGATACGCCAGCGCGTGGCCGTCGCCCGTGTACTCCCAACTGTTGCTGGATATCTTGTATGCCCTGCCGATACCGCCCGTCGCCAGGATGATCGCCTTGGCCGGAAACAACAGGAACCGGCCCCGCTCGCGGTCGTAGCCGAACGCTCCGGCCACCCGCCCGCCGTCCAGCAGCAGCTTCAGCACCGTGCATTCCATGTGCACGTCGATGCCGCGGTGCACTCCCTCGTCCTGCAGCGTGCGGATCATTTCCAGGCCTGTGCGGTCCCCCACGTGCACCAGTCGCGGATACTTATGGCCGCCGAAGTTGCGCTGCAGGATGCGCCCGTCGTGCGTGCGGTCGAACACCGCGCCCCAGGCTTCCAGTTCGCGCACGCACTCCGGCGACTCCTTGGCGTGTACCTCCGCCATGCGCCAGTTGTTCATATACTGGCCGCCGCGCATGGTGTCGGCAAAGTGCACCTGCCAGTTGTCGCGGTCGTCCACGTTGGCCATGGCGGCGGCAATACCGCCTTCCGCCATCACCGTGTGGGCCTTGCCCAGCAGCGACTTGGTAACGATACCGGTGTTCGCGCCGCGGGCCGACGCCTCGATGGCCGCCCGCAGCCCCGCGCCTCCCGCGCCGATCACCAGCACATCGTGGGCATGCGTCACGAACTCCGCCATCAGAGGATTCTCCAATCCCTCCAGATGCCCATAGCGCACATCCGGATATAAAGATCGGAGAATGCCACCGAGCACAGGCTCATCCAGGCCCAGATTTTATGGCGGCTGTTCAGACAGCTCACGCAGGCATACGATTTCAGTCGGAAGGGCGAGAGCAGGTCGAAGCGTCCGCCGATCAGGTGCCGCACGGAGTGGCAGCCGAATGCGTACCCGCCCAGGAACACCACATTGGTCGCCAGCAGCAGCGTGCCCAGGCCGATGCCGAACGACGTGCGGCCGGTCGCCGCGTCGGTGAACCACAGCGCCTTCCACACATCGTACGAGAGGAATCCCAGGAACCCGATCGCCAGGTAAAGGAAGTAGCGGTGGATGTTCTGCATGATCAGCGGGAAGCTGTGCTCGCCGCGGTAATGCTTGCGCGGCTCGCCCACCGTGCACGAGGGCGGATCCGCCCAGAACGACTTATAGTATGCGCCGCGATAGTAGTAGCACGTGAGCCGGAACAGTCCGGGCGCCCACAGGATCAGCATCGCCGGAGACCAATGCACCCAGCCCGGCCACCAATCCGGCTTGGGCCCAAACCATGCATGCGGCGATTCGCCGAATATCTCCGGAGAGTAGAACGGCGAGAGATAGGGTCCCCAGTGGTAATTGGTTCCCTGCAGTGCGGCCCACGTGGTGTAAACCACGAACGACCCGAGGCCGAGAAATACCAGCAGCGGTTCGAGCCACCACGGATCTCTGCGCGCTGTCTGTCCGAAGCGGCGCGGCTCCCACGCGACACGGGCGAAAGCCATAGCGGATCAAATCATATCACGCGCTGGACGCCTATGCTACATTTCAAGTTCGTGGCGCAGGCGCGTGGCATCGACGGGGGCAAATCTGTTTAAGGGCAACTGGAAGTGGCTGGCAGCCGTCCTGGTGGCTTTGGCCCTGGCCGTCTGGCTGGTGCGCTGGTTCCTCCAAAGCCGGGGGTTCGACTGGCGGGCTTTCGGCGCCACGTTGCTGGGCCTGCACTGGTGGTGGCTGGCGGCCGCCTCTGCCGCGGTAATGGCCGGCTACTTTGGCCGCGCCCTCCGCTGGCGCGTGCTCATGCGTCCCGTCAAACCGGAGCCCGGCCTCTGGAGCCTGTTCTCCGCAACTGTGATCGGTTTCGCCGCCATCACCGTGCTCGGCCGCCCTGGCGAGTTCGTTCGTCCGTACCTCATCGCCGTGAAAGAGAAGGTGCCCACCTCCTCGCAGGTTGCCGCGCTGGTGCTGGAGCGCATCTACGACGTCCTGATCGTGTTCGCCATATTCGGATTCGCCCTTGGCCGCGTCCGCCGGTCCGACGCCCATCTCGGCCCGGCGCTCTCCTGGGTGTTCGCCACAGGTGGATGGTTCGTGGCCGCCCTGTCCGTCGCGGTGCTGGCGCTGCTCGGCGCCTTCCGGCATTTCTCCGACTCGCTGCGTCAGCGCCTGCTGAATCTTCTGCGGAAGCTGCCCGAGCGTCACTTCAAAAAGGCCGACCGCCTGATCACCGCATTTGTGCAGGGGGTCGAGTCCACTCGCAGCGAAAAGGCTGTGCTGCTGGTAGTCTGGTATACGGTCGTCGAGTGGGCCACCATCACCCTGACTCTGTTCTGCGTGATGCGGGCCTTCGGCGATGCACTGCACTTCGGCTGGCTGGATGTACTCATCTTCCTCGGATTCCTGGCGTTCGGCGCGGTGGTCCAGATTCCCGGCGTGGGCGGCGGTATGCAAGTGGTATCCGTTCTCGTGTTGACCGAACTCTTCCGCATCCCGCTCGAGGTCTCCACCAGTGTGGCGCTCGTTCTGTGGATTATCTCATTTGTAGTAGTTGTGCCTTTCGGCTTGATTCTGGCGCTGCACGAAGGCGTTCGCTGGCACACTTTAAAGCATCTGGAAGTGGAGGCTGCCGGATGAAGTGTCCCTTTTGCAATCATATAGAAGATAAGGTGGTGGATTCCCGCGAGAGCAAGGAGGGCGATGCCATCCGCCGCCGGCGGCAGTGTTTGGGTTGCGAGCGCCGCTTCACCACTTATGAGCGGATCGACGAAGTCCCCTACATGGTCATCAAGAAGGATGGCCGCCGCGAGAAGTTCGATCGCCAGAAGGTGCTGTCCGGCCTCCTTAAGGCTTGCGAGAAGCGTCCCGTGAGCATGGGCAGGCTCGCGGAACTGGTTGATCAGGTCGAAGCCCGGGTCACGGATTCAGCCGATCGCGAGATTTCTACTATCGAAATAGGAGAGATGCTCATGGAGGTCCTGCGGGACTTGGATAAGATCGCCTACGTCCGCTTCGCCTCCGTCTACCGCGACTTTCAGGACGAGGAAGCCTTCTTCAACGAGCTCAAGACCCTCATGCGCCACAAAGTGCCTTGAGAGAAGTGTGGATTTCTGTAACCAAAACACTTCTGAAACATCTTTAAATATGGAACTTAACATTCCAGGCGATAGATGCTATCATCAGCTGATGTCCAATCGCCGAAGTTGCCACAGTTTCCCGGCGTGCCAGACAGGCAATTCCGAAGCTTTCTAGTAGCCCCAGAATCGAATCAAGTGTGACAATTTGGCGCTTGTGACCGTATGGGGGAGGTGAGTCTAACGGTGGATCATTTCGAAGATCAGTTTTTGGCGGAGAACCCGGATGCATTGAACCTCAATTTTGAGGAGGATGCCAAGTTCTTCGGCCCCGAAGGGGAGCACGAAGCCGATTTCCTGCACCCCGCTCCGGTGGAAGAGTCCATTTATACGGACGACCCGGTACGTGTGTATCTGCGTGAAATGGGAGCAGTTCCGCTCCTTACTCGGGAAGGCGAGGTGGATCTGGCACGGCGCATGGAGCGCGGCAAACTGCGCATGCAGAAGGCCATCAGCCGCTCCGCCCTGGTGCAGCGCGTAGTAGTCGAACTCGCCGAGCAGTTGAAAAAGGGCGACGAAGAAATCGACAATGTAGTCGATATCGGCGACGTCGAGGAAGGCACCCCGGCCGATCTGAAGAAGCGCGCCGATTTGCTGAAGCTTTTTACCGATCTGATCGGGTTGTACCGTAAGCAGCAGCAGGTCTCCGACAAGCTCGAGACCGTTCCCGTCAACATGAAGCGGCAGCGTAAGCGCTGGTGCAATCGGTTAAACCGGACCAAGGTTCAGGTATCCCTGGGAATTCGAGCTATCCCTTTTCGTTCCAGCCGTTGGAAGGAATTCGCCAAGGAGATTGAGCGCGCCGTCGACGAGCTGAGCCAGTTGGACCGCGAGGCCAAGAAGATCGAGGTCAAAGCTGGTCCCGCACAACTCCAGCTGCGCCTGAAGGACCTGAAAAAGGAAATCCGCAAGCGCGAGACAGTGGCCGGCGCCACCTTGCCCGACCTGAAGCATACCCTGACCGTGATCCGGCATGGCGAAGCCGAAGCCGAGCGCGCTAAAAAGGATCTGGTCGAAGCCAACCTCCGCCTGGTGGTTTCCGTCGCCAAGAAGTACGTGAATCGAGGTTTGCACCTGCTGGACCTGATCCAGGAGGGCAACATCGGCCTGATGCGCGCCGCCGACAAGTTCGAATACCGGCGCGGTTACAAGTTTTCCACATACGCCACGTGGTGGATCCGGCAAGCCATCACCCGCGCTATCGCCGACCAGTCCCGCACCATCCGTATCCCGGTGCACATGAACGAGAGCATGAACAAGTTCCTGCGTGCTTCCCGTGAGCTGGAGAAGGAATTGGGGCGAACTCCTACAAATGACGAAATTGGCCGGCGCATGGATATCCCGGTCGAGAAGGTCCAGAAGCTGAAAACTATCTCGCGTGACCCCGTCTCCCTGGAGACCCCCGTCGGGCGCGATGGCGAATCGGCTTTGGGCGATCTGATCGAAGACCGCTGGGTAGGTTCCCCGGTCGACGCCGTGATCGAAACCAACGTCCGCGACGAAACCGCCGGTATCCTCAAGACGCTTTCTCCCAAGGAGGAGAAGGTGATCCGCCTGCGCTTCGGCATCGGCTGCGAACGCGAGCATACCCTGGAAGAGATCGGCCAGGAGTTCGACGTCACCCGCGAGCGTATCCGCCAGATCGAGGCCAAAGCCCTCCGGCAGCTGCGCGCCCCCGAGCGCGCCCGCCGGCTACGCGCCCTGATGGCGGCGCGCTAACAAACCAATTCCTGCCCACAGCAGCGAACCCAGAAGGGCGGCGCCAGTGATCCAGTGCGCCGCCCTCATTTCTGTCCCACCATCGTAATGCAGGCGAATCGTGCAACTCCCCATGCACTCGGGCACCACCGCCAGGAAGCCCAGCCTGTCCGCGAAGATCCGCCGCGGCGCTCCGTCCACCGTGGCGTGCCACCCGAAATGTGCGTTCTCCTGCACGCTCACAATCTGCCCTGCCCGCACATTGCCCGAGATCACCGCCGTCTCATTATCCAGCCAGCGCATCTGCAACTCCGGCGCATCCGCCCGGTCTAGCGCCGCCACGTACGGAATCAGCGGCTCGCTGTCCATGCCGTGCACCGGCGTGCGCTGCACCATCTCGCCCGGCTCCAGGGCATGCGCCAAAGAGTAATAACGCCAAGGCACCTCGTAGATCGCATCATCGCCGTCGCGCCACAGCACCGGGAAATGGCCGTCGAACTTGTGCGGGTGCGCGAACGGTTTGTAGAACTCCGTGCTGTGCGGGCCGGACACCGCCACCGCGCGCACGCCCAGGGCCTTCAACCAGAGCGCGCTGTTCTCGAAGGCGCGGTCCCCGGCGTTGAGGTCGGTCGTCATGCCGAAGTTGGCGTAGGGGATGATCTGGGTCAACACGCTCTGCATACAGCATCCGGTCAATTGCGGAGTGTCGGTGAAGAGGTTGAGCCAGAAGGTGCTGGACCCGGGCACCATCACGCGGCTGTCGCGCATGTGCGCATCGAACCATCGAGCGGTCTTATATTCGCTGGTCCGCGTGATGTCGATGCCGTGTATCAGCCGCCGCGCGTAGCCGTAGTAGTCGACGAACTGGTAGACGCACAGCATCGCGAACAACACCGCCAGCGGCGTGCGTAGCACCGTCCAGCGCTCTGCTGGCAGGCGCGCCGCGAAGACCACGCTCAGTGTGAACCCCATCTCCATGGCCAGGTGGAACCGGTGCGGCTCCGCGATCAGCGTCACGTCCAGCCAGTAATGCCCCAGCGTGATGGCCGCCTGGTAGACGAAGAACAGCAGGAAGAAGCGCAGGTACGCCGGCACGCGCGCGGCGGAAAACAGGCGCAACAGAATCCAGGTACACACGATCGCCGCCGCCAGGTAGCCCAGGTGATGCAGGCTGAACCTGTGCGCCGGATTGGTGCTCTGCGCATCCGCCTGCGTGGTCAGGATGGTGGAAGGCGGCAGCCATGGAAGCGCGAAAGCATAAGCCAGCGCCCCCACCCCGGCGATGCGCGCCCAGCGCCTCGGTCCGTCGCCGTGCGCGGTGGCCAGTCCATAGGCGATCACCGCGCAAGCCAGGGCGATGCCTCCCGGCACGTTGGTGAGCGGCACCGCCGCCATCGCCAGCGCGGCCGCAACATAGTAGATCGGCCGGCGCCGCTCCAGCGCCGCATCCAGCGCCAGGATGGCCAGAGGCAACAAGGTCAGCGACACCACGTGCGGATTATCGGCGTAGAACACCATGGTGTGCAGCCGCTGGTCCCAGAACAGGCTGCCCAGATCGTTCCGGATCTCGGTCGACAGCAGCGCGGAGGGCGATGTCAGCGAGTAGCACAGGCCGGCAATGAAGCTCCAGGCCGCCGACCGGGTCAGCCGGAACGCCATCCAGAACAGCGCCACCGGACCCAGGCTGTACATCGCCGCCACCACCATGTGGAACGCGCGCGCCACGCTGATACGCGCCACATACGAGAAGGCCGCGACGGTGAGGTGTAGTCCGGGCACGTAGGCGTTCTGGAAAGGGATGCCGCCGAACCAGAAGCGGCACCACCCCAGGTCCGGCCAGTGGTCGCGGGCGTAGCGCGCGTAGGCCAGCGTCAACGGTTCGCCCGTGCCGGTTTGCGACAGGTACTCGACGTGAAACAGCGGCCAGGCGATAGCCAGGTTCACCATCAGCAAGGCCAGGGAAGGCCACAGCAGGGAACGGCGCCATCTTTCGGCAACACCGGGCATACAGGTCATTCTGGCATGGATGCCGGCGCCGCTATCTTTGGTTAAACGATCGAGCGTCTTTAGCCCGCGCGGGGCATAATGAAACCACATGCTGCTTTCGATGCTCCACGAGTTGGCCTCCTACCCGTGGGTCTACGACTGGATCCAAAAGCTGGCGGGCGCGCGCCACGTGTACGGCCACATATCCCGCCAACTGCCCGCCCGGTGTAACGGCTATGTGCTGGATGTCGGCGGCGGAACGGGCGACATGCGCCAGCTATGGCCGGCGGAATGCCGCTACGTCTGCCTGGATATCGAAAGGCCGAAGCTCGAAGGCTTTCGCTCCAAGGTCCAGGGCGGCCTGGCATTGCAGACCGACGCTACCCGCATGCCCATCGCCAGCGGGTGTGCCGACTCCGTGCTGTGCACCGCGGTCGCCCATCATTTGACCGACGCGATGCTCGAGAACGTGTCAGCCGAGACCTTGCGCAAGATCTTCAGCCGGCACTTCCATGTGGCGCACTGGGAACAGTTCGCCGTCTATCACGAGTATGTGTTCGGGGTGGGCGAAACCCAAAACCAGATGCCCGTTGGCGCTGTAAATCGCGCGCCCAGCTTCGCATAGATATTGTGCACCGCAGTGTTCCTCACACCGAAGCTGGCGAAGCCGAGGCGGTGCCCCCTTTCCGCGTACGCTGCCAGACTCTTCTCGTACAGAAGAAACCCGGAAATGCGGACACCGCGATGCGTGGCGGCCAGCGCGAGGTTCAGTCCTACTTCCGTGGGCGCTGACAGAAACCATCCCTGGATCTCTCCGCGGGACATCACGGCGAGACAGCTTTCCGGATGATCGCCGATCAACTGCCGGCCCCAAGCCGCGTACCGCGCATGCAGGCGATCTGGCGTCACACCTGGGAGGTGGACAAAGCGTTCATACTCAAAAGGCGCGAGGTCCCTCTCGCAATACGCGAAGCCGGGTTCGTCGGCGAAGCACACGGCCAACTCGTCCGCGCAGGAACCGCAACGTTGCTGGAGGCCGATCCGGAACGCGATCTGAGTGTCGGCGAGGAAGAAGCCCGCGCGGGCGATGCTGGAAAGCCGTGGCGCGGCCGCAAGCTCCGATCTGAATTCGACCCAGCGGTACCCTGCCAGTACCCGCTCGCGCTCATCCTCAGCGAGATCAAAGAACGCAGGATCGTCGAGAATTCCGGCCGGCGCTCCCCACCATCTTGAGTTGAACTCGTGCGAGCGGATCATAGCCGGATCTCGACTTCTTCGAAGCACTGGCTCCAGAACCTCTCGCCATCCCAAAGGGGTCCGAAATGATGCATGTGGGCGAGAGGCACCAGCCGTTTGACATGGCTCGAAGCCGCGAAGCCGAGCCAGCGGGGGTCGTCCGGGTTTAAGAAGGCATGCCCGATGGTCTGGATGTTCGGAGGTAACTGGGCCGCAGCCTCCTCAACGGTGGCCGGAGAGATGGGCAGGAACATAGGAGCGTCGATCACTTCCAGGGAGAAGTCACCGACTCCGATCACGGCGTGCCGATTGGCCGCCATCGCGACGTCCCAACCGCTCGCGGCGGCCCATTGTGAGGTCATGGTATTGGCGGAAGCGACATGCACCGGCGGGCGCATGGGAAGAACCCGGGGCCACAGATCGATCAAGCGCGATCTCAGGTCTTCGGCCTGCCGGCGTGTGCCGTCGAGCAGAACAACGCGGCGAGGCGACGTGCAGCCCACTTGTCCATAAATCGCGAAGACTCGGATCAGGTTGCGCAGGACATCATCGCTGGCGGCTCCGGCCTCGATCCAGGCCTGCGATTGCCTCTCCGTAAACGAGAAGCCCGTGCCTCGCAGTGCGGGCGCCGCGCCGTGAATGGCTGCGGCAGCTTCGCTGGACCCAAAAACAATGCGGACGTCCGCCTCCTCGATCATCTGCTGCTCGCGGGCGTCCCCATGCGCGAAAACCTGTAAACAGACTTGCTGCGCGAGAAAGTCGCGGAGCGGTCCCGCGGCGAGATGGCGCCGGGCAAAAGCGAGAAACGTTCCGGTCAGATCCTGGCTGCGCGACCCGCCTTTGAGCAAAATCCGGTTGCCGGTCAGCGTCAGCAGTATGAATGTCAGCGGACCCAGCAGGCTGACGTTGTTGGGTAGCCAGACGGCCACGGTTCCGCGTGGGCGGGCGACGCGTGCCGGGCGGCCTGTGTCTACCGGCCGGCCAAACACCTGCATGAAGGGCGCGTTCAGATTGTCCGGGTCCAGGAAGGCCATGAGGTACGCCCACTCGTCACGGCTGAACTCCGCGGGCGCGGCTCTGCGCATGGCGGCACGCAGTCCGCTCCAGGCGGCGGCCAGTTGCGCCGGCGAAACCGGCAGCGCCAATGCGGTCACTCCAGAGGCGGACTCGAACAAGGTCAGCGAGTCACACATTGGCGCAGCCTCTCAATTCGGCTTCCGGCATCCGTCCGAGCAACTCGAACCGTTTTCCCTGGCGGCCACAGGGGCAGTCGCCGGGCACGATCCGGCCCATGTCTTCGGACAATACGGAATGGTAAGGCGCGCCGTAGGCCAGCACGTTCATCGATTGAATCTGACCCGGCTGGTCTTCGACGGCGCCCATAGTGTATGGATCGCGAACCAGCACATCCGCCCAAACCGGCACGTGCCGGGCGCCTTGTTCGCAGAGCGGATAGATCACACCCACCTGCTCGACCAACCCGTAGTAATCCACTACCCGGCTCGCCGGATCAAGATCCCTCGTCAGGGCCCCATCGAATTCCACGGGCCCCACGCGCAGCGCCTCCATTTTCTTCCAGCCACCGCTGTGGACGAAGTGGATCACCTTGCCGCGCAGCAGTGCGCGCACATGCGTCGGCATATCGACGGCGCCCCACGCGAGCCAAAGGTTGGAACTGAATCCATAAACCAGGAACCGTTCCGCCGACTCCAACAATCCGGCCAGCACCTCCCATTTCATACTGGCGGGGTCACTCGCGTCGTTCAATAGAAAGTGAATGCCGGTGGCCAGCGGACTTAGGCTCATGGCTGCGGCCAGGCGGGCGGAAACCACTCCCCTCTGGCGCAACGCGCGTGCGTCATCCAGGATCAGCAGCGGCCGCTTGCCTTCGCCGACCATGTCCTTGAGAATGGCAAGTGCGCTGCGGGCCTGCAGGCGCGAGCTGAGACTGTCCAGCGCAATCTGGCTCGGCTGGGCGCCGGTCGTTGAAGACGAGAGCAGAGTGCGCTCATGAGTTATGCCCGTGCCTTCGGTCCGAAACTCGAGACGCTTGAAGAGACCTACATGCAGGAAGGGCAGTTCATCGACCGCGTCCGCGCGATTCCAGTCCCTCCAGATCTTGGCATACGCACGGCAGCCGTTGAGGTGATGCTGAGTGAGACGCTGCATCTCCGCCAGGAAGGCGGTATCATCGCGCGGGGAATAGGGAGGGCGGTCCAGCAGGTCGGTCATGCGGCTACCTGGTGCTCAAATTCCTCAAGGTGCCGCGAACGGATCAACGTGCCGTTGGTACGCGTGCACGGGTTGCGCAGGATCTTCGCCCAGTTCTCATGAAGGAGCGGGAGCGCCGCGGCGTACGCATCCGGCTCAAAGAGACGGTGCAGCACGTTCCAGATGGCGGCTTCATTCAGTGCAAAATGGTTCGCTAGATCGGACCACCTGGTTGACTCCCGGCGGTTGAGACTCATTACCGGCAACAGGAAGATCGAACACAGCCTGGCGTGCCCCCATGGTTCCCGTAGACGTGTACGGCAGGGATGCTCCAATACGTGGGCGATACCGTGGACCAGGCCGACAGAAGCCTGCGCCTGCAGGGCGCACGCATGGGCGCTCGCATGGAGCCAGCGCGCATCACCGGCCAGCGGCAAGTGCAGCATCTCGCCCATCAGAATGGCCAGTTTCCCGCGCAGGCCGTCGGCGGCTAATGGAGAAAGAAAAGCCTCCAGCGCGTGCGCCCAGGTGTCGCCGCATGCGCGGCGAGCCTGGTCCGGACCAACCGAAGCTAATAACTCGGGCCAATAGACGGCGGCATCGGGCAGGAACTCCTCTCCCGTGGCGATGACTTTGGCGTCTCCGCGATTGAGTACCACGACGGGGGACAGTTCTGCGCCGCTGCCCCAGATCGAAGCGATAAGGATCAGGCGCAGGTCGGGGCGCACCCTCGCGCGGAAGTGTTTGGCCTCATCCATCATGCTGCCACCGCCCGCCACTACCAACGTACCGGCCTCGCTGGGAATGTCGCCGAGTGAGTCAATCGCGGAAAACGGCAATCGCTTAATTACACGTGCCCGAACGCTCGGACTCGCCCACACCACCACCGCCGATTGGGGAAACGTCTTCAGCCAGGCCAGATCGTCGATCGTCGGGCTACTCATCAAACGAGATCCCTCTAGCCTCCAGAACCGCGATCAGCCCGCGAATGCTCGTGATGTTGATGGCTTCATCCTGGGTCAGGTGGTAGCCAAACGTCTCCTGCACGCCGACGGCTAGCGAGACAACGCCCAGGGAATCCCAGGTTTCAATCTGCTCGCGCTTCAGATCCAGGTTGAATTCGCCGGGACTAAGCAGGAAAACCTCCAATGCCAGGTCCTTGAGCTTCTCGATGTTTGTCGTCAAAGTCGCTGTCGCCATAGCAGAGTTCTATCCTCCGTAGTTTGCGCCGCCAGGCTATCGACCTTTCCGTTGGTCCCCATTGGGAGGGTCGCGGTGCACTCAATCCTAAGCGGCCAATGGGTTCTAGGGTGCCGGGCGCGCAGCGCCTGCATCAGCCCGCTCAGGTGTGACTCATCGGGTGGCGGCGAGAGAATGAGCACATAACCATCTTCACCCGCGCGATCTTTCTCGCGGTAGTACCCGACTTGTCCGGGCCATTGTTGGTTCACCGTTGTAAGAACGTTCGGTAAAGCGATCTTTTCGCCGTAGCGTTTGAATACCTCACTGGCACGGCCGAGCAGTTGCCAGCGGCCCTGCCCGTCCGCCCGGGCCAGGTCGCCATTGGCGAGCCATTGGCTGGAGGCTACCGGGTGGAAGCCTTCGCCGTCCAACTGAGCGACGCACCGGTAGCGGCTGAGAAACAGTAATTCATTCGCCTCGCCGCTTTTAAGCTCCACGCCGGGTAGTGGGAAACCTATATCGGAAGCGGCTTGGCCGTCCTCCGCGCGCCGGACGGTCAGCCGCGGCAGCGCCTCGGCGCAACCGTAGTTATTGAAGATGACGGCGTTCGGAAACATTTGCCTGAGCGCAGGCAGCTGTTCCTGGGGAAATCTCCCACCGGCGAAGTGCAGTCGGATCACGCCGGTGAACCGCTGGCCGCCGAACATGGCGCCGAGCATGGCGGCTTGCGGACCGACCAGGCAGATCATCGCGTCGCGGGCATGCCGCAGGGATTCGCGGAAGACTTCCGGCCTGGCAAGTCCGGCCGTTAGGACCAGCCGCCGGCCTGTAACTTTCGACCACAGCCACTGGTTGACGAACGCATAGCAGTATGTCAGCGGCAGCGCCACAATCGTCTCGCGAACAGGCTCGCTATCCTGGACGGAATGCAGCACGCCCGCCAGTTCCTCCGACCTCTCCTGGCGGCCGATGACCAGCTTCGGTGCGCCGGTACTGCCCGAGGTCAATAGGGCATAGTGCCCCTCCCGGTAAGCCGGCGGAATTCGTTCCGGAAAATCACTCAGCCATGGCGCGGCTGTGGCGCTCTTTTCATGAATGCAGGCGAAAGTCTTTTTGCAGTTCCAATGATTCTCAAGGTCCGCCACGAACCGCGCCGGATCTCGCTCGATCAGAACCTGAACCGATTTCATAGCGCCCGCTTTACGGCTCAAACCGCTGGATAGCCCGGATCACGCCGGCATGTTCCGTCTCGCTCAGCCCGTTATAGAACGGGAGCCGCAGCAGCCGGCTGCTGACGTCCTCGGTGACCGGACATTGGCTGGATTGCCCGCCGAACTGCAGTCCCATCTCTGACAGGTGCAGCGGCAGGTAATGAAACACGCTCAGGATGTTCCTGGCCTTCAGATGCTGAATCAGCCGCGTGCGGATGTCCTCGGAAGGCATCAGCAAATAGAACATGTGATACGACTGCTGGCAATACGGCGGAACCGCCGGCAGCCCGATACCGTTGCCGGCCGCCCAGTCCCGCAAGCGCATGTTATACCGTTCCCAGATATGCCGCCGTCTGGCCTGAATGTTATCGCGCGCCTCTAACTGCGCATATAAGATAGCCGCCAGAATGTCGGAAGGCAGATAGCTCGACCCCAGCCCCACCCAGGTATACTTATCCACTTCGCCGCGCAGGAACCGGCGCCGGTTGGTGCCCTTGTCCCGAATGATTTCTGCCTGGTCGCCCAAGCTCTCATCGTTGATCACCAGCGCGCCGCCCTCGCCGCAGGTGAAGTTCTTGGTCTCGTGAAAGCTCTGCGTCGCCAGGCACCCGAAAGTGCCCAGATACTTGCCCTTGTACTTGCCCATCAAGCCGTGCGCATTGTCTTCCACCACCGGTACGCCGTACCGGCCGGCTATTTCGAGGATCGCGTCCATCTCGCAGCCGACGCCCGCGTAGTGCACGGGCACGATGGCTTTAGTGCGCGGCGTGATCAGCTGCTCCAATAGTCTTTCATCCAGGTTCAGGGTGTCTGGCCGGACGTCGATGAAAACCGGGCGCGCCCCGCGCAGGACAAATGCGGCCGCCGTCGAAACGAAGGTGAAGGACGGCACAATCACTTCGTCGCCCGGTTGGATATCCAGCAGCAGCGCGGCCATCTCCAGGGCATGCGTGCAGGACGTTGTCAGCAGTACCTTCGGCGCGCCCAGGAGTTCCTCGAGGAGCGCGTGGCACATCTTGGTGAAACGGCCGTTGCCGCTGACGTGCATCTCGTCGATGGCCTGCTGGATGTAGGTAAACTCGGCGCCGGTTTTGGAGAACCGGTTGAACGGGATGTAGTTCGACTCAGGCTGCGGCGCGGCCGGCGCAGGCCATGCGGCCAGATCGCGAACACGCGGTAATGGTTGCGGCTCAGGCATGTATCCCCGCAACCAGCCTGGGCGCGGCGCGCTCGATGGCTCCGGCGGTTTGCTGGCGGATCGCGTAACCCGGGCGGTCCATCATACGGAAGTGCATGCGCGCCAGGTATTCGCCGATGATGCCCAGGGCGAACATCTGCACGCCCGAGAACATGGCCACCAGCGAAGCCAGGAATGGAAAGCCCGGCACACCTCTGCCACGCAGCAGATAAGTTCCCAGCACGAAGGCCAGAACCAGAAATCCGAAAGCGGTGAATATGAACCCGACCACGCTGGCCACTTGCAGCGGCACCACGCTGAATCCAGTCATCATCGTCAGCGCATGGCGGATCAGCTTACGCAGCGTATATTGGGACGTACCCAGGCGCCGCGCATCGTGCCGCACCGGGATGGCGGTAAAGCGCGAGGCTCCCCAGGTGAGCAGCACGTCGATCGAGACGAAGGGTCCCTGAAAGTTGGCGAAGCCGCCGCGGACTTCGGTGCGGAATGCCCGGAAAGCGCTAACATGCCGCGCGGTCTCCACGCCTACCGCGCTCTGCAAAGCGATCTTGGTTACGCGCGACGCCACGTCCCGCCACAAGCCGTGCTGTTCCTGTTCGGGTGCGCCGTACACCACGTCATACCCTTCCGCGAGCTTGGCAAGCAGCTTGGGTATCTCTTCCGGAGGGTTTTGCAGATCGTCATCCAACGTGACGATCACCTGGTGGCGGGCCGCGCGGATGCCGCAGAGCAGCGCATTATGCTGCCCGTAGTTCCGCATCAGGCAGATGCCGCGCACCCACGGATGGCGCTCGGTCAACTGATGGATGACTTCCCAGCTCTGGTCGCGGCTGCCGTCGTTCACCAGGATGACTTCGAACTGCGGCGCGTGCGTCCGAAGGACGGGTTCCAGGCGCTCGATCAACAGGCTCAGGCTGCGCTCGCTGTTGTACACCGGCACCACGACTGAGAGTGACTCACGGAATTCCATGGCCGCGATTCAGTTAACCATACGAGTTAGCCTAATGCCATGCTACGAAAGGTTAATTCATGATTTAAAAGGAAGTTATTGGAGGTGAGTTAACCAAAGCCAGTATCGTCGGCAGCCATTAACCACCGTTATCATGTGACGTGCGCTTGTTAAGCCGCTGCCGTCACTACACCTGCGCCGCCGCGGACCGCATCGAAGCCGGAAAGTACTTCTACCTTTACTGCTTTCTGATGCTGTTCCTCTATGTGGCGGCGGTGCGCGCGGCCTCCAGAGCGCTCTGGTACGACGAACTCCTCACTTTCTATATGTCGCACCTTCCCAGCATGCGCGCGGTCTGGGCGGGCTTGCGCAGCGGCGCCGACCTGAATCCGCCATTTCTCTACATCGCCACCCGCGCATCGCTGCGGTTGTTCGGCGATGGCCCGGTGGGCGCGCGCGTTCCGGCAATGGCGGGTTTTGTAGTCATGAGCATCTGTCTGTTCCGCTTCGTGTCCCGCCGCACGAACGGACTATACGGACTGGTGGCCATGCTTTTCCCCTGGATCACCGGCGCCGCGCGCTACGCGTACGAGGCCCGCTCCTACGGCCTGGTGCTGGGATTCTCTGGCATCGCCCTGGTGTGCTGGCAAGGCGCCTGCGAGCAGAAGCGGCGGTGGTGGTCGCTTGCGGGATTGACCATTGGGATCACCGGCGCGCTGATGAGCCACTGTTACGCGGTCTTGCTGTTCGTGCCTCTGGGAGCCGGAGAACTGGTGCGCACCGTGCGCGCCCGGCGCATCGATTGGGCTGTATGGCTGGCGATCCTCATCCCGGCGCCGCTGGTTCTGACCTACCTGCCCCTTATGCGGACCAACAACGGGGTGGCGCTCGCCAACGCCAAATTTGAGCCGCGCCTGGCTTCGATCTGGGAGTTCGCCGTCATGGTTTTGGGACCGGCCATATGGACCTGGCTGGCCGCCTTCGCCGTGGTGCTGCTGCCTGCCCGGCGCGCCAGTGAGAGTCCGGATGCGCCCGCCAAGAGTGTTCCCGTCCATGAGCTGGCGGCCGCGGCCGGCCTGGTGTCAGTTCCCCTGTGCGTCTTGATAATGGCCTTCACCATCACCCGCATATTCGAGACCCGCTACGGGCTGCTGGCGGTGGTGGGCTTCGCGATACTGTTTACCCTCCTGGCGTACGCGCGCACGGCGAATCGCCGCATTACCGGAGTGCTGCTGGTCGCTACGTTCCTGGCCGGGTTTCTCGTGAATTCGTTCTGGGCGCCGCCCGACGATACGCCGCAGTCCATGACCATCCGCGGTATCGAGCCGGATCAGGTCGAAAAGGACCTGCCTTTCGTCATCGCCAACGGCACCCTGTTTCTCCAGGTGGATCATTTCGCGAAACCCGAGCTCACATCCCGTCTGTACCTTCTGCGCGACTCGCAGGCGGCCGTGCGCTACACCGGCAGCAATGTCTTCGAAATCGGCTATCCCATCCTGCAGAGTTGGTTCCCTATCAAGGGGCACGTCGAAGACTACCAGACATTTATCAGCCGGCACGACCGCTTCATGGTGTTCGGTCCCATGCACGATCCACTCGACTGGCTCATCTTCAAGCTGGTCGACGACGGCGCGCAAATGAATTTCCGCGGCCAGTTCGGCGACAGCTTGCTCTTCGAGGTCACTCCTAAACCCACTCTCTCCGCGCGCCGCGCGGGGAATTAAACTGGAGTAATGGCACGCATCGAGGGGATCGCCGACCCGCAGGCGAATGTGTTCACCCGCACGTTTTACCATGCCGTGCGGCGCAAGCTCGGCCGGGTGCCGGAGCCGCTGCGCATCACCGCGCATCAGCCGCGCCTGCTGGCGGCGGTGGGCGGCATGGAAATGGCCCAGGAGGCCATGCGCTCGCTCGACCCGGTGGTGGAGGCGCTGGCGGGGCTCAAGACCGCCACGCTGATCGGGTGCCCGTTCTGAATCGACATCGGTTCTGCCGTCGGCAGAAAAGCGGGCGTCTCCGAAGCCAAGCTGATGGCGCTGGTGGATTTCGAGAGCAGCCCGGAGTTCAGCGAGGTGGAGCGGCTGGCGCTGCGCTACGCAGTGGCCATGACGGGTACTCCAGTGGAGATGCCGGACGAACTCTTCAACCAACTTCAGGCGCACTTCGATGCCCGCCAGCTGGTGGAGCTGACCTCCGCCATCGCCTGGGAGAATTACCGCGCGCGCTTCGACCATGCCTTCGGCTGCGAATCGGAAGGATATTCAGAGGGCGCGTTCTGTCCCCTGCCGGCCCGCGCGGCAGCGCACTAGCCCCCGCCTTTTACGGCGTGAACCGGGGATCAGCCACCTTGCGCGCGGTTTCCGATCCGAAGACCGGCAGCGCGGCATCCGTGAGCAGCCCGATCTGTTTCAGAACCGAAGCCTGATCCCAGTAAATGTGCTCGTGCGCCAGCTTGCCCTCGCGAAAGTGCACGATCACCACCAGCGGCACTTCCACGCGGCGATGGGTGGGCGCTACGCCCGGCAGCATCCACGGCATCTCCTGCGTGTGCGTGAACGAGAAGATCATCTCGTCGACAAGCTGGTTTTCTCCAAGAGTCCGCGAGATGGGAGTCAGCGTGGTATCCGGCGGCATGCTGGGGATGAAATCGCGCGAGTAGAAGCCGCGCAGCGCTGCCTTGCCGAAACCGCCGGTCAACACGGGAATGTGGTTGACGTAGGCATCTTCCACCATGGTAGCCAGCGTGGCTTCCGTATCGCGGGTGGCGAACTCATGCCTGGTGTGCTCTTCCCAGAGGCGGGCGAGATCGGTTGGTTCCATGCTGCGATTCTAATCGAACAGCCAATGCTGGCGCTAACTTCTGTTGATCAACTATCGACATCGCCCTTAAGCTCTATTGCCCAATCCGCCCCGCGAACGCTAAAGTTTTTTTGAATCCAGCCATCAATTGACGAGGCTGGGGAGAGGAAAAAAGAGACGAATGTTGCGCGTATTCCAAACACTACTGCGAGATGAAGAGGGACAGGATCTGATCGAGTACACTTTGCTGATGGCGTTTGTGGCGTTGGCGTCGGCGGCACTGTTTATCAGTTCGGGAACCAGCATCAGCCAGATCTGGAGCGATACGAATTCTGAGTTGAGTACGGCCGCCACTGCAGCCGCGAGTTAACCAGAGGCCCGATTGCCAGGGAATGTTCTGGCGCGCAAGCCGGATCCGCGCGCCAGTTCAGTCCACCACTTTGGAACGCCGGCCTACCCAATGCTAAAATACAGTTATCGTTGGGAGGTCGTCTAACGGTAAGACTGCAGACTCTGGATCTGCGTATCGGGGTTCGAATCCCTGCCTCCCAGCCAACTCCACGTCAGATCCTTAAGGACCCACCACCGGCAGCTCTATGTAGCTCTCATTCGCAGGCGAGCAATAGACCCGCTGTACAGCTTTCCGATAGTCCTCCGGCTTTGCCCAGAAAATGTTCGGCACGAACGTCTGAGGATTCCGGTCGTAAAGCGGAAACCAGCTCGACTGGATCTGCACCATCATGCGATGCCCCGGCAGGAACACATGGTTGGCGGTCGGCAGATCGAAGCGGTATTTGAGTGGCTGTCCGGCGGCCAAAGGCCTGGCTGTCTCCAGACTTTCGCGATAACGGCCGCGGAAGATATCCGCCGACACCATCAACTGGTAGCCGCCCATGGCCGGCTGCGCGGCCACCTCGTCCGGGTATACATCGATCAACTTCACCACCCAATCGGAATCCGTGCCGCTGGTCGATGCCACCAGGTTGGCCACCGGCTGGCCGCTGATCTTCACCGGCGCGTGCAGCACTTCTGAAACGAACGCCAGCACGTCTGGGCGGCCGGACGCCTCGCGCTGATCGTCAACCAGCCACTCGGACCACGTCTTGCGCTTGTCGTCGCCAATCGGGCGCGCGCGGAACGGCGCCGGCTTGGCCGGATCGGAGATATATTCTTCATAGGCCGCGCCACCCGCCTGGGGAGCCGCTAAGCTCAGCGTCAGTCCGCTGTGCAGATAGAGCGGCGCGGGCCGGATGGCACAGCCGCTGGCGCAGCCGGCCGGCCAGGCTGGCAGACGGCGCCACGTGTTCGTGCCTGTCTCAAAAGCCGAGACCGGCGCCACGTCCGCCCTGGGCGCGCCGTCTTTCAGGTATTGATCCAGGAACGGACGCAGGATCTCTTTCCGGAAATACAGCGCCGTATCGCTGCCAAAGCGCAGCGCGCCGAGCTTGCTGCCATCGCCGATCTCCTGCCCGTGATACCACGGACCCAGCACCAGAAACACTTTGTCGTTGCCGGTATCCTTCGGCTTGATCGCTTTATACACGGCCATGGCGCCGTAGATATCTTCCTGGTCCCATAGGCTATCCACCAGCATCACCGGAACTTTCAAAGGTTGCGCGGCCAGCACCCGGTCCACGGCCTGGTCGCTCCAGAAGGCGTCGTAACCCGGGTGCTCCACGATCTTCTGCCAGAACCCGAGCTGCTCCATGCCGTGACGCCGCGCCAGCTCGCCCGCGGACCCCGCCTCCATATACATGTCGTAGTCGTCATAGTAGGCGGTCCACCACTTCACTTCGGACTTGCGAGTAGCCTCCTGATCGTGGATGTATTCCAGATTGGGCTGCCGGAAGGCGCCGTTATGGAACCAATCGTCACCGCGCCAGCCATCCACCATGGGGTTCATGGGCACGGACACCTTCAGCGCCGGATGCGGATTGACCAGCGCCATCAGAGGCAGGAAGCCATCGTACGAGATGCCCAGGATGCCGACCTTGCCGTTGCTCTCCGGGACGTTCTTCACCAGCCAGTCGATGGTGTCGTAGGTATCCGTGGCGTGATCCACGGGCGTGGGATTGCGCGGCCCGTGCAGCGGGCGGTTCATCACGTAATCGCCTTCCGATCCGTGCTTGCCGCGCACGTCCTGCACGACCCGGATATAGCCGCCATCCACGATCACGTCGGTGATGTTGTCGTAGCCTTCGAGCACTTGACCCAAGTGCGCGCTTTGCGCGTGGCTGGTCAGCCCGCTGGCATCGTAGGGCGTGCGGGTCAGCAGGATCGGCGCGCTTTTGGCGCCTTTGGGCGTCAGGATGACGGTGTTGAGCTTCACGCCGTCGCGCATCGGGATCATCACCTCGCGCCGGGTGAAGTCGAAGCGGTCCTTGGGCTCGGTGAATTTTGCCGGAATCTCGCTGGGCAGTGCGGTCTGGCCGGCGGCGCCGGCGGCGAACAAGAGTGCGCCCAGCAGGGGCGCAATCAGCGCGGAAGTCATGCCTTCCATTGTGCTACTTCTGGCGCTGCAACTGGCTCCTGATATCCATCCAGATCCGGAAATACAGCCACTCCGGCGGAGGGTTGGGCTCTTCGATGTGGTCCGGACGCAGAACCAGGTTGCCGGTGGCCAGCAGCGTTTCGCGCACCTTGGGATTCTGCTCCAGCTTGGCGCGCATGGCGGCCACGATCAGCCGGTAATGCTCACCCTTGGTTTGCGACCGGTACTTCATGCGCCGGCCTTCGAACGTCACCCAGCCGATGCCCATCTTGCGCATGTTCGCCTCGGCCGCGGTGCCGGCGTCTTTGGCCTCGAACGCGGTCATCCGGCCGACGGCGTCGCGGGTGTGCGGCCAGACGATGCCGGCGGCGCGCGCCCGCGGGTCGCGGGGGCCTTCCGGGTACAGCATCATCTGCCAAAAGCCTTCGACGCTGGCATAGCGCTGGCCGCGGAAGGTGAATGGAGTAGCGGCGAAGTTGGAGAGGACGCCCAGTTCATTGCGCTTGGAGAGAATCACCTCGCCCGGCTTGGCGGCCTGCGGCAGTATTTCCCAGACGGCTTTCTGGTCCTCTGGAACGGGCGCCCACCAGTGTGCCGGATAAGTCGCGGGTGGCCGCGCGAAGGCGGCCGCGCCTAGCAGGATAAAGCAGCCGATCGCGTTACGGCTGCGCAACCAGCACCGACTTGCGGATGAATTCCACAATCGCGTCCAGGGACGCGCCGGGTTGAAACACAGCCGCCACGCCCAACTGCTTGAGCGCCGCGGCGTCTTCATCCGGCACGATGCCGCCCACAATGACCTTCACGTCCGTCATATCCTTTTCGCGCAGCAGGTCCATGACGCGCGGGACGATGGCATTGTGGGCGCCGGAGAGGATCGACAGCCCGATCACCTGCACATCTTCCTGCAGGGCGGCGGTGACGATCATTTCGGGAGTCTGGCGCAAGCCGGTGTAGATCACTTCCATACCGGCATCGCGCAGCGCGCGGGCGATTACCTTGGCCCCGCGATCATGGCCGTCCAGCCCGGGTTTGGCCACCAGCACTCGAATAGGCGGATTCATCTTATACGTGCGCCGTTTCCTGGTACGACCCGAACACTTCGCGCAGGGCATCGCAGATCTCACCCAGCGTGGCGTATGCGCGTACCGCATCCAGGATGAACGGCATAGTGTTCTCGGTTCCCTCGGCGGCTCTGCGCAGCGTGTCGAGGGTCTTGCGCACCCGGCCATTATCGCGCCGCGCGTGCAGTGCCGCCAGCTTGGTCTTCTGGTGGGCTTCGGCCGCCTGATCGATCTGCAACAGCTCGATGGGCTGGTCCTCCTGCTGGAAGGCGTTGACGCCCACCACCAGCTTCTCCCTGGATTCGACGGCGCGCTGGTATTGATAGCTGGCGTTGGCGATCTCGCTTTGCGGAAAGCCTTTTTCAATAGCGGCGATCATGCCGCCCATCTCGTCGATGCGGCGGAAGTATTCCAGGGCGGCCTGCTCCGTGTCGAGGGTCATACGTTCCACGAAGTAGCTGCCGCCCAGCGGGTCGGGTGTATTGGTAACGCCGCTCTCATAGCCCAGGATCTGCTGCGTGCGCAGCGCGATGGTGACCGCCTGTTCGCTCGGCAGGGCGTACGCTTCGTCGAGCGAGTTGGTGTGCAGCGACTGCGTTCCGCCCAGCACCGCGGCCAGCGCTTGTACGGCGGTGCGCACCACGTTGTTGTATGGCTGCTGCCACGTCAGCGAGCAGCCCGCCGTCTGGGAATGGAAGCGCAGCTTCAGGCTGCGCTCTTCCTTTGCGCCGAAGCGATCGCGCATGGCGTAGGCCCAGAGCTTGCGCGCCGCGCGGTATTTGGCGATCTCCTCGAAGAAGTCGTTATGCGCATTGAAAAAGAAGCTCAGGCGCGGGGCGAATTCGTCGATCGGGAGGCCCCGCTCGAGCGCCCACTCCACGTACTCGATGCCGTCCCGCAGCGTGAAGGCCAGTTCCTGCACGGCGGTCGAGCCAGCCTCGCGAATGTGATATCCGCTGATGGAGATGGGATTGAACCGGGGCGTGTGGCGGGTGCCGAATTCGATGGTGTCGGTGACCAGCCGCATGGACGGCCGCGGCGGAAAGATGTACTCCTTCTGCGCGATGTATTCTTTCAGAATGTCGTTTTGCAGGGTGCCGGATACCGCTTTCCAGTCCACGCCCTGCTGCTCGGCCACCGCCAGGTACATGGCCCACAGCACGGCCGCGGGTGAATTGATGGTCATGGAGACGGTCACGTCGCCGAGGGGAATGCCGCGGAACAGAATCTCCATGTCCTCGAGCGAAGAAATGGACGCTCCGCACTTACCCACTTCGCCTTCCGACAGCGCGTGGTCGGCGTCGTAGCCCATGAGGGTCGGCAGGTCGAAAGCTACCGAAAGTCCGGTCTGGCCCTGCTCCAGCAGGTAATGGTAGCGGCGGTTGGTTTCTTCCGGCGTCGCGAACCCGGAGAACTGCCGCATGGTCCAGAGCCGCCCGCGATACATGCTCTGGTGGATGCCGCGCGTGTAAGGAAACTCACCGGGCCGCGCCAATTGCCCCTGCGGATCGAAGCCCGGCAACTGTTCCGGTCCGTACAGCGGTTCTATAGGTACGCCGCTGATGGTGGTGTGCTGCTTCTCTGCGACAGCCATGTACCCATCTTAGCGAACTCGAATTTTAACCGCGCGTGGCCGATGACACGAACCGTCTGTGCATTGCCTCACAAAGAAACCGATTTGCAACCGTATACTCATTCGCCTGTAACTCGTGCTTGGTAAGTGTCAATCCCTGAGGAGAATTATCTTGCCCAATCACAAATACTGGAGCACCTGTGCGCTTTTTACAGCGCTTTGCACGATACCCGCGGCCTACCCGCAAGAACAGATCGGCACGGGCGGTATCAGTCACGTGTTGTTGATCAGCATCGACGGGATGCACGCGCTGGACTTTCAGAACTGCGCCAACGGCATCAACACGGTCAATAACGGCCTGCCGTATTGCCCGAACCTGGCGACGCTCTTAAAGGACGGCGTGAACTATGTGAGCGCCTCGACGTCCAAGCCCTCGGATTCGTTCCCCGGCCTCACGGCCATCGTCTCGGGCGGCTCGCCCAGAACCACCGGCGTTTACTATGATGTGGCGTACGACCGTTCGCTGAACCCGCCCGCCATAACCACGGGCAACGGAGTAGCCGGCGGTCCGTGCACGCCGGGTGCTTTGCCTCCGGGATCCACCACCGAGTACGAGGAAGGCATCGACATCAACCAGAGCCTGATCAACGGCGGTGCGCCGGGCGCCAGTCTGACCGATGGTGGAATCAAGTCCATCGATCCTGCCCGCCTGGAGCGGGACCGCAATTGCAACCCGGTGTTCCCGTGGAACTTCGTGCGCACCAATACTATCTTCGGCGTAGTGCACCAGGCCGGCGGATACACGGCGTGGTCCGATAAGCATCCGGCATACGCATCGGTTTCCGGACCGGGCAACGGCACCAACCTGGATGACTTCTATGCGCCGGAGATCAACTCCGTGGTGGTGGGTCTGCCCAACGTCACCACGCCGACGGGTATCTCGTGCGCCACCATCCGCGATCCAGGCTCGGACTTGACGGCCTGGACCAATAGCTTCCAGAACATTCAGTGCTACGACACTTTGAAAGTGAACGCTATCCTGAACGAGATCAACGGCAAGACGCACCTGGGCAACGCATCGGCGCCGGTGCCTGCCATCTTCGGCATGAACTTCCAGGCCGTAAGCGTAGGGCAGAAGCTGATCGAGGCGAACGTGGGTAGCGGCGGCTACCTGGATTCAGCCGGCACACCCAGCGCATTTCTGCTGAACGAGATCCAGTTCGTGGATGCTTCCATCGGGGAGTGGATCACGGCGTTGGGCAAGCGGGGCCTCAGGAACTCAACGATGATTGTGGTCACCGCCAAGCACGGGCAATCGCCCATCGACCCCGGCAAGTACTTCCCGATCCCGGGTCACAGCGGGACCAATGGCACATCGCCGGCTAACCTGCTCGCGGCCCTGCTGCCTTTATCGGAATCGCCGCTGAACCCCACCGGCATCGGTCCGACAGAGGACGATATCTCGCTGCTGTGGCTGGCCGATTCCACCCAGACACCCAGCGCGGCCGCCATGCTCGAAGCCAACCTGACCGCCACCGGCGCCGGTGAAATCTTTTGGGGTCCGGCGGTGGGCTTGATGTTCAACCTGCCGGGCCTGCCTCCCGGCCTCGACCCGCGCACGCCGGATATCGTGGTCACGCCGGACTTCGGCGTGGTGTACACGGGCAGCAACAAGAAGCAGGAGGAGCATGGCGGCTTCTCGCATGACGACACCAACGTCATGCTGCTGCTGTCGAACCCCAGCCTGACGGCGAAGACCATCGCATCGCCCGTGGAAACGGCGCAAGTGGCTCCCACCATCCTGCAGATCCTGGGGCTGTCTCCGTCGAGCTTGCAGTCGGTGCAGGTGGAAGGCACGCAGGTGCTGCCGGGAATCAAGTAGCTCAATCGAAATCGGTGGGCCATTCCGGATGGCGCCAGTGTTCGAAGAACCGGTGAACCTGGGCCGCCGTGACGCGCGTAATGGACAACCGCGGCAGTTGGTCTTCAGCATACCAGCCGACTGCCGTGGTTTCGCCGTGAGCCGCCGGAGCGCCTCCGGTCAGATCGCAGAGGAAGAATAGCTTGTAGGCGTGAAAGGCGATGGGCGGGTGCCCGTGCAGATTGCGGTCGTACACCGCCAGCAGCTTCACCGCGCGTGTTTCATAACCGGATTCCTCACGCACTTCGCGCACGGCGGCATGGGCGGGCGACTCGCCTACGTCCGCCCAGCCGCCGGGCAGCGTCCAGCATCCGTCTTCGCGCTCTTGCACCAGGAGGATCCGGTCTTCGCGGAAGACGGCGGCCCGCATATCCAGCTTGGGTGTGGCGTAGCCCGCCTGGGATGCGAATAATGTCCGGACGGGCTGGATATCGGAAGCTGCGCCCTCCGCCACCATCTCCGCGGCGATTTCCCGTACCGCCTGATATCGTTCGCGATCGTATTCGTGCGGATCGTAAGCCAGGCCGCTTTGCGCGATGGCTTGCAGCCGCTGGGCCCAGTTGAGCCATTTGGGTGGCATCAGTATTCCTTCCAGAAAAGCTCGGCATCCGACCTGCGCACATAATTGGCGTCGATCGCGGCGGGGTCCTGCGCCTGTCCCGCGCACAATTGTTCGGCCGCGATCCGGCCCACGGCGGCGGCTAATGCGCGGGGTACGGTGGTGATCGGGGCGGCCGCGAAACGAGTGGCCGCCAACGCGGGTGCAAACGGCGCGAAATCTAGTGATAAGAATTCCAAATTGCCTGGCGGCAGGGTGTCCAGCCAGGCGGTGAACGGTGTGACCGTTTCGGAAATTACGCCGGCGCCCTCCCGGTCGTACACTGCGCCGTACACTTCGCCGCGGCGCGCATCCAGCACCACGGCGCGCAGTGGCGCGGTTCCGAAAGCCGCCATCACCCGTAGATTCGATATGGCGACCACGGGCTTGCCGGTAGCCTCCGCTAGCCCCTTCACGGCGGCCAGCCCGATGCGCACCCCGGTGAACGATCCCGGCCCGGACGTGGCCGCAAAGCAGTCGACCTCGGCAACCGTGTGGCCGTGCCGGTCCAGCAACTGCGCCATGCGTCCGAAAAGAACCTGTCCGAAGCCTTCGGGCGAATGCAGCAAGACCTCCTCTATCACCTCCGTGCCCCGTAACAGGGCCAGGCTGCCGAATTCATGCGTTGTGTCTACGGCCAGGATGAGTTCGTTCACTTGTCGAGCTGGTAGGTTCTGTCCACGCTATAGACTTTGCCGTTGGCGTTCATGCCATAAAGCCGCAGTCCCAGGACCGCCGGATAGTTGATGGCGATATGCGGCGGAAATACGAAGGTGCCTTTCTGGCCGGTGCCGATCACGCGGTATCCTTGGCCATCGACGGTGGCTTCGCCGGTCCACAGCCACATCACGGATCGGGTGGCGCGAGTTTCGTGCTTGATCTTGCCGGCAAACGCGGGCGGCTTACCTTGCGAGAGGCTGGTGTCGGCGGGCTGTTCAATCTCGAAGGGCACTTTCTGCACGTTCTGTTCCACTACCTGCATCTCAATGCGCCGCGACTCGAACTTGTAGGACCGCGCCATGCCCTGCTTGTGACCTTCACGGGAAACGTGCAGCACCCAATCGTGCGTTCGGTCTGGCGGCTCGCCGGTGAAATGTTGGCCGTGATATCCCTTCTTCATTTTCAGTTCTTCGCCGTCGATGGGATTGATCCAGGACACATCGTAACTGTGGTCTTCCACCAGCAGTTCCACGGGCCCGGGATTCTCGACATATACGATGTATTCGGCTTCTTCGAGCGCCAGCGCGCGGCCGCCATCCACGTCGAAGTACGGTTCCAGCTCCCAGTGGCGCGTGCCGGCGAAGAAGTTGTACCAGGCCGTCATGGCCTTGGCGCCGGGTGAATCCAGGTATCGGGCGTCCACAGGGATCTTGCCCGCGCCGGCTGTGCCGGTGTTGAAGTGCGTCAGGTAGTCGCCATCCATGGCGGCGTTCCACAACCGGTGGCGGAAGGCGTCGCTATCCACGTCGCCGGCCTCGGACTTGCCGGCGCCGCTGTCTTCCCCCGCGAATTTCAGATTGACGAACGGCGTTGGAAAGAGCTGGTGCTCGATGGCGCACACCTGGTTGTCACCCGTGTGATGTGAGACGAAGTTCATCCAGCCGTCATCCATCAGCGAGCCGGACGTGGCCAGGTTGCCGCTGGTGCGGGGATGCTGGTAAGGGTCGGTATCCTTCAGCAGCCCGCCCAGCTCTTTCATCAGCTCGCGGCCGTTATCGTAGGTCTCGAAGGATTCGATGCCCTGCCAGGTCACATTGAACGGCGCATAGCGCGCCACGATGTAGGTGATGTAGCGCTTCCGCTGCTGCCATTCGGGGAACAGGCGCGCGAGCTGGTTTCCGGGTCCCGCCAGGATCAGGTCGGCGACGATGCCCTTCTGATTCATGTAGCGGATGCATTGATCCAGCCGCCGGAAATGCTCCGGATCTGGCTGGTCTGGCTTGGAGAAAATGCGCGCGGCCTGCTCGTCGGTGCCCAGCACCAGTCCGCGAATGTGGTTGAACTTCTGCGCCGCGCGCGTATCCACGATGCGCTGAAACTGCGCCTGGTCGAGGAACGCCAGCGGATACAGGGTGTCGCCCATCCAGAGGTGCGCGTTAAATCCTTCCGTCCAGGCCCAGTGATGCACGTTGGCCGGGCGCACGAATCCGGGCGCATCGGAAGGCGCGGCGGTGAAGGCGCCGGTCTGGCCTTCCCAGCGCGGGATGTTGCTGGTGACGCGCCAGAGCCACTCGCCGGCTTCGGTGGGAGTGAAACGGATCACCAGCCGCTGGCCGCCATCCCAGAAAGCGGGCATCTTGTAGGTATGGAAGCGAGGCGAGCGAAACTCCGCATGCAGTTCCACGCCGGCGTAAGCGTTGGGGTGCGCGGCGGCCTCCTGCGGGTTCAGCTCGTATACGAATTCGCACGGCGTGTAGGCCGGCGTATTATTGCAAGTGGCTTGCGCGAACAGAGAGAGCCCGGCGCTCGAAAGCAGCAGCAGGCGGAAAAGGGGCATAGCTCTAGTGTAGCGACAGCGCCGCCGGGCTTCGGCGAGATGCGTTAGTAGTGTACACTCAACTTAATCAGGATGTATGTCAACAGCGCGGGGCGCAAACTAGGAGTCGTTCTTTTTCAGCTCGGCGGGCCGGATTCCCTGGACGCCATCGAGCCGTTTCTCTACAATCTCTTCTGCGATCCGGATATCATCGATTTTCCGTTCGCGCGCATCGCGCGCCAACCCCTGGCGCGATTGATTTCGACGACCCGCTCGCGGCACGTGCGGCATCATTATGCGGAGATCGGCGGCCGCTCGCCGATTCTGGAGTTTACCGAACGGCAGGCGCGGGCTCTCGAAACCGAATTGCGCGGCGAATTCGACGCCCGCGTGGTGGTGGCGATGCGGTATTGGCATCCGTTCACCGCGGAAGCCGTCGCCGCCATGGAGCGGCACGCGCCCGAAGACGTAGTTCTGCTGCCGCTTTATCCCCAGTATTCCCGGACGACCACCGGCAGCAGCCTGAACGAATGGAACCGCCGTTTCCATCCGAATGGTTGGAATCCGCGAGTGCACCCGGTGACCGAGTTTCATGACAACGCGGCTTATATCGGCGCGATGTCACAGGCGATCGACGAGTCGCTGGCCGCGTTCGCGGATCCGGCGGATGTCGACATGGTCTTCAGCGCGCACAGCGTGCCGGTAGCCGTGACCGAGGCGGGTGACCCATATCAACGGCAAATAGAACGTACCGTCGAACTGGTTTGGAACAAAGGGCGATGGCCCGGCCGGCGGCATCTCTGCTATCAAAGCAAGGTGGGCGCGTCCAAGTGGCTGCAACCATCCATGCACGCGACCATTAAGAGACTGGCGGCTCAGGGCAACAAGCACGTCCTGGTGGTGCCTGTCTCATTCGTCTCGGACCATGTGGAAACTCTGCACGAAATCGATATCGAGCACCGCGCGCAGGCCCGCGATTTGGGCATTCAGGACTTCCGCATGGTGCCGGGATTAAACGATCACCCGAGTTTCATCGGCGTGCTGGCCGGACTGGTGCGCGGATGTGTCACACAACCCTCGCCGGCGCCCGCCATAGCCTGGGAGTAGTACCGCAATCGTTGCATTTGTTTGAAAAATCACGCATTAAAAATATTCAAATATGTTAATATAGCCTTAAATACCTGAAAACGACCGCCTCGTTGTCGGACGTGTTAAAGCCAAGGAGACGCGGCCATGAGCAACCAATACATGCAAGCTTTTCCCGAAGTCGACACGGTTTTGTTAGTCAGTCCGTTCGATGAGGACCGACTGAACCTGCGATCCGTATTGCGACATTCGAATCTGCAACCATACACAACCCGCACGCTGGCTGAAGCGATGGAATATCTGCGGGAGAATGCGACGCCTGTCGTGATTTGTGAAGGCGACCTGTCGGACGGCACCTGGAAAGATCTGCTTTCGCAGTTCGCGCGCATGGAGTGCCCGCCCTTGTTAGTGGTCACTTCGCGGTTCGCGGACGAACGGCTGTGGTCCGAGGTGCTGAATATGGGCGCATATAATGTCCTGGCCAAACCGCTCAGCGCCAAGGAAGTGCTCTACGTCCTCGGCCTGGCCTGCGAGGCGTGGAAGCATAGCTGGCAGATGCCGCGAGCGTTGGCCTGCACAGCCTGAGGATCCCTGCGGCCGCTCCAAAATCCTCTCGGTTTCGGCGCTGCTGATTTTATCCTGCTGAGTTGGGCGGGCCTGCTGGTCCTGCTCATGTTAGCCGCGGTCCGCTGGGAGACCGCTGTCCGCGCCTTCGCCGCGCGTACGCGCCTGGCGATGGCGGCTCTGTTCCTGCTGCCCATCGTCTTGCGGCTGGCCCTGCTTCCGCACGCGCCCGTTCCTGTGCCTCGCACCCCCGATGACTTCAGCTTCGCGCTGTTGGGCGATACCCTGGCGCATGGCCGCATGGCGAATCCTGCGCACCCCATGCATCGTTTCTTTGAGACGAACTTCGTCATCCAGGAACCGAGCTATAGTTCGATCTATCCGCTCGGGCAGGGCATCGCGCTGGCTTTCGGGCAGATGGTCTTTCACCAGCCATGGGCCGGCGTGGCGGTGTGTGCCGGGCTGTTCTGCGCCTTGTGCTATTGGACGCTGCGCGGATGGACCAGTCCGCTCTGGGCGCTGGCCGGTGGCCTGCTCGGCGTCTTCCAATTCGGGCCGCTGCAATATTGGATGAATACGTACTGGGGCGGATCGCTGGCGGCGGCGGGTGGTTGCCTGATCTTCGGGTCGTTGCCGCGATTGCGTGCGCGCTCGCGGCCGCGGGATGCCGCGTTATTGGGTCTGGGGCTGGCTGTCGGATGGCTCACGCGGCCTTTCGAGACCGTGCTGGTGGCGTTAGGCGTGTTGCTGTTTCAAGCCGTCTGCTTTCGCGGAAATTGGCGCGGTCTGAGGCATACAGCTGCGATCGCCGCGCTCGTATTCCTGCCGGCCGCGGCACTCAGCCTGATGCAGAACCGGCAGGTGACCGGCAGTTGGACGACGCTGCCGTACATGCTCGCTCAGTATCAATATGGAGTGCCTGCGTCGTTCACCTTTCAACCAGTTCCCACGCCGCACCGCGCGTTGACCCAGGAGCAGAAGAACTTCTACGATCTGCAGGCTTCCGTGCATGGCGGCGCGCCCGATTCAGTCTCCGCCTTCATCGGACGGCTGTGGCAGCGCGTGCGCATTTACCGGTTCTTCTTTTCCGTGCCGCTGTTCCTGGCGTTGCCCGCATTCGTGTTAGCTTTGCGCCGGCCGCGCTACCTGTGGGTTGTATTATGGCTGGCGATATTGGCTCTCGGGACCAACTTCTATCCTTACTTCTATCCGCATTACATCGCCGGAGGCGCCTGTCTGTTTGTGCTGGCGGCGGTAACCGCGCTGGAGCAGGTCAGCCGCTGGAGCAGGGAGTCCGCGCTTCTCCTTTTCGTAGTGTGCGTCACGCAGTTCCTTTTCTGGTTCGGACTACATCTGTTTGCCGGATGGGAGCCGGCACTGGCTCTTACGGAGCGCTACGAAACCTGGGATTACGTCAACCACGGCGATCCCGAAGGCCGCATCGCGATCGATCACCTGCTGGCGCAGGCGCCCGGCAAGCAGCTTGTCTTCGTCCGCTACGGGCCGCAGCACGGATTGAGCCAGTGGGTGGCCAACGCGGCGGATATCGACGCCGCCACAGTCGTGCGCGCGCTGGACCTTGGCGATGCCGAGAACCAGAAGCTTTTGCATTATTATCCGGACCGCACCGCATGGCTGCTGGAGCCGGACGCGCGGCCTCCGCTTTTGAGTCGCTATACGCCCGAAGCGCCGGCGCCGCCGCCGAGGAATCAGTCGCCGTTCGAAGAAGTGCCCAATGCGCCGGTGACGCCGTAATACGCTTTAGCGCCGGGCGTGCCGCGCCAGCTTGATCACTTCTCCGTAGCCCTCTTTATCGAACGGCGGACAGCCCGTCGGGAACTGCCCCAGCGGATGGTTCTTCTGCCGCATCAGGTACGTGCAATACGTCAGGGTCTTGCAGCAGCGGCGCTCGTCGAGCTCGCCTTTCTCCAGGGCGTCGTGCGCGAAGTCCGGATACGCCAGCGCGCCGCGCCCCACGCCGAAGAACCGCACGTTGCCGGCGGCGATATTGTGGGCTGCGGCGTTGAGGGCATACTTCTGCAGCCAGCTATATCCGGTCCCCACCATGGGTAGGCCGGGAAAGGCGCGCTGCAGCTCGGCCGCGATGCGGAAATGCCGGTCCACGCCGAGCACCGGATGCTCGGGCTGCTCGTAGTTGCCTTCGTCCGGCTTCTCGAAAGGGCGCCCGATGTGTGGGTTGTAGTACGGCGAGCCGAGCGAGATGTTTAGCAGCTCGACTCCCCACTCTCGAAACCACGCGATGGCCTGCTTAACCTCGCCGAGATCCTCGTATAGGGGATTGCCGGCATCCACTCCCCAGCCGTACGGATAGGGCGTCTCGAAATCGCACGGGATGCCCACGCCCGTCGCTGGATCGCGGCGGAACGGCACCCCGTCGAAAGCATTCATGCGCATCGCAATCATGAGGCGGCTGCCGAAGGCCGCGCGCAGCTTGCCGATGACGTTGCGGATGAACCGCACGCGGTTTTCGAGCGTTCCGCCATACCGGCCGTCGCGGGTCTTGGCGCCCAGCAGCTCGCTGATCAGGTAGCCGTGCACGGCCTTGATATCCACCGCCTGAAATCCGGCATCGAGAGCCAGCCCCGCGGCGCGCACGTAATCGTCTTCCAGGCGCTCCAACTCGTCGTCGGAGATCACCGGATAATCGGGCGGCGTCCCAGTCAGCCGGTCGATGTGCGGATTGTGATAGGCTATGGTCCGCCGCGGCACGCTGTAGCGCCCCGAGTGCGTGAGCTGGATGGGAACGAACGCCTGCTCAAGCTCGGCGCGCAGCCGCGCGAACTCCGCTACGTTCTGGCGAGTGATCCAGAGCTGTCGCGGGTTGGCGCGCCCGTCCTCGCGCACGGCCGTGGCTTCGAACCAGATGAGCGCCGCGCCTCCCTGAGCGAATCGCCGGTAGCGCCGCCAGGTCAGTTCGCCCGGACTTCCGTCGAGGGTGCCGTCGCAGCCTTCCATCGGCTGAATCGCGATGGAGTTCGCCACCGTGAATGCGCCCACTCGCACGGAGCGCGCCAGCACCCGCCGCACCTGGTCCGCGCTGGTGGCGAACCGTACATGCGTAACGCCCGCGCCGGCGGCCGCTTCCGCCAGTTCTTCGAGCGTTCTGTAAACGAAATGCCTCATGCCGCCTGGTGGCGCGGCAACAGCAGGATGGCGATGGCGCCGATCGCCGATACCGCGAACACCGCTCCCATGGCGATCGCGTAGCTGCCATAGTGCTCGCGCAGAATCGAAACGAAGTATGGGAACCAGGTCTGGCCGATGGTATTCACCGGCAGGATGATCGCCATGGCGCGCGCCAGCGTGTTGACGCCGAACTGTTCGGCGGCCATCAGGGGAATCAGCATGTAGTCCGCGCCCATGCCGAATCCGAACAGCACTGCAAACAGCACCGGCGAGCGCGATGGGTTCACAGAGAGCAGCATGGGGATAGTGGCCGCCACCAGAAAGTAAGTGACGGTCATCACCCATTTCTTGGAGAAGCGGTCCGCCAGGCCGCCGATGGCCAGACGCCCGGCGATGCTGGTGGCCAGAATGGTCATGGATGCCACGCGCCAGGTGGAATTGAGCAGCGCCAATCCTTCTTTGGTGCGGTCGCTGAAGCCCTGGTCGAGAAAAACGAATTTCATGTGGAAGTTGACCGCGCCGATGGCCCCGATGGAGCAGAAGCTGCCGGCCAGCAGCAACCAGAACGGATACTGACGGAGCAGGTAAGCGAAGGAGAACGGTTCCACTTTATTCTCGGCGGGCGGCTGGCTGTCGCCATCCGGATAAAGGTCCTTGTCCGCGGCGCGGTCGCGTATGACCAGGATGGCCAGCGGCCACGCCAGAAACAGCAGCGCACCCCACACGATCAGCGCGATGTGAAAATTGGTCCCTTCCGTCAGGGGCTTCACGATGTAGGAACCCAGGAATCCGATCAATCCGACCCCTACGTACAAAACGCCCATGGCCTTGCCGCGATTGCGGCGGAACCAGTGGGAGATGATGAGCTGGTGCGGAATAGGTCCGGAGAGAATGTAGCCGACCGTGTACAGGAACCAGAGCGCGTAGTATACCCAGAGGGCGCCCCGCATGGTCCCGAAGCCCAAAAAAGCGGCGCAGGTGAGCGCGGTGCCGGCCAGAATGAGCTTTCGCGGGCTGAAGCGCGGCACCAGTACCGGTCCGACCCACAGCGTGAGCAGCGCGGCCAGAGGAAAGCCGAACGTGATTTGGCCTTTGCCCCAATGGAATTCCCGCTGGTAGTAATCGTAGAAGAACGGCATGTTGTAGTAGGGGAGTCCCACGGCGATGCCGAACGTCACGAATGCCGCCAGGGTCACCCACCAGCCGTAGAATGTTTTGCGCATTGCCGAGAAGAGTCTAGTATCACACGTTGAGGCGGGGCGGGCTATCTTGCAAGTCCTGAAGCCGGAATGCCGGCCCTGGCATCTACTTGAGGGAGGAGATTTACTGGAATGAGTTCCCCGTCAACGGTGGCGCCCGCGGCCGCCACTTATATGATTGAGCCGGCGCACTCGAGCGCGCATTTCAAGGTCCGCCACCTGATGATCGCCAACGTGCGCGGCGAGTTTAGTAAGGTCAGCGGTACGGTCACATTCGACCCGTCCAACCTGGCGGCCTCGGGTATCACCGCCGAGATCGATGTCCATTCACTGAGCACCCGTGAGCCCGACCGTGACAAGCACCTGAAGAGCGCCGATTTCTTCGACGCGGCGAATTATCCCAAGATGAAGTTTCAGTCGAAAAAGGTGGAGGTCGAGGGCCCGTCGGCCTACAAGGTGACCGGCGATCTGACCATTCGCAACGTCACCAAAGAGGTGATTCTGTCGGTGTCCGGACCGACTCCTGAAATCAAGGACCCGTGGGGTTACACGCGGCGCGGAGCCGAAGCGGTGGGCCAGATCAGCCGCAAGGATTTTGGCCTGACTTACAACCAGGTGCTTGAAACCGGCGGCGTCATGATTGGCGACGACATCGAAATCTCTCTGGAAGTCGAGCTGGTCAAGACTGCCTGATCGGTACCACCGCCGGTCCCGCTGTATCTTATGCAGCCGCGGCTTTGGCGGCTCTGATCTTCGCCCAGCGCTTCTTGGTGGCCGCGATGATGGCTCTGCGGCCGGCCGCCGATAGTCTGCGTTTGGGCTTGGCGGCGGGGACCTTCGCGGCTCCCTCGGCTTTCCTGTAAGCCGCCCACCGGGCTTTCTGGGCAGCCGCGATTCGCGCGCGCGCGGATGCGCTCAGGCCCTTTTTCTTAGTTGGAGGGGCTCCCCCGGCGGAGCCCTTTGGACGGCCGGGCCCGCGCTGGCCGAGTTGCTCCTTGATCTCCGCTATCTTCGCGGCTAGCTTCGCCAACTCACTCTGGTAGCCGATTATGGCCATCTCGAGGATGGCGGTGTCTGTCTTGCCTCGTGGCATTGTTGGTTCTCTCCCCTTTAATTTGCACTACTCTTACCTTGCTGTGTGCGCCTTGATTCTAGCACCTGTCGAAGTCCGAGTGACAAGTGGCTCCCAAACGCAACTCTCTCTCAATGAAATAATTCGACGCCGGGAGACACTAGACCATTGATGGGCTCTCGATGCAGTTTTGGTCGATTGTAATTATAAAATGACTGGAGGAGATCACATGCCAGGTTACGTAACGTTACCAGGCAGCACGCGCGCGCTGCTGCCCAATTCGCGTCCGGCGGGTCCCGTGGATCGCACGGAAATCGACAGTCTGACTATCCGGGTGAGATCCGTTGGAGACATTGGAGATCTGGAGAAGAGGGTTTATCAAGAGAGCGCCAAGCCGCTCGCGGAACGAACCTACATCCGGCGGGAGGACCTGGCGAAGACCCAGGGTGCCAGCGCCGCGGATCTTGATCTCATCGAACAATACGCCCAAAAGCACAATCTCATGGTGGTGCATCGCAGCGGGGCGGAGCGTTCCATTGTGCTCAAGGGAACTTTAGGCGATTTGCTGAACGCATTTCCGGCGGACCTGAACGTGTATCACCACGCGAACGGGACGTATCGCGGGCGGCGGGGAGAGATTAGCATTCCCCGGGAACTGGAAGGAATAGTAACCGGCGTCTTTGGTTTCGACACGAGGCCCAAACACCGGTCGCCGCACCGGCGGAAACTGCTTTCGCGAAAGGGTCCGGGGGGCGCGAACGGGGTGGCGGCGACCTTCTTCGCCCAACGTTACAATTTCCCGACGGCTTTCCAAGGCGCGAGGCTCGACGGAACGGGACAGACAATCGCCATCATCGAACTGGGCGGCGGTTTCCGTTCGAGCGATCTGCAGGTATTCTTCAACGAAATCGGCGTTCCAATGCCGACTGTGACGGCGATCTCGGTGGATCATGCGGGGAATAATCCGACCACGCCGGACTCCGCTGATGGCGAAGTGATGCTCGATATCGAAGTTGCGGGAGTTGTAGCTCCGCAGGCGAAATACGCTATCTATTTCGCGCCCAACAACGGAGATAAAGGCTTCATTGACGCGATCAGTGCGGCGGTAAACGATACCGAGCGGCATCCGGATGTGATCTCGATCAGTTGGGGCGGCCCGGAATCGAACACGGACCAGCAGGGGATCAACGCTTTCCATGAAGTGTTCGTGGCGGCCGCCGCGGCGGGAGTCACGATTTGCGTAGCCTCGGGCGATCACGGGACCGCCGATCTGGATGCCGCCGACTGGGACAACCACATCCACGTGGACCACCCCGCGGTGGACGACCTGGTGTTGGGCTGTGGCGGAACTCAAGTGAACGACCAGAACCAGGACGTGGTTTGGAACGATGGCACGCCGTTCGATGCCACCGTGTCAGGCGGGGGCGGATGGGCCAGCGGAGGCGGCGTGAGCGAAGTGATCGCACTACCCTCCTATCAGGCAAAAGCCAACATCCCGGTATCGATCGACAACGGGCAGCCGGGCCGCGGGGTGCCCGACATCGCCATGAGCGCGACCGATTATTTCACGCGCGTGGATTCGTCGGAGGGAGCATCGGGTGGGACTAGCGCCGTAGCGCCCCTGATGTCGGCGCTCGTGGCACTGCTCAATCAGGCCAAGCAGAAGAACGTCGGCTTCCTGAATCCCTTTCTCTACGCAAATGCGGCAAATGGAGTCGTGCACGATGTCACCCAGGGGACCAACGCAATCACCAACACCGTGCAAGGCTATAACGCCGGCCCTGGCTGGGATGCGTGCACGGGATTGGGAACCCCGGACGGGACCGCGATTCTGAATGCCCTGTGAGTTCCCGGCAGGGAGTATCAAATCGACTATGATGCAAGAGTGAACGCTATCCCCGTCAACCAACAGCAGGCCCTTGTCGAACGGCTCACCAACGCGTGCGGCGGCGCCTACCGCCCGGAGACCCGGCGCAAATATTTCATCAGCGGCCCGCAGTGGGCCGCGGCTTATCAGGGGCAGGCGCTGTTTCACGCGCCCACCCGCGAGCCGGTCGAATTCGAGCAGGTCATTCGTAAGTACGCCGAGATCGGCATCGGCCATTGGACCACGCATGACACCGATGTGATTCCCACCGCCGCGCTCGGTACGGACGGGCAGGCCGAGATCGTCGCGCGCATCGGAAAAGCGCTGCACGATAATGGCGTGAAGTGCTCGATGGTAACCACCGAAACGTTCTATCACGCCGTATGGGCGGCCAGTCCGGCGGCGGAATCCAGCCAGGTGCGGGACTATGCGGCGTTCCGGGTGTGCAACACGGTGGATATCGGGCATGAGCTCGGCGCGCAGTTCGCGGTGTACTGGCCGGGGTCGCTGGGCTACTATGTGCAGGGCGCCATTGAAGAGACCGAGACGCTGCGCTGGTACGCCGGGGCGCTGAACGCGGCTTGCGAACACGATATCGCAGCCGCCCGCCGCAAGGGACGCGCGACGCTAAAGCATTGCATGGAGGCCAAGCCGTTCGAGCCGCAGGCCGAGATCCTGCTGCCCACCAGCGACGCCATGCTGGCCTTCATCGCGTCGGGCCTGCTCACGCATCCGGAAATGGTGGGGCTCAATCCCGAATACCTGCACGAGCTTATGTGGGGCGCCGCGCCGCGGGCCGCCCTGGCACGCGCCCTGTTGGCCGGAAAGCTGTGGCACTTCGACATCAATGACGGCTACCGGCTCAAGCACGATGTGGATATCGCCGTGGGGCTGGTGAATCCGCTGGACTGGCTGAACGTGCTGGTGCTCCTGCGCAGCCACGGTTACAACGGACCGTTCAATCTGGATTACAAGCCGCCCCGCACCACCAGTAACTTCGGCGTGTTCGCCGTCAGTTTCCCGACCGCGGTGGACCGCTTCATCACTCTGTGGGAAATGGCCGGTGAGGTGATCGCCGACCCAATCATTCACGAGGCCACGGACGCCCTGAAAGCGGGCGGTCCGGCGGCGGATCCGCGCGACGTGGAAGCCATCACGGCTTCCAACCGCGAACTGCTTACGCTGCACGAACTGATCGCGCACCGGCTGGTGCAGATTCTGTTGGGGCTGCACCGCGGCCGGACATATTCGATGTAAACTGCTCAGGGAGGGGTGTAACCATGCGATTTTGTTTTCTCGTCCGTGTTCTAGCCGTTCTTTGTCTCGCCGGCTCGATTCCATTAGCCCGTCCGGAATCGAAGGCGGTCACCGTGACCGGCTATGTCCTCGATTCGGCCTGCGCATTTACCAAGGGCCTGAAAAAGCCCATCAGCGTGGAGTGCGCGCAAAAGTGCGCGAAGAACGGCTCGCCGCTGGTGATCCTGGCGGATAACGGCGCCATCTATTGGCCCACCACCGACGCCATGCCCGCCGACAGCCAGAATGGTAAGCTGATGCCGTTCGCGGGCCAGCGGGTCACGGCCAGCGGCAAGTTATTCGAGCGCGGCGGTTCCAGGGCGCTGATGATCGAGAAGATCGACGCTGCCAAGTAACTCAATGGGCCTGCAGCAGCAGAATCCCATGCTGGTTGGGCTTGCGCGTCAGCGCGGGCGCCTCGAATTTGGCGAGCGTGATTTCGGCCAGATAAAGCACGCGGCAGCCTTTCTCCAGATGGCCCCCAAAGGCGGCTTTATCGCCCGAGAGCGTCACGTGTAAGTGCGGTTCGCCGCCGGCAATTACACCGTTGATGTTGAGAATCTCCATGGGCGCGTTCACGGTAATGAACTCGTCATCCGCCTTCTCGGAGAGCGACTTCACGCGATGATAAGTGCACTCGGAGAGCGATCCGACGGCAGTCAGCACCGCGCCTTCCCCGATCTGGTTTTTCCGGATGGCGTCGAGCACGCTTTCGAGCAGCAGATCGCCGCGGTCCAGCCGCAGCCGGTAGATTTCCTGGATGCGGGCTCCGCCGTAAACGTGCGGCGAAGTGTTTTCTTGTGCCGGTGCGGAAAGCGAGGCGAGCAGAATCGCGGCGAGCGCCATGTTGGTTCTCTTCATGCCCGAAGTTTATCAACCCGGGCCGCCACTTACATGTACATGCCACCGTTCACGTTTAAAACGTGTCCGGTGATGTAACCCGCTTCGTCACTGGCTAGAAAACGAACTGCCGCGGCGATCTCCTCGGGACGGCCCAACCGCCGCAGCGGCACCTGCGCGAGTAGTTTCTCTTTCAGTTCGTCCGTCAGCACGGCCGTCATGTCGGTGTCGATGAAACCCGGCGCCACTGCGTTCACCGTGATCTCGCGCGCGGCCATCTCCTGCGCCAGCGCCTTGGTCAGCCCGATCAGCCCTGCCTTGGAAGTCACGTAGTTGGCTTGGCCGGCATTGCCGCTCTCGCCCACCACCGAGGCGATGTTGACGATGCGCCCGTAGCGCTGCTTCATCATGGCGGGAAGCACCTGCTGGATGGCGAAGAACGCGCCATGCAGGTTGATCTGCAGCACGCGGTCCCAATCCTCGCGCTTCATGCGCACGGCCAGGCCATCGCGCGTCACGCCGGCGTTGTTCACCAGCACGTCGATGCGCCCGAACTGCTGCAGAGCCCTGGCGAAACCGTCCCGGATGGAATCGTATGAAAGCAGATTCAGATTCACCGTCAATGCCTGTCCGCTGCAAGCCCGGATCTTTTCCGCGACTTCTTCGTTCTTTTCGATCTCCGGTGAGGCCACCGCGATGTCGAAACCCGCGCGGCACAGCGTCAAGGCGATCTCCCGGCCGATGCCGCGGCTGGCGCCCGTGACGAATGCCACTCGATTGAACATGCACACTCCTTGATGATTTATTTGTGAACTTCAATCATAGTAGAAAGTGAGACGCCCCCGTTATGGCCTACGCCGATCTGCGTGAATTCATCGCCGCGCTGGAGAAGAACCAGGAACTCCGGCGCATCCCCTTCGAAGTGGACCCCATCCTGGAGATCGCCGCGTTCGCCGACCGCGCGGTGAAAGGCGGCGGCCCCGCGCTGCTGTTTGAGAACCCCAAGGGCAGCCGCATCCCGGTGTTGATCAACAGCTACGCCAGCATGCGCCGGATGCAGATCGCGCTGGAAGTGGATTCGGTCGAAACCGTGGCCGGGCGCATCGCCGAATATCTCGAAATGCGCATGCCGGAAGGCTTGATCGGCAAGCTCAAGATGCTGCCGAAGCTGGCTGAGATGGGATCGTTCTTCCCCAAGACCGTGTCCAAGGGCCCCTGCCAGGAAATAGTGCGCACGTCGGGTTTCTCGCTGTTCGATTATCCGGTACTCAAATGCTGGCCCGAAGACGCCGGCCGCTTCATCACGCTGCCGCTGGTCTTCTCCCGCAATCCCGACACCGGCAAACGCAATTGCGGCATGTATCGCATGCAAATCTACGACGAGCGCACCGCCGGCATGCACTGGCAGACACACAAGCAGGGCGCCGAACATTATCGCCGCCTGGGCGCGCACGGCCAGTCGCGCATGCATGTGGCGGTGGCCATCGGCGCGGATCCGGCGACCATGTTTTCAGCCATTCTGCCCCTGCCGCCGGACCTGGATGAGATGATGATCTCGGGTTTCCTGCGCAGCGATCCCGTGGAGATGGTGAAGTGCCAGACCTGCGAACTGGAAGTGCCCGCGCAGGCGGAGATCGTGCTGGAAGGCTACGTGGAACTGGGCGAGCTGCGCACCGAGGGGCCCTTCGGCGACCACACCGGCTTCTACTCGCTGGCCGATGAGTATCCGGTGTTTCACGTCACCTGCGTCACGCAGCGTAAAGATCCGATCTACGCCACCACCATTGTGGGGCCGCCGCCCATGGAGGATTTCTACATGGGCAAAGCCATCGAGCGGATCTTTCTGCCGCTGATGCGCCTGCAGTTGCCGGAGGTGCGCGACATCTGCATGCCCGCCGAAGGCATCTTCCACAACCTGATCCTGGTGGCCATCCGCAAGTCGTATCCGGGGCATGCGCGCAAAGTGATGTCGGCCATCTGGGGCTTGGGGCAGGCCATGTTCAGCAAGTGCATCGTGGTGGTGGATGAAGACGTGAATGTACAGGACGTGCGCGAAGTGGCGTGGAAAGCGCTGAACAACATCGATCCCGAGCGCGACATTCAGTTCGTGATGGGGCCGGTCGATTCGCTGGATCATTCCAGCCGCATGCCCAACTACGGCTCGAAGATGGGCGTGGACGCTACGCGTAAGTGGCCGGCGGAGGGGTTCACCAGGCCGTGGCCGGGCGTGATCAGGATGTCGGATGAGGTGACGCGGCGGGTGGAGGAACTGTGGCGGCGCGCGGGGTTGTAAGTGGGGCAGGCACTTTGCCTGCGGCGGCCTCCCAGGCCGCCCGGCTACCGGCTCGGGTGGTAAGTTCTGGGATCGGCAGCGATCAAGCGAGATTTACAACGCCGCGAGTTTTGAAGAGCGCACCAGGCGGCACTCCCCTCTAAAGAGATACCGGGGCGCGTGAACCGGCACCGCAAAGCGTTCAAGCCACAGTCGATGCTCGGTTTCCGTGATGTATCCATCACCCAGGAAAGTCGAAACTTAGAATTTGACTCTGCGGCCTTCGAGGATCTGGCCTGGTGGATCGAAAGAACCGGGCGCAGGCTCTTCGAATTATGAAACTGGTCGAGGCGCATCGATCAAGAACATCGGCTCGCTCAAAGCGTTAACTAACGGTAGCGCAAACTCGCGACCCTCCCCGCCGCGTCGTATAATTAGAAGGAAACTGCAAGTGCACAGGGCCACATACCCACAAAAGGACCGTTATAGATGTCAACGCTAGAAGTATCGCCGGCGGAGCCGCGCTTCAGCGATCCCGGCCATACCGTAATTAACGATTTTTCCCTGCAGGTTGCAACTGTAAATGGATCGGGCAGCCAGACCGCCAACACCGTACTCATGCGCTCCATTTTTCAGATGGGCGTGCCCGTGTCCGGCAAGAACATGTTTCCGTCGAACATCGCCGGCCTGCCCACCTGGTTCACCATTCGCGCCAGCAAGCACGGCTACATCGGCCGCAAGAAGGAAATCGATTTCCTGGTGGCCATGAATCCCGAAACCGCGCGCGAAGACGTGCTGAAGCTGGATAGCGGCGCGGCGGTGGTCTACGACGAGCCGCTCAAGCTCGACGGGCTGCGCTCCGATCTGCATTTCTACCCGGTGCCGTTCGACAAGCTGGTGGCGCCCGTCTGCCCGGACGCCAAGCTGCGCAAGCTGGTGCGCAACATGATTTATGACGGCATCGTGGCCTGGCTGCTCTCCATCGACATGGACGAGATCCGCAAGGCGCTGGTGAAGCAATTCGGAAAACGCAAGGCCAAGGCCGCCGATCTGAACTGGGGAGCCGCCCAGGCGGGCCACGATTACGCCGCCAAGACATTCACCAAGGCCGATCCCTACCAGGTCCGGCGCATGAACGAGAACGTCGGCAAGATCATTATCGAGGGCAACACGGCATGCGCGCTGGGTGCCATGTTCGCCGGTGTGACCGTGGTCACCTGGTATCCCATCACCCCTTCGTCCTCGCTGGTCGAATCGCTCATCGGCTATCTGAAGCGCTTCCGCATCGACAAGGAAACCGGCCGCGCGACTTTCGCGGTGGTGCAGGCTGAAGACGAGCTGGCCTCCATCGGCATGGCTCTCGGCGCGGGATGGGCCGGCGCGCGCGCCATGACCGCCACCGCCGGACCGGGCATCTCGCTGATGTCCGAATTTGTGGGCCTTGGCTATTATGCCGAAGTGCCCGCCGTCATTTTCGACGTGCAGCGCGTGGGCCCTTCCACCGGGCTGCCTACGCGCACCATGCAAGGCGACATTCTCTCGACTGCGCTGCTCTCCCACGGCGATACCCAGCACCCGCTGTTCTTCCCCAGCTCTCCCGCGGAGTGCTTCAGCATGTCCATGGAAGCCTTCGACTTTGCCGAGCAGTTTCAAACTCCGGTGTTCGTGATGACCGACTTGGATCTGGGCATGAACAACTGGATGTCCGACCCATTCACTTATCCCGAGAAACCCATACACCGCGGCAAGGTGCTCAGCGCGGAGGATCTGGACAAGTTGGGCGGCTTTGCCCGCTACAAGGACGTGGATGGCGACGGCGTCGGCTATCGCACGCTGCCCGCCACCAACCATCCGGCCAGCGCCTATTTCACGCGCGGCAGCGGCCACAATGAAAAGGCCCAGTATACCGAGCGTGAGGACGATTACATCCACAACATGGACCGGCTGGCGCATAAATTCCAGACCATGCGCAAGCACGTCCCGGCTCCCGTGGTTCGTTATCACCAGGACGCCTCCATCGGTTTCGTGGCGGCCGGCACGTCGGATTACGCGGTGTCCGAGAGTTGCGACCAGTTGCTCGCCGAATATCAGGTTCCGGCCAGCTACTTCCGGCTGCGGGCCTATCCCTTCACACGCGACCTGATCGATTTCATCGACCGGCACGAGCGCATCTATGTGGTCGACCAGAACCGCGACGCCCAACTGCTTTCCCTGATGCGCCTGGAAATGACACCGGAGCAAATCGCGAAATTGAGAAGCATACGATACTACGGCGGGTTGCCGCTGGACGCCCGCACAGTCACCGATGAAGTGATCACCCAGGAGGGCAAATGAGCACCACCGCGGCGCCGCCACCCAAGAAAGTCAATCGCATCGGCCTGGAAGTCCTCAGCTATAAGGGCGCCAAGACTACGTTGTGCGCCGGTTGCGGCCACAATTCCATCTCCGAGCGCGTCATCGAGTGCTTCTACGAACTGGGCGTGGAACCGTGGCGCGTGGGCAAGTTCTCGGGCATCGGCTGCTCGTCGAAATCGCCCGCCTACTTCCTCAACCTCTCGCACGGGTTCAACGGCGTGCATGGACGTATGCCGTCCATCGCCACCGGCGCCATCATGGCCAATCGAAACATGCTCGGTCTGGGAGTCACCGGGGACGGCGATACGGCGTCCATCGGGATCGGCCAGTTCATGCACCTGGTGCGCCGCAATCTGCCGATGATCTACATCATCGAAGACAACGGCGTTTATGGTTTGACCAAGGGGCAGTTCTCGGCCACCGCCGATCTCGGCTCGAAGCTGAAGACTGGCGTGATCAACGATCTGCCGCCCTTCGATTGCTGCGCGCTGGCGCTGCGGTGGGGTGCTACGTTCGTGGCCCGCTCGTTCTCCGGCGACAAGAAGCAGATGCAGGCGCTGCTGAAGGCCGCCATCGCGCACAACGGCCTGTCGGTGATCGACGTGGTTTCACCCTGCGTGACGTTCAACGATCATGACGGTTCCACCAAGAGCTACAGCTACATGAAAGAGCACGAAGAGATGCTGCACGAGCTGGACTTCGTGCCGTCCTACGAAGATATCTCGGTGGAGATCGCGGAAGGTGAAGTGCGCGATGTTCAGTTGCACGATGGCTCGCACCTGCGCATCCGCAAGCTTGGACGGGACTACGATCCGACCAACCGTATGGCTGCCGCGGCCGCCCTGGAGGCCGCTACTCACCAGCACGAGGTCCTGACCGGCGTGCTGTACATCAACACCGAACAGCCGAATTTCCTGGAGATGCTGCACCTGGCCGAGGAGCCCCTGGCTACGCTGCCCCAATCCAAGGTGCGGCCGCCCAAGGAAGCACTCGACGAGATCATGGAAGAGCTGCGGTAGTTTGGCATTGCAGTATAATCTCCGGGATGTCCCTGACGCCGTGGATACCTTTGCTTGCGCTCAACCTGTGCGCCGCACCACGTGGTTGGCGGCGTGCTGCTGAGATCGGCGCCCGAGTTGATCGGCGCCTATGAAGCTCAAGCCAAAGCTAAGGGTGACGGCGTTACCGTCCATAAGCACGGCAAAGCTCTAATCGAGGTGATCTCATCCTTACGGAACTAAGGCCTCTCGCGCCCCTCTTTCATTACGCGGCCCAGTATCCCTCGCGCGTTCCGGTTTATTCCACGGCCGTGACGATCAACGTGGCGTCATCCTGAAACTTGCCGCCGCTGAAGTCCGCGACAGCCGCCATCACGCGCTGCTGCATGGCTTCCGCGTCCAGCGCGCGATGCGTCCGCAGCACCTCCATCAGGCGCTCCTCGCCGAACTCTTCGTCGGCCGCATTGGCGATCTCCGTGATGCCGTCGGTGAACAGCACCAGCCGGTCGCCGGGTGAGAGATCCAGGTGCGCTTCGTGATAAGTCCAATCCGGAAACACGCCCAGCACCACGCCGCCATGATTCACGCGGGTGCACTCGCCATTCTGCCGCACCAGAATCGGCTCGCAATGTCCGGCGTTGGTGTAACTGAACCGCCGGCGCTGGCTATCCAGCACGCCGTAGAAGAAAGTGATGAACTTGCCGCTGCCCAGATTGCCGGCCACGATCCGGTTGATGCGCCCGGCCAACTCGCCGGTGGACAGCTTCTCGCCGGCCAGCGCATGCACCGCCGCCTGCACGTTCGACATCAGCAGCGCCGCCGGCACGCCTTTGCCGATCACATCCGCCACGCACAACGCCAGGTGGCTTTCGTCCAGGCGCAGCACATCCAGATAATCGCCGCTCACGGCGCCTGCCGGTCGCCAGGCGGCGGATATGCCGTAGCCCGGGAATCGGGGGATCTCCCGCGGCAGCAGCCCGCGCTGCGTCACGCTGGCCGCCTCGATCTCGATGGATTCGCGCGACGCGCCATCCCGGCGCTCCTGGCGCAATTCGATCTGCGCGCGCAGCGTCGAAAGCAGCTTGGTGTTGTCCCAGGGCTTCTCCACGAAATCGGCTGCCCCGCGCTGCATGGCCTCCACCGCCAGCTTGATGCTGCCCCACGCGGTCATGACCACAATGGGCAGCGAGCGGTCGAGCTTGCGAACGTTGGCCAGCAGGTCCAGGCCCTCCTGGCCGGACGTTGTATCGAGAGCATAATTCAAGTCCATCAGCAGCACATCGTACTCGCGGTTGTGCAGCCGCTCCAGCACCGCCTTCGGAGAATTCACAGCTTCGATCTGGTAACCCTCGCGCTTCAATAACAAATGCAGCGCTTCTAAAACATCGGGTTGATCGTCCGCAATCAACGTTCGGGGGGCACTCGATTCGGGGCGCAGCATGTTGCCTCAATGGGTATGACGGTATCCGATTAGAACAGTTAGCGTGCCAATCGCAAGGCGGCGATAAGTCCCCTACCCTCAGCGTCATAATAACCTTCAGCCAGAGCGCGGCTGCCCGTCCGCGCAACACGTCGTCCCAAAAACAAACACCTGCCATACTGGACAGCGCCCCAGGCCTGTCCCACAATGAAGGATGCCCAGCGCGATCATCATCGGCGGCGGACTGGCCGGACTGTCGGCTGCCGCGGCGCTCGGGAGCGCCGGGTTCGCGGTCCAGGTGTTTGAAGCGCGTCCTTTCTTGGGCGGGCGCGCCACCTCCTATCCGCTGGCGCCATCCGACGAAGCCTCCGAGACGATCGACAACTGCCAGCACGTGCTGTTGCGCTGCTGCGTCAACCTGATGGACTTCTACGCGCGGCTGGGCGTCGCCGACCGCATTCGCTTCTATCGCGAGTTCTACTTCATCGAACCGGGCGGCCGCATTTCCACAATGCGCCGCGGCATTCTACCCGCCCCGCTGCATTTCACGGGATCGTTCCTGCGCATGCGCTTCCTGAGCCTCGCGGACAAGCTGGCCATCGCGCGCGGCATGCTGGCGATCCGGCGCGAGCGCGCCCGCCGCGACGATCTCGATCGCATCAGCATGCTCGACTGGCTGCTCGAGAAACGCCAGACTCCCCGCGCCATCGACCGGTTTTGGCGCCAGGTTCTGGTCAGCGCCATCAACGAAGATATCGACCGCCTTGCCGCGCGCCACGGCTTTCAGGTCTTTTGGCTGGGTTTTCTGGCGCGCGCGGATGCCTACGAGATGGGCGTGCCATCCATTCCGCTCGGCGAACTCTACCGTCCCGAACGCTGGCAGAGGATCGGCAACGTCTCGCTGCGCCTGCGCACGCCCGTCGAACGCATCCATGCGGACGGAGTCAGCGCGGGCGGCGCCGTGCATACGGCCGATTACTACATTTGCGCGCTGCCGTTCGAGCGTCTGGCGGGCCTGGGTCTGCCGGCGCCTCCCTTCGAGCACTCACCCATTACCGGCATTCATCTGTGGTTCGATCGCCCGGTCACCGACCTGCCGCACGCTACGTTGCTCGACCGCACCCTGCAATGGATGTTCAACAAATCCGAAGGCCGCTACCTGCAGCTTGTAGTCAGCGCTTCCAGAGTATTGTCGGCCAGGACCCGCGCCGAAATCATCGCGCTGGCCTTGGACGAGCTTGCCGCATTCCTGCCGGCGGTGCGCGCGGCCAAGCTCGAAAAAGCGCACGTGATCAAGGAAGTGCGCGCGACGTTCTCCGCCGCGCCGGGAACCGAGGCGTTGCGGCCCACCGCGGAAACCAGCCGCCCCAACCTGTTCCTGGCCGGCGATTGGACGCGCTCCGGCTGGCCAGCCAC
>Ga0070731_10000500_pt1 | contig 51793 bp, 25 predicted proteins | sample Coa_R1_2_FD_66448 | JGI IMG/M metagenome (GOLD analysis project Ga0070731, IMG submission 66448) | Surface soil microbial communities from Centralia Pennsylvania, which are recovering from an underground coalmine fire - Coalmine... | ecosystem: Environmental > Terrestrial > Soil > Unclassified ... | reverse complement strand
TCCACCCGTTCGCAATGTGATTTTTCTTGCGGCCGGTTTAACACGCTCTCTGTGAAAAGCAGTCTCCTATTCTAAATTTCTTTTATCTCATAGGAGAAAAAAGATGTGTAGATACCAATGCTGTACGGCCTGGGCATCCCCAAGGACAGCATCTTGCAGTACGAAACGGCGCTCAAGACCGGCAAGTTTGTTCTGATTGCCGATGGTTCCATTGAAGACACCACCCGGGCCAAAGAAATCCTCAACCGCACGAAACCAGAGGCTTTGGAACACCACGGGTAAATTCACAGCAAATCTAAATAGGGTTACACCCCATAGCTATGTACCGGAATGCGTCGTACAGTACTTTATGTGAAGGCGTTCATTACATCGAAGAATTTCAAAGGATGTTGATAAGTTGTATCAATCGCCGTTAAGCGCATTTCAATTGTGAATTGCGCCGAGTTGCGGTGGAACTCATTTTTGTAGGAGAATGCAGATGAAACCCAGAGTCATTTTGTCTTTGTTCCCGGTTTTGTTGGTGCTGTTCGTAATTGGCGGCGCTCAAAAGGCCGGAGCGGTGGAAATAGGCGTTTCAGTGGGCGGCGGCTATCATCATGGGTATCGCGACTATCGTACTGTCGATCCCGTGTACGATTCGTGGTATTCGTCCGACGCCACGTCCTACGGCTATACTGACAATATTTACGTGGAGCCCACGTACGTCGATCCTTATGTGTACGTTTCTCCTTCGGTTGGCTTCGATACCTGGTACGGCGACGGCTACCGCGGTCACGGCGGCTCGTATAGCGGCGGGCACAGCGGCTACGGCGGCGGACGCAGCAGCGGTGGCGGCCATAGCAGCGGCGGGGGCGGGCATGGCGGCGGACGCAGGTAATTGTTTTTTGCCGGCGGCATGAGGAATGTGACTTCGGCCGCCTTTTTGCATGCATTTCAAACTCCAAGCGAAAAGGATTTTACTCATGAAAATGTTAAGTATTGCAGCGGTCGCGTTTGCCTTCACGGGTATTGTGAGCGCTGTCGAAGATTCAACGTCCAAGCCGGTTCCTGTGAGCAACCAGGCGGAACAAGAAGGCAAGCCGGTCGGAACGCAGGTTGAAACATCCGGCAAAGTGGTCAGCATGCACAGCGCGCCGATGGTCGGCCTGCCGGATGCCCACATGCTGGTCAAACTTGAGACCGAACAGGGCGATACGGAAGTCGTCGATCTGGGATCGGCCGCCGAACTCAAAACCAGCGGCATCGAACCGAAGCAAGGCCAGCAACTTTGGGTTGACGGCCGCGTCGGCAAGATCAACGACAAGTTCTTGATTGTTGCCGAACACCTGACTGAAGGCAAAGTGGTGTCGATTACCCGCAACTCTCCTTTGCGCGAAGAGACGGTCAAGCACGCCGACGCGCGCGGCAACAGCAAGGAAGTGGATGCAGCCAAACCCGTGAGCGCAACCAAAGACGTAAACGTGTCAAGAGACGTGAACGCGTCCAAAGATGTGACTGCAAGCAAGACCGAAAGTGTTGACGCCGGCCAGCAGGTTCGGACCGTCGAAGGCATCGTGATTCACACTCGGCACGTGAAAATCGAAGGCGAAGCGGACGAGCATGTTCTTGCCAAGTTGAAGACGGCGAACGGAATCGCCGTAATTGATTTGGGCACCTGTCCCGCGATGCCAAACAGCGTCAATCTCACCGAAGGCCAGTCGCTCGCCGTAACAGGAATCGTCGGGCAGTTGAACGGCAAGCCGATTATCCTCGCGGATTCGGTCGGAAACCTGAGCCCCATTCAGCGGACCGCCGAACGCGAAGCCCTGCCGACAAGCACTCGTTCTGCTCCAATCAAGTAGTCGCAAGCGCCGGGAAATGCAGGGGACGTGCACGATGTTGTGTGCACGTCCCGTAAATCGGCGTTCTAAAGATGGATAGAATTAACGCGCGGGAAACGGAATTCGCAATGGAGGCTGTCCTTCCGTAGTAAAATACGCAATTACACCAACCATCCCCGAAAGTTCTCTGCTCTCGGTCGCCGGCGCGAGGCCCGCGCGGACTCGCTCCTGTTTCTTGCGTTCCTTGACGATCAGTTGTTCGGCGGCGGCACGATCGGACAGGCCCGTGGCGACCCAGCGCTGGCGCCCGGCTTCCTCGTACACGATCGAATATGTTCCGCCCCGCTTGACCCAACCACATCTGTGTAACGACCTCAGAAACTGAGATCATTATACGTGTGGTCTGGCAAGCGCTGATTTTTGAGGGGGCGACCGTAGCAGCAACCGTAGCATTTTTGGCGTTTTGGTCCAAAAACGCGCACGACAAAATGAGCGCCAAAATGGGCTCAATTTATTGATGGGTTGTTGTTTGTATAAATGGCGGGCTCGACGGGACTCGAACCCGCGACCTTCGGCGTGACAAGCCGACGCTCTAAACCAACTGAGCTACGAGCCCACCTGAATTTTCAAACGCCTTCAAGAGTGGGCGATACCGGACTCGAACCAGTGACCCCCTGCTTGTAAGGCAGGTGCTCTAACCAACTGAGCTAATCGCCCGACGGGCTTTTCTTTCTTCGCCGCAACGGACGACTTCCCGCGTTCTCGGCGGGAGGTTGCTTATAACATGCGATGGGGCGGGTTCAAGTGAAAATGGAAAAATGCGAATGATTTGCTCGCGGTGCGGCCACGGGCTATAAGCCCATGTTGCTTGGAATCAACTCCTCGGGGCTCCAGAACCGGCCCTTTTGTTTCCAGAATTCTTCCTGCGATGAAAGCACGTCAAGGAAAGCGTCGCGAGACAACGCTTCGATTTTGCCATTCACAAGCAGGACCTGAAAGCCAAGCTTGCGTTTGCTCTCGGGGACGTTTTCGTAGATGAGAATCGAGTCATCGCCATCGCTGGGCTGCGCGCCGGGGATGTAGACATAGCCGGGTTGATTGGGCCAGGCGGGATGGAGCAAGTCTTCAGGCGATTTGACGCGCGTGGCGATTTCGGCGGCGCGGGCGGGAAGAGCGCCGTTGTGCCCGGCTGCGTAAGCGCGGATCACGTCGCGAAGGGTTTCGAGATTCTGCGCGCTGCGTGTCCGGCGTTCTTCGGCGAGCGTGCGCTGGAAATGCGTGAAGACGACAAAGACGGCGGCGGAGATCAGGAGCAGAGTGAGGACGAAAACGACGGTGAACGCCGGAGAGCGTTTATTGCTGGATGGCATGAGCGTGTTTTAACACACACGCGCGGCTCGTCCAAAGCGCAAAGTGAATCTTGAATTTTGAATTTTTAATCTTGAATTTTGAATTCCGTTTCACACCGGATAAAACGTCACACCCTCCCCCGCCCCCAATTCCGCGCCCGCCTGCTGCACGAACAAGCCATCTGCTCCGACAAGCGCCGAAAGATGACCTGACCCGTGCCATTCCACTGGTTTGACTTTCGTCGCGCCGCCGTCCACCACCAACCTTGCCGGCCGAAACGTCGTGCGGTCGCCCGTGACGGTTGAGCCTTCCGCCAGCGGCAGTTTGATCCACTTCGGCAACGGTTCGCGCGCTCCGCACCACACTCGCACTGCGGTCAGCACGAATAAATGAAAGCATACGTATGCGGCAACAGGATTCCCCGGTAGTCCAAACACGATTCGTGCAGGCGAGACGCCTGCACCACGAAGTCCAAACGTCGTCGGCTTTCCCGGTTTGATCGCAACTTTGTCGAAAAAAATCTCGACGCTCAATTCTTTGAACACCGCGCCCACATAATCGTGATCGCCCACGCTCACGCCGCCGGTTGAAATAAAAAGCTCCGAGCGCAAGCCGTCCTCGATTAATTTGCACGTCGCTGCGCGGTCGTCGGGTGCGATGCCCAGATAGCGCGCGTCAATGCGCTGAGCGGCACACTGCGCCACTAATTGGTAACTGTTCGAATTGCGAATCTGCGCCGGGCCGGGCTTGATGTGAGGCTCGACCACTTCGTCGCCTGTGCCCAGAATCGCCGCGCGCGGCTGTTTGCGCACCGGCACATCCACGCACCCCACCGCGGCCATCACGCCGATCTCCGCCGCACCAATCCGCGTTCCCGATGCGATCAACACCTCGCCGGTCTTCGCGTCGCTCGCCCGCCGCGCCACATTCTGTCCTGCGCGCACCGCCGCTTTAAAACGCACAAATCCTTCGCGCGGAATTTCAGTCTGCTCGCGCATGATTACCGCGTCGGCGCCCGCGGGCATCGCCGCGCCGGTCATGATCTTAATCGTCTGCCCCGGCGAAAGCGCGCGCGCCGCGCTCTTCCCTGCCGGCACTTCCTCAATTAATTCCAGCACGTCCGGCGCCGCGCGCGTATCGATGGAAAACACCGCGTAGCCATCTACCATGCTGCGGTGAAAGGGTGGCCAATCGCGGTCCGCGCGAATGTCTTCGCTCAGATAATGGCCCAGCGCGCCGTTCAACGGCACGCGCGATTCCGGCGCGCGCGGCGTTTTTTCGAGGATCAATGAAAAGGCTTCGGCGATGGAGATGAGCGGCATTGTAAATACCTCTGTCGTTTCCGTCCAGAACACGCGACTTCCACTTTTCCCTTCATTTCAGCAAAGAATTCGTCGAATCACAATCCTAACCAATATGCTCACTCTCGCAAAAGCCGAAGCCGTTTCCGTTCCCCTCCCCACCCTTCACCGCGCCTCACACTTCGCCCAGGCCGTGCCTGTTTCCAGAATTGCCGAGCCTGTTTCCAGAATCGAGCGCGTGATCCGCGCGCCCGAATTTATCGGACGAGCGCGCCCGCTGAATTTGCGCACGCTGCTCGCGCCGATCGTCGAAGACTGCGCCGGCCTGCGCCCCGAAGCGCTGGTTGTTGCGCTCGCTGAAGAAATGATCCTTCGCGCCGCATCGCCGATTCCGCAGCGCTGGCTCGACAAGCTCGCCGGCGCGCTGCAAGTCGATCGCGCCCGCGTGCGCGTGCCCGCCGGCGTCTTCGATGCGCTGCCCCGCCCCGCGTGGAACGATCCCGCGCTGCTGGGCGAATGGCTCAACATCACGCGCCAGCACGCCGACTTGAAATTGCGTGCGTCGAACATAGAGATACTTGGCCGAGGCGGCCGCGAAAGCGAAGGCTGCGTTTACACGCCCACTGCCGTCGCGCGCGCGATCATCGAAGAAATTCACGTCGGCGCGCGCCGCGTCGTCGATCCCGCGTGCGGCGCGGGCGTGTTTTTGCTCGAAGCCTTCCGCCGAGCCTTCGCGCGCCGCGTCGAAAACGGTTCCGCGCCCGAACAGGCCGCTGAAGACGCGCTGACGCACGAACTCGCCGGCGTCGATGTCGATGAAAAAGCGCTCGCCGTCGCGGAATTTTCGCTGCGTTCGTTGGCCTTCCAAAGCGGCGGACTCAACCGCGACGTTCAGATCGATCTGCGCCATGCCGACGCGCTCGCGCCGCTGGCCGATCTCGACGGCCAATGCGACTGCGTCGCCGGCAATCCGCCGTTCATCGAAGGCCGCGGATTAAGCGACGCGCAACTCGATTCACTGCGCCGCCGCTTCAAATCCGCGGGCACGGGCAAAATAAATCTTTTTGCCGTATTTATCGAACGCGCGCTGGCATTGCTCAAAGATGGCGGCGTGCTCGCGTTCGTGGTGCCCGCGACGTTCCAGCGCAACGCGCGCTACAAAGCGCTGCGCGAACTGCTGCTCAATTACACCATCGAATCGATCAAGCCGCTTGACGCGAATCTCTTCGGCGAACGCGTCGTGGAAACCTGCGTACTGCGCGTGCGCAAAGCGCCGCCGTGCGTCAACTCCATCGTCAACACCGGCGACGGCGAAACGCTCCAGTCGCAGCTTTCGCACGGGCCGGTGCTGCGCTTCTGCAATTCGCTGCCGCGCAAATTGCGCCGCGACATCGCGCTGATGGAAAAGAACGGCGTGCCGCTCGCGACCGTTCTTGACGTGCGCGACGGAATCTCCACGGGCTTCCAACCGTTTCCTAAACGCCTGCTCGGATCCGTCGCCGATGGCCAATTCATCGCGCAAGACGGAACGACCGCGCCTTTCGACGCCGCGAAACACAAACGCATCATCGACGGCGCTGAATTCAATTCGTTCACGCCGATTCAATGGGCTGGACGCTACATCGACTACGACAAGGAGCACGAACATTTTCCGCCGCATCCCGGCCGGCCGTTCAATTGCCAGTTGCGCGACTCGGCCATTTACGACCGCGCGGAAAAATTGCTCACGCGCCAGACCGCGCGCGGTTTGATTGCGACGGTGGATCGCGAGCGCTATTTTGTGCGCAACTCGGTCCACGTCACCTTCGCAAAGAATTCTTGTGGTGCAGGCGGCCCGCCTGCACATTTCAATTCTGATTTGGACATCGAAGGCCGCCTCGATTTCGGAAACGCATCGTCGCGCCCAATGCCTATTTCGCTCGACGCGCTTTGCGCGTGTTTGAACACGAAACTCTATAGCGATTACCTTGTCGCAGTAACCGGCGAAAACGGCGCGGTCTTCCCTCAAGTCCACATCGCCGATTTGAAAGCGCTGCCGATTCTTCCCGGCCTGCTTAAACTTGGCGGCGAACTCGATCAGCTCGGCGGCGCGCTGCTGGACATGCACCGCCAATCGATCGCGCCGAGCAAAGACATCCGCGCACTGATCGATGAAGTCCAAGCGCTGCTCGCGGCGGCGTTCGGATTATGACGTCTGTTTCGGCTGCAATGCCCGCCGCACGATCACAAAAATAATCACCCTTACATGCGCGTCGTCCTGGCCGCGCCGAGCTGCGCCATGAGATCCGCGGTGTAGCGATAAGTAGATGTTCAATTATTAGCGAATGATTGGGAGCGTTTTCATGAAGATGGAACCGAGTCGAATAGTATTGCTGGTTGCGTTCATTGTGGCGATCGATTCCGCGCGCGCGGCGGACGCGCAATGGCACTGGCAGAAGCCAGAGGCCGAGGTCTTGAACAACGGCGATCTGAAATGGACGCCGCATCCGTTCGTTTTCGAAAAAGGAGATTCCGTTCGCTACATCGACTTCGAAAACGGCGACGACGCCAATGACGGCGCGTCCAAAGAGAAACCGTTCAAACATCACCCATGGGATGCGAACGCAACGAGCAACGCGAAAACCTGCAACGGTATTCGCACGTACGTATTCAAAGGCGGCGTGTACTACCGCGGCGAATTGAAAGTCAGCGAAGCGGGCCAGCCGCAGAATCCGATTCGCCTCACGCGCGACCCGGCGTGGGGCAACGGCGAGGCGGTGCTCTGCGGTTCGGAACAGGTGCTGAATTGGAAAAAAGGTGCGGAAAACAAGGACATTCCGGAACCGGAAAAAGTGTGGTACGCGGATTTGGATTTTGCGCCGCGCAGTGTCTGGCTTGTAAAGAAGGAAGGCGATTTCTTTCGCATCCCGCTCGCGCGGACGCCGAATTGGAAACGCTCCAACCCCGACGACGTGAAGAGCGAATGGTGGGTCTGGGACAATCCGAAAAAACCGTTCGGCAACACAATCAAGAATGCCGGCGGGCAGGACATCCACATGGGCATCGACACGAAGCACATCAAAGACAAGCCCGCCGACTATTTCAAAGGCGCGCTGATTTGGCCGGAATACGGCTGGGTGATGAGCGGCCCGTATCCCGCGCCGGTCGAGACGGTGGACTTGAAGCAAAACGCGCTCGGGTTCGGCGGCTGGACCGGGGGCTTGAGCGGCGTCATTATGAAAAACATGCGCTACTATCTCGAAGACAAACCTCAATACCTCGACGATCCGGACGGTGAATTCTGGTTCGATAAACAAGGCAAAGGCGGGCGGCTTTATTTGCGCATGCCCGGCGACGCCGACCCCAACGCCGCCCGCATCGAAGCCGGCAAGCGGCCGAATTTAATCGACGGCGAGAAAGCCGAACACCTTTATATAAGCGGCCTGACGTTCCGTTTCACGACTGCGCCGTGGGACATTACGGCGTCAACATGGGATTTCAGCACGAAACCGTGGACGTTCCGCCGCGAAACGCATCCCGGTTGCGTGCGCGTGTGGGGTTCGGGCAACGACATCCGCGTCGCCAATTGTCTCTTCGAACACGTCTGCTTTCCGATTCGCATCCGTTCGCTGGTCGAAGGGCAGACCGTCGAGAACGTGCGCATCGAGGATAACGATTTCCGCTATACCGACAACGGCATCATGTCCATTCTTGACGGTTCCGGCTGGGGCTACGCGAGACTGCGCGGGCGGCTGGGCGACGTGAAAATTCTCCGTAATCATTCGCTCGAAACCGGCACGCGCCCGTCGCGCGGCAGCACGGGAACCGGCATCGAATTGTACGGCCCTCGCACCGCTGAAGTCGCGGGCAACGTGATCGAACGCTCCTACGCGCAAGGCCTCGATGTGAGCGGCTCGAAGACCAACGGCATGTGGGGCGACGTGCCGTTCACGCGCATCCTGATTCATCACAACAAAGTCTGGGAGTCCATGCTCAATTGCAACGACTACGGCGGCATTGAGACGTGGCAAGGCGGACCGTTCTACGTCTACGACAACATCTCCTACAACGCACTGGGCTATCGCAATTGGGAGCGCTACAGCGGCACCGACGCGGGATTCGGCCACGCGTATTACCTCGATGGCGCGTTCAAGAATTATCACTTCAACAACATCGCGTGGGGCAAGTCGAAGAACATCGCCGACCCGACGGTGAATTGCGCCGCGTTCCAGGAAATCTTCAGCTACCAGAATACGTTCTTCAACAACACGATCTACAATTTCTACACAGGCTCGCGCCGCCAGGAACCGTCCGCCGGGCGCAACAAATACCTCGGCAACATCTGGGAAGGAATCGGCGATTTCGTTTTTCGGCATTCGGATCCCGCCAAGACCGCCGCGGACGGCAACGCCAAAGACGCGGGTCCGCAGCGGTCGCATTTCGCGCTCAATACCAACGCTTACGGCCGCAATTTCTTCCACGACATCAAGCGAATAGGCACGCTCGAACCGTCTGGCCGCTGGTTGATCAGCTTCGACGATTTCAAAGCCGCACTTGAAAAAGGCAAAAGCATGCTGTCGGATTTGGGCGAAGTCAGCAAAACGGCGCTGCTCAAAGATCCCGCCAAAGGAAATTTCGCGCTCGCCGAAGGCTCAGCAGCGATCGGCAAAGGCGTCAAAGTTTTCGTGCCATGGGCGCTTTGCGGCGTCGTCGGCGAATGGAATTTCTATCACACCGGCAGCGACCCGGCGAACATCATCGACGAGCACTGGTACATGGCCGATTACTTCGTCTCCCGCGAAGGCTATCACGAGCGCCCCATGTTTCCGCTCAAAGGCGTGAACATCGGCGCCGACGATTACGTTCAAGGCCCGCTGGAAGATTGGATTCCCGGCGCGCTGAATTTTTCCCCGGCGAAAAAACAATACGCCACCGTTTCGAACGAAGAGATGATGAAGCCCTTTACGTTCACCGATCTCAAAAAGAGCCGCCACGAAGGCGCCAAACCGGAACCGTGCTCAGTCGAAGGCGAGGCGTTGAAGAACCCGCAGATTTACACTTCGAATATGTCGATCGAAGTTTACTTCAAGACCACGCCTGGTCACACCGGCAGTGTACTCATGGAGAAAATGAAGGACAGCGGCTACAGTCTGACGATCAACGCCGAAGGAAAACTATCGTTCAGCCTCAAGACACCGGGCGGATCGTCCACATTGGATAGCAAGAGCAAAATCAACGATGGCCAATGGCACCACGCAATCGCCGAAGCTGATCGTAAAGCAAAGACCCTTACCATCTATATCGACGGCCACAAAGACGCTTCGGGCGCGGGTATCGACGGCACGGTGTCGCTGTCCAACGACGGCGACGTCTACGTCGGCGGCACGCCCGACGGCCGCTACTTCGACGGCACGCTCGATTTTCTCCGCATCGCGCAGGGAACGCTTGCCGACGCTGACACGACCATCGAAGAACTTTACGCCTGGGAATTCGACGGCCCGCAACTGCGCGATTTCACCGGACGCAAACCCGCCGGCGCGCGCGACGCCGGAGCGATTGAAAAGTAGGCCGCGCTAAAAACTCCCCGCCTGCACACCGCTCTGCGCTTTCAGGCCTGCTTGCGGTGCGTGAATCGGCATCGCCGGGTCTCCGAAGAGTTGTTCGGTGCGCATCATGTCGCCGTAGTACGCGCTGCCCGTTTGCGCGCCGGCCCAGCGTTGCGCGTTCAAGAGGGCAGAACCCCAGCGCGCGCTCGAGCCCGCGTTTTGCAAGAGTTGATTTGCGAATGCGGCGCCCACGTCCGGATTCATGTACGTCGATGTCCCGATGCTCGCGGAGATGCCGCCTTGCGGCTGCGTCAACGCCTGGATCGCGATGCTGCGGTAGCCGCTTTCATCCTTCGCCATCCAATTGGCGGTGCAGGTCGCTTGCACGAAGACCGCGTTGCCGGTCCAGTCCTTCACGTTGTCGATCACGCCATCGCTTTGCAAAATGCGCGGGTCGTTCATGCCAAGCCGCACCGCATTCCCGTGGCCCACGTACAGCAGCAAATCCGCGCCGCCGTTGGCCGCGTCGCGCATCGCGGCGGTGACTTCCGGCGAGGTCGCGTACGTCACGCCGAGGTAATTCTGCTGCCACGCGAATTCCGGATTGGCCTGCGCAATCGAATCGGCTTCCGCGGCAAAATCGGCGACCGTTGGATCGAGCGCATCGGCGACCGCGTGCACGCGCAGCCCGCTCCCTTGCGGTCGCGGCTCGTCATGCGACAGAATGCGGTGCACGGCGACGCTCAATTCGTTCGGCGTGTTCACCGGCAAACGTCCGACTGCGACTTCAGGCGTCCCGCGGCCTAAATCGCCGAAGAGCGAATCGCTTGTCGCTTGCGACCAGAAGCTTGTCGAGACGAGGAATGTCGGGCAGAGCGGATCGACGTTCAGCCCGGAATAATTGTGGTAATCGTACGTGGTTCGGCCCAGCAGCAACAGATACTGCGGGCGAATCGAGCGCACCGCGTTTTGGATTCCCGCCGGGCCGTAGCGCCCATAATTGTAATAATCGAAAAGTTGTTCCTGATCGGCAAACGCACCGCGCAGCCCCTCTTTCGCACGCTTCGCCAGCAACGCTTGCACGCCCGCGCTGAATTGGTTCGGCCCGGTCGCGAGATACACTGACGCCTTCGCCGGTTTCACTTGCCGTTTGCTGACGGAAATCGGCTGATTCTCCATGCCCGCGGGCACGACGAGGTATTCGCCAGCCCCGCCCGATTGTGCCGTGAAGCGCAACTTATACGTGCCGTCCGCTTGAGCCTGCGTTTCATAAGGAACAAGCGCCGCGCGGTCCGGGTAGCGCGCATCCACGACCCATGCATTCGCGCTCGGCAAATCGTTCAATTCATACAGCTTTGAGAATGCGCTCGCGTTGACGATTTCCACCGGTGCCGACGCATCCAGATCGCGCGTGTACGACATCGAGAGCGAATGCAGCAGCGCGATTTGCGAGTCAACGCCGTTCAATTGCGGCGTCACCAGATCGATTTGGTTCGTGCCATTGAGCAGCACGCCCGCCGGCGCCGGGAACGTCACCTGCATCATGTTGCCTCCGCCGCTCCATTGTGTTTGTCCGGCCAACTGGCCATTGACAAAAACTTGCAGCGCGTGATCGTTCGTAGTGCCGCTTGCAGGGTTCGTAGTCCCGCCTTCAGGCGGAACGGATTGCGTCAGGCTCCACAGTGTCACCGTCAGCGACGCCGTTCCGCTCGAAACATGCGGCGTGTCCAGCGTGAAGCGCTGCGTCGAGCCGCCGGTCAGGTACTGCGCCGAGAACCACGGTGGGTAATCGTACGGGCGTAAGTTCTGGAAATCGAAATACACGTCGTGATATGCCGCCGTCACGGTTGCGCTCGTCTCGACGTTCACCGGCTGAGCGCTCGCAAACAAACCTTGCGCGCGGAGCGTCTGCCCCGCGGCTGTGGGCGCAGCCGTGTTGCGCAGGAAGAACACGTCCTTGTCCGTGTAATCGTCGCTGTATCCTGGACCGTAGAGCAGCAAACCATCCGCAGTCACCGCAAGCGCGGAAACCGCGCGGCCTTCGCGCTGCACGGCCACGTGCGCTGGATTGAATCCCTCTGGCAGCGACGCCTGCGGAACCAGCAGCACACCGGATTTGTCGTACACAATTTTCGCGCCGGTAAAGCTCGGCGAGCGTCCAACGGGCGCGCTGGAAAAGAATCGCACGCCTGCCAAGTAGGACGGGCTTCCAAGCCCGTCCAGCGTCGTGCCCGAGCCGCGCGCATCGGTAAGCGGTTGACCAACGCCCAGCGACCGCACCGCAACAAACCGCGGCAGTTCGTTGCTCGCACCTTGCATTCCCGCTCCCTTGCGGTCGCGGCTCGTTTGAGGGCTTTCGCTCCGCGAAAGCACGCTTGCCGCCGCGTCGCCGTCCTGTACCGCCGGCGTCCCGCCGGCCAGTTTATCCAGTGCAACGCTCAGCATTTCTCCGCGCGCGTTTTCCGCATCCACCCACACGCCCGCCGCCGCTGCATCACGGCCGGGTGGCGTCACATCCGCGTCCAACTCTCCAATAGTAATCCGCAATGCCGGCCCGAATATCTCGATGTTTTGGCTGATGCTCACGCTTTCGAGTTTGTACTCGTACACGCCGGGAGTGGGCCAATCGTAGAAGCGGTAGGATTTTGCATCAGGATTGGAGATGCGGCCGGCGATAAATGTTGAATTGGCGCGCGTCCAGTTATTCCCGCTCCCTTGCGGTCGCGGCTCGTAAATCGGCCGCCGGTACACATTAAATCCCGCGTTCTTGAACTCCGACACCGCCGTCCATTCGAGCAGCGCGCCCGCGCCCTGCGGCGTTGCGTCGAAATCCGCAATCGTCACGGGAGTGACATTTGTGTTTTTGAATCGCACCACAACTTGATTAACCATCACGTTGCCCGGCAGCGAACTTCCCAATGGCGGATTGACTATGTCGGCGCTGGGCGTGACCGTGTCGCGATAGATCAAATCGTAATCCGTCCCCGCGGTCAGAAACGTCGCTCCCGCAATTGCGTTAACAAATGCGAAGCTCGACGGGATTCCAAGAATTCCCGTGTCCAGCAGCACGTACTGGCTGAGTGTCGCTGTTTTATCGACGGAGAACGAGAGCGTGGACGTGGAATCCAAGCCCACTGTCGGCGCAACCGCGCCGGTCGTGACGACTCTCTGCGTAAAGCCGCCGGTGTTGTTGATCACCGCGGCCAATTTGCCGCCGCTGTTCAAACTCAGGGACGAACAGGTCAGCACTTCGTTGGCGTTTAAACTTTGCGGCAATTTCGCCGCGCCGGCCCATACCACCGCGTTGGAATTCGCGGCGTCGCTGGCCAGCACGCCGCCCACCGTCCCGACGCCGCGCAACTGGCTGCCCTGCGACGCGTCCGATGGCGCCAACGAACCGTTGATGATCACCGTCGGCGTGGTGCCGCTGCCGTTGTAATTGAGAATCGCGCCGTTGTTGACGCTGGCCACGCCGCCGCTGACCAAACTTCCTGTCGCGCTTACCGTGACCGCGCCCGCCGCAAGATTGAGCGTTCCGCCAAACGTCTGAGCGGCCGTCAACGTGAATGTGCCGCCGCCCTGTTTGCCAACGTTGCCGCCGCCGGAGATCACGCCGCTGTAAGTAGTGCTCGCATTGTTGCTGCCGGCGCTCAGCGTGGCCGAGCCGGGCGTCACGTTGCCACCGAGCGCGCCGCCGCCGGCCAGCGAACCGATGGTTTGATTGAAATTATTCAAGTCCATGATGGCCGTGGCGAGGTTGGCGATCGTCACCGCGGAATTCGGCGAGAACGACCCCGCCGCGCCGGCTTGCAGAATGCCGTCGCTGATTGTCGTCGTTCCCGCGTAGGTGCTGGGGCCGCTCAAAGTAAGCATAGCGCTTCCCGCTTTGACCAGCGCCACGTTGCCCGTGATCACGCCGCTGTACGCCCCGTTTGCGGCTTGAGTGACGGTGAGCGTGCCGGAAGTTGCGGAACTGTTGGTAAGCGCAGTTCCCGTGCTGCCGCCGGGGCCGTCGTTGGCGGTGTTTTGAAGCGCGCTCACGTTCTGGCTGAAGCCGTTTAGATCGACGGCAGTGAAATCGGTGACGACTCCGCCAAAGCGGCGCACGTCCAGCGTCGTCGCGGGCAGCGTGTTGTTCGCGCCAAGCTTGAGCGTCCCGCGCACCATGCCCGTGAACCCGCCATAGGTATTGGCGCCGGAGAGAATCACCACGCCGCCGTTGGGATCGGCGCTGATGTCGAGTTCAAAGGTGTTCACGCCGTCATCGACCACGCCTGAAACTGTGAAGACTCCATTGGCCTGCGCGCCAAGCCGCGCTTGATTGGTGCCGATGATCACGGGCCCTGTCCAGCCCGCGGTTGAAGACAAGCCCGCCTGCACCGCGCCGCGGTTGGGCAGCGACGTCCCGAGCGCGGCACCGATGCCGTTGCCGTTGATCGTCACGGTTTTGCCAGGCACGGTGACGTTGTTAAGCAATTCAACTTGCGCGCCGGACGTGACCGAAACCGCGCCCGTCGCCGCGCCGAAGGCAGTGCTCGCCGCGATTTGCAGAATGCCGGCGCTCACCGTCACGCCGCCGGTAAAGGTACTCACGCCGTCGAGAACCAGAACGCCCGCGGCGGTGGTCTTCGTCCACGCCGCGCCGTTGTTGATTTCAGCGACGTTCTTCAATGTGCCGGATTGGAAATTCAAAACGTCCACGGGCGTGGCTCCGCCTATGGCGTGGCCTTTCATGTCCAGCGTGCCGCCGTTGAGCGTCAGCGTGGCGGTGGAGGAAATCGTCGGCGTCACTTGCACGGTGATGTCGTTGTTGACCGTCAGCGTTCCGCCGGTGAGGATCAGCGAAGACAAATCCGTCGCGGTCGTAATCGTCGAAGACTGATTCAAAAGCGTGATGCCGCCCGTGCCGACGGTCACCGTGCCGCCGCTGATCGTAACGTTCGTTGTAACGGTGTTGGTTCCTGCGGTGGTCGTCGAGCGCTTTCCGAGCAGGAAGCCGTTGGCGTCGAGCGTTCCGGTGTCGAATTTGAAATTGGAGGTGCGGTTGGCGTGGCGCGCCTGATCGGAGATCGCCAGCATGCTCAGCAGCAGATCGGCGCTGTGGCCGGTTGTGTCGAAGACGTCTGTCGGCGTGCCGACGCCGGTGGCTGTGCCGCCCGTGGCGATGTTCAATGCCGCGCGTCCAGCGCCCGTCGCATCGCGGACCGTCAGTGTGCCTGTAGGCGAATTGAAAGTAACCGACCCGCCCGCGCGATTGCCTGTGCCCAGATTGAAATTGGTCACGTTCAGCACATTCGAGACGCTGCCCAATTTCAGCGCGTGCACGACCGCGTAACCGTTATCGCCAACGTTGAGGTTTGTCGCGGTAATGGTGCTCGTCCCCGCAAGCAGCAGCGTGCCCAGGCCGCTGGCCTGCCCGATTCCGGCGCCGTCGTTGGCATCGCCGATGCGCACGGTGCCGACGGTCGCGGTAAACGTGGCCAGGCCGCTCATGTCCAGCGTGGGCTTGTTCGAGATTGTTCCGCTGGAGACAGCGCTGCCGCCCAATTGCAGCGTGCCCGCGGGGCTATTGATCACGAACGAGCCGCCGCCGGAAATCGTCAACACGGTGGGCTGATCGAACGCGGTCGCGGGGAATCCAACGGTAACGGAGTTATTGACGGTGAACGTGTTGCCCGTGCCGATGGTGATCGTGCCGCCTGTCGCGGAGTTGTACTGCGCGGTCAGCGCGCCGCCGACAGTCAGATTCGCGTTGCTCAAATCCAGCGAAGCCGTGTTCGTCGTGCCGGCGGACGCGCCCAGCGTCAGCGTGCCGGCGATGATGTTGTTGCCATTCAACGCCAAACTTCCACCGGGCGTCGAAACCAGCATCGCGCCGGCGGCGGTGACGGGCATAATTGCTGTGTTGCCCAAAGTGGTCGTGACGCTCAGCGACGTGCCGGTCGAACTCAAATTGACTCCGGCGCCGCCGAGGCTGTATCCGTTTCCAGTAATGGTGATGGAATTCAACGTCGTAGCCGCTGGGAAATCGTTCGTGTTTGTCAACTGTGCCGCATTCGCCGGAAAAACCAGATCGGGCGTCAGCGCCGGATTCGGCGCAATTCCGCCGCTCCAATTGGCGCCAGTCGTCCAATTGCTGTTCACAGCGCTCTGGCCGGACCATGTCTTGGGCGAGTCCCCCACTGTCACATTGACGTCTATCGACGTGGGATTGACGGTCACACTGCCGGTGATGCCGGGCGGCGTCGAGCCGAGGGTCATCGAACCGCTCACGCCATTCGGCGCGCTCAACACGCGGTACGTCCCAGACGCCGCGCCAATGTTCAAACCGCCGCTGATGTTCACCACGCCGGCGACGCTCACGGTCCCGTTTGGCACAGTGATAAAATCGTTACCGGCCTGTGGCGTGAGCGTTGGCGCGGTGTTCAACCTGAAATTCAAACCGCCGCTCGCGTTCAACGAGAGCGCCGTGCCGCTCGCGTTGAGCAACAGGTTCGCCGGCGTGTTGTCGTCGCCGGGCGCGACGAATCCGCCGCTGGTCGGCGCCGAAACTGGCGAGGCAATCGGCACCGTCCCGCGCAGCACTCCGGCTCCGGAGATCGTGTACGCGCCGCCGGTCGTGTGCGTGGCGCTAACGATCAATTCGCCGCCGTCCACAGCCGTCGTGCCTGTGTAGAGATTGGGCGTTGGCGCGTTAAGAATCAGCGCGCCGGTGCCGGTTTTGTCGAGCGACCCGCCGGTGCCGCTAAGCACGCCGCTGATGGCGCTCGGCGCGCCTGAGACGGACGCGTCCGCGGAAACGGCGAGCAAATTCGCACCCAACGAAATGGCGCCGCTCAGATTGAAAGCCGCTCCAGCTTCGGCGCGGATCAAGGTGTTCGCATTCAACGTGATCGGGCTCGAAGTAGCCAGCGTGCCGCTGGCGGCATGCAGCGCGCCGTTTGTTCCTGTGCTGCCGGTGCCGCTCACGCTCAAGGTCTCTGAACTGATGTCCGCCCCGGAGACAACTTCAAGCGTGCCGCCGCTGGCGACGACCGTGCCGGCGACACTGCTGCCCAGCGCTGAATTGCTCGCCGCCTGCAACACGCCGCCGTTGACCGTGGTCAGTCCGTCGTACAGGTTCACACCGGAAAGCGCCTGCGTGCCCGCGCCGATTTTGATCAGTGCACCGGAGCCGCTGATCACGCCGCCGAAGTTGGTGTTCGTGTTGTCGCCGCCGATGGTGAGCGTGGCGGTCTCAAGCAGAATATTTCCGCCCGTCGCGCCGCCGCCGGCGATCGATCCAGCCGCCTGATTGAGGCTGTTCAAATCCAATACGACGCCGGCGGCATTCGCCAGATTGTACGAAGCGCCCGCGGAAAGCGCGTTCGTGTTTGCCACAGTGAGCGTGCCGCCGTTGACCGTAAACGTCCCGGTGTAGCTGTTGACGCCGGCAAGTGTAAGCGTCCCTGCCGTGCTTTTGGCGAAGCCGCCGCCGTTGTTGACTTGCAGCTCGTTCTTGAGCGTGCCGGATTGGAAGTTGATCGTATCGACGCTCAGCGTTGCGCTGCCGATGCTGAACCCGCTCATGTCAAGCGTGCCGCCGTTAAGCGTGATCGTCGCGCTGGTCGGCGAAGTGCCGCCGCCTCTCAAAATATTGCCGGCGACTGTGACCGTTCCGCCAGTGATGTTCAAAACGCCATTGCATTGTGCGGCCGCGCCCGTGCCGCCTGTGGCGCTGTCGGTAGCCATCGTAATGGACGTGCCGCCGGTCGCGCCGATGTTCACCGTGCCGCCGCTGATATTAATCGCCGCATTAATGATCGGATTGGGATCGGTCGCATTCGAAGTATAGGTTCCCGCGGCACTGCCCAGATTGAGAATTCCGCTGCCGATGGTGACCGTGCCTCCGCCAATATTGAGCGTCGCGTTGGTCGTTCGCGCCAGCCCCGCCCCGTTCGTTTCATCCGCCGCGCGCGTGCCAAGCGTCAAGCTGGTCATGTCCATTTTATTGGCATCGAACGAAAAAGTCGTGGTGATGGCATTGCCGCGGCTCTGCGTGCCGATGCTTACCGCTCCAAGCAGCAGATCAGCACTATGGCCGCTGACGTCGAACACGGGATTGAGCGTGGCCACTCCGGTATTTTGGTTGCCGGTGCTCATGTTAAATGCCGCGCGCCCGGAACCGGCGGCATTGCGGATCACAACGCTGCCGGCGCCGCTGGCAAATGTAATCGACCCTGAATCGCGCGAGCCCGTCGCGATGTTTATCGTTCCAATGTTCAAGGTATTCACGCCGCTGCCCAGAAGCACTGTGTTGATGACTGTGCCATTGCTCGATGAATTGTCGCCGACGTTGAGTGCCGAGGCTGTGATGGTGCTCGTGCCGGTGCCAGTCGTGGGCAGGAGCAGCGTGGAGACGCTGTTGTTGTTCGTGGCTTGCACGCTGTTGACGCGCACAACTCCCGATCCGGTATTGAGCGAAACGATCAGCGTGTCCAGGCCAGACGCATCGAACGTACTCGTGTTCACGGTATTTCCGGCCGCGTTCACGCCGACGAGCAGCAGGCCGTTCGCGGCGGAATTGTTGATCGCCATCGTCCCGCCGCCGGTTGCAATCAGTTTCGTCGTCGCCGCCACGCTTGGCGGGCCAACGAGCACGTTTCCGCCGATGGTGAGCGTCTTTCCCGGCACGACGCTGATCGTGTTGCCGTTGGCCGCGTTGGTCTGCACCGTCAGCGCACCGTTGAAGGTCACGTTTCCGCCTATGCTCAGCGTGCTTGAATTCGTCGAACCGGCGACCAATCCGAACGTGACACTCCCGTTCACAATCTGATTCGCGTTAAGGGCTAGAGTTCCGGATTCGATGGTCACGGCGCCTGAAATCGTGTTCACGCCGCCCAGCGTCCAGGTGTCGTTCCCCAATTTCGTCAGCGTCGTGGCGCCGGTGACCGCGCCGTTCTCCGCGGCGTCGGATGTGCCCGTTAAAACCAGCGGGAAACCCGTGCCGGCAATTCCGCCGCTCAAGGCCAGCGTTGCGTTGCCAACCGCGTTGATCGTTCCGGCGCCAACGAGGTTGATTGCGCGGTTGGAACTGTCGCCATTGCCGGAATATTGCAGCGTGGCCGCGCCCAGATCGATGCTCGCGCCCGAACCCAACGGCCCGGGCGTGCCGGCGTCCGTGATCGACGCGAAATTGAGCGTGCCGTTGCTGACGACGGTTTTGCCGGTATAGCTGTTGGTGCCGAACAGGGTCAACGTTCCAGAGCCACTCTGCTGCACGGAACCTGTCCCGCTGATGGCTGAATTCACGTTCACAACGTCAGAGCGTTCGAACGCGAGAATGCCATTATTTAAGACATTGCCCGCGCCCAATGTTCCCGTGGCGCTGTCGGCTCCGATGACCAGCACTCCGGCGTCGATGGTCGTGCTGCCCGTGTAAGCATTGTTCGCCGCGAGAATCAAGGTGCCGGCGCCGTCCTTAAATACCGCTCCGCTGGCATTCCCGCCAATCACGGAACTGATCGTGGCATGGAAGCCCGTGACGAGGAAGTTGCCGCAGTTGAGTGAGAAATTGCCGTCGATAGAAGCGGAAAAGGCGTCGAAGACGATTTGCGCTGCGCTGCGGTCCTGATCGAGCACCAGCGCGTGGCGCACCACGACCAGATCGCTGGCAGCGGGCACGGTGGTGAGACCGTCCCAGTTTGTGGGGTCGCCCCAACTGCCGCCGCTGTTGGTGTTCACGGAGTAGCGCACCGCGCCGGTGCTTTGAACCAGGCCCTGCGGCGTGCCGCTGGTTGCGTCGTATTTGGCCGTCTGGCCGTTGACGCTTACACCTGCAATCGGCGCGGCGACGTCCGTAGTCTGCCCACTATAAAATAAATTCCCCGTTCCGGTGCCGCCGGCGACGGCATTCATGCGGACCATGTTCAAACTCGCCGTGCCCAGCGCCGGCAGCGTCCCGCCGGATGTGAATTGAGCGTTAGAAGAGCCGTTGGCGTTCAGCACAATCGTGTTCGATGTGCCCGCCGCGAAGGCCAGCGTGCCGACGGTTTCAGTGCGGTTGTTGCCGCCCGCGGACATGCTCAACGTGCCGCCCGCCATCGTCACCGTCACTGCGTTGCCGATGCGCGAGGTTGGCTCGGTTCCAATCGTGTTGTCGATGTCGAAAATGCCGCCGCCATTGATGGTGAGTCCGGAACTCGTGTCAATCGTTCCCGTTGATCCATTCAGGCGCAGAATGCCGCCGCTGACCATGGTTGCACCGGTGTACGCTTGCGCCGATGTGATCGTGAGCACTCCGCTGCCGGTCTTGGTCAGCCCGCCGGTGCCGCTCATCTGCCCGCCAAAACTGGCGCTCACATTATCCGAATCTACCGTAAGCGTGCCGGCTCCCAACGTTACCGCACCGCCACTGATGCCGCCTCCAGCGATCAATCCCGCCACTTGGTTCAAGCTATTGAGGTCCAGCACGGCGCCAGCCGTATTGGCCAGCGCGTAGACCGAGTTTGGTGAAAATGAATTTATGGAGACGGCGCGCACGGTGCCGGCGCTGATGGTGAAGATGCCGGAATAGCCATTTGTGCCATCCACCAGCAGCACGCCCACGCCGGTCTTTGCGAAGCCCGCGCCGCCGTTGACTTGCGAGGCGTTCTTGAGCGTTCCGGCTTGCAGCGTCAACGTGTCTATGGGAATCGCGCTGCCCAGCGCGTGCCCAACCATGTCCACGCTGCCGCCGTTGAGGGAGAACGTCGCGAGCGCCGACACGCTGCTGGTCACTTTGCTCACGGTGCCATTGATCGTCACCGTTGCGCCGGTGATGTTGATCGCGCCAACGCCGTGGCCAACGCCGGTGCTTTGATACGACGCGAGCGTCACGTTGCCGGCGATTGTCACCGTCGGAGTGCCGCTGATGTTGATCGTGCCGTTGCCGTCGCCTGAGAATCCGGCTTGCGCGGTGTTGTATTGGCCAAGCGCAACACCGTTGGTGATGTTCACCGTTCCAGCGGTGATGTTAATTGTGCCGAGTGCTCCGCCCGTTCCGGTGAGGTTGCTGGCCGTACTGCTCGCTGTGTACGAACCCATTTGAATGCTGCCGATGATCACGGTGCCGCCGCTGATGTTCACGGTGCCGGTCACAGGCGAAAAGTTGGAAGTGTTGCCGCCTTTGTTTCCGGCGACGAGGCTGGCCGTTGTCAGCGTGCCCTGGTTGAACCCGAACGTTCCGGTGCGCGCGCCGGCCGTTGTACTGCCGTTGCCGTTCGCGCTCTGTCCAACTGCCAGGCTGCTGAGATTGAGCGTCGAGGTATGGCCTGTCAAATCCATCGCTGCACTTACGCTGCTGGTTGTAGCTGCGCTGGAATTGAGCACGTTCAGCGCGCAGCCGGACGTTCCGTTCGATCCGTTGATCGTTAACGTTCCCGTGGTGGACGCGAAGTTGATTACTCCGCTGCAACGCCCGGCGGAACTGGAGGTATCCGAACCGATCGAGATCGTATCGCAATTCAGCGTCGTGCTGGCCGTGCCCAGCGTAAGCGTGAAGGTGACGTTTTGCCCGGCCTTTGTACCGACTTCCAGCGTGCCGGCGGTGATCACGCTGGCGGGCGGAAGTTTCATTGTGGACGCGCCGTTGGTGGGTGTATTGCCGCCCGGATTCGCGTCTCCGATTCGCACGAGCCCGCTTGAACCAAGGTTGGCCGTGAATTGACCCAGCCCCGACAGATCGAGTGTAGCCGTGTTGTCGGTGTTATTCGTTACGCTTCCGCCGATTTGAATGGTGGCGCCAGTGCTGATTACCGCAAGATTGCCTCCGCCCGTAAACGTCGTGTTGGTTGGAGGACCGTTCGTTGCCGCGCTTTGAAACCCGATGGTCATGTTGCCTGTGACGGTAAAAGTCTTGCCAATTCCAATGGTAATGGTGTTGGCCGTCACATTGTTCTGCTGAGCCACAAAACCACCCACGGTCACGTTGGCGTTCGTCATGTCCATGTTGGTGAGCGCCGTGGTCGTTCCGGGCGAATCGCCCAGCACGATGCCGCCGGTGAAGGTCGAATCCGCGCCGAAGACCAGCGTGCCGTCGTTGAGTTGAATCCCGCCCGAGGCTGTCAGCGGCGCGTTGATCGTCATCGAACCGCCGGTAGCCGTAATGGTGAGCACCGTGCCGCTGCCGGTCAGCGAAAGCGCGGCGCCTTGAATCGTGTAGCCGGCGCCAGTCACCGTGATCGTCTTGAACGTCGAGCCGGCTGGGAAATCATTGTTGGCTGTTTGTTGCGCTACGCCAGCGGGGAAGGTCAGATCGATGTTGTTGTTGGCCGTTGGCGCGAGGCCGCCGACCCAATTTGCGCCTGTCGTCCATTTGGTATCCGCGCCAAGGCCGCTCCAGAATTTTGAGCCGTTCAAGACGTTAATGGTGATGTCCACGGTGTGTGCGGAAACCGTCACGAGGCCCGATAGTCCCGGCGGAAGAGATGCCGTCAGTGTGCCGGTGATGGTGCCATTGGGCGCGCTGATCAGGCGGTAGGTGCCGCTGGCCGCGCCGATGGGCAGCGAACCGCTGACTGAAACCGTGCCGCTCAGAGTCGCGCCGCCATTGGGAATGCTGATGAAATCGTTGCCCGCGACTGGCGTCAGACTGGGCGCGGCGTTGAGCCGGAAATTCAACTGCGCGGCGCCGGTCATGGTCAGCGCGGTGGTGGGATCGGAAAGGGTCAGCGTTCCGGGCGTCGTGGACGTTCCCGGCCCCAACGCGCCACCCGCGTTGACCGTGACGGGCGCGCTCAGCGTGGTGCCGGCTTGCAGCGTGCCTCCATTAATAGTGGTCGTGCCGGTGTACGTGGCCGGGCCGTCGAGATTCAGTTTACCGCCGCCGGCTTTGATCAGGCTGCCCGTGCCGCCATTGTTGGCGATGGTGCCGGGATAAGTGACTGTGAATCCGGGATCGACGTTGATTGTGCCGCTGCCGGTTCCGGTCGTCGGTCCGAGCGCGATGCCGCGGTTGGAATTGAGCGTAAAGGTCGCGGACGCGCCCAAGGCCCCGGCGTTGAGCACGATGCTGCCAGGCGTGGCCGAAGCGGGCGCGGCGCCGAGACCGCTATCGGCTGAAATGCTGAGCCTTCCCGCGGAGACGGTGGTCGTTCCCGTGTATGTGTTGGCGCCGGAAAAGACTTGCGTTCCCGTGCCGATCTTGGCGATGTTCAACACGCCGGTGCCGGCTTTGACGACGCCGGCAAATGTGGCGGTTTGATTGTTGTCGCCCACGGTCAACGTGGCCGCGGTCGCGCCGTTGTTGATCACGGCGGCTTGAGCCGCAGTGCCGGCGGAAACCAAGCCGTTGATGGTTTCGTTGAATCCATTGAGATCGAAGACCTGCGGCGTCGTGGTGGTCGTTCCGCCCGTAATGATCAGGTTCCCCTTTCCGGCGCCATTGGGAATGACCTCGCTGGCACCGAGTTTGAGAGTAAGACCAGAGTTTGAAATAGAACCGGCAAGGCCATTAATGGCGAGGTTTCCGCCAAAATCGTTGGCCGTATTTGAAAGTATAAAAGTAGAACCCGGCGAAGCGGCGGCCGACGCAAACTCCAGGTTGAATCCGCCGGTGATCTGACTGGCAAGTGTAAAGGTAGCGCTGGCGGTGTTAGTGCCGACGCGCGAATCTCCTGCCAAAGTGATGGTCTTGCCTGCGCCGCCCCACGTGATTCCATTGACGTTGAAGCGTATGGCGCCGAACGACGCGCTGGATGACGTTCCAATGCCGGATACGACGACGTTGTTGGCAAATGTTCCCGCGGCATTGGGAATGATCTGTGACGCGGGCATAATGGTGACGGCCCCTGTTCCAAGGGCAGAGACGTTGGTCAGATTGAGTTCACCGGAATTCACGAAAGTGCCGCCGCTGTACGTGTTCGCCACGGGCATCACGACACGGTTATTCCCAGCCTTGATCAGTTTGACGGCTCCTGTGCCGTTATCGGCGATATTGGAATTGATGGTCATGGCGATGCCGTCGCCAGTAGTGCCGGAGGAATTGGCGTACAACACAATTTCCCCGGGCGTGTTAGGCGCACCGCCGGCGGTGAGGGTTCCAACATTAGCCGTGCCGATGGTCAGTCCGGTTACAGTGGTGACATCCGTTCGCCAAATCGCGCCATTGGCGCCCAAGCGCAAGATATTGCCGCTGCCGACAGTCAAGGTGACGGCTGCCGTATTGAGCAACTGCAATGTATTGATTTCGGTGGTCCCCGCGGCAGTCAGGCTCGCCGCTGTGGTCGCGGCGCCCAAGCGAACATTGGACGTGGGATCGCTGTTGATCGTGACCGTTGCCGCGGTCAAATCGGTATACAATCCAAACGGCGCCGTTCCATAGGAACCGATTGCTCCCGCGTTGACCGCGGCCCAATTATTTCCAATCGTGGACCATCCTCCCAGGATGCCGTTCACGTTGGTGTTGCTCGTCGTCACGGAACCTGATCCAGCCGCGGGCAACGTCAAGTTCAATGCCGACGCGCCGGGGCGCGTGATCGCGCCCAAGTTCACTGTGACCGGCGTTGCAGCCGCTCCGCCAGTCACATTGATGGCCGCCGAGCCCAGCGGCAATGCCACACCGCCGAACGTCTGAGTATTCGCCGCTGCCGCACTGCCCACAATGGAAAGAGTCGGGATCACAAATGCGGCAGTGCCAACGGTCGTCGATTGGGGAGAACCTCCCAATGTCAGCGCCGTGCCGTTGGGCAGAATTTGTGACGCAGCGGCGCCGGCGGTCGTGAAACTTTCAGTCAGAATTCCCTGCGTGATCGTCGTTCCGCCCGTGTAGGTGCTCGCTCCAAACAGCAGCAGCGTGCCCTGGCCGGTTTTAATCAGCGCTCCAGTGCCTGCAGCGTTGTTGGCAATGATGCCGCCATAGGTCAGCGTGTTGGCGTTCATGTCGATCTGCCCGAACCCCGATCCTGTCGGCGGTCCGAGTGCGATACCGCGAGTGGGACTCAGCGTGAACGTTGTGCCGTCTCGAAAAGTGCCTCCGTTGATAACCAGCGCACCGGGTGTCGCCGCCGCCGGTGCCGCCCCCAAACTCAAATCCGCGGCAATCGCGAGGATGCCGCCAGTAATCGTCGAACTGCCGGTATAGGTGTTTGCCGTCCCAGTGAGACTCATCGCCCCCAGCCCGGTCTTGGTTAGCCCGCCCGTGCCTGAAATCACGCTTGAAATCGTGAATTGCCCAGCGGCCGCCACATCGCAGTTGCGAATGGCGCCCAGCACAAGTGCCGCGCTGATGGTTTGAGTGTTTCGCGACTGATCGGAGATGTCTCCAGCCAGCGTGATCGAATTTCCTGACAGCGTAAACGGATTGGCCGACGAGGGGAACGTAATCCCATTGAACGCCGTCGCGGCGTTTAGATTATTGGCGGGAGCGAGGCGCAAAATGCCATCGAAGATCAGGATGTCGTTGGCGGCGGGCACTTGCGCCGGCGACCAATTCGCGGCGGTGCCGGTGTTGTTGTCGCCGCCTTGTCCCGTCCAAGTCAGCGTCGCGGCGCGCGCATTCGACGCAAGCAGAGACATCGCTAATGTGCAGACAAAAGCCGGCACGGGTCCGTGTCGAAACATGAACGTTTTCATGATGCGATCCATTCCTGTTGTGTGGCGAAAAAGGCAAAAAGCGCGTAATTGATCAATAGTTGCCGGAGGAGGCCGGCCTATTCCACAATCGGCCGATGATTTGTGACAGATTCATTACACAGTCTTCAACTATTTTTATTTGATTTTCGTTTTTGATTCAAGGAGGGGAATTGCGGCGAGGAAGGGCTAGATCGGCCGAATAGGGCTGCTAGGGCTGATAGGCCGCGGGCTTTAGAAATTTCCCCTTGGTGGCTGGGACTGTGCGTTTACTTTTGACGGCGTCGTGGAAAAAATCGGCAACGCCGGATCGCCAAAAATCTGTTCGGTCCCCAACAGGTCGGAATAAAAACTCGACTGCGCGGCCTGTTGACTTGCCCATTGCTGCGCCTTCAGCAAGGCGCTTCCCCAGCGCTGAGACGATCCCGTGTTGGCGAGCAATTGGCTCATAAACTCCGTTGCGCTTTGCGAGTTAAGATAAGTCGAAGTACCGATGCTCGCGCTGATTCCGCCTTGCGGCTGCGAGAGCGCCTGCATGGCGAGACTCTGATAGCCCGGCAGATCCTTCGCCATCCAGTTGCCGGTGCACGTGGCTTGCAGAAAGACGACGTTGCCCGTCCACTGCTGAACCGCCGCGGAATCCAAAATCGTTTCGCCGGCCTGGCCGAGATGAGCGGCGTTGCCGTGCCCCACATAAAGCAGCACATCGGCGCTCCCGTTTGCGGCTTCCGTCATCGCGCGGGAGACATCAGGAAGCGTTTGCACCGTCTGCCCGTAGTAATTCCGTTGCCAGGCCAATTCGGGATTGGCCTGCGCGATGGAATCGGCTTCGGCGGCAAAATCGCTGGCCGCCGGATCGGGCAGGTCCGCTGTGGCTTGAACGCGGATGGACGACGTCAAGCCGGGGTAGGCGAGAGTATGGCTGATCGCTCCGCGCAGTTCGGCGGCGTCATTGACCGGCAAGCGTCCGACCGCGACTTCCGGGTAGCCGCGGCCCAAGTCGCCGAACAGCGAATCGCTCGTCGCCTGCGCCCAGAATGTCGTGGAGACGAGGAACGCTGGACAGAGCGGATCGACGTTCAAGCCGGAGTAGTTGCGGTAGTCGTAGGTGGTGCGGCCCACAAGCAACAGGAACTGCGGACGCACGGAGCGAACAGCATTTTGAATGCCCGCCGGCCCGTAGCGCCCGTAGTTGTAGTAATCGAAAATCTGCTCCTGATCGACGAACGCGGCGCGCAACCCTTCTTTCGAACGCTGCGCCAGCAGCGGTTGCACGCCGGAAGCAAACTGGTTCGGCCCAACCGCAAGATAAGGCGCTGCTTTCAGCGGCACGATCGCGCGCTTCGTAATGGACATCGGAAGATGCTCCTGGCCCGCTGGCACGACCAGGAATTGCCCTGTTCCTCCCGCGCTGCCGATGAATCGGAGCTTGAACGTGCCGCCGCCTTGAGCTTGTATTTCGTACGGAAGCAGCGCCGCGCGATCCGGAAAACGCGCGTCAACGACCCACGCATTTGCGCTGGGCAAATTGCCGACCTCGTACAGTGCCGATTGCACGCTCAAGTTGTTGATCGTAAGCGGCTGAGAAGCGTCGAGCGTCTCGTTGTAGGACAACGACATCGAATGCAGGAATGCAATCTGTTCCGCGCCATCGCTCGTCGCCGGCGTGATCAAGTCGATTTGATTTGCGCCCGGGTTCAACACCCCCGATGGAATTTGGAATGCGAGCTGAACCAGCTTGTCTCCCCCGCTCCACTGCGCCTGCCCGATTGACTGGCCATTCACGGCAACGTGCAGCGTATGGTCCGGCGTCAAGCTCCACACGTTGACAATCAGCGATCCCGCGCCGCCATTTTGGGAACCGGCACTGCCGGTCGCATTCGGCGCGCTGATCGAGAAGCTCTGATCGGTGCCATCGGTAAGGTACTGGCTCGAAAACCACGGCGGGTAATTGTACGGCCGCAGATTAAAATCGAAGTACACGTCGTGGAATTCAGCGGTCGCGGTCATCGGCGATTGTGTGTTGACCGGCAGCGCGCTCGCGAACAATCCGCTGGCTTGAGTCGCCGCGCCCGCCGCTGTCGCACCACTAATAGTGCGCAGAAAGAGCGCGTCCTTGTCCGTGTAATCGTCCTCGTAACCCTCTCCAAAAACAACCAGCCCCGCCGGCGTCTTCGCCAGCGCCGTCAGCGCGCGGCCATCGCGCTGAATCGCCACGTGATTCATATCGAATCCCGCCGGCAGCATGGCTTGCGGAATCAGCAGCACGCCGGGAGTGTTGTACACAATTTTCGCCGCCGTGAAGCTCGATCCCGCGACTGGCGTTTTCGCGGAGAACCAGCGCGCGGCGGCGGCGGAATTTATCGCGGGCGGCGTGTTTGCAAGCGAGCGATTTCCCGCTCCCTTGCGGTCGCGGCTCGTAGCATCGCGGCTCGTTTGGGCTTCGTTCGACGCAGCGTCGCGCAGGCGGGTCGCCTGCACCACAAATTCATCATCACGGCCGACCACGCGCACGGTTGGTGCGGCGAAATTCTTGCCGCCCTTCTGAGCTGAATCGACGGCTCGGAAAGCCGTCCTACGAATGCTCGCCGTCGCGGCACCGAGACTTTCCATAGCCATGTTTGCGTCGCGGCGGAAATCCACCACAACCGGCCCCGCGATGTCGCGGTAGGTTTCGTGCGAACCTCGAATGTTGACGCTTTCCAGCTTGTACTCATAAACGCCCGGCTCGGTCCAATCATAAAACTCGTACAGTTTCGCGTCGGGATTGGTGATTCGTCCGGGGATGAGCGCGGGGTTGACGCGCGTCCACCCGCTCGCTTGCGATCGCGGCTCGTCAACAGCGCGGCGATAGAGATTGAAGCCGGCGTTTTGAAATTCGGAGACGCAGTGCCAGTCGAGGCGGGCGCCGAGTCCGTCCGTTTGTGCGGCAAAAGAATCGAGGGTCACGGGCGTGACCGAGTTGCCGGTGAAGACGAGGTCCATTTGGTTATAGCCGCCACCCAGCGTGCTGTATGGTCCAATGACGGAGTGCAACTTGGGCGAGGCGCCTGAAATGCTGTAGCGAATGTCGTAATGCGTGCCCAGTGCGAATCCAGGCGGCGCGTCGATTGTGGACAACGATTCGTTGATTGAACCGTACGTGCAGGTTAGAACGGTGTAGCTTGTGGGGACGGCCGGAGTGGTGTCCGTGGCGAACGAGAATGCCGCATCAAATGTTGGAAAGGTCACGCTGTTCGTGACCACAAGATTCTGCGAAAAACCGCCTGAATTTTTGACGAGCACAGCAAGTTTGCCACCATAGGTGAAGTTAAGCGAATCCACCGTTAATTGTTCGTTTGCGGTCAAGGCGCCGACCGTTTTGGCAAGACCCGGCCAGACCACCCCGTTTACATTTGTCGAATCGTTCGCGAGGACCGCGCCTGCCGATCCAGTTCCGCGCAGCAAACAACCCGCGCCGGCGGGACTCGCCGCGGTGCTGCCTGACAAAGTGACGCTTTGCACAGTTCCGTTGGCGATCAGTGTGCCATTTCCGCTTACGCCAATGCCGGTGCTTTGCGCTGTTCCATTGACAGATAGAGTACCGCTTCCGGAAACGTTTATACTGCCGGTGCTAGTCAATGTGGCTCCTACCGGGACGATGATATTGCCGGCGTTGGTCGCGCTGGCGTACGATACAGTCAGGGTTGTGCCAGAGGGAATCGTAATCGTGCCGCCGCTTGCATCGATCTGACCTACCGTTACCGACGGACCTGACGCAATGCTTAAATTGCCAGCGGCGGCGATGGCTTCAACGTTGGGATACAGGGTTCCTGTCAAGGTAGTTGTACCACTGCTGATCTGTTCCACAATGATCGTGCCGTTTGCATCGCCAATGGCATTGGGGATTACGATCGAATCGCTTCTGTTGAAATTCAGAGTATCGCCGCCGCCATACACATAATTGGAATGCACGGGGCCGTTGCCTAATGTGCCAGTGGTCCCTCCGTTTCCAATTTGAAGTGTGCCTTCCAAATAAATTGGGCCGGTAAAGGTATTGTTTCCGCCTAGAGTGAGCGTTGAACCGGCCATATACAGGCCGCCGCTGCCGCTGATATCGTTGTCGATTTCGGTGTAGAAATTATTAAATTTAAGCGTTCCGTTGTTTACGATGGGTCCGCTGCCCAGCGCGCCCGCACCGGCGGCCCCGTATCCCAATTGCACTGCCATGCCACTGTTTATGGTTGTCGTCCCTGTGTACGTGGCAATATCCGTCAAGTTCAACGTGCCGTTTGTACCGTTCAGGATGAATCCTGTCCCCGCGACGGGCACATCGACTTGTGCCGTGGTGGTATTAATGAGCGTGAAAATTCCGCTGGTGTTTGTGAGCGGGAATTGATTACCCGTGACCAGCGATCCCGTGCCCACATAATCGAACATGACCGCCTGAGACGTGTGCGCCGCTTCCAACGTGACGGCATGGCGGATCACGACCGTGTCGCCGGGGGCTGGGACTGCGTTTCCGACCCAGGTCGCGGCGGTGCCCCAATTGCCCACCGCCGCCGTCGCAATGATATTGCCTGTGGATTGGATCAGCCCCTGCGGCGTGGCGCTGGTCGCGTCGTATTTCGCGGATTGGTAGTTCACAGTGTAGCCGGTAATCGGCGCGGCAATATTCGTGGCCTGCCCGCTGTAAAACAAGTTGGCCGTGCCTGTCGTGCCCACGTTGCGAATCAGACTGACCGTAGTTCCGGCCGAGAGCGTGGGCAGTGTGCCGCCGGAGGTCAACTGACATTTGAAAGCAGCGTTGGCGGCGAGAATGATCGTGTTCGCAGATCCGGGCGTGAACGCGAGCGTGCCGACGGTTTCGAGGCGGCTGGCGGTGGTGCCCGCCTCCATGCTGAGCGTGGCTCCGTTCAGCGTGACGGTCGCGGTGTCGGCGATGCGGCCGGGCGAGGCCGGCTCGCTGGAACCCACGCCGCTGAGGTCCAGCGTCGTGCCGGAGTTGAGGGTGATCGTCGGGCTGGACGCGATGGCGCCGGCGCTGCCGTTGAGTTGCAACGTGCCGCCATTGACGGTCGTTGTTCCGGTATACTTTTGAGCGGCGCCGAAGGTCAATGTTCCGGGTCCAGTCTTTACCACGTTTCCGGTTGTCGCGGCAGCGGCGCCCGAGAAAAACATGGATAACCCGGCGGGTGCATCGAACGTTGCGGTCTTTCCAGCCGTGATGGTAAAGCTTCGGTCCGTACTGGCGTAGCTCTCAACCCTCAACGTGCCGCCGTCCATAATCAAATTCGTCGCCAAGTTGCTCGACTCGCCAATACTGCTCAGCAATCCGCCGTTCACCAAAACATAGGCGCTTAACGTGCCCGCTGAGATTTTGGTAACGCCAGTATACGCACTGTACTGATTTAAAAGCTCCAGTGTGCCGGCCCCGATTTTGGTCACTCCGCCAGTGGTCGTCGGATTACTTATTCCACCCGTGTGGGAAAGCGTGGTGGAAGCGACGGTGACGTCAAAAGTGGCGACCGTGGCATTGGTGACTGCTACTTGGTGATCGCATGTCGTGGACGGACCGGTGTATTGAAGCGTTGCGTTGCCGATGAACAGAGTTGGGTTGCTCGTGTCCAGCGCGCTCCCAATACCACAGGGATTTCCATTGCTGGCGAGCAGATTTGTGCTCAAGACGCCGGCATTAATCGTGGTGTTTCCAAAGTATGTGTTTGCGCCGGTGAGCGTCAAAGTGCCCGTGCCGGTTTTGAGGATGCTGCCGCCACTCCCCGTGCCGCTGTCGGAGATGATTCCAGCGTATGCCGCGGGACTGGTGTTGTCGCCGCCGATCGTGAGAGTCGCCAGCCCCAACGTTATGTTTCCGCCCAGTGCGCCGCCGCCTGTGAGCGAGCCGATGGAAAGATTGAAGCCCGTAATGTCCAGCAATGCGTCGGGCGCGTTGGCCAGCGTCACCGCTGAATTCGAGCCGAACGCTGTGGTCGAGCCTGCTTTTAACGTGCCTTCATTGATTGTGGTCGCGCCGGTATAGGTGTTGGCGGCGGAAAGCGTCAACGTGCCAGGACCATTCTTGATCACGCTGCTTGTACTCGCGATGATGGCGCTGATTGTTGAACTGGCGCTCCCCGTCGGCCCGACCAGCACGGTGTATTGTCCGCTGGAATTCGTCAGGGCAAAGGCTCCCGTCAGCGACCCATTGCCCTGATCGAAAATGACGGCCTCCGTCGAGCGAGCCGCGCCCAAACTGACGGCGTGACGGATGATGACCGTGTCGCCGGCGGCGGGCACTGCGCCATTGACCCACGTCGTGGCCGTGCCCCAAGCGCCCGCGGCCGCCGAGATGTGCACGTTGCTCGCAGTCTGCGGCGCCAAGCCTTGCGGCGTGGCGCTGGTGGCATCGTATTTCGCCGCCTGGCTGTTGACCGTGTATCCGCTGATGGGCGCGGCGATGTCGGTGCTTTGGCCGCTGAAAAATAAATTCGCCGTGCCCGTGCCCGTGGCCTCGCGTAACACGAAGACGCTGGCCGTCGTCAGCGTGGGCAGCGCGCCGCCGGCAGTAAGCTGGCATTTAGACGCACTATTCGTCGCGAGCACGATCGAGTTAGACGTGCCCGGCGTGAAGACCAGCGAGCCAATTGCTTCGGTGCAGTCGAATGCGCCCAGCGCTTCCATGCTCAACGTCCCGCCGCTGAGCGTGATGACCGCGCTGTCGGACAATCGTCCGGGCGAAGGTGGATTTGCCGCGACACCCTGAATATCAAATGCCGATCCGGCATCGACGGTGATCGCCGATACCGAAGCCATGCTTCCCGTCAGCGTCAGCCGCCCGGTGGCGATCTCGGCCGTTCCTGAAAGCGTGCCGGCGCCGGCGAGCGCAAGATTTCCCCCGTAAATGACAAGACTGTTGGCCGTGGTTCCATTGGCGATCGGTCCGAGCCCAAGCGTGCCGGCGTCCACACTGATGTTGCGGTAGGTCCCGGCGGCTGTGCCCAGCGTGGTAGGACCCGTACCCAATGTCAAATTTTGAGTGCCGATGAAACCAAAATCACTATCGATGGTCACGGCATTGTTCGTGGTTGAGGTGAGGTCGATCGCCGCGGCGCTGCTGTTGTCTATCGTCGATCCTCCAGTAATGACGAGCGGTCCGGTTCCCAATGCCGAGTTCGTCGTGCTTGTGCCTTGCGCATTGATGTGCAGGATGCCGCCCGAAACGGTCACGCCGCCGGTGAAGGTGTTATTGCCGGCAAGCCGGAGTCCGCCAGAGCTGTAGCCGGTCACGATCAGGCTGTTCCCCGCGGTGCCGTTCGCAATCGGTCCACCGAGGGTGAGCGCGCCAGCCTGTGGCACCACCGTGATCGTGCGGCTGGCACCGCCGGCGCTGCCCAGCGAGACGGCGCCAGAGCCCAGATTCAAGTTGTAGCTGCCGACGTAGCTGAAATCGCCATTGATCGTAATGGCGTTTTTTGTCGTACCAGAAAAATCGATATTTGTATAATTGTGATCGTCAAGCATTCCTCCGGCGATCACAAACGGACCTGTCCCCAGCGCGGAATTCGTGGCGCTCGTACCTTGCGCGCCGAGTTCAAGCGTTCCGGCGTTCAGCGTCACGCCTCCGTTAAAGGTGTTGTTTCCGGCAAGCGTCAGCGAACCCGCGCCCGCTTTAACAAGGTTGATGTTGGTGCTGTTTGAAATCACGCCGTCAAAATAAATATATCCGGCGCTGACTGTGACCGTCCGGCTGGTTCCTCCGGCTGTGCCAAAGTTCATGGGGCCGGCAAAAGTCAGGCCATACGAATTTGGCAGATTGAGCGTGAAGTCGCTATTGATCGTGGTCGTGAACGCATTTAGTGTATTGGCATTCGTGCTGGCTGAAATCGTGCCGCCATTGATCGCGAATGTCCCCGTCGAAGCTCCCAGCGCGCCAGCCGATCCGACTGTGAGCGTGCCCGAATTGAGCGTCACGCCGCCGGTGAATGTGTTTGCGCCAGAGAGCGTAACCGTGCCGCCGGGGTTGCTAATGACGATGGCAAATGTCCCGGTTCCTCCTCCAATAGCGCCGGAAGCGTTGAAATTAATTCCACCTGCAAATGTAATGGTGTGGGTGCCCAGTGTGGCAGAGGTAATGGCGCCCGCGCCGCCGCCGATAAAAGGTCCGCTGAATGTAAACGATTGACTCGTTGTAATGGTGCCGCTATACGAGCCAGAGAGTGTGTACGTTCCTGTGGTTAAGAAACTTCCGATCGTGACGCCTCGCGTCGTGCCGGCAGAGTTCAGCGTTGGACTTGAGTTAAACGCCGTCGTGGATGCATCACCCACCACTATCGCGGACGCGGAATTGCCGAGTGCGCCGTTCGTGCTGACGGCGATCGGGTTGTCCCATTCCAGCGTGCCGCCCGAAACAGTCGTTGTTCCCGTAAAAGTATTTGGAGCATTGAGTCGCAAGGTTCCGGCCGAACCCGTCCCGGTATTCACCGTCAATCCCGCCGAACCGGCAAGCGTCGTGAAATAGATGAGCGTGTTCTGTCCCGTCGCAACATTTATTTTTCCCGTTGTGCAGGTCAAATCACCACCGCTCAATTGGTACGAACCATTGAACGTCAAGGAATTGGCCAACGCCCCGGCGGGTACCGTGATATTTGGATTGTTAATCGGCGGGAAAACCACGTCTTCCGTCGAAAGGGGAATGTGTCCCGCGCTCCAGTTAGTGGGCGTGGCCCACAAATCGGTGGTGCCTTGCCACGTGTTAGTTGTCGATGCACGCGCTTGAGCCAATGCAATCAGAAGGAGCGCAATCACGGAAAATCGGAGGCGACTTGGAAACATGGCTTTCCCCTCTTATTGTCAACGTATCCTTATTTGTGATAATCCGGACTCGCGGGACTGATCGAATGAGGCAGATTAGTGGAATTGGCCTCGCAAATCAATTCTGAAGTTGCGCGCGAAGATGACAATTTCGTGTGCCGGAAGAAGGCACCACCGAGGGGGGCAGGAAGGAATTGCGGTCTGGCGGATAACACGCCCTGAGGGACTTGAACCACTTTCAAGCGGTTTCACGGAAGCGGCGTGCGCACAAAATTTGAGTACACCGGACACACAAAAAGCACACGTGGTAAATGAGTTACAATCTCCGCTTGCACACGACGGAACACAAAACGACAAAGTTTCGCGGGGTGCGTCGGACGAAAAAACACGCGAATTGTGTGCAACCGGCGTGCACTTTTTGGAAACGCCCGCGCTTCCCGTCGATTTGCAAGGCGTCGTCACGGCGTGGCCGACGTTGCCGGAACATATCCGCGCCGCGGTGCTGGCGCTTGTCGGCACCGTGAAGCCGTGAGCGTCACCGCCGCGCCCTTGTAACGCTGGCCCGCCGCGCAATGGCGGGCTTTTTTGTTTGGGCTGGCGTCCTTTGCCCGTCACCGCGAGAAACGCGCTCACATGCGCCGCAAGCGTGGCCGGCGGTGCTGCTGGCCGCTGGCGATTCCCGGCAACGTGGCGGCGAACGCGGCGGGCGTGGCCGCTGGCGCTGGCCCGGCAATGAACGCAGCGCTGCTGGCCGGGGACGGTGACGATGCCCGGCAACGGTGAGTGAGACGGTGAACGTGACCGGCGTGGCTGGCCGGGGAACGGTGAACGCGGGCGGGCGCTGGTCGGACGAAGACGAACCGCGCCGCTGCCGGGCGTGACAAAATCAACGCGGCACGCCTACACCCCGGCTGTCAGTTTATACCTCAAAACATTGATAAACGCCTGTCGCGTGTGCCCAAATTTGGGTCACACTTCCTATGAGCGAGCGGTTTTCGTCGCAGGCCATGAAATCAAGCGTGAGGGCGTGCGCGGATGACTTCGGCGGAGACTTGCCGCACCCGCATACCCCGCCCGCCGAAATGCCCCAAAAAAAGTCGATCTGCGGCTGTCGGGCGTGCGGAAATTTCCGTAACGCTTGCTGCATTTCTCCTATGGCGGTTACTTTCTCGCATACGGCACCTTAGCGGGGGCGAGTTCGATTTCGACGCCGGGCCAGACCCCGGCCGCGGCGCGTACCCGAAAACCGTCGATCTGCCGTTGTCGGGCGTGCGTAAATTTACGGAACGCTTGCGCTCATAGGAGAGCTTCGCGGATTCTCCTATGGCAGTATGCGCAGAATTGGCGTTTGAAGCCTCCTATGAGACAACGGAATCGGTTACGGCTTTGCATTGATGAGTTTCGCGGCGGCTGGCGGTGCGTCCGCTGCTTGTGGCGCGAGAGTCCTTATCTTCATCATGCCCTTGTCGGCGGGCTGGCCGTTTTCAACGGGATTCAAGTACAGGCCGCGTTCATCGGCGGACTTGTCTTGCTCAACAATCACCGGATGCGCCTTGGCGTAGGCGTCTTGGCGCGTGCCGGTGACTTGCCACGACACTTTCAGCGACGGCTTGCCCGCGTTGGTGTATCTGAAAACGACACTCACACTTTGTCACCTGTTGCGCCGCGGGGCTTGTCTTGCGGGCGTGTTTCTTCGTTCCGATTGAAAGGGAATCGACGCCATGAAAAACAGCGCTTTCGTTTTGGCTCTTTTGATTCTTGCCAGCTTCACAAGTCGCGACGCCAATGCCGCGGCAACGCTCTTGGAAATTACACGACCCGTTGGCGGGGAAGTCTATTTGGTCGGGCAATCGCAACAAGTCCGCGTGAACAGCAAATTCAAGTCGGTCACGATCCAACTGAGTCGCGACGGCGGCGCGACGTTCACGGATTTGGGCATCATCGACAACACGGTGAAAGACAAAACGCTTCAAAACCTGTTGAAGTTCACAGTCAGCGGACCGGCGGCAAACAACTGCATCATGCGGGCAAGCGGCGTCACGACCAAGGGCGCAATCGCTGTGGAATCGGGCGGGTTTGCCATTGCCAGCGTGCTTGGCAGTACAGCCTTGGCGGACGGTTCGGTCACTACGTCGATACTTGCGGACGGTTCGGTGACGAGTGCAAAGGTCAATAGCGGCGGCGCGTCCACAGGCTTTTTGCTTACGGCCGACGGGACGGGCGGCGCGGATTGGGCGCCGCTGAGCACCGCCAGCTTTGATTCCCGTTATGTGTTGAAGGCCGGCGATACGATGACGGGAGCGTTGACGGTTCAATCCGGCCCGGGAGCGAATGTGGGTTTGACAATACAAGGCGCTGGCGTTTCACAAACCAAGAATCTACAGGAATGGTCCAACGGCGCCTCGTCCGTGGCCTCTGTGAATCCCTCTGGTGTTTTCAGCAGCGCCGGAATCAAGTTTGCGGACAGCACACAGCAAATCACGGCGGCATTCAGTGTGCCAACGGGCTATATGATCCTGGGCACTACTACTACGCCGCCGAATGGGTACTCGTACACGGGCAACTTTATCGGGACTACTTCGAAAGTAGCTTGGACCGGCAAGGCTTCCATGCCGACGGCGCGAGCATTTTTAGGCGTTGCATCGGCGAATAGTTTGATCTACGCCATTGGCGGTACGGCGGATAATACTACGGGCTTGGCAACCAATGAGTCTTACGATCCAACAACTGACACTTGGACGGCGAAGGCACCAATGCCGACTGCGCGTCTCGAACACGTAGTGTGTGCGCTAAACGGCAAAATATATGCGATTGGCGGACGCGTTAACAATACGACCGCGAGCATTTTAGCAATCAATGAAGTGTATGACCCTTCAATCAATTCGTGGGCGAGTGAAGCGCCGATGCCGACAGCACGTCAGAACTCTGCCGTCGCCGTTGTGAATGGTATCATCTACGTGATCGGTGGCGATGATAATTCGGGCAGCCTTGCGACCGTCGAGGCTTACGATCCAACTTCAAATTCATGGTCCACTAAAGCGCCCATGCCGACTGCTCGTTACAAGTTGGGCGCGGCCGTCGCGAACAACGTCATATATGCTATCGGGGGAAACAGTGGCGGCGGTTTACCCACAAACGAAGCCTACGATCCCGCGACGAATACGTGGAGCACGAAGGCGCCGCTTCCTTCAGCGCGTTATGGACTTGGAGCAGCATCGGTGAGCAATGTCATCTACGCTTTTGGCGGTTATGACGCGCTGAATGGATTGAATTCGACAAATGAGTCTTATAATCCGACAGCGGATTCTTGGACATTCGCGGCGCCCATGATTGCTGTGCGTGCCGATTTTGGGGTGGCGGTAGTTAACAATCTCATCTACGCAATCGGGGGCATGAGTGCCGGGCCATTGAGCACAAACGAGGTATACGACCCGACGGTGAATTACAATCCAACAGTGTACCTTCACATGAAGAACTAACCGGCGCGGGACAACCCACTTATTTATTTCAACGCCTTCGCCGCCGCGTCCGCGTCTTTGTACTCGTGTGTCGCCTGCTTCAAGCGCAATTGAGTGTAAACGGTCCCGTTCCGATCGACAATCGGTGCGCCGCCATTGCGCCCGCGCCGATTCAAGGTAGTGTAAACATCGCACGGGGAACGGCTGATCCCCGGATAGCCAGACACCTTCGAGCTGGTTTTTCCCCGTGCGCTTTTTTCTACTTCGAAGGATGCCCAATCGAAGGGGGCAATATGTCAACATGGGAAAGTCTTGACGCACGGGTGATCCTTCAAGCGTCGCATGATGACGCGAAAGCAACGTGGCCTTGGGTGTACAAATATCCTTCGCCGCTCGTTTTGAAGGCAGTTGCAAAGGCAGTGGGCGGCGTCGGAAATCTTATTGATTTACTCAACGACGATCCTGCATATCTTCTGGATTGCCCCGCGGAAAAACCCAGCCCGCATTTTCCGGCGGAAATTAAGAAATGGGAAATTGCCACTAGTCTCCGAAAGCACTTGGAGCAATTGGACAAAGGTTCGCTTTCTTTGCTGACTGAGGGAATAAATTTACGTATCGAGGATGAGTTAGATCCAAACAAGCTGTCCGCCGGACAAGTCATCGAACAAGTTCCCACCGTATTTGGCCGGCTTGAAGAGTACGGAGACTTACTCGACAAGGTTCCTTCGAAGGTGCGATTCGCGCCGCTGGCCTACTGCGCACTTTTTCATCCCGACGTGTTGAAATCGTTCACGGCGCCAGCGACACGCGCCGGGCGGATGACCGTGGACGTTCAATTTTCGGCAGTGGTTACCGACTTTGAAGATGATGAATGTGGCGGAGGCCGTGCTGCACAGATACTTGCACTTCTTGACTGGCTTAAGAGCGTGTGGTCCGCCATTGACGGCCACGTTGAACACGATCCACTTTGGAACTTGGTTTACCATCCGTCTTGTCAGAATCTTGACAAAGCGAATACGTGGTTTTCAGGACATTGGAAAACTCACGGCGCATCGAAGCCAAACGATTCTGCAAATCTGCCGCGATGCCCTATTGGAATCGACGAGAGTGTCCACGAAGAGTTTGTTAAAGTGGCGCGGAGTTTCGGTAACGCTTGGTTCGTGAATTCGGGATTCAGGCGCAAACTGCCGGCGACAGTTGCAAACAGTGAAAGGTATGTTAGTGCGTGGTGTACTGCGATGTTTGAAGTAAACTTTCTCTTGCGGCGAGGTAATAAACCCCGCTTTTCATATAAATTGCGTGAAATTGCGTAATCTTTCCGAATGATCTTGCGGAATCGGTCTGGTTGAATGCTTCTCGAAAGGGGAGCATTTTTTATGTCAGATTACCTGACGCCCGATGAAGTCGATGAACGATTGAAATTGCCACGCGGGAAAGCCAAGCGCCTTGCCAAGCGTGGAATTTTGCCCGCGGTCTTTCTCGAAGGCGGAAAGACGATTCGATTCGAGTCCGCAAAGTTGACCGCTTTTCTTGAAGCTTCTAAAGCAACCAAGAAGGGCGGCGCAAAGTGAGCAACGACCTTTTCACCGTGGCCGGGCTTGCGAGCGTCACCTTACCGCCGTCGATGTTTGCGAGCGCGTTCCTTGCAACCATGCTGGCAAACGGGACGGCCGCCGCGTCCGAAGTGCGCGGGCGTTTCGGAATTCCCGGCACGAAGGCCATTGGCGCTATCGTGATGAACCTTCACGAAAGCGGCATGATAACGCCGTGCGGCCACGTGCCCGCGGCTGGCGACATTTCAAAGGGCCACGACGAAAGGCGCTGGCGACTCACGGCGCGCGGCCGGCGATACGCCGAAGACTACCTTGCTTGCGAAAGTGAGGCGCGGGCATGATGAGACGAGCGCGCCGCCCGAAACCCAAACCGCTTGCCGCGCTTGTGAGCGAGTGTCTGACCGCGCCGGCGGTGTACCTGGCGCTTGAAAGCATGGCCGCGGAGCGCGGCAGCGCGGTCATTACACCCACGCGGGAAGACTTGGCACGGCTGACCGGGCTGTCTTTAGAAACCGTTTCCAAGGGCTTGACGGCGCTCGACAAAGCGCGCTGGATTCATCGGGCGCACGTGCCCAAATTCAGCAACGGCGTGCGCGTCGCAACCTTGCTCCGAATTGTGCTTAACCGTAGAGCGGAATGTTTCCGCGCTACGCAGCGCCGCGCCGTAGAGCGGAAAAATTCCGCCAAGGGTAACGCGGAGAATTTCCGCCAAGACTTTACTAAAGTAAAGAGGGCGCACGAACGCCGCCCGCTTTTGGCGGTCGGCAGCGCGCCCAAAAGCGAAGACACTTACGCCCCAAATCCCTCTGAAAATCTGTTGCCTGTCGATTCCAACGGCACGCTTGTCTTGGCGGAGACTTCGAAGCCATGAGCACGACCGCGCCGCAGATATCCGACGTTCCCCCGCACGATCCCGAAGCGGAAGCGCAAGCGCTGGGCTGTATGCTGCTGAACGCGACGGTCGCCAAGCACATTGCCAAGATGCTGACGCCCGCGGATTTCTACGTGGGCAAGAACCAAAGGACTTTCGAAGTCTTTGCGGCAATGCTCGACACGGGCGAGACGCTCGACAATTGCACCGCGCCGAAAATCGCGGCGGAGCGGCTACAGATTGAAGGCTTGCCGGATTATCTGGGCCACTGTCAAGACAGTGTGCCGACGCCCCTCAATTTCGAGCACTACTGCAACCGCATTTTGGAAAAGAGAGCCGCCCGCGAATTGGTGCGCAAGACTTACGAATTCTCACAAGCCGTCAAAGAAGGCCGCGCCCGCGAAACGCTTGGATTGTTGGAAGCGCGAAACGGCTGGGCGTGCGGGATTGACCTTGCGCAGCACGCCGCCGCGGTCGCGCTGGACGATCCCGCCGTGTTGACACGCACGGCATTTATCAAGACCGGTTACAACGCGCTCGATTACGCGCTGGGCGGGGGACTGGCCGCGGGCGAATGCACGACACTTTTTGCGCCGTCCACAATGGGCAAGTCAACCTTTGCGCTGAATATCGCGATTCACGTTGCCGCGGCCGGCACGCCGTGCGGTTTCATCTCTTTGGAAATGCGCGCTGCGGATTGCTGGCGCTTGGCGCTGGGCGTGCGTGCCAATATCCCGCGCTCGCATTTGCGCCACATGACCTTGACGACCGGGCAAGGCGAAACTCTCGCGATTGCGAAGAACGAGGGCAAGCGCTGGCCGCTGACGATTCTTGACCGGCGTGCATTTCGCGTCGTGACGATTGACAGCGTTGACGCCGTGTTGCGCGAGGGCGCCGCCCGCCTGGGCTGGAAAGCCGCGTTCATCGACTATCTGGCGAAAGTAGGGCCACACGACGAAGACGAATTGAAGCGCACGCCCAAATTGACGAAATGGATTTTTGACGCTGCACAGATCACCGGGCTGCATATCGTCGCGCTTGCGCAATCCGCCAAATCCGCTTACGGGCGCAAAGATGAAAAGACGGGCAAGCGCACCGTCCAGCTTGAAGACGTGAAGGGCGTAATTGAAGCCGTGGCCGACTTTGACAACGTTGTCGGGCTTGTCAGAGACGATTGGAATTCAGACACGCCGCAAGACCCCGCCGATTTTAGCGCCGTGACGCTCAAAGCGCGGCAAGGCCCGTGCGGAACGACCGCGCTCAAATTCTTCAAAAGCACCGGCAGAATCGAAGCCATTGAACCAATGCAGGACCGCGCCGCGCTTGCGCCGCGGGAAGCTTGAACGGTCACGACGTGACGAAAGGGAACGAAAAATGCAGGATACGACGAACGACACGAGCGAATTAAGGACCGCGCCCGCGGAGCCGCTCGAAACCGACACGACCGCTGCGGATGCGCCGGGCATTTTCGCGGAGCTTGGCGCATTGCCGGCGGGCGCGATTGTCAACGAGACGGCGCTGGCGCGCATCTTTGGACGGCACACGGAAAGCGTGAAACGCGCCATTGACCGCGGCGAGCTTCCCGCCCCGGCGCGCATGTTTGGGAGCAATTGCTGGACGGCGGGCGCAATTGTCCGGCACCTTGAAAGGCGTCTTGAAGCCGCTGCGAAAGAGCAAGAGCGGAAAGAACGCACGATCAAAGAACATTGCGCTTGATTTATTTTGTTACAAATAAGTCTTGACTTTGTTGTAACGAAATAGTAGAGTGAGGGCATGAAACCAAAAACACCCCGCATGGGCCGCCCGCCGATAGCGCGCTCGGAACACCGCAACAAGCGCGTTTTCGTCAACATGACCGGCGCTGAATTGGCGCAAGTCAAAGCCGCTGCAAAGCGGAAGGGCTTCAAAACTCTGTCCGATTTTTTCATGCACCCTTGGCGATAAGGAGTCTTGAACATGGCCGGCGTACGATCGACAGCACAAGCCAACGGAAAGTTCCAAGGCTGGTACAAAGACGCTCAGGGGCGGCGCATTTTCTTCACGGGCACGCACGACCGCAAGGAAACGCTGCGCATTGCCCGCAAACTCGAAGACGATCACCGCCAAGTCAAGCTTGGATACCGTGACCCGACGAAATCGTATCAAAAGAGCAAGTCGCGCCTCTATTCGGACGTGACCGCAGAATACATGGAATGGGGCCGCGCTCAGGGCGGCATCGGGGGCCGCGCTTGGAGTTTTCATCATGCCCGCAAGCGCGAATTCTATTTGAAGCAATGGGGCGATATGTTGAACCTTCAAACGCTGGCGGATTTGGACGGCATTTTGCCCGCGGTTGAAGACGCGCTCCGTCATGCGCGCTCAAAGAAAACGAAGAAAGACAAAGACGGCGCGCCGCTTCCCGGCAAGCCGCTGACCGGCAAGTCACAAGCCAATTATGCGGACGGGCTGAAATCGTTTTGCGAGTGGCTTGTTGAGCGCGGGCAATTGGCGGAAAACCCGTTGAAGGGGCTGGCCGCTTTTGACATGACGCCGCGCTCGAAACGGCGCGCCATGACCGCGGGCGAAATCAGCCGACTTTTTGCGGCAATGGACGCCGATCCCGACGCCCGCGTGCATCGGCGCCGGCTTGGATACGAAGTGGCGCTGGCGTCGGGCTTGCGCAAGGGGGAATTGCAAGCGCTGGTTGTCGGGGACTTGGACATTGAACGCGGCGGGCTGCTGCTGCACGCGGAGTGGACAAAGAACCGGCAAGCGGGATTCCAGCCCTTGCCGCGTGCGCTTGTTGACCGGCTGGCGCTGACCGCGAGGGGCAAGGCCGCGTCGGAACCGCTGCTGTTTGTGTCGTGTGATGCGTCAAAGTCATTTGCGCGGGATTTGCGGCGGGCGGGCATTCCGCTGGCCCTTGACGGCAAGCTGGATTTTCACGCGATGCGCGTGGCCTACGTCACGTTCCTGCTCGAATCGGGCGCGGACGTGAAGACGGTTCAAACGCTGGCGCGCCACTCGAATCCCAGCTTGACGTTGAACACTTACGGGCGGGCGCGGGCTGACCGGCTGGCGGCGGCGGCGGAATTGATTGGAAACGCGGTTTTGCCGGAAAAATGTGCAACCGGCGTGCAATTGAGGGTTGTCGGTGGGGAAGGGGAATTCATAAACGGCGGTGCTGGCAAGGGATTAGCGGCTTTGCGGGTGATACGCCCTGAGGGACTTGAACCCCCAACCTCGAGGTTCGAAGCCTCGCACTCTATCCAGTTGAGCTAAGGGCGCGGATTGAGCTGTCGCGGGTATCCTACCACGTGAAGGCAGTCTGTCAAAATAGGGCGTGAAATTCGAGGGCCGATGGAAAGGCACCCGCCCAATTTCGCGCACATTTTCGCACGAATGGTGTACTTTTATCGGACTGTTTTTGGACGGGCTCGAAGGCCCGTCCTACTTTTGAGGCTTCGATGAGACTACATAGAAATCACTCGCTGATTGTACATTTCGGCCGCTTACTGGCGTGCGCGGCTCTGGCAATTCTGTTCGGCCGGACCGTCGCTGCCGAATCGACGGCGGAATTTCCGTTCAAAACTAATGACCGCGTGGCGTGGATCGGAAGTTCATCCACGCGCATCGGGACGTGGTGCCGGACGATGGAATTCTTGCTGCGCACGCGGCATCCGGAATTGAAGCTGACGTTCACGCGCAACACGACCGGCGGCGGAACGTTTTTGACGGGCATCAAGAATCTGCCCGTGTGGCTGGGCGATTTTCATCCGACGTATGTGCTCTTCAATTACGGCGGCAACGATGCGGCGGCTGGGCAGAAAGGCATCGCGCAGTTTCATTTGAACATGCAGAAGTGTCTGGAGATTGCGCAGGAGGCCGGCGCGCGTGTGGAGTTCACCGCGCCGCAGTCCGGCGACGTGCGCTGCACCGCGCAACTGCCGTTCGACAACCGCAAGCTGTACGCGGAAGACATGGCGGCGTTGGCGCGCGCGAATCATTGGGTCGTGTACGACACGCATCATCCGCTGGAAACATTTCAGCTTGGCAGCCAGCGGGATGTGCAGGATTTCACGATGAACCGCGACCGCATCCACCTGACCGATTGCGGCTACGTCGCGTGGGGCTTTTATCTGTACGACGAGATGAACCCGCCCACGGTGGAGAGCCGCGCTGAATTGAGCGCCGACGGGAAAGTGGTCTCCGCGAAGAATTGCGCGATCACGAACGTGATCGCGGCGAACGGCGTGATCGAATTCACGCGCGCCGACCGCGTGCTGCCATTGCTGCCGCCCGATCCGATTCCGGCGGGAAATTCGCTGCTCAAGAATCTTCCGACAACGCCCGGCGCCGCGGCGGGGATGGCCATGAAGGATGCGATCAAAGATCTTTACAAAACGCCATCGACGGCGCCCAAATCAAGCGACCCCTCCGCCGCGGCACAGTCCGCGCCGGCGCTGGCGAACAAAGCGAACGAGGCTCTATCACTGTCGATTCACGAATCTACAAACGACGGCCCGCCCACAAGTGTCGGCGCAGCGGTGGCCGGCGCAGTGAATTCATCGAATGCGACGCCCGCCAAGCCGGGCACGCCGCCGTTTAAAATCCCGGCGGCGCAAGTGACGTATGCGGCGAAATTCGGCGCACTGCTGCCGTCGCGCAAGCTGGTGCCGCTCGAAAAATATTCGCGCTACATGCTGCAAATCGGCGGGCTTCCGCCAGGCCAGTACGAAGTCAGTTGCGAAGGCAAACCGGTTGGGCGCGCGTCGGAGAAGGAATTGGCGGCGGGCGTGAATTTGAACACGCTGCTGCTCGACGCGAAGAATCCTGCGCCGTGGGGGGAATGGCTCAAGGATATCTGGGTAGGGAAGCGGTTGGAGGAGATTGGGAAGACGGCGTGGAAGTTTCGAGTTGCGCCTGTCGCACGCTAATTGTCTCACGCAGAGGCGCGGAGGCGCAAAGAACGGCAACGACTACGCCGCCAAAAACGAGCACACGTACTCCGCAATGCCGCTGTCCACTGAAATCTCGAACGACGATTTTCCGGGGACTTGAAATTCAGTTCCCGTCGCGTGCGGCGTCCAGTCCGCGGCGCCTGCAAGCTTGACACGGCACGCGCCGGCGACGATCTGCATCAACTCCGGCGCGTCGGTGTTGAATTTGTAATCGCCTTGGCGGATGGTGCCGATGGTTTTTTTGGAGCCGTCGGGAAAAAGAATGGTGTGGCTGATCACGCCGCCTTCGAAATAAATGTTGGCTTTGCAGACGAGCGTGACGTGGTCGAATTGCGCGGGATTGGCCATGCGAAGAAAACCTCCGCGCGGAATAATAGCGTCGAATTGTTTTTTGTCCAAAACGATTGCGTTTTTACGCGTGAGCGTGCTGCGCAATGCAGACGCAGAAGCGCGCGATGATGTGTTCCAGCCGCATCGGATTCAGCGGTTTCATCACGAAATCGTCGAACCCCAACTGATTCGCCGCCGGCCTGCGCGGCGTATTTTCCGTGAGTGCAACGACGGCCGTATGCGCCAGCTCCGGCAGACGGCGAATGCGCCGCACGATTTCGAAACCGTCAAGACCCGGCAGTGTCAGATCGGCGAAAATTACGCGCGGGCGGATTCGGCGCGCCAGCAGCATTCCGGTGAAGCCGTCTTGCGCCACCAGCGGTTCGTGGCCCAATGCGAAACAGAGCGACGCAATCGTACGCGCCACGTTCAAATCGCTTTCGATTATCAGGATTCTTTCGTGCTTGTCGGAGTTTGTCATGGCTGCATCCTCCTTACCCATCCGATAATCTGAAACGCAAAGATTATGCCACCACGCCGCGCCGATTATTCGGAAGTAAACTCTATAATGGTCGGCAATTTTTCCCGCGAACCGAAGGTTTTGCGGTAACAGCGTGTTTGTAGTCCCGCCTTTAGGCGGAATGGCGTGGACTGGATAGCGCGTTGAAATACCGAAGCGCCATTCCGCCCAAAGGCGGGACTACGAACGAACTCGTGCAACGCAGAACCGAAATTGCGTTCGAAAAAGATTCCGAGTAAAGTCGCGCACACAATTGCCCGTGTGCAGACCTCGTTTAACAACAGGAGCGTGCCGCGAAATGTCAGAGACGAGCGGAAAATTTTTGGCACTCGGCGGCGCCGACGATCCCGCGGTCAAAGCGGTGGTCGCGCGCGCGCTGGAATTGGTTTCGGACGGCGCGCGCATTGGTCTTGGCTCAGGCCGCGCGTCGCACGCCTTCATCAAGGCCCTCGGCGCGCGTGTGCAGCAAGGCCTGCGCGTGCAGGGCGTTCCGACGTCCGTGTCATCGGAACATCTCGCGCTGGAACTGAGCATCCCGCTGATCGACCTCACCGAAGACATCGAGCTCGACCTCACCATCGACGGCGCCGACGAAGTCGCGCCCAACCTCGATCTGGTCAAAGGCTGGGGCGGAGCACTCGTGCGCGAGCGCGTGGTCGCGTCGGCGTCCAAGCGGCAGATCATTCTTGTCGGTCCCGAGAAACTGGTGCAGACGCTCGGTGAACGCGGGCGTATTCCGGTCGAAGTCATTCCGCTGGCCGTGGGCCTCGTCACGCGCAAACTCAAGAAGCTGGGCCTCGCGCCGAAAATTCGCCAGAAGGACGGGCGCGACGTTGTGACGGACAACGGAAACGTGATTCTCGACTGCGCCCCGCTCAAAGTCATCTCCGATGGCCGCGCGGCGCGCGAATTGGAAGCGCGCATCCTCGAAATGGCGGGCGTCGTGGATACGGGTTTGTTCCTCGGCACGGCAGAACGCGTCCTGATCGGCAACAAAGACGGCAGCGTGGATGAGCGCGTGGTGAAAAGCTGACGTGAACTCATTCTCACGCAGAGGCGCAAAGGACCAACGCGGCACTCGGGGCAACCAAAGGAATTGGAACAACGAATCGCACAAATTTTCGCGAATGGGTTTGAGCAACGCAAATCTTTTAGCCGCGGTAGCGGCGGCACATGAATAGCCGTGGTCGCAGCGCGTTCACGCGCAAGGCCACGGTGTGGGGCCGACAAGACGCTTCAAGCCGCGTAGCGGCGACACCGAACGGTGCGCCTTCGGTGTCGCCGATAACGCAGCTATGGATTCGTGGGTGCGAGAAACCGTGGGCTTGCGCGCAGGCGCGCTACGCCCACGGCTATTCATGTTGCGCCGCTAACGTGGCTGAAGAAACGGCGACGAGATTTCTGTATAATGGAAAGGTTTGAACTGTTAGCAGTGCAAAGGAAGGCGCAGAGAATTTTTTATGAAAACATTTGTTCATATCATCGCGCTGATTTCGCTCATGAGCGGGGTTGCTCTCGCCGGCGAACCCGACAAACCCGCTGACCCGCCCAAACCCGCCAAGCCCGTCAAGAAGCCCGGCGACAAAAAGGCCGTCGAGATGGACTACGGCCCGTACATGGCCATCACCGTCGGCGTCACCAAAGACAACATCGCCTACAAGGGCATCCTCATCCCGCTCAACAAGGAGAAGACGCTCAACGTTCTCTTCGACACCGAACTGCTGCGCGTCGCGGGCGTCTGGAGCGGCGGATTTCTGAATTGGGGCAGCCGCAATTACGCGGACAACAACAACGATTATTGCACGGCGGATGGGAAGATTGAGTTCGCGACATCGCCGCTGCCCGGCTGGTCGCACGATGGCAAGCGCAATGATCCACGCAACCCGAAGGACGGGCCGCTGCCGAAGGAGTGGGGGAAGTACAAGGGGCTGTATCTCTGGAAGAACGACGTGGGCGATGACGTTATTCTATCCTATAAGGTTGGCGATACTCAGGTGCTGGAGAATTTCTATGGAAATATCGACCGCAAAGGAAACCCGACTTTTCAGCGCACGGTCCTGATCGACCCCGCTGATCTGCCTTTAGAATTACTCGTCATGGAAAAGTCAAAGGAGGATAAATTTGAAGAGCAGCCAGATAACACGTCTCCTCACGCAATCATTAGATCCCATTTAATTGACACAGTTGCCAAGGCGGATGGAGCCCCCTTGGGCTCAAAGTGGCAACTGTGCCCTTCCGACGATGGCAAACGTGAGTTGATATATCTTAAAGTTCCGCCGCATCGAGAACGGATTCACCTTATCGTCGCGTTGACGAAATTTGGCCACGACGACGATTTGCGCATGTCGATCACTCGACATGCGAATATCGAACACATGCTTCACGGCGGCCCCGCCCGCTGGACCCAACCCGTCACCACCAAAGGCACTCTCGCCAAAGACGACGCCCCCTACGTCATCGACACGCTCACTGTCCCCGAGGAGAATCCCTACAAATCCTGGATGCGCCTCACCGGCCTCGATTTCTTCCCCGATGGCCGCGCCGCCGTCTGCACCTGGAACGGCGACGTGTGGATCGTCTCCGGCATCGACGACAAACTCGAAAACCTCCAGTGGAAACGCTTCGCCACGGGACTCAACAATCCCATGGGCGTCAAAATCATCGACGGCGTGATCCACACCATTGGCCGCGATCAGATCACCAAGCTTCACGATCTCAACAACGACGGCGAAGCCGATTTCTACGAGAACATCAACAACGATTGTTATCTCACGACCAATTTCCACGAAATGTGCTTCGATTTGCAGACCGACGCCGACGGCAATTTTTATTATACGAAAGGCTCCTCCATCTGGGCCGGCGAGCAGCGCATGACGCCGCACAACGGCACGCTGATCAAAGTCTCGAAGGACGGCTCGAAATTCGAGACGCTTTGCTCCGGTCTGCGCGCGCCCAACGGCATCGCCATCGGCCCCAGCGGCGAAATCACCATCGCCGACAACCAGGGCAACTGGGTTCCGTCCTGCCCCATCATCCTCGTCAAGAAGGACGGCTACTACGGCTGGGTCGGCCAGAACCAGAAGGCCGAGCAGTTCAAAACGCCCGACGCGCCGCTGTGCTGGATTCCCTACAACATGGATAAATCCACCAGCGGCCAGGTTTGGGTGCCGAAGGACAACGCGAAGTGGGGGCCGTTCGCCAACCGCATGTTGGCCACCTCTTACGACTGCTGGCTCTCGCTGGTCTTCTTCGACACCGTCGCCGGCACGCCGCAAGGCGGGACATTCCGCTTCCCGCTCAAATTCGCCAGCGGCATGATGCGCCCGCGCTTCAATCCCGCCGACGGGCAACTCTACATCGCCGGCCTGAAAGGCTGGTCCAGCAGCGCCGCGCGCGAAGGCGCCATCCAGCGCGTGCGTTACACTGGCAAACCGGCGGTGATGCCGCTCGAAATTCATCTCAACAAAACCGGCTTCGAGATTCAATTCACCAACAAACTCGACGCCGCCTCCGTCGCCGACAAGCAAAACAGCAGCGCCGAATGGTTCAACGTCGTGCGCACGGCCGCGTACGGCTCGCCCGAATTCTGGATCAGCGACCCCAAGAAAAAAGGCCGTGAGCCGCTCGACATCGCCGACGTGAAACTAAAAGACGATGGCCTTACCGTGGCGCTTACGATTCCGAATCTCAAGCCCGTGACGAACATCGTGCTCAAATACAAATTCAAATCCGCGAACGGCGCGGAGGTGAAGGGCGAAGTGGATTACACGATTAACCGGATGCCATAGCCCTCCCATTCCGTTACAAAAGTTGCACAACGTTCGTTTGTAGCCCCGCTTTTCAGGCGGCCCCCACTCTCAAATCTCGTTACAAAAGTTGCACATCGTTCGTTCGTAGTCCCGCCCTCAGGCTGACGTCTTCCAATCTCGTTACAAAAATTGCACATTGTTCCTTTTCTAATCCCACCTTCAGGCAGTAGCCTCAAATCTCGTTGCAAAAGCTGCACATCGTTCGTTTATAGTCCCGCCTTCAGGCGGCTCCCCTCAAATCTCTTGTAAAAGTTGCACATTGTGTCTTGTTGCAGCGTTCCGAGCCAACATTCAATGCGCATTCAAATTCTGTCTTAACATAAGCCTCATTGGTCCCATTAGCCCTATTGGTCCTATTAGCCCCATTTTTACAAAATCTTCTCAGACCCATTCATAATACGAATTAAGTTAATTTTTATTGCAACAATTTTCAAAAAAGAATCACTCATTCCCGCTCTCCTGAGCCATCCCCTTTTTTCGCATTATTCCCCGCGAAAACCTCGTCTTCCGTGTAATACTTCCTAAAACCTCTCTGTGTTCCTCTGTGCCCTCCGTGGCAAAGATTTGGAGACCATCATGCCCCGCCACCTCTTATTATTGCTCGCGACCCTCACGCTCGCCTTCCGCTCCTTCGCCGCCCAGCCCGGCGAAACCAAACCGGAAGTCAAACCCGAACCCGTCTACGGCACGCTCGAATCGACGCTCCCCACCGACGACAAACAAATCCGCATGTTCGCCCTCGACGGCGACCCAAATTCCTATTACGCCTCAAAAACCAACGCCACGGCCAACGACACATTCACGCTGGTCCTCGACAAACCCGTCGCGCTCAAAACCGTCTCCGTCGCCACGGGCCGCGTGAAGGGCACCGACCTGCTCGACAAAGGCACGCTCCAAATCTCCGAAGACAACAAGACTTTCGTGGACCTCGCCAAATTCGGCGCCGACGGCAAAGCCAGCGGCGACGCCAAGGGCAAAAAAGTCCTCGCCATCCGCCTCAAGCCCAGCGAAGACCTCAACCACCCGCTGGCCGTCCAGGAATTCACCATCGACTCCGACCCGCCCGTTGCCACCTTCAAACATCCCGTCGAAGTATTTACCTCGACCGAAGACCCCGAAATGAAGGAGTGGATCGAGAGCACCGCCCGCGTCTGCGAGCGCCAGTACCAGATGATCTGCGAGGAACTCAAGAGCGACGGCTTCAACCCGAAAACCGTTGTCACAATGGCCCTGACCAATTCCTACAAAGGCGTCGCGGCCACCGGCAATGCGAAGATCACCGGCTCGGTCGATTATTTCAAAAAGCACATGAAAGATGTCGGCGCGATGGTCCACGAAATGGTCCACGTCGGCCAAAGCTACGGTTACGGATCGCGGCGGGGCGGCAAGCCGAATCCGGTCTGGCTGGTCGAAGGCATTGCCGATTACCTCCGCTGCTACAAATATGAAGGCGGCAAACTGCGCCCGGTTCCGGCCACCGCCAAGTACGACGGCAGCTATCAGATTTCAGCGCACTTCATCCATTTTGTCGCGGAGAAATACGACAAGGATCTGGTGATGAAACTCAACGCAGCCTGCCGCGAAGGAAAATACTCGGCCGACACGTGGAAGGAACTGACGAAAAAGGATCTCGACGAATTGAGCAACGAGTGGAAGGAATCGCGCGGTATAAAGCCGGAGCCGAAGCCGGAGGCGGAGAAGAAGCCCGAATCTGACAAAAAGCCTGATGCGGAAAAGAAGCCCACGACGTAACCACGAAGCCCGGCCTGGCGTGATGAAATGAAAAGCCCTTCGACGCGCAGCCGAAGGGCCTTTTTTTAAGAGGGTGTTTAAAAAGTGGGTGCGAGCGGAAAACGAGCGATTTTTGTTCGGATCGAGGCGCGAACTTCATGCGCTATCCGAAGGAGATAACGCTTGAAGTTCGCAACGAAGAGCCGG
>Ga0070731_10000499_pt1 | contig 51796 bp, 41 predicted proteins | sample Coa_R1_2_FD_66448 | JGI IMG/M metagenome (GOLD analysis project Ga0070731, IMG submission 66448) | Surface soil microbial communities from Centralia Pennsylvania, which are recovering from an underground coalmine fire - Coalmine... | ecosystem: Environmental > Terrestrial > Soil > Unclassified ... | reverse complement strand
GGCGAACAAATGGACCGCCGACAGCCGCTACTCCGTCGCGATGGGCCACGAAATCGGCGTGACGCCCGTGCAATTGGCCACCGCGTTTGCGCCGTCGTCAATGGCGGCACACTCTATCGCCCGCGCCTCGTCCAGCGCGTCACCGACGAAAACGGCAAGGAAATCTACACGCTGCGCCCACAGCCCGTGCGCCGCGTGATCAGCGAACACACCAGCCGCGAAATGCGCGATATTCTTTCGCGCGTCGTGATGCCCGGCGGCACCGGCGTGAAAGCCTTCATGCCCGAATGGCCGTCCGGCGGCAAAACCGGCACCACGAAAAAAATCGATCCGCAAACGCACACCTACAGCAGCACGCTTTACATCGGTTCCTTCTGCGGTTTCGCGCCCGTCGAAAACCCGCGCCTCGTCTGCCTCGTCACCGTCGATGAACCGCGCAAAGGCGCCGGCTATTACGGCGGCACCGTGGCCTGTCCGTCGGTGCGCGAAATGCTGCGAAAAGGCCTGACTCTCCTCAATGTCCCGCCCCGAAACGCCGATGAACAAGAGAAAGCGATTAGAGCGCAACGGACCGTTTCCGAGCACTGAAATTCGCTGCAGTCATTTGAGCCACGAATGCGCCCCGCATTCTCCATGAATGTTCGCATCCATACCCTCTCCTTCAGGGAGAGGGCCGACGGGCCGGCTGTTTGGCCCGCGGGGTGAGGGGAACGGCTCGCACTTTAGTTGAGGCCATACATGAAACTCGAAACCCTCGCCGTCTCCACCTCCGGCAAACTCGTCCAAAACACCCAGCGCCCCATCGACATCACCGGCATCACCTGCGATTCGCGCAGCGTCCGCCTCGGCGATCTCTTCGCGGCGCTGCCCGGCACAAAAACCAACGGCGCCGAATTCGCCCGCCAGGCCGCGCAGCGCGGAGCCGCGGCGATTCTCTGCGAAAGCCCCGACCCGCTCACCGAACTGCCTCAACTCATCTGCAACGACGCGCGCCTCGCGCTCGCAAAAGCCGCGCGTGCGTTCTATGGCCACGCCGATTTGCGTCTGCGCCTCGGCGCGGTCACCGGCACGAATGGAAAATCGACCACCGCGTACCTCGTGCGCCACATTCTCAAATCCTGCGGCCGCCAATGCGGCATGTTGGGCACGATCGAATACGATCTCGGTTCCGAAATCATCGAAGCGCCGCTGACTACGCCAGAATCGCTCGACCTGCATCGCTACCTGCGCGCGATGGCCGACTCTGGCTGCGATTCGGCCTTCATGGAAACCTCCAGCCATTCGCTCTGCCAGAATCGCGTCGCCGGAATTCATTTCGATTGCGCCGTCTTCACGAACCTCACGCAGGATCATCTCGATTACCATCGCACGATGGACGAATACCGCGAAGCGAAGTCGATTCTGTTCCGAAATTTGCTCCCCGACGCGACGGCGATTCTCAACCTCGACGATCCCGCTTCAACGTATTTTGCGCGCCACACGCAAGCCCGCGTGCTCGGCTTCACCACGCGCGGTGACGCCGCCGCGCGGATCAGCGCCACGATCAGATTGATGACGATTCACGGCACGCTCTTCGACATTGCTTCGCCCTTCGGAAATTGCGAATTGAAAATAAAACTCGTCGGCGTCCACAACGTTCAAAACGCGCTGGGCGCGCTGGCCGCGTCCATTTCGCTGGGCACGACATTTGACGAAGCCGTCTCCGCGCTCGAATCGTTCGACGGCGTGCCGGGGCGCTTGGAATCCGTCGATTTGCAGCCGGCGACGCTGGCCGCGCGCAGGCAATCGTTCCGCGTCTTCGTCGATTACGCTCACACCGAAGACGCCTTGCGCAGCGTGATGCGCGCGCTGCGCGAACTGAAACCTTCGCGCCTGATCGCCGTCTTCGGCTGCGGCGGCGACCGCGACCGCACCAAGCGCCCGAAGATGGGCCGCGCCGTCGAAGAAATGGCCGACCTCGGCGTGATCACCAGCGACAATCCGCGCACGGAAGACCCGCACGAAATCATCGGCGACATTTGTGCGGGCATTCAAAAGCAAAACAAATTCAGCGTCGAACCCGACCGCGCGAAAGCCATCGCGCTGGCCATCCGCGAAGCGCGCGCCGACGACGTCGTGCTGATCGCCGGCAAAGGCCACGAAAACTATCAGATCTTCGGAAAAGAAAAGCGCCACTTCTCCGACGTCGAAGAAGCCCGCGCCGCATTGAAAGCACGTTTCGAGTAACACGGGCTTTTAGCCCGTGAAGTTCCACGGGGCTTTTAGCCCGTGGTTGCAGTTCCCCTCTCCCTCCGGGAGAGGGCCGACGAGAGCGCGACCGTTTGCGCTCTCGCGGGGTGAGGGGAACGCGTGGCTAGCCGGCTGAACGCCCGCAATACGGAAATTATTCTGTGATTCAAGAATCCTTCACCTCCCTAGCCCACGCCGCCCGCGGAAAAATTCTGCACGGCAAGCCCGACCTGCTCATCCGCGGCCACTTCACCGACACGCGCGCACCGGTGCGCGGCGGCCTCTACGTCGCATTGCGCGGCGATAACTTCGACGGCAACCGTTTCGCCCGCGAAGCTGTCGAACGCCACGGCGCGGCGGCCGTGCTCGTGGACAGCGAAGAAGCCGCAAAGGAATTGCCGGAAAACGCCAGCGCAATTCTGGTGGATGATTCGCGCGAAGCGTTCCTAAGCATCGCCGCCGTTCACCGCGAAAAATTGTCGTCGTGCCTGTGGATTGGAGTCACTGGTTCGGTCGGAAAAAGCACCACCAAGGAAATCCTCGCGCACATCTTGAGCGTCGCAAAACCCGCGCGGCGCGTGCATAAAGCGAAAGGCAGTTTCAACAACGCCGTCGGTCTTTCAAAAACGATTCTCGAAATCCCAACGGACGCCAGCGTCGCCGTGCTCGAAATCGGAACGAACCATCCCGGCGAAATCGCGCAGCTTTCCGCCGCCGCGCGCCCGCAGATTGCCGTGATCACCTGCGCGGCGGAATCGCACCTCGAAGCGTTCGACACCATCGAAAACGTAGCGCGGGAGAAAGCCGCGATCTTGAAATTTCAGGAAGCATCGGACACCGCCGTACTCAACGCCGACGACCCATTCTTCGAATTGTGGCAGCAAGCCGCGTTCGGAAGCGTGCTTTCGTTCGGTCTCTCCGAACGCGCCGACATTCGCGCGACGAACATCAAGATCGACGATTACGGCTGCGCGCGCTTCGACCTGGCGTACAAGCCCGCGAAGACGAGTGTCGTGTGCAAACTTCACATGCCGGGCGCGCATCAGGTTTCGAATGTGCTCGCCGCCATCGGCGCTGCGCTCGCCGCCGGCGTGCGGCTCGACAACGCCGCCGCCGCGGCGGAGACGTTCGAAGGCGTCGAACGCCGTTTCGCGATTCACCGCGCCGGCGGCGTGACGCTGATTGACGACGCCTACAACGCCAACCCCGCCAGTTTCCGCGCGGCGCTCGCAACACTCGCCACGCTCAGCGCAAAACGCCGCTTCGTCGTCGCCGGCGGCATGTTGGAACTCGGCGCGCAATCCGAAGCGCAGCACCGCGAACTCGGCGCGTCGCTCGCGCGCATGAACCTCGCCGGCCTGACAGTCGTCGGAGAACTCGCTGCCACCATCGGAAAATCAGCGATGAGCGGCGGCATGCATCCGTTCGCAATTAATTTTCTGCACACGCCCGAAGAAGCCGCGATTACACTCGCGCAAATTTTGCGTCGCGGCGACGCCGTGCTGATCAAAGGCTCGCACGGCATTCAACTCGATCACTGCGTTGGGCGGCTGCTGCAGAGTTTCAAGAAATAACGATTAATGATGAACGATGAACTCTTTCTAGTTCCTCGTTCATCCTTCATCGTTCCTCGTTTTCTGTTACGGCGTTTTCAAATAGCGGATCACGTCCGCGACCATCTGCGGCGTCAACATCGTCTCCAAGCCATCCGGCATCAGCGAGGTTTGCGTGCTGCGCAAATCCGCGATGTCCGCGCGGAGCACGTCGCGCGTCGTGCCGTCCGGCAGCTTGAACGTCAGGCTCGACGCCGTCTCCGTCGCGATGATGCCGTAGACGTGCTCGCCGCCGCGCAGCTTGCAATTCCACGCCATGTACCCCGGCTCGATGCTCGCGCTTGGATCGAGAATCGAGACCAGCAGTTTCTCCGGCTCGTGGCCGGCCACCGAGCGCAAATCCGGCCCAATATCTTTGCCGACGTTGTCTTTGCGGTGGCACGCCGCACAGATTTTTCCGAAGACTTCCTTGCCGTTCGCCGCATCGCCCTGGAGCTTCAACGCCGGCTTGTATTTTTCAACGACTTCCGCGCGCGCGGCGGTGACGCGATTGGCGAAAACTTCCGCGGCCAAATCTTTGATCTGCTGCGAAGGATGCTGCCGCAAACGTGCCTGACGCTGGATGTCGAACGACGACGGCGGCACCGCGCCGGAATTTGCATGCTCAAGCAATATGCGCGTCCAGGCTGCGTTGCTCATTAATGTGTCGAGAATCAGATTGCGCAGCGCGGGCGTGCGCTTGTTCCAATCTTTCAATAGCAATTCCGGCGTGTTCGTTCGCTTCACGCGCGCCAGCAGTTTCACGGCGAGATCCTGATCGTCCGGCGCGGATTTCGGTTCAAGCCATTTCGAAAATGCCGCAGGCAATTCAGCATCCTTTGCGAGTGTCAGCGAAACAACCGTGCCGAGCGCCGATTTATCCGCGCCGCTCAATCCGTCTTTGTCGAGCAGACCCAACGCGATTGAAGGCAACTCCGCCAGCGGACGCATTTCCTCCACGAGTGTGTCCAACGGATGCGCGGCGGGCTTTTCGCGGCGCGCATTGAAGGCCACGAGCGCTTCGAGCCAAACGGCGTACCTGTGCACCGAAGACATTGGATCGGTGGCCGCGCTGGCGTGAATTGATTTGATAAAGGCACGTAATGCCTCCGTGTCGCCCGCGCCCAACGCGGTCTGCAACAGCGGCGCAACTGGCGGATGCTGCCAATCGGTTTGCGTCGCAGCCTTCTGCGCCAAAGTCGGCAGATGTGGCAGCACGGAACTAAGAATCGCGCCGCGGATGTACACGTTTTCCGCATCGCGCTCAAGCAACCTGAGCAGCGCCGTGCCCGCGCGCGGATCTTTCCACTCGCCCAGCGAACTCGCCAATTGCAGCCGCACCTTCGGAGACTCATCCTCCACGAGTTTCAATGCCGCAACGATGACCTCCTCGCTTCCTTGCGATTCGGCCAAGCGCAATGCTTGTACGCGAATCCGCGCATCTTTGTCCCCGAGCACCGCAACGACATGCTGCGGTTTCAGCGCGCCCAATCCGTCGAGCGTGCAGGCCGCGTGCAGCCGCGCGAGAGGCCGCTCGTCCTGCAACATGCGCTCAAGCGCCGGCGCAGCATCCTTCGCGTTGCGCCAAATCAGCATCATCTGCGCCTGATCGCGAACCCACCCGCAAGCATCGCCCAATTTTGCAACCAGGTCCGCATCGCCGAGCGCATCGAGTTTCGGAATCGGCGCAGGCTTTTTTCCTTTCGGATAAATGCGGTAGATGCGCCCGCAATCTTCGCCCGCGCGGTAATACGGCAGCAGTTCGTCGCGGCCGTTCTGCGGCAGCCATTCCGGATGCTCGATCATGTAGCGATACATGTCGGCGACATAAAACGCGCCGTCGGGGCCGCTGCGCACCATCACCGGCCGGCACCAGTGGTCTTCGGACGCGAAGAAATCCAAGCCTTCGGTCACGTCGCGGTGCATTTTGAAACTCACGCCGTCCTCTTCGAGAATGTTGCATTGCACCAGATTGTGAACCGGTTCGCACGTGAACGCGCGAGTCCTGCCGTCGGAAAAAAGCGTTCCGCGCTCGATCATGCCGGAACACGCCGACGTGAAGCGGTCCGCGTGCTCGAAGGTGTGATAGCGCTTCTCCGGCTGCGTCGCCGCGTACACTTTCGCATTGGATTCCGCTGAAAGGCGAATCACCGGATTGGGCGGCACGACGTACGGGTTGCGCCGCAGATAATGATCCTGCAGCACGTAATGCCACAGCGGCCAACTGTTTTGCGTGCCGAACCAGTTGCCCCAGTCGTCGCAATTCCTTCCGAATTGCGCAGGCCCGCTTTCAGGATCAAGCGCGCCTGTGTCCGGATTGAATCGAAAATCGCGGCTGCCCAGCGTGGTTTCCGCGTGATGAATCGAGTCAACGATTTTTGTTTTCGTGCCGTAATTTCCGTGATGCCCGCCGCTCGCGCAATACACCCAGTTATCCAATCCCCAGCGCAAACCGTTCACGCGCAGTTGCTGATTGCCTTCCTGAAATCCCGTCAAAATCGGTTTGATCTCTCGCGCCTTTCCGTCGGCCTGGATGTCGCGCAAAAATAAAATATCCGGCGCCGCTGTCACCAGCGCGCCGTCGCGCCAAGTCAAAATCCCATTCGGAAAATTCAGATTGTCGGCTACCAGCGTCGATTTGTCGTAGTGCCCGTCGCCATGCGTGTCCTCCAAAATCCGCACGCGCCCGCCGCGCTTGCCTTTGCCATCCATGCCCATCGGATAATCGGCCATTTCGACGACCCACAAGCGGCCCTGCCCATCCCAATCGAACGCGACAGGGCTTTTCACGAGCGGCTCGGCGGCGACGAGTTCCACGTCGAAGCCATCGCGGACGTGGATTTTCTTGAGAGAATCTTCAGGAGTTTGCAGCGGCGGATTGGGTTCCGCGGCGCGGATGCACGCGCACGCGATTAAGATAAGAGAGAGTTTCGCGAATGAAATCCAGTGCATGGAATACACGTTCCTGATTTGCACATGCGGCTCCTACTCATGCCCCTTCCGATCCAAATTCCGATACTGGATCGCCTCGCTCACATGCGCCGCGCTGATCGCCGGCACGCTCTCCAAATCCGCAATCGTGCGCGCCACTTTCAGAATGCGGCTGTACGAACGCGCTGAAAAGCCGAGCGCATCGACCGCATTCTTCAACAAACTTCCCGCTTCCTTGTCGGGCTTGCAGAAATCCTGCAACTGGCGCTCGGTCATCGCGGCGTTGCTGTGCGTGTGCGTGCCGGCGAAACGCTCGTGTTGAATCGCGCGCGCGGCCATCACCTTTTCGCGAATCTGCGCGCTCGACGAACCGCTGCGTTCGCTAGACAATTCGTCGTACGGCACGTGCGGAACTTCGATGTGCAGGTCGATGCGGTCCAGCAGCGGGCCTGAGACTTTTCCAAAGTAGCGCTGAATCTGAATCTCGGTGCAGCGGCACGCGTTCTTCGGATCGCCGTGATGCCCGCACGGACACGGATTCATCGCCGCGACGAGCATGATGTTCGCCGGAAACACGCACGTCGCCGACGAGCGCGCGATGGTGATCTTGCGGTCTTCGAGCGGCTGGCGCAGCGCTTCTTTGACACGCGGATCGAATTCGGGAAATTCGTCAAGGAATAAAATTCCATTGTGCGCGAGCGAAATTTCGCCGGGTCGCGGATCGGTGCCGCCGCCGACCAGCGCCGGATAGCTCGTGGTGTGATGCGGATCGCGAAACGGGCGCGTCGTCATCAGGGATTCGTTGGCTTTCAATTCGCCGGAGACCGACCAGATGCGCGTCGTCTCCAGCGCTTCTTCCAAAGTGAACGGCGGCAGAATCGACTGAATGCGCTTCGCGAGCATCGACTTGCCCGAACCTGGCGGCCCAATCAATAAAATGTTGTGTCCGCCCGCCGCCGCGACCGTCAACGCGCGCTTGACGTGTTCTTGCCCGCGCACATCGGAGAGGTCAACCGCGTGCGCCCGCTCGGCATGTGCGAACAATTCGTTCAGATCGACTTTCACGCGTTGCAGAGCCACATCGCCGTTGAGCATCGACGCGGCTTCGGCCAGCGTGCGCGGTGCGTAGACTTCGATTTCCTGCACGACCGCCGCTTCGGTCGCGTTTTCAGGCGGAACGAAAATGCCTTTTTTGCCGAGGCTTTTCGCGAGCGACGCAAACAGCAGCGCGCCCTTCACGGGCCGCAGCGTTCCGTCGAGCGCGAGTTCGCCGGTAAAAATAAAATCGTTGAGCGCGTCGTGGCGCAGTTCTTCGTTCGCCGCCATCACGCCCAGCGCAATCGGCAGATCGTAGATCGGCCCTTCCTTGCGGCTGTCGGCGGGCGCGAGATTAATCGTGAGGCGCTTGTTGAACGGCCACGTGTAGCCGGTGTTGGTCATCGCCGCGCGCACGCGATGCAGACTCTCCTTCACCGCCGCGTCGGGCAGGCCCACGAGCTGTTCCTTGGGCGCGCCGTTGGCGAGATCGACTTCCACGTCCACGCGCGACGGTTCCACGCCTTGCGCGGCGGCGGAGATGATTTTGGAAAGCATGGCGGAATCTTAGGAGACGGAAGAGTTTCGCGCAAAATCAAAAAATAGCGCGCGCTGGGACGCGGCCACGCGGCAACACGTTTTGAATGAGCTATCTTTCACTCCTCGTCGTACATGTCTTTGTATTTCTGCTGCGTGCATTCGGGCAGTTTGGGCCGCTTGGCAAGCTTGCCTTGTTCATACAATTCGCATTGGCGATAGTACTCAGAGATTTGGTCCGCGATTTTCTGTTCAATTGGACTCAGAGGGGAGTTATCGCCTTCCCGGCGAGTCCTCTTTTTGGGGGGATGTATTGCGTTCATGGTCTCACCTTGAAATCGCGCCGTACCATGTAAGCTCTACAAAGTGGTGTGCGCGGTTCTTGCGCACTCGCATACGCATATCCTCGCCGAAGTGGAATCGTTCATCGATCCAATCCAACACTTCGTTGCACTCATCCAGTGCCAAGTTTGTCCACTATGAACTGAAGGAAACCAGACTCTACTCGCGCCCCATTTTCCCCGCAATCTTCCTTTCCCCAACGAATCGCGAACGTGTATAGATAGGACATGCTCGCCGAAGAACGCCGCTCCAAAATCCTCGGCGCCCTCAAGTCACGGGGCGTGCTCTCCGTCAACGACGCCTGCGCGCTGCTGGATGTCAGCCGCATGACGGTGCACCGCGACCTGGAGATGCTCTCCGCGGCTGGGCTGTTGCGCAAAGTCCACGGCGGCGCGGTGACGCTGAGCAACGGCACGGACGACGAAAGCGCGCGGCATTTTACCGAGCGCAAGCCCGCCAACGCCGCCGCGAAAGCGCGCATCGCTCAGCATCTCGCGCCGATTCTGGCGCGCGCGCGCAATCTGGCGCTCGATGCAAGCTCGACAGTTTTCGAAATCTGCCACACATTGCCAGCCGCGCGCGAAGGCCAAAACGTCTTCGTGATCACCAACGGCATTCCGCATTTCGAAGCGCTTCGCGAACGCGGCGCGGGCTATCGCGTGGCCATCACCGGCGGCGAATTGCATCCACGCACGGGCTCGCTGGTTGGGCCGCTAGCGGTGAAAAGCCTCGAAGGATTGCGCTTCGATTTCGCGGTCGTCTCGTGCGCTGGATTGATGCAGGACACCGGACAGGTGTACGATTCGACGCCCGAAGGCGCCGCGATGAAACTAGCCTTCGTGAGCCGCGCGACCAAGAAGGTTCTTGCAGTGGACAAAAGCAAGCTAAATTTGATCGCGCCATATCCGCTGGGTGAATTGACCGATTTCGATCTGCTGGTGACGGAAGAGGGCGTGAAAGAATTGAAGCGGCGCAGGAAGTGACGCTGTTGCCCTCTCCCCCCGGGAGAGGGCCGAGAGGCGCGGCCGTTTGCGCCTGCGGGGTGAGGGGACACGTGGGACGGCACAACGTAACAGAATGTAACAAAATTTAACGAAAATTCACTTTTTCAGCATTGAAAGAGTGGCTGATCGGTGTATAAAAGCGTCGCACCGATGGGAAATCGAAGACGCACGGCTGCGAAACACTCTAGGCCATTCGCCGGCTCATCGCGACTCACCGGCATGGCTTGGGAATCGATAAAAGGAGACTCAGCGCATGGCGTTCAGACTTTCAGCACACAATTGGATGCGGCCCGAACCGCTCGACGTGACCTGCAAGCGGCTGCATGACTGCGGCTTCTGGGGCATCGAAATCATGGGCGAGCCGGATTTGTACAAGCCCTTCGGCGAGACCCGCAAGACGCTCGAAAAAAACAAGATTCAATGCTGGGGCGCGGTCACCATCATGATCAAATGCCGCGACCTGCTCAACGCCGATTATTACCTGCGCTACGGCAGCATTCAGTACGTCAAAGATTGCATCAGCATGATCCACGAACTCGGGGGAACGGTGCTGACGCTGGTGCCGTCGGAAGTCGGCAAGATCAACGCGATGGCCAGTCCCGAGCAGGAATGGCAGTGGGCCATCGAGGGCTTGAAGCCCATCGCCGATCACGCGCGCAAAGAAAAAGTGCGCATCGCGCTGGAGCCGCTCAACCGCTTCGAAACCAATTTCCTCAACCGCCATGACCAGGCGCTCGCCCTCGCCAACGAAATCGGCGACGATATCGGTGTGTGTCTCGACGCGTTCCACATCAACATTGAGGAGAAAGATCCGCTGCAGGCGATTCGCAACGTCGGCAAGCGCCTCTTCGATTTCCACATCGCCGACAACAACCGCCGCGCGCCGGGCGACGGCAAATGGGATTGGGGCGCGCTGCTCAAGACGCTCAAAGAAGTCGGGTACGAAGGGTGTTTGACGACGGAATTCGTGATCCCCAACGACCGCACGCCGTGTTCGCCGCGTTTCGCGCGCAAAATTTCAGCGGATACAAAAGGCTCGGCGGCCGAAGAGAAGTTCATTGTGGATCACGGCGGGTACGTGATGAGCAACGAAGAATACAGCGTGCATTTCAAGCGCACGCACGATCATATTCGGGCGGTGGAACCGAAGTAAGTTTCGCGAAGCGAAACGCCGCCGTTGCCCTCTCCCTCCGGGAGAGGGCCGAGACGTAGCGAAGCGAAGTCCGGGGTGAGGGAAAGGGCGCACGAAAAAGGACTCGGCCATGCGTGGCATCAAACCACGGCAAAAAAATCGCGCTCGACGGTTGCGCCAGAAAATGACGCCGAGCGAGAAAAAACTCTGGGCCGCGTTGCGTGACAGGCGATTTGTAAACTTGAAGTTTCGCCGCCAGCAACCTATTGGTCCGTTTATTGCCGATTTTTGCTGTTGGGAAAGAAAAGTTGTGTTGGAGTTGGATGGCGATTCACACGCAGGAAAGGAAGCGTATGACGCTGAACGCGTGAAATGGCTGGAGAATTCGGGCTGGAAGGTCGTGCGTGTTTGGGACACTGAAGTCTTTGGAAACATTGACGGAGTGATGCAGGCGATTTACACCGTGTGCGGCGCCCATTCCCTCACCCCGGACTCCGCTTCGCTTCGTCTCGGCCCTCTCCCGGAGGGAGAGGGCAACGGCGGCGCGAACGCTTCGCGTTCGCAATGGAAATAAAGCATGGCAACCGTCCTCGTCATCGGCACCTTCGACACCAAAGGCCCCGAATCCCAGTACCTGCGGGAGCGGATCGAGGCTCACGGTTGCCGCACGCTCGCATTGGACAGCGGCATTTTAGGTGAGGCCGATGGAATCAAGCCGGAATTCACGCGGCAGATGGTCGCCGAAGCGGCGGGATTCACGATCGATCAACTGCGCAATGCCGGCAGCCGCGGCAAAGCCGTCGAAGGCATGTTGCAGGGCGTGCGCGCGGTGGCGCAGCAGCTTTATGCGGAGAAGAAAATTCACGGAGTAGTGTCGCTCGGTGGAGCGGAAGGCGCGGTGCTGGCGTCCGCGGCGATGAAGGCGCTGCCCGTCGGCATTCCGAAATTGATTGTCTCGCCGCTGGCGTCGGGGCGGCGCAACTTCGAGCCGTTCATCGGCACCAAAGACATTTTCGTGATGCACTCGGTTGTCGATATTCTCGGTTTGAACGTCGTCTCGTGCCCGATCTTCGATACGGTGGCAGCGTCGATCGCGGGCATGGCGAACGCCTACGAAAAGCGCGACGATTCGGAGAAGAAACGGCTGATCGGCAACCGCAAACAAATCGCCGCGACGATGCTGGGCAACACGACGCGGCCATTGATGTGGATCAAAAAGCAGATCGAGCCGAAGGGCTTCGACATCGTCATCTTCCACGCCAACGGCGTCGGCGGCCCGGCGATGGAGGAGTTGGTTGAGGCGAATCTGTTTCACGGCATTCTCGATTACACGCTCAGCGAACTGGCGGGCGAAGTCGCTGGAGGGTTCCACAACGGCGGGCCGGACCGCATGGAAAACGCGGGCCTCAAAGGTGTGCCGCAAGTGATCGTGCCCGGCTGCGTCGATTTTGTCGTCGTCGGCCCGCGGCATGAAGTCCCCGAACGTCTGCGCGGGCGGCCGAGCCATTACCACAATCCCGAATTCACGCTGGTCCGATTGACACGCGAAGAACAAATCGAAGTCGCGCGGCGCATGTGCAAAAAGCTCAACGCCGCCACTGGAAAAATCAGCGTGGTGGTTCCAACTCGCGGCCTGTCGATTCCGAACATCGAAACGGATCAGAACGGAAAGCACGGCGAATTCTGGGATCCCGAAACAGACAAACTGTTCCGCGCGGAGTTGAAGAACGGATTGACGCGGAAGATTGAGTACGAGGAAGTGGACGCGCACATCAACGACCAGGAATTCGCGAAGGTCGTGTTGGGGCGCGCGACGGAGCTGTTTGCGTAAAGTAGAACGGAGCTCCGCTCCGCTCAGATTTGAATCGACGAACGAACGGAGCAGGAGCTTCGTTCTACTAAAACGAAGGAGTCAGAAAATGGAAGGCCACACCACCGAAGACGCAAAATCCACCCGCGCCCCCGGCGCGAAGCCCATCGTTGCCTGGGAAAAAACCGGCGCCAGCGGCGCGGAAGCGCACGTCAAGCCCGCTTATCAGGATCAGGCTCACGCGCCGCGCCGCAAGACGCTCGACGCGCTCAAGCATTTCCCGTCGTACTGCATGGGCGATCTCTCCGCCGCGGACATTCGCGAATACCTCAAGTACTCCGACACCGTGCTCGTGCCGAAGGCCAGCCTTGAGCAGCACGGCAGCCACTTGCCGCTCTTCTGCGACTCGATCAGTTCGACCGAAGTCGCGAAGCGCGCGGGCGAGAAAGCTGGCATTCTCTACACGCCCACTCTCTGGCTGGGCTACTCGCCGCAGCACATGAAGGAACCCGGCGGCGGCACCGGATCGATCACGCTGCGAGTCGAAACGTACTTGAATCTGCTCTACGACATCGGGCGCAGCCTGATTCACCACGGATTCAACCGCGTGATCTTCGTCAACGGACACGGTTCGAACGTAAAGGTCGTCGATCCGGTCCTGCGCCGCTTGCGCAACGAAACTGGCGCGCTCATCGGCTACTACAAGCCATACGCCGAACGCTACATGGGCATGATCGCGGATGTGCTCGAAGGCCCGAAGGAAGAGACGCCAGGCTGGCACGCGGGGGAATTGGAAACGTCACAGTGTCTCTGCCACAACCCCAAGCTCGTGCGCATGGACCGCGCCATCGCCGAACACGCGCACGCGCCGAAGTGGCTCGGGCCGAATTGGAAGAAGAACGACGGCATGCCCGACTGCGATTACCAGGGCTACCAGTATTTCAACTTCCCGTTCGATCATCAGGAATTCACCGATTCAGGCGTCATGGGCAACCCGTTCCGCGGCGCCGCCTATAAAGGTGAGATTTGTTTCACGCGCTTCGCCAATCATTTGATCGACGCGGTGCACGATCTCGAACAGTGCCCGGTGACGGTGAAGAACCGCGACTTCTCGGTGGACAAGTCGATGATGCCCTGAAGAAGGCGCTGTTAATGAAGATTACTCTTTACGATTGTTGTTGCTTCATCCTTTACAGCTTCGGCGCTGCCGCCGGAGCAGCATTTTTTAGCGAACGCTATGGACTTGCGCTAGGCCTTGTACTTGGCGTTCCAGTCGGAATTGCATTTGTATTTGTCTTGTTCTGCGTCCTCGTAGGGCTTGTGCATGTAGGCGTTAGAATCTTTGCGAAAAATGTCAAGGCTGGGGCTCAGAACTCAGAACCTGGAGAGAAAAACGATGTCTGAAATCATGAACGATTCCGAGATGAAATCGCTGGTCGATGCGCTCGGAAAAATCGTCGGGCCGAAGAACGTGCTCGACCGCTACGAAGGCCGCAAGCAGTTCAGCGGCGACCAGAGCTGGCTGACGTACATCCACGAATTTCACAAGAAGCCGCTTTCGCGCCAGGATGCCGTGGCGACCGTGACGACCACCGAGCAGGTCGCGGCGATCGTGCGGCTGGCCAACGAGCGCAAGATTCCGGTCACGCCGATGGGCGGCGGGTCGGGCGTGCAGGGCGCGGCGGACGCGACGCGCGGCGGCATCATGGTCAACTTGCGCGAGATGAACAAGATCCGCCATCTCGACAAGAAATCCCTGACTGTCACCGTCGAACCCGGCTACTACGTCAAGACGTTCGAAGAAGACCTGAACAAGCAGGGCCTGACCTTCACGCACTACCCGGCCTCGGCCGAATGGGCGAGCGTGGCCGGCTGCCTGGCCGCGCGCGGGTCCGGCGTCCTTTCGACGAAGTACGGCAACATCCAGGACCACGTGTTGAGCTGCGAAGTGGTCACGCCGACGGGCGACATTCTGCAATTGCCGCGCGTGCCGAAGCACGGCGCCGGTCCGGAACTGACGCAGTTGCAAATCGGCGCGGAAGGCATTTTTGGAATCATTACCGCGTGCACGCTCAAGCTGCGCAACGTTCCGGCGAAACGCAATTTCAACTCGTTCCACTTCGAAAAACTCGCGTCAGGCATCGAAGCCGGCCGGCAGATCATGACCTCGGGCCTGCGCCCGGCCGTCATGCGCCTGTACGACGAATACGCGGCGCTGCACAGCCTGGAACGCGCGGTGGAAGCCGGTTTAAAGGGCATCACAATGGTGCTCATGTTCGACGGCGATCATCCCTCGCTGGTCGATGCCGAAGCGAACGTCGCCTACGGCATCATCAAGAAGCTGGGCGGACAGGAATTGGGCAGCAAGGTCGGCGAGACGTGGTGGGCGAAGCGCTACGTGTTTTATCATCCGCCCTACGCGCCCGAACTGCCGCAGATGTGGTGTACGATGGACGTGGTTTCAGACTTCGCTCACATCGAAAACGTCTACAACAAAGTCACGCACGCGATGAAGCACGCGGTCGATCCCAAGTGGGGCCTGCATTTGAAGACGCACTTGAGCCACTGGTACGAATGGGGCAGCATGATTTATCCGCGCTGGGGCATCCCTGTCGGCCCGAAAGATTTGGACGAAGCCGTCGCCCTGCACGACAAAATCATCCACGACGCCACGATGGCCGCGCACGAAGCCGGCGCGGTGATCAACGATCACCACGGCGTGGGCTTGCGCCTTGCGCCGTACATGAAAGTCGAACTCGGCGAAGCAGGCATGAAGTTCCTCGGCGGCATCAAGAAAGGCGTCGATCCTTTGAACATCATGTGTCCGGGGAAGATGGGGCTGTGAGCGAACGATGAATGCGGAACGATGAACGATGAATCGGGCGCGCTCAGGGATGGGTGCGCCCGATGCTTTTAGATATGTAGGAGTAAAGGCGATGGACGAGATCGACGCATTCAAAACAGCGCTTCGTACTTACAAGGAAAAAGTTGCCGCGATCTTTACCGAACTGGCAGGGGAGCGGGCGAAGCGGCTGCGTGGGGACAAATTCCCGTACGAAATCAACCACATCATAACGATGGCGCTCTGCGAAGAAGAAGTTTCGGAAAAGCGATACGCTGAATTCGACGAGATTTCATTTAACCTTACAGATTGGTCGTCTGACGCCGCATTTCTGGTTGCACTCCACTTATTTCCAGAACGCTTCACAGCGGAAGAGATTCGTGCAGGGGTCCATATGTTCTTAACACATGCGCCTCATCATGTCGCTGAAGCTGCTCGCGTGGCGGAGGAAATTCTCCTATGAAAGACGACGTGAAATTTCTACCCGAAGTCGTCAAAGCAAAATACGTCGCGGACTATTGCATCCACGTTCGTTTCAACGACGGCGCGGAAAAGGTCGTCGATTTTTCGCACTGGCTGAAGGGACCGATCTTCGAGCCGTTAAAAGACGCGGCGTACTTTAGGCGCTTTTTTCTGGACGGCGGCACCGTCTCCTGGCCAAACGGCGCCGATATCGCGCCGGAAGCGCTTTACGAAGCCGCGCCCGTTACCATCACAAAACGCAAAGAACGAAAACATGCCCTTCAGGCCCACTGAGCCGCGGGTTCGAATCGTTTGTCGTTGCCGCTAAATCTTGTTGATGTATCCTACGCGCCATGAAAGCTATCACCGCCCGCATTCGCCATAGGCCCGCTCCGTTGCGCCGGCGCGCGCCCAAGATGCTCACGCTCGAATCCGGCGATAAAATGACCCGCGACGAATTTATGCGCCGCTACGAAACTCATCCCGAAATCAAAAAAGCCGAGCTCATCGACGGCATTGTGTACATACCCGATTCACCGTGCCCGCATCTGCTGCAAACCGGCGACCACATGGACCGCGACGAATTCATGCGCCGCTACGAGCAGTGTCCTGAAATTAAAAAAGCTGAACTCATCGATGGAGTGGTCTTCGTTATGGCATCGCCCGTGAGAGTGAACCAACATGCGGGACCCGACGGCTCTGTGCAGGCATGGGCTCATGTCTACGCCAGCGCCACGCCCGGAGTCCGTCACGCCACGAATGCCACGATTTACCTTGGCGAGGGCGCCGTGCAGCCGGATGCCACGTTATTCATCGACAAGCAGAACGGTGGCAGCGCGGCTGTTAACGAGGAGGGCTACCTCGATGGCCCCCCTGAATTCGTTGCCGAAATCTCCGCCAGCACGAAGTCGCTCGACATGCACAAAAAACTCGAGAAATATCGCTCCGCCGGCGTGCAGGAATTCTTCGACTGGCAAACCGAAGAACGCGCGTGGAGTTGGTTTCAACTTGTTAACGGAGCCTATGTCCCCCTCGCCGCCGACAAAAACGGCATCGTCCGCAGCCGCATTCTTCCCGGATTGTGGCTCGACACAAAAGCGTTGCTCAAATTCGATTCGGCCAAAGTCCTGCGCGTGCTTCAACGAGGACTCAAAAGCGCTGAACACATGGCGTTTGTTCGCGCGCTGCGCCGCCGCGCAAAAGCGTCAGCATAATTATTGATGCACGAATCGCGCTCGCCGTCTATCATTCGTACCGTTCAATTTTCATTCACCACATGGGATTGCTCTCGATGTCACAATGCCGCATCGTTTTTGTTCTGTTGCTTTCGTTCGCGTCGTTGCTCCATTCCGAAGATCTGCCCGTCAACAGTTTCACTTTGCCGCCGGGATTTGCCGTCGATCATTACGCCACCGACAAAGACACCTCGTCGGTGCTTTGCATGACCTTCAACGCGAAGGGGCAGCTCATCACCGCCACGGCCGGCGCGGGGCCGACGGAGATTCGCATCCTCGACGAAACCAACGGCGTCTGCTCGGGCCATCGCGTTTTTTACGCGGGCCTGCATTGTCAGGGCCTGTGCGCAGTCGGCACCGACATTTACGCCATCGCCAACGGCCACATGTGCCTGCTCAAAGATGAAAACAGCCGCGCCAGTTACCACAAGCAGCTTGGCCCTGAAGCGCTCGGCTCGATGAGCGAGCACGGCCCGCACGCGATCGTGCAGGGGCCGGATGGCCATTTTTACATCATGCTCGGAAACGATTCGACCTTTCCGATGAAATACATGGACAGCGCCTCGCCGGTGCGCGAGCAGGATTTGTATTGGGGCAACCTGCTGCCGCTGCAAAGCAGCAGCGGATTTCTCGACGGAAAAGGCCCGCCGGGCGGGCGCATTCTGCGCACGGACGCCGAAGGCAAATCGTGGGAACTGATCGCGCACGGAATTCGCAACGCCTACGATTTTGCGTTCGCACCGTCCGGCGAAATTTTCTCGTTCGACAGCGACATGGAATGGGACATCGGCCTGCCCTGGTACCGCCCCGTGCGCGTGATTCACGTGCCGTGGGGCGCGAATTTCGGCTGGCGCTACGGTTCGGGCAAATGGAAGAATCATTTCGCCGACAGCACGCCGCCGATGAGCGAAGTGGGGCGCGGTTCGCCCACCGGCGTGGAAGTTTACAACCACGTCGCGCTGCCCGAAGAATACCGCGGCGCAATTTTTCTGTGCGACTGGTCGCGCGCGCGCATTCTGGTGCTCAAACCGCAGCGCAACGGCGCGACGTGGAAAGGCGATCCCGAAGAATTTATGGTCGCGCGCACCGCGAATTTTCCGGTGACGCATTGCAGCGTCGGCCCCGACGGCGCGCTGTATTTCTGCTATGGCGGCCGCGCGGCAAAAGGCGGCATCGTGCGCGTGCGCTACACCGGCGACAAGGCGATGAAGACGGTCTTCCCTTCCGACGAATTGAAAGGCCTCGCCGACCCGATCGCGCAGGCGCTCAACACGCCGCAGTACCAATCGGCGTTTGGCCGCGCGGCCATTGCGAAGCAAAAACAAGCTGCGGGCGCCGAGTGGGTGAAGCTGCTCGCGGCTGTCGCGCACGATTCAGCGCGCAGCGATGCGCTGCGCGGGCGAGCGCTCGAATTTCTGACGATGGATGGCGAAACAATCGACACGCAGCTAGTGCTTGATTTGGCAAAAGACAAATCCGCCTTCATGCGCGCGCAAGCGGTGCAAGCGATGTCGCTCAACGGCGATGTGGTTGCGCACGCGGCGTTGAAGACGATGCTCGACGACAGCGACGCGTGGGTACTGCGGCGCGCGTGCGAAGGGTTGATGCGCTTTCCAAATGAATCGAGTGCGGAAAAACTGGCCGCGCTGCTGGGGCACGGCGATCGTTTTGTGCGATACGCGGCGAGCAACGCGCTGGCGCAGTTACCGCCAGAAAACTTTGAACAGAAGTTGATTCCATTGAAGTCTACCATGGGCAAAGCTGAAGCGCTTTTGACTCTCGCGCGAGTGTCACAACCTCGAATCGTCAATCCCAAAAACGGCGAGCCGAATAAGCGCTTAACCGAGGGAAATTTTGTAGGCATGCTGTTGATGGGCGCGGAATTACTCGATGCAAAACCGTCTGCCGAAGAGACACTTGTGACGCTGCGCGGTGTGGCGCTGGCGTTGCTCGCGCGCGCCGAGCGGCACATTCCCGAAGGCGCGGAGCAAAATAAAGTACGCCCGGAGTCACTGCCGTTCAGCGTAACGATTCCCGCGGACCTCAATGATCGCCTGACCGCGCGCTGCGCGGCGCTCTTGCAGCACGACGATGCGCGCGTGTGCATGGATGCGGCGGAGATTCTCGGTCTCATCGCCGACGGAAAAAGCGTCGCGCCGCTGATCGAGAAATTGAAGAACGATCTGCTCCCGCGCGACGAGCGCATTCATTACGCCTGCTGCGCCGCGAACATCCGCGACGGCTGGACGCCGGAATTGGCCGCCGCAATGCTCGAATTCCTCGCTGCGCCCGGCCCCGGTGAGAACGGTTATTCGTTCGCCGGCAACCTTACTCAATGCGCCTCGCGCCTCGCGAAAAACTTGAGCGCCGAACAGCGCAATGCCACGTTCAACGCGCTGACGCCGGGCGCGAAAACATTCGCCGCGGGCGTCCAGGGCTTCAGCGAATTAAGCGTCAAGACGATTGTGGATTTGTACAAAAAAGAGAAAAGCCTGGAGGCGCGCAAAATGCTGCTCGGCAAAATTGCGTCGGCGGGGAACGACGAAGCATTTCGCGAATTGGAAGGACTGCTTGACGAAACCTCGCCGATGTACGACACGATCCTCACACTGCTGATGCATTTCAAACACGCGGACGCGAAAAAATATGCGGTGCTGGGTTTGACTTCGACCAGCCGCGGCGTCTCCGGTGACGCGCTCAACCGTGTGACGGAATTGTTCAAGGAGGACCCGGAAGATCAGAATGTGTATTACGGGTTGATTGTGTGTGCGGCGCGTTCGAACGAAGCGCGCACGGCGGCGCTTGCGCAGTTGAAAAAATGGGCGATCGACGACAAAGCATTGAAAGATTTGCCCGCGAAAGAAGAAGACCAGATCGCCTATTGGGAAAAAATCTACGCGCAAAATTACAAGAACGACAAGCGCACGTTCCCGGTGTTTTCGGGCGACGGCTATCAAGACCCTGCGAAATTTCAAAAGCTGGTTGAGTTCATCAAAGCCAATCCGCCAGAAAAAACCGGCAACGCAGACGCAGGAAAGAATCTGTTTCGTACAACGGGCAAGTGCATCAATTGTCATGCGTTCAAAGGCGAAGGCCAGCAGTTGGGACCGGAACTCACCGACGTCGCACGCCGCTTCGCGCCGGACAAAATTCTCGAAGACATTGTCTATCCGTCAAAGGTCGTGGACACGCGCTACAAGCAGATTTTATTCGCGCTCAAGGACGGCCAGCGCGTGAGCGGTTTCGTCTCGGCGGAGACGGAGGATTCGCTCAGCGTGACCAACGGCGAAGCCGTGACGATCAGCATCAAGCGCGCAGACATCGCGAAGAAAGCGCTGACGGAGTTGTCGATCATGCCGAACGGATTGATCGACACGTGGACGCCGGAGCAGATACGCGATTTGCTGGCGTTTTTGATGAGCGCCAAGTAACACGGGCTTTCAGCCCGTGCTTGTGCCACTGGCCCATTCGCTTCGTCGCGGATTACCACTTAACGAATGAGTGAAATTTGCAACTCAATTTGGAGGGGCGGCACTCCTGCCGCCCAAAGAATTGTGGCGTCGTGCGAACTGAAAACCCGCCCGGTCGTTTGCTCAGGTGCTGTGGTTAAGCTCCATCTAAACGATCCGTTCGTGAAACAACTTCGGTATTGCTTTGTGGCACAGTGTCTTCGTAAGACACCGCGCCGGTATTGCGTGGTGTGAGAAATTGATCCACGAGCCCGCGAGAGATCCCCTTCTTACCAGCCGTCCGCCACCAGCGTCCGTCGATAAGATGCACCATCGGTTCCTTCCCCGGCGCGCGCCCATTCCGCACGACGCCAACTGCCAGAGCCGCGCACGTAAGTAAGCGGCCAGTTTTTCGATATACTCGCGATCCATACCGATCGCCTGCCAACAAATAACCCCGCGCCAAAAAACGCCAGTTCGCGACGCCGCCGTTTATTGGCCCTATAAGCCCTATAGGGCCTATTTGCAAAGTTCATATTTGCGCTTCTATATATACAGACGAATCGAGATTCGAAAAATCAAGAGTCAAAGCGTACGAATTTCGCACCGCCCGTACAAACCCCTTGAATCCAATGAGTTGAAATTTGAGAAATTCGAAACGAATAAACGTACAAATCGAAATGCGAATTTTTGCTAAAATCTTCCACTTTTATACTGCATTTTGCCCATTCCCCCTATGACATTTGAGTACTATCAGCACAAGCACAAAAAGAAAAAGCGACACCCACAACCCAGCAACCGTCGCGTGCAACGACGCGAATTGAAGATATAATTTCGTTGATCACGACCGAGCGCACCCGATGCATCGTACGGCTTTAGTCGCAGTGCTTCTTCTCATCAGCTTCGCCGCCGGCGCAACCGCGAGCGAACGCACGTACCCGCTCTGGGATGGCCGCGAGAGCGTGGCGTCGTACGCGGCACGCACAGGACTTGCGCCGGAGAAAACAATCGACCTCGGCAGCGGCGTGAATTTGGAACTGGTGCTGATTCCGGCGGGGCGCTTTACCATGGGCACACCGGAAGCGTCGCCGCCGGAAATCACGGTGCGAAGCGCGCAGATTTACATTGGCGTGGGCGCGGTGCTGGCGCTGCTGCTGCTGACGATTCCGCTTGTGCGCAAGTTGCGCGGCCGGCGCTTTTCGTTTTCGCTGCGCTGGCTGATGGCGTTCTGTCTGGCGTGCAGCGTGATGGTGTGGGGCGGGACGCGGTGGCATTTGGCGCCGATCAAGCAGCGGGAGTATGAGGCCGCAATGGAACTAAGCGCGCACGCCGACGATGACGAGAAGCCTGCTCATCCGGTTGTTATTTCGACACCCTTTTTCATGGGAAAAGACCCGATTACACAGTTACAGTATGTGGTAGTGACGCGCGGTGTTCCGAGTGGGTTCAAGGTGCCAATAGGAGCAGTCCACAACATTTCGTGGGGGGATGCCGTCGCGTTTTGTGAAAAAGCGCGAGCGAACTCAGGCGCTCGCTTGAGGCTGCCAACCGAGGCGGAATGGGAATATGCGTGCCGCGCGGGCACTCAAACAGAATTCAGCACTGGTGACACGTCAGTAATCTACGACCCTAATGGATTCAAATTGATCGAGCCAAATACGTTCGGATTGCGCAACATGCACGGGAATATTTGGGAATGGTGCCATGATTATTACGGACAATATAAGGACGACGGTCAGGAATACGATCCTCGAGGGCCTGATCACGGGTCGTTCCGTGTATTGCGCGGCAGTGTAATGGGACAAGATGAAAGGCGCAGGCGGTCCGCCGCACGCAATCGAACTTCGCCGGGCAATGGCGTCTATCCTACCGGCTTTCGAGTCTGTTTGCCGGTGGAATGAATTGGCGAACACTTGAGAGCCAAAAACGTGTTTTTCCCCTGTTTCATTCGTCCTCGGTTTATCCAATGAGGACGCGCTTTATGTATCGCTCAATGGAAGGCCGTTTACTCACGTGCGTGCCTCTGGCCCTTCGGAAAAAGAAGATCATGACTCATCGTGTTCTATCGCTTGCATTGCTTTGCTTGACACTGCTCGCTCATTCCATTCAGGCTGGACAGGCCACTGAACCGAAGAAGCCGAAGACTAGCCGCGTGGACAAAATGGACTTCGGCCCGTTCATCTCCGCGACCATCGCAAAAATCGTGGGACCCGATGCGGGCAAGGCCTACGCAACCAAGGACGGCATCGCGCTCAAAGGCATCGTCGTCAAAATCGGCGCCGACGCGGCGGTGTGCTTCGACACAGATTTGATGCGCTACGCGGCGGGGTGGACGGGCGGGTACGTCGATTGGTCGAAGACCAACACGGGGCAATACAAAGGCGACGAGCCGGCGGACGGCGTGGGCATGCTGCGCTTTGGGTTGAAGCCGGGGCCGGGCGTGGGAATCGGCGGGCAGTTCAAAGACGGACGCGAGCGCGGCATCGGGCCGCTTTCTTACGATTACGCGAAGTACAAGGGGCTTTACGTCAATGGTGACAAAGTGATTTTTTCGTACTCGCTGCACGGCACGGACGTGCTCGACATGCCCGGCGCGCTGGCGCTGGCGGGAAACACCGCCTTCACCCGCACGATTCGCGTGGGGCCGTCGAAGGAGACGCTGAATTTCGCGCTGTGCGAGCAGGCGGCGGGCGTGCTCGCGGCGGTGTCATCGGAGCCGAAGGGCGTGGTGGCGCTGGAGAAAATCGGCTCGCAGGAGTGCGTCAGCGTGAAGGCGCACGACAAGGATGTCGTGTTTATGGTCGGCGTGTGCGCGGGCGACGGAAGCGCGTTCAGCGCGGCATTCGACAAAGTGAAGAATCAGCCGGCGGATTTGGCGGCGCTGATCAAAGGCGGCCCGGCGCGCTGGGCGCAGACGATTGAGACACAGATCGAGATGGGCAGCGGCGCGGGCGCGTACGTCGTCGATCATTTTACGCTGCCGGAGAACAATCCCTGGAATTCGTGGATGCGCCCGGGTGGATTCGATTTCTACAGCGACGGGAATCGCGCGGCGCTGTGTACGCTCAGCGGAGACGTGTGGAGCGTGACCGGCATTGGCGGCAAGGATTCGAAACTAACGTGGAAGCGTGTCGCGGCGGGATTGTACGAACCGCTTGGATTGAAGATCGTGGACGACACCATTTATGTGCTTGGGCGCGATCAGATCACGCGGCTGCACGATTTTAACAACGACGGCGAGGCCGATTTCTACGAAAACTTCTGCGGCAAATGGAACATCTCGCCCAGCTATCACGCATTTTCGTTCGAGTTGTGGACGGACAAGGACGGCAATTTTTATTTTCTGAACGACGCCAACCAGGTCGAGATCAACCTGCCGCAGCACGGAGTGATCTTCAAGATCTCGAAGGACGGCAGCAAGATCGAGGAAGTCGCGCACGGTTTGCGCGCGCCGAACGGCATGGCGGTTGGCCCGAACGGCGAGATTGTGTGCTCGGACAACGAAGGTTATTGGATGCCGGCGAGCAAAATCAATTGGGTCAAGCCCGGCATGTTCCTCGGATTTCCGGGCGATCCGCGCAAAGTCATCAAGACCGATCCGGCGCACCAATACAAGATTCCGGCGACTTTCGATCAGCCCATGTGCTGGATTCCGCACAACGGAAAATTCGACACATCCAGCGGCGGCGAAGCGTTTATCACCAGCGACAAATGGGGGCCGTTCAGCGGGCAGATGGTGCACACGTCGTACGGCACGTGCGGGCTGTTTTACGCGATGGCGGAGAACGTGGACGGGCAGATGCAGGGCGGCACGTGGCGCTTCCCGCTCGCGTTTCAATCGGGGATCATGCGCGCGCGATTCAATCCGGTGGACGGGCAGTTGTATTTGTGCGGGCTGAAAGGCTGGCAGACGAACGGCGCGAAGGACGGCGAATTCTGCCGCGTGCGCTACACCGGCAAGCCGGTGAACATGCCGTACTCGGTGAAGACGCACCCGCACGGCATCGACATCACGTTCACCTGCGCGCTCGATGAAAAGTCGGCCAGAGACGCGGGGAACTATGCGATCGAGCAGTGGAATTATCTTTATTCGGCGGCGTACGGATCGAAAGAGTACAAGGCGTCGAATCCCAAAGAAGTCGGCCACGACGCCGTGCCGGTGCAGTACATCAACATTTCCGCGGATAAGAAGACGGTCTCGCTGGCGCTGCCGGACGTGAAGCCGGTGATGCAGATGGGCATTACGCTGAATGTGAAAGCCGCGGACGGAACGCCGATCAAGGCTGAATTGGATTACACAATTAATAAGGTGGGGAAATAACGCGATGAATGGGGAAGGGGAAGCGATTGAAGCGGCCGTGCCGCTGCCGATTGAAAGCGCGCGCGCCAAATCGAAGAATGCGATTTGGATGGTGCTGCTGGCCGCGTTTCTGGGCTGGATGTTCGACGGGCTGGAGATGGGGATTTTTCCGATCATCGCCAAGCCGGCGTTATCGACGATGTTGCCCGGCGATTTGAAAGCGCAGGCGCACTGGATTGGAAACATTACGGCGCTGTTTCTTATCGGCGCGGCGTGCGGGGGACTGGTCTTCGGCTGGCTGGGCGACAGAATCGGGCGCGTAAAATCGATGATGTTGAGCGTGATGGCGTATTCGTGCTTCACGGCGCTGGGCTATTTTGCGCAAACGCCCGCGCAACTCGGGGGACTGCGTTTTCTCGCGGCGCTGGGCATGGGCGGCGAATGGTCGCTGGGCGTGGCGCTGGTGATGGAATGCTGGCCGGAAAATAAGCGCCCGCTGCTGGCGGGCTTGATTGGCGCGGCGTCCAATGTGGGTTTCGTGTCGATTACGGCCGTGTCGTTTATTTTCAAAGTGACGGAAGCATCGTGGCGCTGGGTGCTGCTGGCGGGGCTTTCGCCGGCGCTGCTGACGGTGCTCATTCAATTCTTTGTGCCTGAATCGGAGAAGTGGAAGGAGTCGGTACAGAAATCCACGGCTCGGCCGCTGCGCGAAATTTTTTCGGGAAAGCTGCTGAAGGCGACGCTCTTCGGAATTCTGTTCGCGTCGATTGCGCTGATTGGGACGTGGGGCTCGACGCAGATGATTCCGCCGTGGATCGACACGATCTCAGGCGAAAAGATCGCCGGCGGCAGCGCGGACAATAAACTTTACGCGCAATTGTGCTCGTCGGTCGGCGCGATTCTGGGCTGTCTGGTGGCGCCGTTTCTGGGCGAGATTTTAAACCGGCGCAAGGGCTATTTTGTGCTGTGCCTGACGTCGCTGATTTCGTGCCAGATTCTATTCAACTACATGGGTTCGTTCAGCGGCGGACAACTGGCGATGGTGTTTCTCGTCGGCGCGACGACGGCGGCGTTTTACGGCTGGCTGCCGTTGTATCTGCCGGAATTGTTTCCCACGCGCGTGCGCGCCACGGGGCAGGGCGTGAGTTTCAATTCGGGGCGGGTTCTCGCCGCGGTGGGCGCGATTACGCAGAGCCAGTTGACGGGATATTTTAACAACGATTACGCGAAGGCGTGTTCGATCATCACGCTGGTCTATGTGATTGGGATGGTGTTTATCTGGTTTGCGCCGGAGACGAAGGGGAAGCCGTTGCCGGAGTAGCCCGTGGTACAACACACTTCAAATCGTCAGCTTGTCCAGCGATTCCGCGACGAGCTTCACCGCGTCGGTCAGCGGCAGTTCGCGCACGCGCTGATTGAACGGTTCGACGGTCAGCGGGCCGGTATAGCCGATTTTTTTCAACGCGGCGAGAAATTCGTTGAGTTGGATCACGCCCACGCCGGGCAGTTCGCGCTGGTTGTCGAGCTGCTTTTTCGGATCGACGCCGGGGACGGCGTCGTTGAGGTGCACGGCGACGACTTCGTCCGCATTCAAATCGAGAATGTCGGTGCTGTCGGCCTGCGCGCAATACCAGTGAAAACTGTCGAGCAGAAAACCGACGTTGCCGGTGCCGATCGCGCACGCGGCGGCGCGCATGCCGTCCATCGTGTAAATGAAGCCGTGCTTGCGCGAGACGCGCAGCGTTTTGGGGCCGATGAATTCGAGGCCCAGCGACTGGCCGAAACCTTTGAGAATCTGCGCGACGGTCCTCATGCGCGAAACGAACAGAATGAAATGGTCGCGGTAATCGAGCACGTCCGAACAGGGCATCACCCACGTCAGGCAGCGCGTGCTGCCGAGCGCCGCGGCGGCCTTCGCGTCGCGCACGAATTGTTCGAGGCTGTCGGCGAAATCGCGGTCGGAATCGGCGTCGCGCCATTTGACGCTTAAGCTGAACGCGCCGACGCGCAGGTTGTGTTTCTCCAGCAGATCGCCGGCGGCCTCGACGCCTTTTTCGCGGATGAACGGCAAATCCAGATCGACGCCCGCGAAGCCAAATTGGCGCGCCAACTGGACGGTCTGCTCGAACGTGGCGCGGTGGCCGATGGCGTGGGGGTTGAAATTTTTGAACATGAGTCCTCTATTTTGGCCGGCTGTTGCGAACTTTGTTTCGCCACGCATTGTACGTGTCGAATCGCTCCAGTGCGCGTTTTTCGCGCAGCTCCCACACTTTTTTTCGCCGCCGCCATTCCAAGTGTGAAATGAGCCATTCTGTCCAGCGGGCGAACCAACCGATTGAACAGATTAGTATTAGTGTTGCGATCCAATTGCTTCCGTCATGCGGATTAGGATTATTGGAATGTACACGCACAATAATATACAGCACAAACGCCGCAAACGGCTGGCAGATGAGGAGCGTTAAAAGATGAAACTGGAAGCGGCGTTTCATGGCGCGGGCCTCCTTGCGTGAGGGTTTTTTAACGCGGATGGGGGAAAATGTCGAATTGATGTTTGAAGATGCGCAAATACGATGGGACGAAATTGGAGGTGGGCAATGACTGCGAAGAAGCTCCGCGCAATTCGTGATGCGAGTCCGTTTATTCCGTTTACGATTTATCTGAAAGATGGGCAGGTGTTCCGCGTGCCGGCCGCGGATTATTTTTCAGTGTCTCCCAGCGGCAGGATGGTCGTCGTATGCGGGCCGACGGACGCGTTCAACATGCTTGAATTGACGTGGATTAGGAGGATAGCGGTCGATAAAATTCACAAAAGAAAGAGCAACGGACGCTGATTCACTTCTCTACCGGCTTCAGCTTGAACGCCAAATCATGCAGCACTGGCGGCAGTTTGATTTCGGCGCGCGGTTTAACTTTTGTCACTTCGATTTCCTGCGTGCCGGTCGGCACTCCTTTGTATGTATCCCAAAATTCGACAGTGTATTTTCCGGGCAGCAAGTTGCTGATCGCGATGCTGGCGTTCTGTGTGATTTCCATTCCATCCTGCGCGTAAGGCATCTGATAATTGAAAATCCACGCATAGACGCGCCGGTCAGAACGCATGGCTCGCCCGCTCAACGGTGTGTTCTTTAATCTGCCGACATAAACCGGCTCGAGCATTTTTTCGTCGCCGATGGCGCGGAAATCTTCGTTGGCGACGAATTTCACCAGCGCGCTGTATTCGCTGTACCGATTTTCAAGATGCACGTGCAGCCACCACCAATAACCGGTGGCGCCGCTGAGCGGCGTACAGATGCTGCCCCACAGTCCGGCGTGCAGATCGGCTTCGAGGTCCTGCTTGGAATTGTTACCCATCCAATTCCGGCCCTGCTCTTCGACCAGCGCGGGTTTGTTGAAAATGTGGAAGCCATGCACCTGGCCGCCTTCGCCGTTGCCTTCCCAGAATTGCGCCAGCGCCGAGGACGCGTCGCCGATTCCGTCGCCCCATTCTTCAAACATCGAATAGGAGTTGCTGGTGGCGATGTCGACTTCAGGCACCATCAGCGTGCTTTCGCCGCGCGTGGGATGGCTGAAATGCGTGGAGACAAGGTGATGGTTCGGATCGATTGATTTTAAAAAACCCGCCATTTCGCGATGCCAGCTTTCAACATTCGGCGCAGGCAAATCAGGCTGCGATTCGCCGCGGCGTCCGTGCGGAATTTGAATGTAGCGCTGGTATTCTTCCGTAAATTCGATTTCACTGAACAGCGCAAACGCCAGTACCGCCGGCGAGTGGCCGTAACGCGCCGCGATGTAACGCAGCTTGTTCTGATGCGCGATCTTCGCGTCGCCATTCGTGAAAATCTCAGCGGGCATGACGATCGGTCCGCCAAGCTGCGAGTTGTACGGATTGTTGTCCCACTCGGTGTCGATCATCAGCGTGAATTGGCCGTGGTTGGTGACGGCCAGATTCAAATAGATATTTTTCCTTTCGGCTTCATCGAGGATGTAATCGACGCGCCAGGCGTTGAGCAAATTGTAGCGGCCGAGGCCTTGATAGCCGGGCCAGTCGCGGCGCCATTCGAGCGCGCCCCACCACGAACACATCCACATGCGCCCCCAATTGATGCCGGCTTTTGCGAACGCGTCGAAATACTCGTCGAATTGATACGTGCCGCGTTTGCCCATGCGCTCGATTTCGAAATTGGAGAACTTCGGCGACGGGTACGGAATGCGCGTGTCGCTGGGGCTGCGCAGACACGGGCCGATCGGATAGAAGAATGTGCCGTCGTCGAATTCGAAATGGCGTTTGTCTTTCGCGACGCGCACAAATCCGTGGAAGGGCTTGGCGCTCTCGACGACCGTGAAAGCGCTCGCGCCCAAATCGAGCGTCGCGGCGACAGCGCCGGGAACGAAGGTGACTTTTTCGACAAGGCGCCGTCCGTCCGCGTAGCGGCGCGCGTACTGCGTCCACGGCCAGTTGCGCCCGATGGCGATCTGGCCTTGGCCGTCGTGGGTGAATAAATCATCCGCGACCCATTCTTTATCTCGCTTATAATCGCCGCCTGTGCGCAGCTCGAAGGAAAGCGCGTGCGGCCCCGCTTCCTGCGCGCGGTAGCGCACGGTAAAAAATTCGTCGCCGATCGGCTCGACGATCTCGGCGCCGCCGGGCGTTTCTTCGCGGCGCTGGCAGAGTTGATTAAAAAACGCCGGCACGCGCACGGTTTTGCCCGAAGGCGTCTTGACAATCGCGGTCAAATCGCAATCGCGCGGATCGTAGGGATTGGCGAACGCGCGATTAATTTTGACGTGGTATTCGACCAGCGCGCCGCGTTCGTATTGCTTTGAATTTGGATGCGGCGCCGCAGGGGCCAGATCTTGCACATGAGCGGCCTGGGCCGCTGGCTGCGCATACGGATTGTAGAGCGCGATTTCCGTTTTCGGCGGCGCGAAGGATTGCGGGAACTTGACTCCGCGAATGTTGTCGAAGCGCGCGGTGAGATTCTGCATGCGCCCGTTGCCGGCCGACCAGCGCGGGTGCGTGCTGTACACATGCAGGCCGATTTCCTGAAGGCGCTGGCGCGTGTAGGCCGTCCAGATTTTGCGGTGGTTGAGTGGCGTGAGGCCGTGCGTGTTGGCGGCGCTGATGTCGAGTGCGAAGGTGGTCCAATCGCCGGGACGAATCATGCCGGGCAGCAGCGTCTGGTACCACTGGCCGTCGCGGTCGCGCAGATGCACGCCCACGCGCAGATCGTGCGGCGCATCGGGAGGGACCCAAACTTCGAACATCAGCGCGTCGCACGCAAAAAAATCGTCGCTTGCCGGCGTGCGGTAGCTGGAGAATTCCATGTCGTAACGCTTCTGCGCGGCGATATCGACGACACTGGCATCGTTCGCTCTCAATTCGTAGCAGCGGCTGCCATCGAGGCCGCTGCCTTCGACCATGCCTCCGCGCGCGCGCGTAAAGCGCGTGTCCACGATCCAGCCGGACTGGCGGCGGCGCAGGTCTTCGTCAAAAGTATCCACGTCCTTCACGATCTTCGGCGGCCGCGCGAGCGGATGAAAGGCGATCACCGGCGCTGCGCTGTTGCGCGTCCAATCGCGCAGCAAATACGCGAGGCGCGCGTGAAAATCGGACGCGCCGGGCGCGTTGAGGCTGGTCGTGATCCAGAGCGCGTTGACGGCTTTCGAATGAGCATAGCGCGCGACGCAATAGCGCGTCCAGCGCGCGCAGAAATCGAAACCTTCTTCGGTCCGGAAAATTTCGCCGGGGCCGCTGAGCGCGCCGCGCAGCGGATGGCTGGCCCAATTAAAGACGCCCTGCCGATCCAGCGCGTTGCCGTCGAGAATCGCCAGCGGGCGCACGTCGCCGTCGAGCGCCGCGGCTTCGAGCAGTTCGTCCATGCGCCGAGCCAGTGCCGAATCCGGGCGGCGCGCGCCGCCGTATCCGCCCCACGTGATATTCCAAAATGGGACAGGCCGCCAAATTGGTCCGAGCGTGGTCGCGTTGGGTTGAACCGACGGACTTCTTTTCGACGCGAAAAATTGCGCAAGCGACGCCGCGTCAAACGGCATCCAATCGCCTTCGGGCGCAAGCTTCCACAGCGCGCCAGTGCCCGTCCAATCGGATTCGAGCGATGGCGCGGACGCTTCGAGCGGCGTGTCCCAACGCAAATGCGCGAGCGCTTTCGGTTCGCGATTTGCAAAGGGAATTGAGGGCGATGTGGGTTCTGCTTGTGTGCCCGTCGTTTGCGGTTTTGCGGCTGGCGGAGCCTCGAGTGTCATCGCGCTGCATGGAATTTTCCACGTGTTCGATCCGCTGACAAGCTCAATCGCGCCCGCGCCATCCCATTCGGGCAAAAACGCTCGCCACACCGGTGCGCCCACAGCCAGCGGCCGCACTGCCGCGCCGTCGTTCGAATCGACGAACTCCTGATCCAGAAACGCGAGCGCCTGCGCGCCGCTCGGCAATTTCACGCGAACATCTCCCGCGCCGGTGGGCGCGTAGGGATCGGCAGGCAGCGGATCGATGCGGAACGAGAGCGTGGCGACCGCGCGGCTGTTGGGCGGCGCGGAACTTAGGCGCAAATCGAGAAGCTGCGGTTTGGCGCCTGACGCCGCGCCGGCTTCAAGCGTCAACGCAGAGAGCTTGAGCTGCAGCGTGTCGTTGCCCGTCTTGAGCACATTGGCGACGCATTCTGCGCGAAATTCGACCGCCGTCACTTCGCCGGCGGCCAGCGCGTCCCATGGACGTTGATGCCCAACCGGTGCGAGTTCAAGCTCTCCGAGATTAAGCGCGACAGTGCCGACGGAGCTCAACGGCAGTGGCGTCGGCGGACTCAAGTACAATCCGCCCACGCGGCTGTAGACCAGCCAGCGCAACTGCGCCGACATGCCGGCCGGCGCGGCGCGTTCGACTTTCACGCTGAGCTTGCGATACGGGCGCAAATCCCACACATGTCCGCTGGGCGCGGCGAGGTACAGCGACGCGAGCGATTGTCCGGACGGAATGACCCACGGTTTGCCGGGTTTTGTTTCGAAGACGGAGGCCAGCGTTTTGTCGAGCGGCAACGGCGCTTCCGCCGCGCGCACGTGAGCGCGCGCCGCCACGAATACTAGCATGAAAGCGATTGCAATCCGAAGAGCTCGATTCATTCGGAAATTCTCTCTCGTGGCGCAGCCTTCCAGGCTGCATTTCGTTCCATGCAGGCTGGAAGCCTGCACCACAATTTCGCGCGCGCACTGTGCTTAATTAGACGCCGCTGGACGGTGAATGTTACCAGAAAAAGGGCGATGCACTCTCCGAGTAGGGCGGGCCTCCCGGCCCGTCCATTTTTACGGACGCAACCGGACGGGCTCGAAAACCCTTCCTACGTTCACCATACGCCATGAATAGCAACCGGCAAGGGCCGTCTCAAATTAGGCACTTTCTCGAAGCCTCGCTTTGGTGTAAATTTTACAGGTAACAAATTTGATTGATTGCGGCATGTCATTCACTTTTACCGAGAGGAAGGGGATTTCAGCAATGAAGAAGAGTCACAAAACCGCGTGGCGCGCCGTCGGTGCGCTGGTCGCGTTGGCGCTTGTCGTGCTTTTGGCCGAACCGATTTTTGCGCAGAAGGCGTTCTTGAGCAAAATCAAGAAACTGCGCCCGGACCTGGTTGAAAACAAGCTCGCCACGTGTCGCTTGTGCCACAACTTCGACAAGGAAAAGAAGGAAGAAGCCACCAAGGATAATTTGAACGCGTACGGCAAGGACATTCAAAAAGATCCGAACATGAAGACGGTCATTAATCAGAAGGAAGGCGACGAACACAAATTCACAGAGGAAGAATTGGCGCTCTTTGAGAAGGCCTTCAACGCGATCATGGACAAGGACAGCGACGGCGACGGTGCGACCAATGCCGAAGAAATGGCGCTGGGCACAAATCCGGGCGATCCGAAGAGCACGCCGGACAAGGCTGCGTTGGAAAAGTACCGCGCCGAACACAAGAAATAACTTCGTGGCGCAGGCGTCCCGCCTGCGCGATTCCTGAAAAACTTGCGAAAGAGCGGGCTGATTGAGGCCCGCTTTTTTTGCGCCACGACAAACTCTTCACGCAGTCAGGCATATTAATGGTAGCGTCTCTTCCAACAAGATCGCGCCACTCGTCAAGGACTCAGCCATGCGCAATATCGTGCTGCTCGTTTCGTTCTCGCTCGGTTTAATCGTCGTGCTCAGCGGGCCGGTTTCGGCGAAGCCTGAGTTTCTCAGGCACCTCCGGTCGGCCTATGGATTGGGCGAAGAGACGAAGTGTACGACCTGCCATGACGTCAAAGGGTCGGAGAAGCCGAAGAAAACCAATCTCGGCGCGTTCGGCAAAGAGTACCAGACCGCGCTGCAGAAGTTTGGCAAGAACAACCTCGATCAAGTCGTGCGAGAGATCGACGGCAAAGATTCGGATGGCGACGGCGCAACCAATGGCGAAGAACTGCGTCTGGGCACGAAGCCGGGCGATGCCTCGAGCACTCCAACGAAGGAAGCGCTTGAAAAACTGCGCAAGCAGATGGCGCCAAAGAAATAGCGTAGGACGGGCTGTCAGCCCGTCCATTTTCGTCGCGCGGAATGGGCTGGCAGCCCGCCCCACGGATCTCGTTACTTTGCCTTGAATTTCTCCACCACCGCCTGCGTAAACGCCACGGTCCCCAGTGCCCCGCCGAGATCCCGCGTGGATTTTCCTTCGCCGAGGCATTCGAGAATTGCCGCTTTGAGCTTCTCGCCCGTCTCGACTTCGCCGAGAAAAATCAGCATCGAACAGAGCGCGAAGAGCGCCGCCGTCGGGTTGGCGATGTCTTTGCCCGCAATGTCGGGCGCGGTGCCGCCAGCGGGGTCGAACATCGCCATCGCCACGCTGCCGTCCTCCTTATAGGAGTAGTTGGCGCTGTCGGCGAGGCCGAGGCTTCCGACGAGTCCGGCGGCGGCGTCGCTCAAAAAATCGCCGTATTCGTTGGGACAGACCACGACCTGCACCTTCTCCGGATGCATGTTGAGTTCCGCCAGCAGCGCGTCGAAGAGCACGCGGCGATGTTTGATGAACGAATACCCGCGCGCGATTTCGCTTACCGCTTCTTCGAACAGCCCGTCGGTCGCTTGTTGAATCGTGTACTTCGACGAGCTGATCACGGACCGCCCGCGTTTTCCGGCGAGCTGAAACGCGAAACGCGCGGCCAGGCGGCAGGGTTCTTTTTCGATCACGCGCACGGAGACGGCGGAGTGAAGCCCGATGCGGCGGCCGGCGTCGTCGTAGGTGCCGCCGGTGGCGACGCGCACGATGTCGATGTCGATCGGCTTTTTGAAATTCGTCGGCACGCCGGGGATCGTGACGCACGGGCGGTGAATCACCGAGAATTTGCAGCGCTCGCGGATGATTTTGTTCGGGCTTTCGGTTTCCGTCGCCGTCGGGTATTTGAGCGCTGCTTCCGTTTTGGCCATGCTGGCCAGCGCCTCATCGTAAATCTTTTTGTCTTTGCGGCGGTTTTCGAGCGTCAAATCGATCTGCTCGATTTCAAGCTTCACCGGCAGCGCATCGATCATGGTATGGACGGAATTTGACAGCTCCGGTGAAATTCCATCACCCATCAGCTCGGTAATTTTGTGCTCGGCCATGCAGCGCTCCTGAAGTGTGCGGGTTGGCTTTTGTGATCAAAAACGAGGCCAATGCTCCTTGTACCGCCGGCGTCCCGCCGGCACGCCGCGCGAAGCGCGACACCGCCGTTCGTGGTGCAGGCGTCCCGCCTGCACGAATTCAATTGAGCGGCCAAAGCATATCGCCAATTTGAGCGGTTTGAAGTGAATCTGTTTGACCTGAAGCGCCATCTGGGGAAAATCGCGCAATGACCGTGCAGGCGAGACGCCTGCACCACGGGCCGGAGCCGTTGTGAAAATCTCCTTTTATCTTCATGCGTGGCAGGGCCTGCTGATGTTCCTCATCGGCATCGTCTGCGTGCTGGCCTCGTTCTGCGGCTATGTGCTTTCCGGCGGCGGCGAAGAATTCTTACGGCGGGCGCTGAACAAAGTTCCCAGCGGGACCGTGACTTACAAATCGCTGGAGCTCAACTGGCGCCGAAACCGCATTGAAGTCAGCGACGTGAGCCACTCGGACTTTTCGTGGCCCGCCGACAAGCCGGTTGCGCGTTTTTCGAATTTGGTCGTGCCAAGACTGTCCGTGCAACTGGAAGGCTGGCCGGCGCGCGTCGAAAGCATCGTGGTTGAAGGAGTGCGGGGCTTGTCAATCGATCTGACCGAAGGCTTTTTGCAGTCTGGAAAACTGCCCGAGCAGAAGGCATCCGGCGATTTGCCTCGGCTTGAATTCAAAGACTGCGACATCGTGGTGAAACTCGGCGGCAGTTCGCCGCTGGCGCTCAACGGCTGCGACGGCGAACTTGAACGCTCGCCCTCCGGACAATTGCGCGGCGGTTTCAAAATGCGCGAGCTGAACGGCAATCCGTTCGAATTGAACGTCGAGACGCTTGGCGACGGGCGCTGGGTCGTGACAGGGCAGACTATTCATCTCGACACGCGCGCGGCGTTGTCCGCAAAGAGAAATCCGTTCTCGGCGAAACTTGATCCAGTCGGCCTGCTGGTGAATGCGCTTTTCAGCGGCGAGATGGGCGCGGAAGGAATGCTCACGTCGCTGCACGTCGCCGTGCAGCCCGAAACGGAAGCGCACCCATTCGCGTGCGAAGGCGAAGTGGGCTATTCGAATCTCTCGCTGAAATTGCCGTCGGGCGAAGACAAGAGCAGCGAGGCGATTCCATTTTTGCTGGGCATGCTGCTGGGCGCCGACGACATGAGCGGCGCTAAATCGTGGCTGAAAGTGGACAAGATCGTCGCCGGCGAAGGCGGCAAACATGGGCGCATTGCCTTTCACATGGCCGAAGGCCGTCTCGATTTCAGCAGCGACGAAGGCACGGGCAGCGCGTTCACCGGTTACAGCGGCGGGAAGAAGCAGCCGCCGCTGGAGTCGCTCAAAGGCTCCGTCGAAACCGACGCGTCGCATCAGCCCAAGCGCATCGTGCTGCGCGGATTTTTGGGAAATCAATTCAGCTTCGAAGGCCGCGTGACGCGCAACGACGACCGCTCGCGCACGTACGAACTGGCGCTCGAACCGCGGCCGGGCGATGCCGAGCAGCTTGAATTCGGAAAGCCGCTCTGGCGTTTGGAAACGCGCCTCGTTGATTATCTGAGCGTGAAAGACGCCGCGAAGGAAGCGCCGCTGCTGGATTTTGAAGTCGAAGCGAACACGCGCGGATTTCCGCTGGCCGAATGGCTGCCGCCGGGTTTGAAGCAGCTTTCCGGACGGCTGCACGCGAAAGGTGGTTTTTTTAGTCTCGCTGGCGGCGATGGCCGCATGTTGCGCCTCGATGACGTCAAATTCGACGACGGCGGGAAGATCGTTTACGGCGGGGCGGAGCGGACCAAACTCGGCGTTGATTTTCATCCATTCTGGGAAGCTTTCTACGCGCTCTTTGCCACGACTAAACCATGGACAGCTTCGGACCTCGTGCTCAGCGGCAACGCCGAAGTCTGGCTCGACAAAAATCTCCAATGGAATCGCGTGCGCTTGAGCGAATGGCGGATTCAAAGCGGCTCGCTCGTGCACGACGGCACGCTGACCGAGCTCGCGCTGCCCGATCTGAAATTGGGCGGTGAATTCACGCGCGATCCTGTCAAAGAAATCAAGGACGGCGCATTTCAAGCCGAAGGGACCGATTGGAGCGCGACGCTCTCCGGGAAATGGATTCACGACGGCAGCAAATCGCCGAGCGGGGAATTTACCTATAAGGAAAACAACGTCCCGCTGCGCATTCATCCTTTGCGCGAAATTTTAAAATCGCTGGGCACCTCGAAGAACGAGCGCGTGACGCGCTCGTTTTCGGTGCGCGTCACGGCGGATGGCGTGAAAGTGGAAGGGAAATAATTGGAGCGGCGGCACTCTTGCCGCCGTAAATCGCGCGGAAGGCACACGGCGGCAGGAGTGCCGCCGCTCCCTTATATGGATTCCACAACGCCTCATTCGATCAAAGCGAGAATTCCAACGGGGTCGCTCGTCTGTCCTGATTGCCGCGCGGCGCTGAGCGTCGATGGCTCTGCTTTCCAGTGCGCGGCTTGTTCAGCGGTTTTCTCCTATGTGAATGGAATTCCAAAATTGTATCCCCCATCGCGCGCCGCACAGATCGAAGCTGGACTAAAGTCCTTCCAGAGCGCGCACGCATCCGTGCGGCAGAGCCGTTTTTTTCGCGCGCTGATCCCGCCCAACTCCGTCTACGACCGCGGCCGGAGCGCGCGCGAAGCGCGTGTGCGCGAAAAAATGTCCAGCGGGTTCGTGCTGAATCTGGGTTCGAAGAGCGCGGATTGGGGCACTCACGTGCTCAATGTCGATCTCGCGATGCCCGCGGCCGGCGGCGTCGATCTGCTCGCCGACATCGCGCGCCTGCCCTTCGCCGATGCCTCCGTCGATGCCGTGATCTGCACCTACGTCCTCGAACACGTCGCCGACGCGCGCGCGTGCATCGACGGAATCGCACGCGTGGTCAAGCCGGGCGGCTACGTTTATGTAGCTGTGCCGTTTTTGTTTCCGACGCACCCGGATCCGCTCGACCGCTGGCGCTGGACGCTGGACGGGTTGCGCCATTCGATGAGCGCGTTCGAAGAAATCGAAGCCGGCAACAGCGGCGGACCGTTTTCGGCGTACGTGTCGATCGTGCCGACGCTGACCGCATCGATCTTCTCGAATTTTTACCTCTTCAATGCCGTGCGTTTCGCGCTCGGCTGGCTGCTCTGGCCGCTGAAATTTCTGGACTGCATCGCCAGCCGGTCCGATAAGGCATACATGGCGTCCGCGAATTTTTATTTTTTCGGGCGACGGCGTTAACGGCGTGCGCGTAATGAAAGTCCTGAGTGCTGAGTAACAGCGTCGAATGTGCTTCGCCCCTGTAAAGAGCGCTGGATTCAAAGTGGAAACTGCGCATAAATCCCCTCTCCCTCCGGGAGAGGGCCGACGGGCGTACCCGCCCGCGGGGTGAGGGGAAGGCGCACGGCTTAGTAACAAATCTCGCAATCTACTGAGCCCGCTCAGGACTCAGGACTCAGGACTCAGGACGACAGTCGTCACAGGAGCGCATAAAATTTGGAACTAACCTTCTTCACCATCGCCGCGTGCGCGCTTGTGCTGGCTTTGATCCTTACGCCACTGATTCGCCGCGCCGCGCTCGCGTTGAATTTCGTGGACAAGCCCGGCGAGCGCAAAATTCATTCGCGCGAAATCGCCTATGGCGGCGGCATCGCCGTTTTGCTGGCCCTGGTGCTGACACTCGGCGGCGCGTGGTTCGCCGCGCACCGCTGGCCGCTCTTCCCGCCCGACGCCGACGCGCCGGAATACGACACGCTCGTCTACGTCGTCATTGGCGCCTTTGGCGTGCTGGCACTTGGACTTATCGACGACAAGTACCGCTTATCCGCGCGCGTGAAACTGCTCGTGCAGCTCGTCATCGCCGCGGGAACCGTCGCCGGCGGCGTGCGCATCACGGCGTTTATCGGCGATAATTGGATCATGAAATGCGTCACGGCGATTTGGATCACGCTGATCACCAACAGCTTCAACCTGCTCGACAACATGGACGGCCTCTGCTCCGGCACCGTCGCGATTTCGTCGGCGATGCTGGCGCTGGTCGCGTCCGAAAGCGGGCAGTGGACCGACACCGTGACGCTCACCGCGCTGAGCGGCGCGAGCGCCGGATTTTTCTGGTACAACAAATCGCCGGCCTCGATTTTTCTTGGCGACGCCGGATCGCTGCTGTGCGGTTACCTGATGGCGTGCTTCGCGGTGCTGGTCACGTATTATCGCGAGAGCGGCCCGTCGCACCTGGCGATCGGCGTGCCGCTGCTCGTGCTCGCGATTCCGCTTTACGACACCGGCTCGGTGATCTTAATCCGTCTGACCGAAGGCCGCCCCGTGATGAAAGGCGACACCTCGCATTTTTCGCATCGCCTCGTCGATCTGGGCATGACCCGCGCGCAGGCGGTGGGCACGATTCATCTCGCTTGCCTTGCAATCGGATTGTCCGCAACGGTGCTCGGCAAGCTGTCGGAAGCGACAGGGTCACTGGTGATTGTTCAGGCGCTGATGGTGCTGACGATCATTGCGCTGCTCGAAAGGGCTGGATTGAAAAAGTCGCGCGAAAAATAATTCAAAGTTCAAGGTTCAAGATCCTGAATGACGCGCGCAATTTTGAATTTTGAATGCAAACTCATTGTCGATTGACAGAATTCGAAAATTCCACACACTGGACACATGGCGACACTTGTTACTCTCGACACATTGGCCCGTTACCTTGATCGCGATGAATGGCGCTACGACATGGACCCGGAAGGGTCGTGCATCCGCACCGGTTTCCGCGGCGACAACGCCACCTACCGCGCGATGATTCTCTTCGACGCCGAAAAACAGCGCGTGCGTTTCATCGTGCCGAATTATTTGAACCTCGCCAAAGTTCGCGACAAAAGCAAAGTGCTCGAACGCCTGATGGAGCTGAACATGCAGTACATCCTGCTCAAGTTCGGCTACGACCCCGCCGACGGCGAAGTGCGCGCGGAGATCGACGTGCCGGTCAACGACACCGATTTGAGCTACGAAGGATTTCGGCGCTGCCTGTATTGTTTGCTCACCGCCGCCGATGAGGAATTCCCCGAGATGACGCGCTTGATGTGGGGCACTGCCGCCGGAACGCGCGGGCGAAAACTGGGCGGCATCGAAGGCGGGCCGGAGCCGGGCGAAGGGCCGCCGGAAGGCGGAAAGACGATTCGCAAGCCGAGAATATAGCGCATGCGTTATTTACGATGGCTTTGGATTAAAACGCGTCGCAAGATTCGATGCCATGCAAACGTGATACGCGTGTGGGCCTTTCTGATGGCGATGTTTCACATAGTCGGGTTAATTGTGTTGTTTTCATTTTTGGAACGTGCACCCAACAATTCGCGGGAATGGCAGGTATTCTGGTTCCATCGCGGATCACCGCCGGAATTGGTTGTTGTGGTCGGGTTTGCGTCGTTGATCGTTATTGTCGGCGCTGTGACAACATTCTTCCAGCCTAATCTTGGCTTTTGGCTGCTCGCGATCGCTACTCTCGAAAATTTTGCCATGCAGATTTATGCGTTTGGGTTTGACCCACATTATCGAACGATCATGTCGAGCCAATTTGTTGAGGGCACGAAATCCAGCCCGCTTATTGAAGGGGTATCGGTGGTTTTGTTTTTGATCGCTGCGTCGATGCCGCCGCACGTTTATCGAAAGCACAAGAAAATTAACTGGCACCGTATTTTGGACAAGAAGCGCAGTTGGACGATCAAGCGATAAGCTTTGAGGCGGAAATGTCCGATCGCGAAACACTTGAAGTGGATGTGCTGATCGTCGGTGCCGGACCCGCGGGCTTGGCGTGCGCGATTCGGCTGCGCGATTGGGTCGATGCGTACAATCAGAATAATCCGTCCGCGCCGATTGAGCCGCCGTCGGTGCTCGTGATCGAAAAAGGGGTCTCTGTCGGCGCGCACAGCATCTCGGGCGCAGTCTTCGATCCGCGCGCGCTCGACGAATTGCTGCCGGAGTGGAAGCAGCAGGAATCGCCGGTCAAACAGAAAGTCACGAGCGAAGAAATCTGGCTGCTTTCGCCGGCGCGCAAGCGCAAACTGCCGCACGCGCTGATTCCGCCCTATCTCCACAACGACGGCAATTACGTGATCGCGCTGGGCGAATTGACGCCGTGGCTGGCCGATCACGCGCGCAAACGCGGTGTTGAAATTCTCGAAGGCGTAGCCGGCGCGGAAGTGCTTTTCGACGGCGAGAAAGTCGTGGGCGTGCGCTGCCAGGACAGCGGCGTGAAAAAGGACGGCACGCCCGGCGAATCGTTTTCGCCCGGCGCGGACTTGCGCGCAAAAATTACAATCTTCGCCGAAGGCGCGCGCGGCAGTCTGACCAAACCGCTGATCAAGCGCCTGGCGCTCGACGCGGATCGCCAGCCGCAGACGTACGCGATTGGGATCAAGGAATTGTGGGAGATTCCCGCAGCGAATTTCTCCGCGGGAAAAGTGATTCACACGCTCGGCTTTCCGCTGCAGAAAGGCGCCCTGCACGGATTCAGCGGCGCCTTCGGCGGGTCGTTTATTTATGGACTCGACGCGGCACATTTGGTAATCGGACTGGTCGTGGGGCTCGATTACGAAGACCCGGCGTTGCAGCCGCACGTCGAATTCAACCGTTTGAAAACGCATCCCGAAATCAAGAAGCTCCTCGCCGGCGGCAAGGCCATCGCCTACGGCGCGAAGGCGATTCCCGAAGGCGGACTTTATTCCGTACCGCAGATGTATGGCGATGGATTTTGTCTCATCGGTGACAATGCGAGTTTGCTGAATGCTGCGCGCTTGAAAGGTGTGCATCTGGCAATGAAGTCCGGAATGCTCGCCGCCGAAGCCGCAGGCGAAGCGCTCGCCGCCAAGAGTTTCGCGCGCGGGCAGCTCAAGCACTACGACGATTTATTCAACGCAAGCTGGGCGCGCGACGAACTGCATCGCGTGCGCAACTGGCGCGCCGGCTACGCGCGCGGAATCGCGTCCGGCATTATCCACGATCTAACGCAACGCCTCACGCGCGGACGCGGATTTGTTGATCCGCTTCGCACAGAAGCCGATTTCAAGACGCTGGAAAAAATCAGCGCCCGTAGCGCAGGCGTCCCGCCCACCCCGGCTGACGGCTCGCTAACCTTAGACCGAGCCTCGGACGTATTTCTTTCCGGCACCAATCACGCCGAGAATCAGCCGTGCCATTTGAAAGTGCCAGATCTAAAATTGTGCCAGGAGCGCTGCTCAATCGAATACGGCAATCCGTGCCAGCATTTCTGTCCCGCCGCCGTTTACGAATGGATCGGAAACGGGCCGAGCGGACATTTGCAGATCAATCCGGGCAATTGCGTGCATTGCAAAACGTGCGACATCAAAGATCCGTACGAGAATATCACATGGGTCGTGCCGGAGGGCGGGGGAGGGCCGCGGTACAACCGGCTTTGACGGCTCATTTTCCATTGTCCATTTTCCATCAATCATTTTCCATTTGCTCGACGCACGCGCTTCAATGAAATGGAAAATGAAAAATGGTAAATGGACAATGGAAAATGCGCAGTTACTGCGATAGCGCCTTGTAATACTCCTTCACCCAATCCTTGAATTCAGAAGGCACTTCCTCGTCCATTGCGTTGCGCAGATCGTCGCGGCGCTGTTTGGTCAGAGGGCGCGAGGTGTCGCGGTTCACGTCGATGGAATCGCGCACGGTTTTTTTCGCGGCGTTGAGCTTCTCGCTGACGCCTTTCATTTCGCCGGTGTAATTCGCGCCCCTCATGCCGCGCAACTGGCCTTCGATGGTTTTCATGCGCTCGATGGCTTTCGACAAATCCTGCGAGACGTAGCCGCGCTTCTGCATCCCCACGTTCGCTTTTTCGGCGGCGTCGCGCAGGTCGGCTTGCGTGTCGGCGAGGCGGTCCATTTTTTCTTTGCTCGGCGGAGGCGGCACGCCGCGCAAGCCTTCTTTGTTCGCGCCGCTGATCTTGCCGCCGCCGGTCGAGCCGCCGGAGGGGTCCTTGGATTTGTCATCGACACGTCCGGCTTCGAACGGATCGGGCGTCGAGCGCGTGGGCGTCTGCTTGCCGCCTTTGCCTTCGGCGGTTTTCTCCGCGAACGAGCCGGAACTTTTGCCGCTGCGCCCTTCGCCGCTGCGCCCGTTTTCCTCGTTCGAATTCGGATTCACGTTGCCGGTGATGCCCTTCGCGCTCATGTCCGAAATCGGCCCGTCGCTCACGCCCCAGCCCACGCCCTTGTCCATCGAATCGAGCCAGTTGCTGGTCACGTCCTGCGCGTCCTCGGCGAGCTTGTCCTCCTTGTCGATCAAATCGCCGACAATGTCTTCAAGCTCCGACGGCAAATCCTGCATCGGCACGTCCACGTCCTTGTTGTTGTCCTCCATGTTCCACTTCGTGTCGTCCGGCGCGCCGGCGAGGAATTTTTCGATATTCGATTCTATTGATTTGGCCAGCTCCAGCCCACTTTCTTCGAGAGGAATCGCCAGTTCCGTCGCTTTCTTATCAAGCTGCTGCGCCGCTTGTTTGATCTCGCTTGAGATTTCGTTGAGTTCCTTCGTCGTCGTGCCGTTGGTCATGTCTTGCGGGGCTAGGCGCGAAAGGTCCGTCGCTTTTTCCTGGAAGAACTTGCCCCATTTCTCTTCGGTCTGCGCAAGCTTGGCCATGTTCTTTTTGTCTTCGTCGCTGAAGTCGTCGGCGGCTTTGAGCTTCAAATCCATCGACTCCTGCAACACTTTCTTCTGCTCGGTTTCGAATTCCTTCAAGCCCGCCAGCGTATCCTTCGCGATCTGCTTCGGCGTTTTCTCTGCCGCCTGCTGCAACGCTTTGTCCACGCCTTCGCTCATGCTTTTGGCGACGACACCTTCGAGCATCGCGACGATCGCTTCGAGTTCCCCGACGATTTTGTCCTGCGTTTTCAGCGCCGACGGCACATCGCCGCGCAACTGCGTGATCGCCGCGGGCGCGGGGCCGGCCAGCACCGCTTCGAGGCGTTTGCGCGCGCTCATGTGAATCAAATCCTGATTGTCCCACGAACCGTGAATGTCGCGCAGCGTGCGCAAAATCGCGGACTGATCTTTCACCAGCGCTTCGGTGGCGCTTGGCTTGATCTGCGCGACGCCGCGCACACGCTTCTGCTCGGCGATGACTTCGCGCAGACGCGCGGCGATTGTTTTGACTTCCTTGATCGCCTCCTGTTTCACCGCCGCGTCGGCCACGACGTGGATGTACACGACGCCGCTGACGGCCTCCTGCCCCTTCAAATCTTTCGCGACGGCGAAGACGCCGAGCGCGTCGCCGAGCTTGGCTTTGATTTCTTTCATCGAGAGCAGCGACGCCGCGCGCAGATTGTTGCCGCTGATCGGAAAATCCGAAATCGTGACTGGATCGCGGTCGCCTTTGCGCAGCTTCAGACTCACGCTCGCCAAGCCAAAATCGTCGGCGGCTTGAACCACGACGGTGACGCTGCCATCGGGCTGCAAGCTGATGTCACGTGCCGGTTCAAGCAGGCGCACGGTCGGCGGTTGATCTTTCAACGCGGTGATGGGATAGACGGGGCTTTTGCCGGCGAGCTTGTCCTCATCGGTCCACGCGAAGGAATAGCTGCCGTTCTTTTTTATGTCGAAAGTCCACGCGAGATCTGTACCGCCGGCGTCTCGCCGGCCAGTTTCAGAATCGGGCCGGCGGGACGCCGGCGATACAGGTTCAATCGACATGCCGTCTGTAATCGTCGCTTTGATCGTTGAAACCGCTTTGTTCATCGTCAGCGCCGCGGTGACGCGCGTGCCTTCGACAACCGACACCGCGCCCGACGACGGGTCGTCGGTGCGGGGCGCTTTCTTCAAATACTCGGGGAACGTGTACGTCAACGCGATCTTCTCGATTTTGCAGCGCTTCAGCACGGTCACCTTATAGAGGTCGCTCTGAGCATCGCCGGCCTGCACCGTGTACGTGAACGACGATTCGACGTTCGGGAATTCATGCACGAACGCGCTGCCAACGAAGCGCATCGTCTGCGTGGTTTTGTCGGCGTAGACGCGCGCGTCGGAAGGAATCTCGCCGCTCACTTCCGCTTTGATCGCAACGGTGTCGCCTTCCACGACGGTGACGTTGCCCGGTGAGACGGTCAGGAGCGTGCGCGTGATCGGCGGAATGTACGAATTGGGCCGCGTGTAACGCTGGAAGGCGTTGTTGAAATGATCGGGAAAAAGCGCCGCGTAAAGCAGCAGCCCGAAGACCGCGATGCCAGCGAAGAGCGCAAGTTTTTTGAGCGCGCGCAGCGGCGTGACTTTGCGCAGATCGAAGATCGCGATCATCTGCGCGGCCTCGTCCTGAATCATCGCCAGAATTTCGCGCGGCGTGCACGGGTCGCGGCCGAGTCGCTCGGCGTTGATCAGGCGGTTGTCGAGTTCCGGCATGGCGCGCTCGATGAGGATCACCGCTTCTTCGCGCGAGAGCGGCCGCAGCAGCGGGTTGAGGCAATTGCGAATCCAGAACGCGCCCGCGGCGACGATGAAGCCGGCGCTTAAAACGATGCGCGTCGCGGTGCCAAGATGAAGCAGGTTGTCCAATCCAAAGAGCGCGATGGCGCCGCCCGCAAGCAGAACGGCGAGGATGAGCAACGCCTGCAAGCCGCGGAAGAGTTTCTGTCGCGAGCGGACGGAGGTTGCGGCGGAGTCGAGGGTGAGGGGGTTCATGAGGCTTTAAGTCTCCCTACTGCGCTTTGCCACGATATTCTCGTCCACTAACGTCCGAAACCGAATGCGCTCGTCATTGCTTTTGAACACACGCTTTGGAATAACCGAATACATTCGTGTCCCATAGACTAGAAGCCACAGACGTTCGTCTTCAAGCACTTTTGTGAAATGATCCCATGTAACCCGCGAATCGATCGACCTTGTACGAAAATGAATGCCGGCACCATCCAGCGTTACATAATAGGTTTCGCTAAACTTCGGATTCGATTTGAACCAACATCTAACTTGAATCTGTCGCAGCGACGGCAAATTGAACCACTCCAAAAACGCCAACGGAAACCATATCACCGTCCACCACCGCAACCCGGCAGCCCATACAGCGATTATCCCAAAGAGCACCAGCAACACGGCAACAATCTTGTCCAATTTAGCGAATAGCGTTGATTTGTAATACAACCGTTCCGCGGCAAGATGCTCGGCAAGTATGTTGTCAAATTCGATGCTTACCGCCTCGGCCATGGCAGCCCCTTTTAATTCCGTTCAACGGGTCAATGTTCCGGTTTAAGCCGGCCCATAATCTCCCGGCCCTTCAACATGCTCCCCCAATTGACGCAATGCTTCCGCCGCTGCCTCCGCTTGCGACAACTCGCCAAACTCGTAAGTCAGGCAAGCGCTCCTCACTTGGTCGCGCGGATTTTCTCGAAATTCCAGCCATCCGCCCATGCTGGCCACTCGCTGATTCAACGCGGGCTCTTTCCCTGGATCCACAGGCGGTTTGTAATAGACCTCAAACATGTATGACATATAGACCCACTCCGCGTCAAAAGTCTACGCCCATAGTCACCGCCGGTCAATGGCTCACGTCACTCAATACTTCCCATCCCGCACCTCAAAATGCGTCGGCCGCCCCAGCGTCCGGCCGTCACGCCGAACCCAATGCGCGATCCAGCGCAGAATCGGGTCGAGCGGCGTAGGGGGCGCGCCAAGTAGCGCGCAGGCGCGCGCGGCGTTGCTGAGCATGACGGTGTTGGCTTCGGCGCCGGTGAATTTTGCGGGCTTGTTCATCAATTCGGCGAGGCGCGTGACGGTGGCGCGGATTGAGATGGGGTCGGGGCAGGTGAGGTTCAGCGCGAGCGGCGGGTTCGCGGCGTGCGCTAACATGCGCACGATCATGTCGTTGGCGTCGCCCTGCCAGATCCAATTCAAGCGGTTCATGCTCACATCGACCGGCTCGCCGGCGTGAACTTTCAGCGCCATGTCGAGCAGCACGCCGTAGCGCAGTTCGACGGCGTACGACAATCGCGCGAGCACCAGCGGCGTGGCGTTGATGCGCGCGAAATGTTCGAAGATGCGTTCCCGCGCGATGCAGGCGTTGGGATATTCGCCCAGCGGCGTGAGCGGATGGTCTTCGCGCGCGCCGTAGGGCGCCTCTCCGGCGCGCCCGCCATCGGATGGAAGCGGCACGAGCGGATAAACGTTTCCGCTGGAGAGCGCGACGATGCGCGCGCGCGGGTAGCGTTCGGCGACGTGGGCGGGCACGAGCGTGTTCATGGCCCACGTCAGCGACGGATTCTGCGTGGTGCCGAATTTGAGGCCCACGAGATAGAGGATGTTTTCGGCGTCGGGCAGCGTGCGCAGCGCGTCGCGCGAAAGCAGATCGGCGTTGAGCGTGCGCACGCCGCGCGCATCGAGCCACGCGCGCGCTTTTGCGTCCGAGAAGCGGCTGACGGCAACAATGTCGAGCGCGCACCCGGCGGCGTCCGCGGCGCGCCGCGCAAGGACCGCAAGCGTCGGCCCCATCTTGCCGCCCGCGCCAAGAATCAGCAGCGGCCCGCGCAGAGTTTTGATAAAGTCGATCAGCGCGGGCGACGGGCGCGTGAGGATGTCGTCGAGTTGTTCTTCGGAATCGAGGAATGACGGCAGTGAGTTGATCTCAGGCATAACTCCGCTCTCATGGCAATTTGACTTATCTACCCCGGAATGCCGCGAGTTTTGGTCAATGCGTCAGAGTTCGGCGTTTGAATTTGAGCCTCTCGGCGATAATGTCTGAATGCTGAATGGACGCGCGCCAAAGAATCAAGCCTTGCTTCGTAAATGGATTGGGAGTGGAAGAGACCTGGTGATCTCCGCGGTCTTCAAAGCCGTTGATTCGTCCGCAAGGGCGATAGGTCGGTTCGATTCCGATGCACTCCCGCCAATTCAATTTCTCCTATGAAAAACGCCTCTCGAAAGAGGCGTTTTTGTTTCGAATATTAACTTTGTTGCACAAAGTATTGTATCGTTTTGTATCGCTTTTTGTATCGCTTGTATATCATCGTGACTGTGAGACACGCTGCGTAGCGTTTTCAAGGTAAGGAGGCGTGTAGAAGCCGGCGACTCTACGATTTTAAGAGCGCACATTCTGCCTCGCGAGCGCGTTAGCGCCAAACCGATCACAACCGCCATTGAGCAAAAGTGGAAATCGGCTTCGATCGTCATGGACAATGGAGTCCACGATTAAGAAGGCTCTGCGATTTTGCGCATCCACGACGTGATCCACGCTGGCGCGTAACGAAGATCTTTGAGCATGCGTTTCCGAATATCGTCGCGAATCCGCCGCCGCAGCAGCGCGACCACTTTATCGACCACGTGTTGCTGACCGAGATAGCACAGCGCTTGGATCACCGACCCGCTGGTCTTCCCGGCGGTCGCCATGTTGTGCGGCGTGGTGCATTCTATTGCCCCCACACCTTCCTTTCCATAGCCTCGCAATGACCGAGAAGCGCAACCAAGACTTCATGGCCAATAAGTTTGGCAAACTCGTCGGCGTCCATGAACTTTTTCCCGCGGCCCTGTGCCTCGTCAATGGCTCCGATGATCGCTGCGTACAACGGTTCGAGCCTAGTTTCCCCAGCGGGCACTTTTTCATGATTGACATCCATGACACGGCAGTTCGCCATGGTCATTCGCAACATATCGAGGTCAACCAAATCCTCCAACCAAATCACCCCCGTGTTTTTCCTCATCGCTACGATCTCCTTTTGTTTTTCGCGTTGCAGCCGTCAGGGAATCCCAACGTCGTCCGCCGCACACACTCAATTTGGCGGACGGCACGCCGGTCGTGCCGCCCGCGTCTTGTTGAAATTAAGCGGCCTTGTTCTTCTTCTTGTGCAGCTTGACCATGGCGACAGCCGGAGGAGCAGTCGGAACCTGATCCCCGACTTCCGGCGCATCCGCCGGCACGGTCACCGCCACCTTCTCGCTCGCGTTCAGGTCGATGTAGATCCACATTCCACCGCGCACCGGAACGGCGCTGCTGATCGCCTCACGCATCTTGGCGTCGGCGAAGTACGCGTCAATGCCCTGAGCCGTGGTGTCCGGTGGCGTGATCGTGAGCACCGGCACCGCGATGCCCGACGGAACATGGAGTGCATCGACCTTGCCGCGAAGCGCTTCCGCATCGAGGCGCTCAACTGCCGGTGGAAGCATGTTTGCCTTCGCGACCTCCGGCACCGGGCGTATGCCGCGGCGCAGCGTGGCGAGCTTTTTGCGCTCTTCCGCAAACTGCGCGGCCACTTTCCTGACGGAGAGTGTGTCGTCCAAGATCGCCACTGTGATCGCTTCGATCTTCTTCTGGAGATTGGCAATTTCTGCGGGATCATTGGCAGCGACCTTGCGCGCAATCTCCATTCCGCAATGGAGCTGGTACATCGCCGAGACTGAATTAGCCGGCAGTTCCTCCGGCTCCAAGTCAAGTTCGCGGCGCAGCTCTTCGGCCTTGACGTCCATCGTGATGATCTGCTTCGGCACTTCGCAGATCTTCGCCGCTGCCCGCTGATATTGGACCTTCTTCGCCGCGCACACTTCGCTTACCGCGAAAGCCGCTGCGGCCCGCATCCAGCGCTTCTTCTCGCACGATAGAGACGATGCCTTTGCGAGTTCAATCGCCTTACTGTAGCGGCGACACTCCGCGCTGAAGATTGCGTTTGCGGACCGGGTCGAGTCCGGGCATTCCGATTCCTCCGCACAGTCGCATAGCAATTCTGCCAATTCGACTCTGGCCGACTTTTTCTTCGCGGTCAAAAATGGCGACGTGCGCTTCGCCGACGAGTTGCTCAGCAACCATCCGTTCTGGATTCATGATAAAGACGTTGAAGGCTGGACCGTTCTTTTCTGGGCAGTCATCGGCAAACAGCATCGGATGAAGCTCGACTCAGCGCTCAATGCGCTCGGCGAGCGAGAGTCCCCTAATAAGGCAGCCGCCAAACTACTATTGAACGAGGCACGCGAGAGTCGCGAAAAAGTCGCTCGACTCAAATCGCACCTGTCTGCGGCCGACGTGCTCTATTCGAAACAAATTTACGGCGATGCTTCGGAAGCATACGAACTTGCGTTAAAAGAGTCCGCGGACGGGCCGGTGGAATTCAAGCTTAAAGCAGCGAGCGGATACGAGAATTCCCAGCGCAAACTAAATTATGCCGCCGCTATTTTAGAAGGACAAAAAGCGCTCAATGATCTCCAATGGCAGAATGCCCAAAGCGCCTTCGACAAGGCGCTCATGCTGGAGCCAAACGACACGGCGGCACGCCGTGGCCGAGATGCATCAACGGTAGGATTGGCGAACCTGCGGCGTTGGCAACAAGCCGTTCAGGAAGCGGAGAAGGCGTTTACGGAGGGACGTTGGGACGACGCCGAACGCGAATTTGCGGCGGCGCTAATTGAACAGCCCAACGATGAGGCCTTGCTGGCTCGCAAAGAAGCAGCACACAAACGCGGTGATGGCGCTCGTGCAACGCGAGAGGCGCAGCAGTATTTCGAAAAGGGATTTTACGAGGATTCGAAAAACACCGCTGCGCACGCCGTGGCGCTGGCTCCAGAGGAAAAAACTGCCCAGCAACTCTTGGCGCTCGCCTCGCAGAAATTGGATAACCCTCTGGTGTCATTTAGTCAGAACGCTCCCGTGTTTTGGCTCTCTTGGAGTCCGAACAGTTTACGGCTGCTTACTCTTGGGCACGATCGGGTCGCGACTGTATGGGACGCAGCGACGGGTACTAAAGTGTGTGCCTTTTGGGGCGACCCAGGTAACCGCGTAGGCGCTGATAGAGGCCCTGGTAGGTCGCCTCAATACTGTATTCGATCGTCGCCAGCGTGCGCTTTGGAAAGAATTGCTGTTTGCCCGCAACCATCACGTAGGCCTGACGCTTGCCTGCAAGATAGTCATCGAAGCGCTTCGAATCGACCGGCTGATGCGTTTGGGCGTCCAAGCCGTAAAACCGCAGCATGGCGATGTTCACAGCGAACGGATCGAGGTCCACGCCATAGAGGTTATTCTGGATGATCTCCAGCTTCCGGTTGTAAATGTCCTTGTGGTCTTTGGCCGTGGCCCTGAACAGCGATTCGCGCAGCCGCAGCAATTCCTGCATCATGCCCAGCAAGTAAGCGCCGCTGCCGCAGGCGGGGTCGCAGATTTTCAGATCACGCAGCGCGTCCAATACGACTTCGGGATTCTGCAGTGCGGACGGGTCTTCATGATCCACAAACCGCGACACGGCGTCCACCGTTGAGGAAAATCGGCTCGCCGCAGCGTTCGCGCACGGTTTTCTGGTCGGCGGCGCTGAGCTCTTTGTATTCCAGGTTCAGGCCGTAGAAAAAAAGCCAGTACAGACGGTCGTTGAGAAAGCTCTTTTCATTCGCGGCCTGCGAGGCGCTGAACAGCGCGCGCAGATAATCCGTGCTGCCGTTGTAGCTCAGCCAGCCCTTCTTTTGAATGAAGTACAAGAACATCAGGCGATTAAAGAGGCGCTGCGTGTACAGCCGCCGTGTCTCGCCCGCCGGCACGCCGGAGATGCTCTTCTCGGCGTCCTCGAAAATCTGCCGGTATTCGTTGAAAAACCGCTTCGTGACCGCTTCGACATCGAAGGCTTCGTCGTGGCGGGCCTGAACGCGGAGCGGTGCAAGATCGTCATCGGTTCCGAGCGCGCTCAGATCGAGCATCTCCAGCCGTTCCGCGGCCGTACGCAGACCGGCGCCGTCAGCTACGGTGATGCGGCGAAACAATTTCCGACGCGTGGCGTCGCCGTGTGAGGATTTATTTTGCACCTCGGCGAGCTTCACGTTCAGGAAATGCCACTGGTCTTGCCTACGGTTGGAAAAAACGAAGAGCGCATAGGGATGCTGCTTGAGCAGTTCGGTGACGGCGCTGCGTTCCATACTGAGCGAGAGGCGATCCGAATCCAGGCGCGCATAGATGACCTGGAAAGCTTCGCCCGCGCCTGCGAAAAGCAGCGGATCGTCGGCCAGCGTCGCCACCGCCGCATCGCTCCAACCCTTGCGGGACAGCGGGGTGTTGATGCGGTCATAGTTGAGTTCCGTCCAGAACAGTTTCTTGAGTGGTTCGGCGCCCCGAAATCCACTCAACAACCCCAGTACGGATTCTCGATTCGCACGACGAATCACAGCCTTCCCCTCACAAAGTGGAATTGGCGTTACAATTTTCTTTACCCCACAAACGGCAGAATTATCATGACGACTGCCGATTTTCAGCTTTCAAGTTCGTCCTCAGCGCTGCGTAGTGCATCCATCAA